>BFBZ01000989.1_pt1 | contig 21060 bp, 24 predicted proteins | sample 1888401 | NCBI WGS metagenome assembly BFBZ01 (sample SAMD00112614, study PRJDB3348) | symbiont metagenome | host: Chara braunii | reverse complement strand
TTATACACCGCCACAACAGCCTGAAAAACCAAGGTTCTGTCGATCTTGGCTTGGGCGGGACGGCGGACAACTGACATGCCCTATAGCGAAAATCTCTGGCTCTTCTTCGTGCTGCTGTTGGGCATCATCGTCGTGCCGGGCATGGACATGGTGTTCGTGCTGGCCAATTCGCTGGCCGGCGGGCGGCGCCAGGGGCTCGCGGCGACCGCCGGGATCATGGCCGGCGGCCTTTGTCACGGCATTTACGCCGCGCTCGGCGTCGGGCTTGTCCTGCGGCTGGTCCCCGGCCTGTTCAACCTGCTGCTGCTGGCCGGTGCCGGCTATATCGTCTGGATCGGCTGGTCGCTGCTGCGCAGCTCGCTCGCCATCGCCGCGATCGGCGACCTGCCGGCGCGGTCGCTGCGGGTCAGCTTCCGGTAGGGCATCGTGACCAGCCTGCTCAATCCCAAGGCCTATCTGTTCATGCTGGCGGTCTATCCGCAGTTCCTGAAGCCCGAATACGGCCCGATCTGGGCTCAGGCCGTGGTCATGGCGGTGCTGACCGCGGCCACCCAATTCGCCGTCTATGGCGGGCTGGCGCTGGCCGGAAGCAGCGGGCGCGACTGGCTGGCGGCCGGCTCGGCCAGAACCGCGAGGCTCGGCCGTGGCGCCGGGATCGTGCTGATCGCGGTGGCGGTGGTCACCGCATGGCGGGGCTTGAGCTAGGCTCCAGTGGCGACGAGCTCCCAGGCTTCGCCCGGCCGGATCGCCCGGAACCGGTCGACGGCGATGTCCCTGGCCTTCAGCGCCTCGGCGAGCGCCGCGCGCGGCGCCTCGATCGGTTCGTTGGTCAATTGTACCGTGCCCCAGTGGTGGGCCAGCGCATGGCGCGCGCCGCAATCCAGCATGACCTGCACCGCCTCTTCCGGGTTCATGTGCTGGTCGCGCATGAACCAGCGCGGCTCATAGGCGCCGATCGGCAGGATGGCGAGGCGGAAGTCGCCGAAACGGCTCCTGGCCGCACGGAAATGGTGGCCGTCGCCATAACCGGTATCGCCGATGTGATAGATGTGGCCGGCCGGCGTCTCGATGATGAAGGCGGCCCACAGCGCCTTGTTGCGGTCGAACAGGCCGCGCGCGGTCCAGTGCCGCATCGGCGCGAGATGCACGGCCATGCCGTTGCCGATCTCGACTCGGTCGCCCCAGTCATAGGCCTCGGCCCGGATCGTGGGATCATGGGCCTTCATGATCGTGTCCTGGCCGAGCGGCGTGATGACGCGCGGCGCGTGGCTTGCCGCGAGCCGCGACAGCGTCGCCAGGTCGAGATGGTCGTAATGGCCGTGGCTGACCAGCACGAGATCGATCTTCGGCAGATCCTCGAAGCGGATCCCCGGCGGATTGACCCGTTTCGGGCCGAGAAAGGACAAGGGCGAGAAGCGTTCCGACCAGACCGGATCAAGCAGGATGTTCAGCCCACGGGTCTGCAGCAGGAAGCTGGCATGTCCGGCATAGGCAAGCCGGATCGCGTCGCCGTCGACCCGTGCCGGTGGCCTGTCGAACTGGTCGAGCGGCCAGGTGCCGGGCCAGCGGGCGCGAGGGTCGGAGCCGAACTGCCAGCGCAGCAGGTCGGATAGCGGCCGGGGCGCCGCGCCATGCGGATCGAAGAAGCGGGTGCCGTCGAAATGGTCGGAGACCGGCCCGGAATAATAGGGATTGGAGCTGGCGGCGAGCAGCGCGCCGACGCCCGCGACGAACGGGATCGAGGCGAAAGAGGCCAGGATGCCGCGTCTGGTCGGCATGCCGCTCAGCCGCCGGTCATCGGCGGAAAGAAGGCGATTTCCTTGGCGCCTTCGAGTGCCGCCGCCGGCTTGACGTGAACCTGGTCGATGGCGGCGCGGATCACCTTGGGGTTCTCGAAGGCATAGGCATATTCATCGCCGCGCGCGCTGAGATGGGTGATCAGGTCACCGACCGTCCTGACCGTTTCGGGCAGCACGATGGTTTCCTCGGCCTTGCCGATACGCTCGCGCACCCAGGCGAAATAAAGCACCTTCACCGCTCGTCCTCATCGATGAGATGGCCGACGCCGGCACGGAAATAGTCGAAACCGGTATAGAGCGTCAGCAAGGCGGCGATCCATAAGAGGCCGATGCCGACCTGGGTGACGAAGGGGATGACCTGGTCGCCGGCCGGCCCGGCGATGAGGAAGCCGACCGCCACCAGCTGCAGCGCGGTCTTCCATTTGGCCAGCTGGGTCACCGGCACGGAAACCTGCAATTCGGCGAGGAATTCACGCAGGCCCGAGACCAGGATTTCGCGCGACAGGATCACTACCGCGGCCCATAGCGACCAGCCGAGAATGGTGCCGTCGGCGGCCAACATCAGCAGCACCACGCCGACCAGCAGCTTGTCGGCGATCGGATCGAGCATGCGGCCGATGGCCGATTGCTGCGACAAGGCGCGCGCCAGATAGCCATCGAAATAGTCGGTGATGGCGGCAATGATGAAGATGGTCAGCGCCACCCAGCGCAGCCACAGGCCGCTTTCGTAGATGACCTGCACGAACAGGCAGGCGGCCACCAATGGGACGGCGACGACGCGCCCATAAGTGAGCATGTTGGGAATGTTGAACGCACCGCCGCGGCGCACGCGCGGGATCGGATCTGCCGAGCTCATGATCTTGTGATGAACGAGGGGGCGTCTTGGGTCAACCGAAAGCCGACATGACCGGCGCGCGGGATGGACAGATCGTTGTGAACGGATCAAGAAATGGCGCCATGACCATTGCCTCGTTCGCCATCGCCCGCCGCCGCCCCTGGCTCTCCGCCGCCCTGATCGTCGGCCTCGGTGCGATCGCCACCATCCTCGGCGCCTATTTCTTTCAATATGTGATCGGGCTGGCGCCCTGTCCGCTCTGCCTGGAGCAGCGGGTGCCCTATTACGTCGCCATTCCGCTCGCCTTCGCGACCGCGCTGAGCGCCTTCCTGCGCCTGCCGCCGCTGGTCACCCGTATCGGACTCCTGGCGCTGGCGCTGGTGATGGTCTGGGGCGCCGGGCTCGGCGTCTATCACGCCGGCGCCGAATGGGGCTTCTGGCAGGGGCCGACCAGCTGTTCACAGCCGGCGGCGCTCGCCCGCACGCCCGGCGACCTGCTGCGGCAATTGCAGACCGGGCCGCGGGTGGTCGATTGCACGGTGGCGGCCTGGCGCTTTCTCGGCCTGTCGCTCGCCGGCTGGAACGTGCTGATCGCGAGCGTCCTTTCGATCGTCGCGCTGCTCGGCGCTTCCCAGTCGAAAGAGCAGGCCTGACGCGGGTTTCCCGCGCTCAGAGTCGGTTTGAAAACTCATTCCAGCGAGCTTGCGCCTCGTCTTGGTCCGGCCTGTCCGGGCGATCCATGACTTATTCAATTTGAGAGCTTGATCGCTTCAAGCTGAAACGCCCTGCACAAAGCTTAGCCGTCCTTCGAGGCTCGCAAGAGCGAGCACCTCCACTCAAAAGCGAAGCTTTTGCGTCGGGATGAGGATTGTAGAGTATTGCAGCAATGGCGGTGGCGGATGCGCTGTACGCATCATGAGCAACGTTCATGCGATTCACTTCATTTCCTCATCCTGAGGTGCTCGCTCTTGCGAGCCTCGAAGGACGACTAAGCTCGATGCAATGCTTCGATCTGATATGACCAAGCTCAAACGACGTGGATCCCCGGGCCAAGCCCGGGGAAGACCAGCGGCGGCGAACTGCCCGAATGGGTTCTCAAACGGTGGCTCAGGGCTCCAGTTCGGTGTCCCAGTAGAGATAGTCCATCCAGCTGTCGTGCAGGTAGTTCGGCGGGAACAGCCGGCCGTTGCTGTGCAGGTCCTGGATCGTCGGCGTGTAAGGATGCTGCATCAGGTGCATGCCGGATTCACGCAGCGTCTTCGACCCCTTCATGAGATTGCAGGGCGAACAGGCGGCCAGCACATTGTCCCAGGTGGTCTGCCCGCCCTTCGAGCGGGGGATCAGATGGTCGAAGGTGAGATCGTCGTTGTCGCCGCAATACTGGCAGCGGAATTTGTCGCGCAGGAAGACGTTGAACCGGGTGAAGGCCGGATTGCGGGACGGCTTCACATAGGTCTTCAGCGAGACCACGCTCGGCAGCTTCATCTCGAAGCTCGGCGAGCGGATCGCCTTTTCGTAGAACGACACGACCGAGACGCGGTCGAGGAACACCGCCTTGATCGTATCCTGCCAGGACCAGAGCGACAGAGGGTAGTAGCTCAACGGGCGGTAGTCCGCGTTGAGCACCAGAGCAGGCCATGAACCGGGAGAGATGCCGGACGAAACCGGCAGATCCCCGGGAGAAACGGCGACCGTCACGAGCATACTCCCTGCGACCGGTCCTGCTCGCTGATTCGCGAGCAGCGAATGCAGATATGCCCGTTAATAATAGGAGCACTGTGTCGGTCTTGTGAAGCCTCGAACAGTCCGCGCCTCAGGCCGCCGCGAATCGCTCGGCTAGCGCGTTTCGTCCGAAGCCCAGTGCACGGCCGTCGATCTCATGGCCGATATCGGGAATGAGATGGGTGGCGACGGCAAGGCCGGCGCCCCGCAGCGCGGTGGCCGCGGCCGCCATATTGGTGGCGGGAATGACATCGTCCAGGCCGCCATGGATCAGTGTCACCGGTGGGCGGCAGGTGATTTCCGCGAGGTTCTCCGGACCGGCGAGGCGGCCGGAATAGCCGATCAGCGCGGCCGGCGCGGCCTTGCGGCGCAGCCCGACATGCAGCGCGGTCATGGCACCCTGGCTGAAACCGACCAGGCCGAGCGCGGCGTCGTCGAGCGACAGGCGTCGGAGCTCGACGTCCAGGAAGGCGTCGACCGTGGCGCGGATGCCGAGGCATCCGGCCCAGTATTCGCGCGGATTGCGCAGATCGAGCGGGAACCATTGCCGGCCGCTCGGCATGTGATCGCAGGGCTCCGGCGCGTTGGGCGCCACGAAGGCGGCATCCGGCAGCGCCTGGCGCCAGGCCGCGCCGAGCGCGATCAGGTCGCCGCCGTCGGCGCCATAACCATGCAGGATCACCACGAGCTGGCGAGCGCGGCCGGAGAGCGGTTCGAGGCGTGGGCCGTCAAGCATCAGGCCACCAGGGGTTCGGCGATGCGGCCGGTGCGCCGCGCCGCATAATAGGCCCAAAGCAGGCGGGCCGCGACTGCGCGATAAGGGCGCCAGCGTTCGGCCAGCGGCCCCATCTCCTTGGCCGTCGGCCGGCCGGGCAGGCCCAAGAGGTCGCCGGCGGCGGCCTGCAGCGCGATGTCGCCGGCCGGCCAGGCATCGATATGGCCGAGGCAGGACAGAAGGTAGACGTCGGCGGTCCAGGGGCCGATGCCCTTCACCGCGGTCAGCATGGCATGGGCCGCGTCGGCGTCGTGGCGGTCGAGCGCCTCGAGGTCGAGCCCGCCTTCGGTGACGGCGGCGGAAATCGCCCTCAGCGTGCGGACCTTCGGCCGGGACAGCCCGGCGGCCCGATAGTCCTCGTCGCTGGCGGAGCCGAGGATCTCCGGCGTCCAGGCGCCAAACACCGTCTCGGCGCGGGCCCAGATGGCGCGTGCCGCATCGACCGAGATCTGCTGGAACACGACGATCTGGACCAGCCCCTCGAAACCCGGCGCGCGTCGGCGCAGCGGCGGCGCGCCGAGCTCGGCATGGGTTTTCGCCATATGCGGGCAAAGGCTGGTCAGCGCGGTCAGCGCGCCGGCAAGATCGGCCTCGGTTTCGATGCGCATGATGGCCTTGGCTCTGGCATTCGGGTTGCGTTCTCGCGACGCTGTCAGCATAGGCTTGACCATGGTCCCGGCGCATCTCCCGATTTCTCAGAGCGATCCTGCGGTGCTGCGTTTCGCGCCGAGCCCGAATGGCGCGCTGCATCTCGGGCATGCGCTGAGCGTCTTCGAAAACGCCAGCATGGCGCAGCGGCTCGGCGGGCGCCTGCTGCTGCGCATCGAGGATATCGACCGGACCCGCTGCCGGCCGGAATTCGAGACGGCCCTGCGCGACGATCTCGCCTGGCTGGGCGTTGCCTTCGAGGTGCCGCCACGGCGGCAATCCGAGCACCTGGACATCTACGGCCAAGCCCTCGACCGGCTCGACGCCATGGGCCTCATCTTCGCGAGTTTCGAGAGCCGGGGCGAGTTGAAGGCGCTGGCGACCGCCCGCGCGGCCGAGACGGGCCGCGCCTGGCCGACCGATCCGGATGGCGGGCCGCTCTATGCGGGCCTGGGCGCAGGTCTGAGCCCGGCCGAACGGGCCGGCCAAACAGCCGCCGGGCGGCCCTTCGCGCTCAGGCTCAGGATGGCCGAGGCGCTGCGCAGGCTCGGCCGGCCGCTGACCTGGACCGAGGTCGACGAGGCCGGCGCCAACCCGCGCCTGGTTGCGGCGGATCCCTCGCGCTGGGGCGATGTCGTGCTCGGCCGCAAGGAGACGCCGACCAGCTATCACCTGTCGGTGGTGGTCGACGATGCCTTGCAGGGCGTCAGCCATGTCGTGCGCGGGCAGGACCTGTACGAGGCGACCGCGGTGCATCGGCTGCTGCAGGAGCTTCTGGGCCTGCCTGAACCGCTCTACCGCCATCACCGCCTGGTCTTGGGCGCCGACGGCCGCAAATTGTCGAAGAGCGAGGCGGCGACCGGGCTCGCCAGCCTGCGTGAGGCCGGCGCGACGGCCGACGACATCAGACGACTCGTCGGTTTCGGCCGGTAGACGGTCCCGGCCCGCGAAACGACCTCAGCCCTTGAAGCCGTCGGTCTCGAGAAACGACAGCTCCTCCGGCGTGCTGACCCGGCCGAGAATGGCATTGCGATGCGGGAAACGGCCGAAACGGGCGATCAGGTCGCGATGAACCTCGGCATAGCCGTCAAGCTCGGCGCTGCCGAGCGTGCGGATCAACGCCACCGACCGGCGCTGCACGCCGATCTGTTCGCTATGTTCCAGCGGCAGATAGACGAACAGGCGCAGCTCCGGCGCGATCAGCCTGTCGAGGCCCTTGCCGATGGCGCGTTCGGCGATCGCCAGCCCCAGGGGATCGGCGGAAAAGGCCCGGGCTTGGCCGCGAAACATGTTTCGCGAGAACTGATCGAGCACCAGGATCAGCGCCAGCGTCGCCTCGGCGGTCGCCTCCCAGTGCTCCAGCTCGCCCGTGGCCGCGGCTTCATAGGTCGCCAGGAAGCGGGAGCTGATCGCCGTGTCGAAGGCCTCGTCCTTGGCGAACCAGCGATCCGGGCCGGCGGCGCGCCAGAAGGCGAGGACCGCCTGAGGTGTTTCAATCATGTTCACAGGCCGAGCCCCGGTATGGCGAGAGGATTGTCGGTCAAGGCGGCCTTGTCCGGCTGGTCGGCGCGCGGAACGCCGAGGAAGGCGTCGTAGAGCGCCTGCACCACCTGGGGCTCCATGTCCTTGAGAATGAAGACGATGCGGGTTCGCGCGTCGCCATCCGGCCAGGCATCCAGCACGGTGGTCGGGTGAAACACATGCTGGGCGCCATGAATGACCACCGGGCGATCCGGGAATTCGGCGATCTTGACCACGCCCTTGACGCGCAGAAGCTTCGGGCCGTGGGCGCCGCGCAGCAGCTCCAGGAACATGTCGAAAGCCGCCGAGCCGAGCGGCTGGTCGCTGGTCAGGGCGAAGGCTTTGATGCCGTCGTCATGGCTGTGATCGCCGCCGTCGGCGGCCAGCGCCGCCTGGTTCAGCCAGCGGGTGACGTCGGGCACCTTGGTCGCGGGATCATAGAGGCCGGCGGCGAGCACCGCCTTGGCATCGGCCTCGCCCTTCGAGGCATCCAGCCGGATGGCGGTCGGTGCGAGCGCGGCAAGGCGCGCCTCGAGCCGGGCAAGGTTTGCCCGGCGGTCGTCGCTGTCGACGAGATCGGTCTTGGTCAGCACGATCCGGTCGGCGACGGCGGCCTGTTTCACCGCCTCCGGGTGGGCGTCGAGCGTGGCGAGCCCGTTGACCGCATCGACGACGGTGATGACGGCATCCAGTCGGTAGCGCATCACCAGATAGGGATGGGCCATCATGGTGTGGATGACCGGAATGGGGTCGGCGAGGCCGGTGGTCTCGATCACCACCCGCTCGAAGGGGTCGACGCGGCCGTTGTCGAGCGCGCGCAGGAGATCCTCCAGCGCCGAGACGAGGTCGCCGCGCACCGTGCAGCAGACGCAGCCCGACGACAGCATGACGATGCCCTCGTCGACGGTGCGCACAAGCAAGTGGTCGAGCCCGATCTCGCCGAACTCGTTGATCAGGACAGCGGTGTCCTTCATGCCGGGATCGGCCAGCAGCCGGTTCAGCAAGGTGGTCTTGCCGGCTCCGAGAAAGCCGGTCAGCACGGTCACCGGGATCGGCGGACGCGGTCGCCGCGGGCGCGGGGCATCGGACATGCGTTTCAAACGGGTTTTGGCGCCCGCCGCAATTCGACCAGCGAAGATGCGACGAGGGCGGTGAGGACAAGCAGGCTTCCCACCATTTGGGGCGCCGACAGGGTTTCGCCAAGGACGAAATTGGCGGCGACGATGGCGACCACCGGCTCGAGGCAGAAGACCAGGCCGACCAGCGCCGGGGGCGCGCTGCGGGCGCTGAGCATCTGAAAGACAAAACCGACGACATAACCGGCGATCGTCATGGCCGCGGCGAACCAGGCGCCCGCCAGCACGCTCCATGAGCCCAATCCATTGGCAAGCGCCGCCAGGCCTGCGATCGGCATGATCACCACATGGGACCAGAACAGCAGGGCCTTCTGACCGATGCGGCCGCCGGCCCGCGCCGCTGCGAAGAACTGGCAGGCGGCGAAGACACTGGCCGCGGCCGCCAGCAGCACGCCGCGCATGTCGATGCCGCCGAGCTTCGGCCCGATCGCGATGGCCAGCCCGCAAAAGGCCAGCACGAAGACCCCGAGGCGCTGCAAGGTGAAGCGTTCGCCGTCGATGAACGGGCTAGCGAGCAGGATCAGCAGCGGAAAGGTGTAGAAGACGACGGCGGCGATGCCGATCGGCACGAAGGAGATCGCGAAGAAATAGGCGAGCCCGATGCCGGCGGAGGTGACGCCGACCAGGATCAGAACCGGGCGGTCGCGCGTCTCGACCTTGAGCGAGCCGCCGGCGAGCGCGATGGTCGCCGCCACCGCTCCCATCATGAGGAAGACGCGCAGGAAGACCAGATCGGCGGCGGAAACGCCCTGCTGGGTCGCCATGCGGGCGAAGACGATATTGACGCCATAGGCCGTGGCGCCGATCAGCGCGGCGCCGATGCCCAGGGCACGCGCCGAGATCGTCACGAACGCGGGACGATCGGGATCGGGGCAGGCGCCGGCCGTGCCGCGGCGCGGGGGGCCGGACGGGCGGTCGGGCCGGGCACGCTATTGGCAGGCCGGACCTCGCGCGGGTTACGCCGGCCGGATTCGGCATGGCGTCCGGTCTGGACGGTCGGCCGCTGGGCCTCATCGGTCGACCGGGCGGTCTGTGCGGCGGCAGGTGCCGCCGACCGCGCCGCACCCTGCAGCGCCATCGGCGCGCCGATGGCGCCCGGCCGGCCGGGTGCGGCGGTCTGCTGGCCGGCCGGAGTGGCGGTGCTGATCGCGCCGGGGGCGCGCTGGCCGGTCCCGGCTCCCTGGGGAGCCTGCGCCGGGTCGACGGCGCGGCCGATGGCGCCGGGGCCGGCCGGGACGACGGGAGGCGCCGGAACCGTGGTGACCGTCACGCTCGGCGCCATGCCGGTGGTCGCCGGCTGCGGCAGCGTCGCGGTGCCGGAGGCCGGCAAGGTGACGCGCCGGGATCCCGGGGTCGATGCGAGCATGGGGGCGGCTGCCGCCGGCGCGGGCGCGGCGCCGCCGATGAACACCGGAATCGGGTCCATGCTCGGCCGATAAGGGCCGAGCAGCGACGGCAGCTGGCCGGAGGCGGCGGCGATCGCCTGCACGCCGGTGCCGCGCCGGGCCGAGGGCTGGGCCATCATCTGGGCATAGCTGAGATTGCCGGGGTCGCCATGCGAAGCGATCGGCTCGTTTTCCAGATCCTCGCCCGATTCGATATAGGCGGGCCCGCGGCCGCGCCGCCGGCAGGCCTGGTCGCGGATATCGGGGGGACCGGAGACGGTGTCGTTCTGGATGCCGTCGACGGCGACGCCGGAGCCGCCATAACCGGCGAAATGGCGCTCGAACAGGCCCGCCGCGGTCTCGGCCCGGCCGCGCGCCGAGGTGGCGCCCAGCACCACCACGATCAACTGCCGGCCGCCGCGGGTGGCGGTGGCGACGACATTGAAGCCGGAGGCGCAGGTGAAACCGGTCTTGAACCCGTCGGCGCCGGGATAACGGCCGATCAGGTGGTTGTGATTGCGCATGACGCGATTGCCGTAGCGGATCGCCGGCATGCGCCAGAGCAGCGACTGCTCGGGAAATTCGCGCATCAGGGCGCGCGCCAGCACCGCCATGTCGCGCGCCGAGGTCTGCTGCCCCGTCGCCGGCAGGCCGTTCGGATTGACGAAACGCGTGGCGGTCATGCCGAGCCGGCGCGCCTCGGCGTTCATCATGGCGGCGAAATTCTCGACCGAGCCGCCGAGGCCTTCGGCAATGGTCACCGAGACATCATTGGCCGACTTGACCATGATGATCTTCAAGGCGTTGTCGATGGTGACGACCGTGCCGGGACGAAAGCCCATCTTGGAGGGCGTGGCGCGGGCCGCGCGCTGCGACACCGTCAGGCCGGTATTCATGCTGACCCGGCCCTGGCGAACCTGGCTGAGCGCGACATAGGCGGTCATCATCTTGGTCAGGGAAGCCGGCAACCAGGGGGTGCCGGCGCGATCGGCCTGCAGAACCTGGCCGCTGGCGACATCGACCACGATGGTCGGTCCAACCTGCTGGGCTGACGCCGGCGCGGCGAGCCCGAGGCTAAGCGCGATCGTGGCGGCGAGGGCGGGAGCGCTGATCCGCAAGGTCGGGCCTTTATGGGGAATAAGACGGTTGGACGGAGGTCTTTTACCTGCTTCGCGGGCGGTTCGCCAAGTGGGGTGAACCACGGGGAGAACCACGGCGAGAACTACGGGATGAGCCGCGTGCCGGCAAAGACGGGCGAGGTCCGCTATCAATCGTCCGAACGCGGCCAAACGATGGCCCGGCCGGTCCGGTTTTCGCCGCAGCGCCACACGCGAAAATGGTCGGCCGGTCGGCCGGCCGCTTAGTTCCATCTACCAGGTGATGCGATGGTCCTGGACCCAGCTGAAATCCGGCGCGCGAAACGACAGGAACAAGCGCATCAGGTTGTTCTGCAGCCAGGTGCCGAGCGGGCCGCGTTGCTTGAGCGCGCCGATCTTCCGGCTGTAGGCGACGATGCGCTCGACGCGATCCCGGCGCTCGTGCTCGAAAGCGGCGAGAAGCTGTGGCAATGCCGCGGACCGGCCGTCGCGCAACAGCCTTGCGAGCGTAATGGCGTCCTCCAGTGCCATCGACGCGCCCTGGCCGGAATGGGGCGCGACGGCATGCGCGGCATCGCCGATCATCACGGCCCGGCCCTGCCACCAGCGCGGCAGGCTGGCAATGTCGAAAATGTCGACCGGCGCGATCATCTCGGTGGTGGCGCCGAGGATCTGCCGCACCATCGGGTTCCAGCCGTCGCCGGCCGCGATGATCTGGTCGAGCCCGATCCGGTCGCTGGGCTCGCCGCGGCGCCGGGCGTCGAGTGGTGCATCGCGGGCAAGCGATGTCCACCACATGCCGCCCGCCGCCTCGTCGCGCTCGGCCAGGGTGCAGCCGATGAAGGCGCCGGCGCCGAAAAACAGCGTCATGGTGCCGGGATCGGTCAAGCCGGCCTGCGGAAAGGCCGAGCGCGGCGTCCAGCCGCCGGTGCCGGTGAGGCCGGTATAGGCCGGCTCCGGGCCATCGGGCAGGAGGATCCGCCGGACCCGCGAATGCAGGCCGTCGGCGCCGACCAGGAGATCGCCGCGCGCCGAGGTGCCGTCCTCGAAACGCGCGGTGATACCTTCGGCATCCTCCTCGAAGCCGATCAGGCGTTTGCCATGCTCGATGCGGACGCCGCTGGCGATGGCGGTGTCGTGCAGCAACTCCTGCAGCGTTGAGCGGGCCAGCATCACCGCGGGACGGCCCGGGCTGCCGGGGCGGCGGTTCTCCATGGTGCCGAGGCTGCGGCCATGGCGATCGCGGAAGCTTGCCCGTTCGCAGGCCGTGCCACGCGCGGCAAGCGCATCCGCCAGGCCGAGCTGGTCCAGGACGGTAAGACCGTTCGGGGCTATCTGCAGGCCGCCGCCAATGCCTCTGACGTCGGGATAGGCCTCGAAAACCCGCGCCGCGAGGCCGGCCTTGGCCAGAAACAAAGCCAGTGCGCAGCCGGCAATGCCGCCGCCAATGATCAGGATGTCGTTATTGCCTGACGCGGAAGCCGTCGTTTCAGGTGCGGTCATCGGCTCAACCTCCGAGGACGGCGTGGCGGACCAGCACGGCGGCGATGCCGATGGCGATCAGCAGCAGGCCGATTCCGACAGGCGAACCCCAGCCATGCCAGGTCATGGCGGCCTGCTCGGCCCGCCAGGGGCTGGCGTCGCCGGGCGTGAGGTGGTTTTGCGCGTCGCTTCTGTCGGTCATCATGGTGGCGTGTCCTGGAGAGGGTGGCCGGGCCGGCCGGCTTTCGATCCATCGACCTCCGAGACAGCGCGTGGCATAATCTCTGATATCATGCATCTTGGAAACTAAGAATAATGGAAAACAAGACAACTCGTCAAGGCGGGCCCGTGACCGTGGCCGAACGCCTGATGATGGCGATGCGCCGTTCGTCGGCGACCGGGGTGCTGCACAGCCAGGCGGTGGCGCGTCGTGTCGGGATCAATTCGAGCGATCTGGAATGCCTCGACCTGATCCTGATGGGTGGCCCGGCCACCGCCGGCGAGATCGGCCGCCGCACCGGACTGACCAGCGGGGCGGTGACCGGGTTGATCGACCGGCTCGAACGCCAGGAACTGGTGGAACGCGCGGCCGATCCGCATGACCGGCGCAAGGTGCTGGTCAAGGTGCGCGAGGATCGCATTGGTCGGCTCGCCGGCTATTTCGAGCCGATGCAGCGCGCCATGACCGCGTTCTTGGCGGAATACAGCGAAGAACAGCTCGCACTGATCGCTGATTTCGTCGAACGGGGAACCGCGATTGCCATGGCGCGCGTGGCCGAACTCAACACCAGGACGTGACAGCCGGGGCCGGCTCCCGGGATCGCGCCGGATCAGCCATGCGCCGGACGGCTGATGGCGAGGCGGTGTCCGGGCGCCTATAGTGTAACTACGCCTTCAAACGCCCCGAGGAGACCTAGAGATGACCGCCTGCATCGTCGGTTGGGCCCATACCGCCTTCGGCAAGCTGGAGAACGAGACCGTCGAGAGCCTGATCGTGCGCGTCGCGACCGATGCGCTCATCGATGCCGGCCTCGGTCCCGACGATGTCGATGAGATCGTGCTCGGTCATTTCAACGCCGGTTTCTCACCGCAGGACTTCACCGCCTCGCTGGTGCTGCAGGCCGACCCCCGGCTGCGCTTCAAGCCGGCGACGCGGGTGGAAAATGCCTGCGCGACCGGGTCTGCCGCGGTCCATCAGGCGGTGCGAGCGGTCAAGGCCGGCGATGCCCGGATCGTGCTGGTCGTCGGCGTCGAGCAGATGACCCGGACGCCGGGGCCGGAAATCGGCAAGAATCTGCTGAAGGCATCCTACCTGCCCGAGGACGGCGATACGCCGGCGGGTTTCGCCGGCGTTTTCGGCAAGATCGCGCATTCCTATTTCCAGCGCTGGGGCGACCAGTCCGACGCGCTGGCGGCGATCGCCGCGAAGAACCACAAGAACGGCGTCGACAATCCCTATGCCCAGATGCGCAAGGATTTCGGCTTCGAGTTCTGCCGTACCGAAAGCGAAAAGAACCCCTTCGTCGCCGGTCCGCTGAAGCGCACCGACTGCTCGCTGGTGTCTGATGGCGCGGCCGCGCTCGTGGTCACCGACGTCGCCACCGCGCTGAAGCTGAATAAGGCGGTGGCCTTCCGCGGCACCGCCCATGTCCAGGACTTCCTGCCGATGTCGAAGCGCGACATCCTGAAATTCGAGGGCTGCACCCAGGCCTGGGGCAAGGCCCTGGCGGAGGCTGGCGTCCAGCTTTCGGATCTCTCCTTCGTCGAGACCCATGACTGCTTCACCGTCGCCGAGCTGATCGAATACGAAGCGATGGGCCTGGTGCCGGAAGGCCAGGGCGCGCGGGCCGTGCTCGAGGGCTGGACCCTGAAAGACGGCAAGCTGCCGGTCAATCCGTCGGGCGGGCTCAAATCCAAGGGCCACCCGATCGGCGCGACCGGCGTGTCGATGCATGTGCTGAGCTCGATGCAGTTGATGGACCAGGCCGGCGGCATCCAGGTCAAGGGCGCCAAGCTCGGCGGCATCTTCAACATGGGCGGCGCGGCGGTGGCCAATTACGTCAGCGTGCTCGAGCGGTTGCGCTGATAGCGGCTCAGGTCGGCGTCGCCGGGTGGCTGCGCCGATAGCGGAAGACCGGAGCTTCGGGCCCGCGGCGATGACGATCGCCGCGGGCTCTTCTCTTGACCGGGTCAGCTGAGATCGGCGGCGGCCGGCAGGGCCGGCAGGCCCGGGCCGCTGAGCCCCTTGGCGTTCAGGATGGCACGCAGCACCGCGGCGGTGGTGACCTGGGCCGCGATGGCGCCGAGCGCCATCATGTTGCCGGGCAATCCGCTTTTTCCCGTGCCAAGCGCGAACATGGTGTCGCCGTCCCACATGGTGTGGATCGGGTCGATGGCGCGGGCCAGGCCGTCATGGGCCATCTGGGCGAGCTTCTGGGCCTGCGCCTTGGTCAGGACAGCATCGGTTGCCACCACGCCGATGGTGGTGGCCATGCCCGCCTGGATCGACGGCGGCAGCTCGCCGCGCAGGATCGACTGGGTCACGCCGACCTTGCGCCGGCCATCCTCGCTGCGGGCGCCGGCGACCACCACGCCGGTGGTCGGGTCGATGACATCGCCGACCGCGTTGACCGCGACTATGGCGCCAATGGTGATCTTGCCGACCTTGACCGCCGCGGTGCCGATGCCGCCCTTCATGGCGCGGCCCATGCCGAACAGCTTGCCGACGGTGGCGCCGGCGCCGGCGCCGACCGAACCCTCGGCCGGGGCCGTGGCGACGGCCGCCTCGCAGGCCTTGTAACCTGATGTCGCGTCCGGGCGGATCTTGTGATCGCCGACGCCGAGATCGAACAGGATGGCCGCCGGCACGATCGGCACCCGGGCGGGGCCGGCCGGGAAGCCGATACCCTTTTCCTCGAGCCAGCGGACCACCCCGGTGGCCGCGTCGAGGCCGAAGGCGCTGCCGCCGGCGAGCAGAATGGCATGGACCTTGTCGACCAGATTGGTCGGGTTGAGCAGGTCGGTCTCGCGCGTGCCGGGGGCGGCGCCACGGACATCGACGCCGGCGGTCGCGGCCTCTTCGACCAGGACGACGGTGCAGCCGGTCGGCCGGCGCTCATCGGTGAAATGGCCGATCTTGATGCCGGGCACATCGGTGATGGCGCCGCCGAGCACCCGCGCCTTGAGCTGATCGCTCAGCGGCGCCTGGGCCTGGGCCGGGCTGGCCAATGGCAGCAAAGCCGCGCCGACGCCGAGCGCCGCCTTCGATCCGAACTCGCGCCGATCCATCATTCGTCCCCCGTGCCGGTCTTGATTGGCCGGGAGGATAGGCCAGGTTGCGCGCTGGTCAAAGGCTTCGCGCCGGTACGGCCCCGTGATTGGTGGAGCCGGGCGAGAATGTCCAGATGCGGTGACGCGCCTTGAATGGACCGCCCTCTACGAGCCATCGGGCTGAAGTCGTGGATGGCCGGGCCGTGTCCTTGGAGCGAGGCGCGTGGGGATCGAACGGACCTGCGCCCGTTGCGGAAAGTCTTTGACGTCAACATATCGTCTTGCCCGGGCTTGTCCCGGCACCCACGACTTGTTTGCCCCGAAATCAACCAGTCGAAGCCACCGTGGTGCGGCGGCGCCAGGGTGTTCCGGCTACGCGCCCTTGGGCCGGAAGGCCACGCAATGGGCCGGATCGGTTTCCAGGCGCGGCCCGCCGATCAGGTCGATGCAATAGGGAATGGCCGGCATCACCGCATCCAGGCATTCGCGGATCGACGAGGGCTTGCCGGGCAGGTTGACGATCAGCGAGCCGCCGCGAATGCCGGCGGTCTGGCGCGACAGGATGGCTGTTGGAACGACCTTCAGGCTGACCGCCCGCATCAGTTCGCCGAAGCCCGGCATCATCTTCCGGCAGACCGCCTCGGTCGCCTCCGGCGTGACGTCGCGCAGGGCCGGGCCGGTGCCGCCAGTGGTCAGGATCAACGGGCAATGCTCATTGTCGGCAAGTTCGATCAAAGCCGCCTCGATCGCCGGCTGTTCGTCGGCGATGATCCGCGCGACCGGATGCCAGGGCGAACCGATCAGCTCGGTCAGGGCGGCGACGATGCCGGGGCCGCCCTTGTCCTCATAGACGCCGCGGCTGGCGCGATCGGAGACGGTGACGACACCGATGGGAACGGAAAGCACGGTCATGCCCAAGTCCATAACCCGGCCGCGCGGCCGGCTCAATGCGGCTCAATGCCCGGCACGCAGGGCGTCGAACGTGGCGCGACTGATTTCGGTGTCGACATGCCGGACCAGCCCGTCGCGGGCGAGATTATGGCGCTGCGATTCGCCTGTCCTGATGAAGCCGACCTTGTCCTGGACGTGCAGCGAGGCCGGATTGTCGAAGAAGGCACCGGCGGTCAGGCGCTGCAGCCGAGATTCGAGAAAGGCGACGCGGACGAGCGCCGCCGCCGCTTCCGATGCAAATCCCCGGCCCCAATAGGGCCTGCCGAGCCACCAGCCGATCTCGGCCGACGCGACCGTGCCGATGAAGGAGATCACGCCGATCAAGGCGTCCCGGTCATGGTTTTCGGCAATGGCGAGGCCAAGCCCCTGTCCACCGGCATTGGCCTCACGCATGCCGGCGATGAACTCCAATGCGTCGGCCTCGGCATAGGGCAGCGGCACGGCCGCCAGCATGCGCGCGACCTTGATGTCGCCGACATAGCGCGCGATCCGCGGCGCATCGGCGGCACGGAGATCGCGCAATGTCAGGCGCGGGGTCTCAACGGGAACCTGGGCATACCAAGGCGAGATCATGCGGCGATGCCGGCCAATGCGCTGCTGACGGGGCGAGAAACCCCCGGCCGGTCGGGCCGGGGGGTGTCGGCGGTTTTGGACGATCAGCCGAGCTCGCCGATGACGATCTTCGGCACGCCGCGCCGCAGGATCGGGTCGCGCCAGGCCTTCAGGCTCGACCAGACGCTGCGGTCCAGCTGGAACTTGTCGACCGGCACCGAGCTCGCCAGCAGGCGCGAGCGGGTGAGGCCGGCGCCGACCCATTGGAAGCCGCATTTCTCGATCACGCGCCGGGAGGCCGGATTGACCACGCGAGCTCGCGCGGCGACCGATTTGGCGCCGTGGCTCATGAACAGATGATCGACGACCGCGCGCGCCGCCTCGGTGGCGAAACCCTTGCCCCAATGGGCGGTGCCGACCCAGTAACCGATTTCGGGATCGCCGATTTCCGGCATCACGAAACCCGTCGCACCAATCAGGGCGCCGTCGGTTTTCGACGTGATGAGAAAGGGATGATCCTCGCCTTGCCAGGCGTTTGTAATCCAATTCTCCGCGTCTTTTTCCGCATAGGGGTGCGGAAGATTCGCCGTCATTTCGGCGATACGGCGATCATTGGCTACGCCAGCGATCGCACGTGCGTCCTCGAAACGCGGCGCACGGAGGACGAGCCGCTCAGTCTCGAGGACGGGGATACTGCACTCGGTCGTCACACCGCTTCCGCGGCACTCCAGGATGGTTTCCAGGGCGGTCATGACACGGCTCCTTGCCGTTATGCGACCCGGGGACCATCCCAGGGCCAAAGAAAAAGGGGCACCGGCTTGCCGCCTGGCGCCCCTTGATCCTTGAACCTGAGATCATCGGAGCGGCCGGGCGTTTCGCCGGCGGCTCCGATGGGATGCCGCCGTTTATTCGGCTGCGGCAATCATCGGAACGACCGACACATAGGTTCGGTTATTCGATTTCGTACGAAACTCGACTCGGCCGTCTACGGTCGCGAAAAGCGTGTGGTCGACGCCAAGCCCGACATTGCTGCCGGGATGGAACTTGGTGCCGCGCTGGCGAACGAGAATGTTGCCAGAGATGACGGCCTGACCGCCGAAGCGCTTAACGCCCAGCCGCTTTGACTGTGAATCGCGGCCGTTTCTCGACGAACCGCCTGCCTTTTTGTGAGCCATAAGGAGCTCCCGATCTGTTCTGTCTTATAAAACGTGTTCTGCGGCGTGGTGACAAGCGGTAAACCGCTTACCGGTCCTCGCCCGATTTCAGCTCGGCCTGGTCGACCTTGGCGCGCGGCGGCTTGCCGGCGAGAAGTTCCTTGGCCTGCTCAACCCATTCCTCGCGCGTGGCGCGGCCGCGGAGCGCGAGCTCCTTGTCCTTCGCCTCGAGGTCGGCCTCGGTCCAGGAAGCGATCTGCTCCCAGGAGGTGATGCCGGCCGCGCGCAGCTTCTTCTCGATCGTCGGGCCGATGCCGGCGATCAGCGACAGGTTCGAGGTGTCGCGGGCTTCACCGGCCGGAGCAGCGGCAGCGGCCTTGGCGGGCTTGGCTGCTTTTTCGGCCTTGGCCGGCGCTTCGGTCGCGGCGGCGAGCGCCACCTTCGAGGTCACCGTCGGCTTGGCGCCACCGGTGAGGATTTCCGCGATGCGCACGATGGTGAGGTCCTGGCGATGACCCCGCTTGCGCTTCGAATTCTGGCGGCGGCGCTTCTTGAAGGAAATGACCTTCGGGCCGCGGGCCTGCTTGACGATCTCGGCGGCAACCGAAGCGCCGGCGATGAACGGGGCACCAATGGTGATGCCGGCGTCGCCAGCGACCATCAGAACCTCGGGGAACACCACGATCTCGCCGGCCTCGGCCTCGAGCTTCTCGATGGTGATCGTGTCGGAGGCGGCAACCTTGTATTGCTTGCCGCCAGTCTTGATGACTGCGTACATGACGTTAGTCCTTGGCTTGCGACGAACCTTTGCCCTCAGGTGAAACCCCGGGGGGCGGCCGTCTTTTTGGTTGGTCTTGCCGTCCCGAAGGGCGGTTTTCACGATCAAAAGCGCGAGCCTAACCGACCGAGGTCGTCGAGCGCGCGCTTTCAAGAGGCGGCTCAATGCTGGAAAATGCCCGTGAAGTCAAGGAAAACCGTGGGCAGGCCGCGAGGAAAATCGCAATTCGGTCGCGAGGCGCTTGAACCGGCGCGCGCCTTCCGCTACACGGCGCTTGCTTCAGACCAGGATGATCGCTTTTGCGCTCGTCTTAGCGACCGCGGAGAGGTGGCAGAGTGGTCGAATGCACCGCACTCGAAATGCGGCATACGGGCAACCGTATCGGGGGTTCGAATCCCTCCCTCTCCGCCAACTTCTTCCGTAGGCCATCGCGAGAGTTCGGCGTTCAGACCGACCCAGTTTGCGATATGCGGATCAACCCACAATTTGTCGACCACTGCAAAATCCTACCGCGACAGACGTGCTGCCGACGCTTCATCTTGAGCGCGCCGGATCCACGCAGCGCAGGTCGTCGACGTGTTCAACCGTGGGCCATCAGACGGGCATCGCAAGCGGCCTTCCGGCCGCCCGCGCTTGTCGACCATTCCCCGCCAAAGCCCGGCAACAGCACGCAGGTGCCCCATTTGCCGGCCTTAGCGTAGTCCCAATCCTTTGCGTGCGCCGAGAAGCGCCAGCCCGCTCAATGCCGCCCCGAACATGACGTAGTAGCTGGGTGCAAGCGGATCGCCGGTGAGCGTGCCCAGGCCGGTGAGAACGAAGGGCGCCAGTCCACCGAAGATGGTGACACCGATATTATAGCTCAGGGCCAAGCCGCTTGTGCGGTTCGTCGCAGGAAAGATCTCCGACATCAGCGCGGGAAGCGGCGCAAAATACAATGCGATCACGACGCCAAGCAGACCTTGCACCGTCAGCAACGTCGTCAAACTGGGCTCGCGCTGAAGCAGTGAGAAGGCGGGATAGGCGAGCGCAAAGGCCACGACCGCGGCAAAGATCATCGTCTTGGTTCGCCCGATAAAATCGGACAGCAAGCCGATGGCCGGCGCCAGCAAGAATATCGTCGCGCCAGTGACAATGGGTCCAAGAAAAGCCGTTGTTGCGTCGACCTTGAACTGGCGGGCGGCGTAGGTCGGCATGAATGCCGACATCCAGATCGTTATGGTCGCAAGGATGATCAAACCAATGGCGACAAGGATCTGTCGCTTCTGGTTGACGACCATTTCCAGCATGGGGCTTTTCGCCACCCTCATGAGCGCAAATTCCGAAGATTCCTTGGTCTTCATTCGGATGTAGAGTCCAATCGGGCCAAGGAGCGCGCCGACGAAGAACGGTATCCGCCATCCCCAGCTTTCAAACTGCTCCGGCGTCAGCCACCAGGCGAGGTATGCTCCAAAGGTCGATGCCGTCGCCAAGGCCAGGCCCTGCGTCGCGGTCTGCCAACTGGCGATGAAGCCGCGACGATGGGGATTATGCTCGGCCAACAATGCTGTTGCGCTACCAAACTCACCCCCGGCCGAAAACCCCTGCAGAATTCGTCCCAGCACGATTGCGACCGGCGCCGCCAATCCGATGGTCTGGTAGGTTGGCAGCACAGCGATGAGGAGCATTCCAAGCGACATGAGCATCAGCGACAGGCTCATCACTTTCTTGCGCCCAATCGTATCCCCGAGATTTCCGAGATAGATCGCGCCGAGTGGTCGCATCACGAATGTAACGCCAAAGGTTCCGACAAACAGCAGGAGTGACGCCGTCTCATTGGTTGCGGGAAAGTACAGCTTGGCGATCGTTCCCGCCAAAATCGCGTAGATGTAGAGATCGAAGCACTCGAACGTATTGCCAATGCATGCCGCGATGATCGTGCGCGACGTGCGGCTTGTCTGGGCGGCGTCTTCGGCGGG
>BFBZ01000008.1_pt409 | contig 21060 bp, 17 predicted proteins | sample 1888401 | NCBI WGS metagenome assembly BFBZ01 (sample SAMD00112614, study PRJDB3348) | symbiont metagenome | host: Chara braunii | reverse complement strand
ATTGCGAGGAGCGATAGCGACGAAGCAATCCATGTCTACCGATGTGGCACAATGGATTGCTTCGCTTTCGCTCGCAATGACGACGGAAGCCTATCCGCTACGCCACCGCGCCGGACGCCCGCAGCTTCTGGATCGTGGCCTCGTCGTAGCCGGCCTGGCGCAGGATCTCGTCGGAGTGCTCGCCGACCTCGGGCGGCTTGCGCGGCTGCACCTTCTTGGCGCCGTCGATGAAGATCGGGCTGTTGACGGTCAGCGTGGTGTCGTTCTCGAAGCGGACCAGCACCTCGTTCTCGATCATCTGCTTGTCGTTCGGGATGTCGTCGAGGATGCCGACGACGCCGAACACCAGGCCATTGCCGTCGAGGATCTTGCGCCATTCGGCGAGCTCCTTGCTGGCGAACACCTCGTCGAAGATCTTGATCAGCTCGACCGAGCGCGCATGGCGATCGGCCTTGGTGGCGAAGCGGGCATCGGCGACCAGGTCGTCGCGGCCCATGCAGCGCGCCAGCGTCGGCCATTGCCGGTCTTCGTTGAGTAACGACAGGATCAGCCAGCGGCCGTCCTTGCACTTGTAATGGTTGGTGACGGCGTTCAGCGCCTCTTCGCGCGGCTTGCGCTTCTTGAACTTGGCGCCGACCAGCTTGGCCTGCGCCAGCACGCCGTTGGCCCAGATGCCGTTGGCCATCAGGTTGGTCGAGACGTGCGAGCCCTTGCCGGTCTTCTCGCGCTGGAACAGCGCGGTGACGATCGCGCCGTAGAAGGCCATCGCGCAGGGATGGTCGCCCATGCCGGCGACCGAGCGCGCGGGCGTAGTGTCCTCGTCGGCGCGCACCAGGTCCATCAGGCCGGAGCGGGCCCAATAGGCATTGGAGTCGAAGCCGGGCTTGTTGGCTTCCTCGCCCTTTTCGCCATAGCCGGTGAAGGAGGCATAGATCAGCCGGTCGTTGAGATGGCCGAGATGGTCATGGGTGATGCCGAGCTTCTCGCGGACCTGCGGCGGCATGTTGGTGATGAAGACGTCGGCCTCCGCGACGAGCTTGTAGAGCACCTCGCGCGCTTCCGGCTTGGTGAGGTCGAGCGCAAGGCTCTTCTTGTTGCGGGATTCCAGCATCCACGCGAAATTGTGCTCGCTGGCGGGATAGCCGGGCAGATTGGGCAGGTTCCGGTAGGGATCGCCGGCGCCAGGTGGCTCGATCTTGATGACGTCGGCGCCGAAATCGGACAGCACGGTGGCGGCCGCGGGCGCCGCGATGAAGCTCGCGCAGTCCAGGACCTTGAGCCCGTCAAAAATGCCTTTTTCCATCGTGCCGTCGCTCCCGTGGCGATTGTTGGTGTTTTTCCGGTAGCTGGAATTATCGCGCGCGATCATTCCGATCGGATCGCCATTTGACCCATCTCGGGGGCACGATGCAACGGCTTGTTGACCGTCATTGCGAGCCAACGGGTCGCGCGAACGCGCCCGATGACAGGCTCCGCGAAGCAATCCATACCTCATCTCGGGGATGGATGGATTGCTCCGTCGCTTCGCTCGTCGCAAGGACGCGTCCGATTACTCGACCCCCGCCATCAGCGCGGCATTGCCGCCGGCGGCGGCGGTGTTGATCGTGATCGTCTGCTCGGTGGCGAAGCGCGTCAGATAGTGCGGGCCGCCGGCCTTGGGGCCGGTGCCGGAGAGGCCGCTGCCGCCGAATGGCTGCACGCCGACGACYGCGCCGATCATGTTGCGGTTGACATAGATGTTGCCGACCTGAAGACGGTCGATGATCTGCTCGATGGTGTCGTCGATGCGGGAATGGATGCCGAGCGTCAGCCCGAAGCCGGTGGCTTCGATCGCGGCCAGCACGTCGCCGAGCCGCTCGGCGCGATAGCGCACGACATGCAGGATCGGGCCGAATACCTCTTCACGCAGCTCGCTCGCCGCCGACAGTTCGAAGATGTGCGGCGCGACGAAAGTGCCGGCCGGCGCCTCGCCGGCGAGATGCACCCGGGCCTGCTGCTTCATCTTCGCGATATGCGCATCCAGCCGCTGCTTGGCCTCGGCATCGATCACGGGACCGATATGTGTCGACACATCGGTGGGATCGCCGATCTTCAATTCGCGCGCGGCGCCGGCGATCATCTCGATCATGCGGTCGGCGACATCGTCCTGCACGAACAGGAGCCGCAGCGCCGAGCAGCGCTGGCCGGCCGAGCGGAACGCCGAGGTCACGACGTCGTCGGCGACCTGCTCGGGCAGCGCGGTGGCGTCGACGATCATCGCATTGATGCCGCCGGTCTCGGCGATCAGCGGCACGATCGGGCCATCCTTGGCGGCGAGCGAGCGGTTGATCGATCGCGCCACCTCGGTCGATCCGGTGAAGACGACGCCGGCGATGGCGGGATGGCCGACCAGCGCGACGCCGACCGCGCCGTCGCCCTGGATCAGATGCAGCGCGGCCTGGGGCACGCCGGCCTGATGCAGCAGGGCGATCGCCTCGGCCGCGATCCGTGGCGTCTGCTCGGCCGGCTTTGCGATCACCGCATTGCCGGCCATCAGCGCCGCCGTGACCTGACCGAGGAAGATCGCGAGCGGGAAATTCCACGGCGAGATCGCGACGAATGCGCCGCGGCCGTGCAACTCCAGCAAATTGCTCTCGCCGGTCGGCCCCGGCATCGCCTCGCCCTTGCAGAACAGCTTTTGGCCGAGCGCTGCGTAATAGCGGCAGAAGTCGATCGCCTCGCGCACTTCCGAGAGCGCGTCGTCAATCGTCTTGCCGCCTTCGCTCTGCAGCAGAGCCAGGAAGTGGGCGCGGCGCTGTTCGAGCAGGTCCGCTGCCTTGTTCAGGATCGCCGCACGATGTGTCGCCGGCGTGGCGTTCCAGGCTCTGAAACCACGACGTGCGGCGGCAACCGCAACATTCGCCTGTTCCGTGGTCGCGGTCGCAACCTTGCCAGGTGTAGTCTTGCGCTCGGCCGCAATCGCCAAGGTCAGCGTGTGGAGGGCCGTGCGCTCGCCGAATTCGATGCCATGCGAATTCGCGCGCTGCGGCCGATAGAGGTCGGCCGGCAACGGAATTCCGGAGTGCGAGGCATTGCTGTCGCCATCGATGATCTCCGCCGGGCGGCGTAACAGGTCCACGATCGGCACGCGGTTGTCCGCTGCCAGCGCCACGAACGACGAGTTGGCACCATTCTCCAGCAGGCGCCGCACCAGATAGGCGAGCAAATCGCGGTGGCTGCCGACCGGCGCATAGGTGCGGTGGGCGATGTCCGGGCGCTCCTGGCCGAGCTGCGCGTAGAGCGCTTCGCCCATGCCATGGAGTCGCTGGAATTCGAAGCTCGTGGGATCGCCTGACAGTTCGAGGATGGTCGCGACCGTCAGCGCGTTGTGGGTGGCGAATTGCGGAAACAGCCGCGGCCGCAGTGCCAGTAGCTTGCGCGCGCAGGCGACGTAGTTCAGGTCGGTCATCGCCTTGCGGGTGAACACCGGATAGCCGTCGAGCCCGCGCTCCTGCGCGCGCTTGATCTCGGTGTCCCAATAGGCGCCCTTGACCAGGCGCACCATCATCCTGCGGTCGAGCGCGCGCGTGAGCGCGTCGACATAGTCAATCACGTCCGCGGCGCGTTTTTGATAGGCCTGGATTGCAAGCCCAAAGCCGTTCCAGCCGGCGAGCGACGGATAGGCGAAGGCGGCGGCGATGACGTCGAGCGAGAGCTCCAGCCGGTCGGCCTCTTCGGCGTCGACGGTGAAGTTGAGGTCGTACGCTTTGGCGCGGTGCGCCAGATCGATCAGTTGCGGCACCAGCTCGTTCATCACCCGCGCGTGGCTGACCGCCTCGAAGCGCGGATGCAGTGCGGAGAGCTTGACCGAGATGCCGGGCCGGTCGGGCAGGGCATGATTGCCGGCGGCCTTGCCGATCGCTTCGATCGCGCGGGCATAGGATTCGAAATAGCGGCTTGCGTCATCCGCTGTACGCGCGCCTTCGCCGAGCATGTCGAAGGAATAGCGCGAGCCCCCCGTCGAATGGGACTGCGCGCGCGCCAGCGCCGCCTCAATGGTCTCGCCGAGCACGAAATGACTGCCCATCAGCCGCATCGCCTGCCGGGTCGCGGCGCGTACCGCGGGCGCGCCGAGCCGCTTGGTCAACCGGCCAATCGTTCCCTGCGGCGTCTCGCCGGGCTGGATCACGCGTGCGGACACGCCAAGTGCCCAGGCCGAGGCATTGACGAGGAACGCGCTGGATCTGGTCTCGTGGTTGATGAAGTCGCCCTGGCCGAGCTTGTCCTCGATGAACTGGTCGGCGGTGCGCGCGTCCGGCACCCGCAGCAGCGCCTCCGCCAGCACCATCAGCGCCAACCCTTCCTTGGTCGAGAGCGCGAACTCCCGCAGCATGTCCTCGACCCCGCCGAGCGGATCGTCATTGGCCCTGATCGCCTCGATCAGGCGCGTCGCGGTGCGGTCGATCCTCGCCTCCGGCTCCGCGCTAAGCCCCGCGTCCTGGCGCAGGCGGCCGGCGATCGCGGTGTCATCGGGGGCATAGGGCGCGCTGAACGGAGGCGGGAGCGGGTCAGGCATGGCGGTTCCTTGAACGGGTTTGCACGGGAACACCTACGCGCCCGCGGACCGTAGTTCGATAGACAAATTAGCAGATTTGCCTTAGAAAATCAGGTAGATTATTAAAATGGCCGTAAATATGACAGAAATTGACAAGACTGACCGCAAAATCCTCTCGATCCTGCAAGGGGATGGCCGGATTGCCAATGTGGAACTGGCGGAAAGGATCGGCCTGTCGCCGACCTCGGTCGGCGAGCGGTTGAAGCGGCTGCAGCGCGACGGCTTCGTCGAGGGCTATGGCGCGCGGCTCAACCCGCACCGGCTTGGGCTCGGCCTCCTGGTGTTTGTCGAGGTGCTGCTCGACAAGACCACGCCCGATGTGTTCGAGCGGTTCGCCAGGGCGGTGCAGACCGCACCGGAAGTGCTGGAGTGTCACATGGTGGCCGGCGGCTTCGATTATCTGGTCAAGGCGCGCGTCGCCAACATGACCGCCTATCGCCGGTTTCTCGGCGAAACCCTGCTGGCGCTGCCGGGCGTGCGCGAGACGCGAACCTACGCGGTGATGGAGGAAGTCAAGCGCGACGCGCCGCTGCCGGTCGGCTGACGCCCTCTCGAACTGATCCACAGCCATGCGTCGGGTGTATTGGCATCGCGACGCACCCGCGATAATCCTGTCGACAACTTGGGGCAGTGGTCATGCAAGACGCCGATCAGCCGATACGAGCAGTGCGCGCCGGATTTGCCGCCGCGCTGTCCGTGCTCATGCTTTTGTTGCCATCAATGGCGCCGGCCCGCGCGGCTGAACTCAGCGCGGGCGTCATGCAACTCTACACGTCGGTCTCGATCTATCCGCCGTCGGCGTCGACGATGACGGTCTGCTACGGCTTCGTCTGCCGGCGCCGCGAGATGCTGGATTTCAATGCCGCGGACAGGGCGGCGCTGACCAGGATCACTGTCTCTTATACACATCTAGATGTGTATAAGAGACAGGCCTTGGTGTAGGTGAGATCCCCACTTTCGCAAACTTCACAACCTTTCTTCAGAACCGCGTTGGCGATCCACATGACGCAACTGATATCTTAGATTGTGTCACCCATACCATATGGTGCCGATCCTCGGCACCGACAAGCGCGTGGCAAAGGCCGACTTCCGCGCCAATGACGACAAGCACAATTACGATTGCTGGGACACCACCCGTAACACCACCAGCCTGATGCTGGTGATGCAGGCGTGGAACCTGTTCAAGTTTCACACTGTCGGCGATCCGCACTACCGCGGTTTCTCGCTGGGACAGACGCCGCACAACACCGCCGTGCTGGTCGAGCGCGCAACCAAGGTCGAATGGGCCATCGATCTCTGGCCGCGCGGCTATCTGCAGCCGCCTGACGTCATGACCGTTGCCCAGTGGGTGACGGAAGATTGAACGGCCGCCGATTGCCGCTCCGCCCCGGCCGTGCGTTTGATCCCACTGCTTGTAGGGAACATTGAGAGCTTTCGCTCAAAGCCAGGGCCATGACATGCGTTTACGCCCGACCCGCAATATAGCCGCAAGGCGCCTTTGTTTCGCTCTGTTGCTCGCGCTCCCGCTGCTGTTGCCCCCGCTTGCCGGGCCGGCCCGCGCCGGCGATGTCGAGGATTGCAACGGTCCGGTCTCGGACAAGGCCGAGGCAGCATGCTCGGCCATCATCAACGACGCTGGACGATCCACCGAAGACCGGACCAAGGCATTTGCCGGCCGCGCACGGGTCTATGCCGCCCGCGGCAAGATCGACCAGACCCTGAGCGATGCCGAGGCGGCGCTGCAGCTCAACCCGCAATCCGTGGCGGCGTTGATCATGCGCGCCTATGCCCGGCAGCGCAAAGGCAACTTCGATCAGGCCCGCGCCGATCTCGATCGTGCGATCGAGATCGAGCCGAAGAGCCCGTACGGCTTCGTGGCACGTGGCAATCTGCGTGCTGACCAGCGCGCCTGGGCCGATGCGATCTCCGATTACGACCAGGCGATCACGCTGCGGCAGGATCTGCCTGCGGCCCATGTCGGACGTGCGCGGGCCTATGTCGAATCCGGACAGCCCGATGCGGCGCTGGCTGACGCCAACACCGCGATCGCGATCAACGCGAGCACGCCAAATGCGTTCTACTGGCGCGGCCAGGCCTATCGCCGCAAGGGTGACATCGAACACGCGATCGAGGATTTCTCGCGCGCGATCGCACAGGCGCCGCAGACCGAGCGCAACGCCTATTACGCACGCGCCCAGCTCTACAGCGCCAAGGGCGACTACGTCAGAGCCATTGCCGATTTCGACAAGCTGTTGACCTTCCTGCCCGACAACAAGGAGATCCAGCAGCAGCGTCAGCAGGCCATCGCAATGCAGACGGAGCTCGCCAAGGCCGGATCGGCCACGCCGTCGCCGCCGGCGCAACCATCCGGCCCGGTCCCGGCTTCCAGCAACCAGCAGATCGACCAGGCAAAGCAGCTCATCGCGCAGGGCAATTTTGCAGGCGCGATCGGCGCTCTCGGCCAGTTGCTCAGGGGCGACCCGCGCAACGAGACCGCGCTGCGGCTGCGCGCGCTGGCCTATTCGAGGCTCAACCGGCTGGCTGAAGCGCGCAACGACCTCAACGATCTGGTCAAGATCAAGCCGAACGATCCCCAGCTGCTCGCCTTCCGCGCGCTCAATGCCGCGGGCCTGCGGCAGTTCGACGACGCCCTGGCCGATGCGTCCCGCGCCATCACGCTCGACCAGAACAATTCGCTGGCCTATCTCGCGCGCGGCCTGGTCAAGGCTAGCACCGGCAAGGTGCAGGACGCGCTCGCCGACTACGACCATTCGATCTCGCTCAACGCCAAGGAGACGCTCGCCTTCACCGAGCGCGGACTTGCCTATTTCGGCCTGAACCAGCTCGACAAGGCGCTGTTGGATTTCGACCAGGCCCTGGCGCTGGCGCCGACCAACCTGATCGCCAAATCATGGCGCGGGCTTGCGCTGATGCTCAAGAGCCGCGCCGACGAGGGGCTGGTCGATATCAACGGCGTGCTGGAGCGTGATCCCAACAACGCCACGGCCCAGCTCGGCCGTGGCCTGGCGATGCTGACCTCGGCGCAATATGACCGCGCCGTCGCCGCCTTTGACCAGATCGTCGCCAGAGCGCCCAACGATCCGTTCGCGCATGTGCTGCGCGCGCGGGCGTATCTCGGGCTGAAGCGGCCGGATGATGCGATGAAGGATCTCAATCTGATCCTGGGCACGCGGCCGGATTATCAGGCGGCGCTGTCATTGCGCGGCATCACCTGGTCGGCGATGCGCAACTACGACAAGGCGATCGAGGATCTTGACCGCGCGATGGCACAGAAAGAGACCGTGGAGGGCCTGTTCGCCCGCGCCAAGGCACATGAGGCGCTCAACCACGCCGGCAAGGCGACAGAGGATTTCCGGAAAGCCACGCAGCTTGCGCCGTCGAGCGTGTTCGACGTGTTCGCGCAGGCCGAGTCGAAGCGCAAGATCCAGGAATTGTCGAAGAAGGTGCCGTGCGGCAGCGGCCAGGGCGGCACCTGCCTGTAACGGGTCACGGCCGGCGCGCGCGGACATGCAGGAACAGGGGCAGTCGTTGCCATCGGCGGCTGTTGTCCGACTCGATCGCATGCTCGGGAATGGCAGGTTCGCGCAGCGCCTCGACCAGCAAGCCCGCGTCCTGAAGCGCCGCGAAATAGGCTTCCAGAGGGCGATGCCGGCTGTGAAACGTCATCGTCATGCCGGCGCGCTCGACCGTCTCCGAGAACGTGAACGGGCGGAGATAGTCACCTTTGATGACGAACGGCGCGTCGGCCGCCGGGCGCTCGAACTGTCCGGCCGAGTTGATCGGATGGACGATCGCGAAACACAATCGTCCGCCTGACATGAGGACACGCGCGATTTCCGCAACGGCGCGCGGCATCGCATCGATGTCGTGGAGGGTCATGAATGCGACCGCGAGATCGGCGCTCGCGTCTTGCAGCGGCAACGCGGCGGCGTCGGCGACCCTCAGATCCATCGATGAGTCCAAGGCGCGGGCGGCCGCGACCATCGAGGGGGACGCATCGATGCCGACGATGCGATGCCCGAGCTCTTGGAGGTGCCGCGTGAGGCGTCCTTCGCCGCAACCTATGTCGATCGTCAGCCGGCCGGGCGGAGGCAGCAAGGCGAGAAACTGGTCCCGGTGAAATCGCCAGTAGCTGTCATGTCCGGGATGCCGCGCCCATGCGATCCATCGGCCGGACTCAGCTTCCCAATTGTCGGCAAGATTCATGCGGGGCTCCCGTGTTCCTGACGCGATTGCGATACCGCGATCCGGCAGTTCGTTCGCGCTCTCGCGATACGGGATTGGTTCGGCACGAAGAGGGCGCCGCAGGATGTCGCGGAGCAAATGAAGATTGTCGGCGCGCGACCGGCGCTCGTCGGAAAAATCAACGTCGTGGCGCGGGCGCCGTGCCCGCCCCGCCGAACGTCACGTGATCTGCTGTGTGGATCGGCCCCCACTCCCGGATGGCGTCCGAGAGTGCGCCGCCGGATCCGGCGCTGTTGCGCTAGACCTTGAGGTTCTCGGCTGACGTCTTGCCGCGATTTGCGATTTCTTCGTATTCAACCGATTGGCCTTCGTTCAGGGACTGCAGACCAGCCTTCTGAACCGCTGAAATATGCACGAAAATGTCCTTGCCGCCTGTTGCGGGCTGGATGAATCCATAACCCTTGGTCGGGTTGAACCACTTCACTGTACCTTTGGGCATTCCAGTCGTCTCCGCGGAATCAATCGAAAACAGACCAGCCGGCCCCCGCACCAACCGACTTGTCCGTACCGCACAGGATAGCAGTTTGRAAAAAGCTGGGTAGATCAAACGACGGTGTGTTTTTGACCGGAAACAACCCGCTTTGCAGGAATTTGGCGCCGGATTGCCTGTTTGGTGGTCAATTGATGCACTGCAAAATGGATTGGTTCCACCGAACCGAAGGACTTCCTTGCTCCCCGCACGCCGGCTTTCCACCGGCGCGCGGAGGATCGAGTAGCCCGCCTCAATAGGTCGCGCTGAGATAGTCGACGATCTTGCCGACGTCGGCCTGGTCGATCGGCGCGCCGTAGACCTTGATCATCTTGGTCACTTCGGCCTGCCAGAAATCCTTCTTGAACTTCTCGCCCTGCGGCTGGGTCCTGATGTAGTCCGCCGAGTGGCAGCCGGTGCAATTGCTCTGCACCACGTCGAGGTTGGGACCCGGCTTGAAGGCCGCGGTCTCCTCGGGAAGCGTGTAGTTGACCGGTGCGGCGATCGCAGCGCCGATCGAAAGTGCGGCGATCGCGGCAAGAGAGGCAAGCAGCTTGCTGGTCATGATGCTTCTCCTCACGCCGCGGTGACGCGCACGGTTTCGACGACGTTGCGCAGATAGCCGGCCGGATTCCACAGCGGATCCATCGGCTGGGTGTCGCCGGCATTGTTGGTGGCACGCACCTTCAGATCCGAGGCGCCGAGGGGAAGCGCGAGCTTCAGCTTCCATTCGCGGAATGCGTATTTGCCGAGGTCCTTGCCGAGCTTGGCGGGCGTCCAGCTCTTGCCGCCGTCGATCGAGACCGCAACCTCTTTGATGCCCTTGCCGCCGTCGAAGGCGATGCCGCGCAGCATGGTGCGGCCGGCCTTCAGCTTGGCACCGTCGGCAACGCTGGTGATGAACGAGCGCACCGTGAAGCGGTTGATCGGGATCGTTGCTTTCGGCGCGGTGCCAGGCTCGACCGCGTTGTTCGGCGTGTCCGGAATCCGGTAGGCGGACTTCATCCAGAAGCCGTCGAACACGCTGTCGATCACCGTGATCTCGTTGAGATGCTTCACCCAATAGGTGCCGTAATAGCCCGGCACCACGAGGCGCAGCGGGAAGCCGTTGAGGAACGGCAGCTCCTCGCCGTTCATGCCCCAGGCCAGCATCACTTCGCCGTCGCGGGCGTGGTCGATGTCGAGCGCCTTGACGAAATCGGGCGTCGTCTCCATCACCGGGCCGTCCATGCCGTTGAAAGTGACCTGCTTGGCGCCGGCCTGCACGCCGGCCATGTCGAGCACGGTCTTCAGCGGCACGCCGTGCCAGCGCGCGCAACCCATTGCGCCATTGCCGAGCTGGCCGCCGGCAACGCGCGGATTGAAGAAGCCGCGGCTGTTGCCGGAGCATTGGTTGACGGCGACGAGTTCGACAGCCTTCAGATTCCGGATGTCCTTCAGCGACAGCTTCAGCGGCTTGTCGACCTTGCCCTTGATCTCGAGCGTGAACTTGTCCGGGTCGATGTCGTAGGGAACGCCGGCGAGGTGATAGCGGACGAAGAAGGCGTTGTTCGGCGTCAGCGGACCGTCGTTGAAGACTGCGAATGGCGTTTCCAGCTGCGGCGGCCGGCTGGTGAGGCCGATCATCGGGCGCTTCTGCGGATAGCGCACCAGCGGCCGTTCGCCATTGCCGAATGGCAGCGTCACGGTGTCGAGGGCAAGTGCGCCCCTTGATCCCAGCCCCGTCACCAAAGCGGCCAGCCCGGCGCGCTTCATCAAGTCTCGTCGATCGAGCATTCCGCTTCCTCCGAAGCTGTTCTGTCGTGAGCCGGTCATCACCAGACTCAGATGGCCTTGCGCGCCTTCGCATCATGGACTGCGCGCGGCGACAAATGTCGCATCAGGGAACAGCAAGTCAATTGAGCTTTCGCAGCGTTCACCGGCGTTGCATCGCAATAACGAAAAGCCCCGGTCGCGCGGACGACCGGGGCATTTCGATTCCAGGTAGAAGCTTCGATCAGTAGCAGACGTTCACGGTGCGATAGCGATAGCCGTAGGGCGTCATCACCAGGCGGGTCACGTAGCAGCCGGAGTCGACGAAGCCGACGGCGATGCCCGGGCCACCCCAGAAGTGATGATGCGGATGCCAGAAGAACGGCTTGGCGGATGCAGAGGTCGGCGCCAGCGCGGCGGCACCGAGGATCGCGGTAGTGGCGAAAGCGAGCGTGATCTTGCGAAGCATGGTCTTCTCCTCCAGATGCGCCTTGAACTCGGTCGCGGCGCGGTTGCGGTGTTGCCCATCGCCAGTCTGTCGCATCCGGCTTGGGACGCGTTCGAGCATCGCTGCTGGGTGCAGGTTCAGCTGTGCGGAAGATCACACTCGGGGAAGGCGGAGGAGAGGTGGTCAGGCCGCGACCGCATGCTGGTCGTCGACCAGCGCGGACAGGATGCGCGTCGCCTCGACGGTGCGCACGATCATCGGCTCGTTGCGGCCGCGGATCGCGACCTCCTGCGCCGGCAGGGCATCGTCGGCGAGGCCCGCGGTGTCGCGCACCTCGTCGGAGATGACCGCCTCGCAGGCCAGCGCCTTGGTCATGTCCTGCAACCTTGCCGCGACGTTGACGGCATCGCCGAGCGCGGTGAACACCATGTGGTCGCGATAGCCGATGTCGCCGACAATCACCTCGCCGCCATGGATGCCGATGCCGAAGCGGATCGGCTCGCGCAAATCGTGGCTGAGGAACTGGTTCAGCTCTTCGATGTTGGCCGCGATCAACGCCGCCGCGCGCAGTGCCTGGCGGCAGGCCTCGTGCCGGTCGGTGCTGAGCCCGAACAGCGCCAGCATGCCGTCGCCGATGAACTGGTTGGGCCGCCCGCCGGCCTCCAGCACTGCCTGCGACACAGCGCCGAGGAAGCGGTTGACGATGAACACGGTGTCGAACGGCAGTCGCTTCTCGGCAAGCTGCGTGGAGCCGCGCATGTCGACGAACATGCTGACGAGATAACGCTCCTGGCCGACCCGTGTCGGATTGCCGGCGTGTGCGTTGGCCGACGTCATGCTCGGCAGGAACAGCTGGAAGAAAGTCAAATCCGCGTTCGGCCGTAGCTGGCAGGCGAGCCGGATCGACGGATCGTCGTTGCCGACCCGGTGCAGCACGAAGGCCTCGCGCGGCGAAGGCTCGGGCAGGGCGGCGTGATCGCCGATGATGCGGATGCGGCAGGTCGAGCAGCGCGCACGGCCGCCGCAGACGCTCGCATGGGGTACGTTGTAGCGCAGGCTCGCCTCCAGCACGCTCAGCCCCTTCGGCACCCGCAGCGTGCGGCCGTTGCCATAGGATAGCGCGATCATGCCGCCGCGGCGTTCGAGCAGGGCACGTGCGCCGCGCGCGAGCAGGACGAGGCCGAGCAGGCCGAGATAGCCGATCGTCAGGCCATTCGTGATGTTCTCGAGGGTGGTTGCCTGGGCCGCCGTGCCGAGCTTCTGCACCGACAGCTCCTCGCGCCGCCAGTCGGGATCCTGATAGTCCGCGATCGTGGCGCGACCGGCCTGATAGATGCCGAGCATCGCCAGCGTCGGGATCAGCACGGCCGCGGCGAGCAGGAACGGCGCGGTGCGCTGGAAGGATGGGCGCATCCGCAGCCAGAAATACAGGCCGATGCAGCCATGCACCCAGGCGATCACCAGCACCGCCAGCATCTGCCACAGCCGGAGTGGAGAGGCGATGAAGAAGTTGTACAGCTCTTGCGGATAGAGCTTTTCGTGCCCGTACAGGGTTTGGCCGAGCCGGACGCCGACGACGTGCACGATGATCAGCATCGGGATGCTGAGGCCGAGCGCGAGCTGCAGTGGCTCGACCGCCTTCCAGTGGAACTCGCGGCGCTGAAACAGCGCCCAGATGCCGAGCGCGGTGTGCACCAGGCAGGCGGTGTAGAACACGATGGCGACCGGCAGGAATTGCCAGAACTCGGTGTGGTAGTGCACCCCGATCGCCATCGCCTCCGTCGAGATATTGCCGAGCGCGTGGTTGAGGAAATGGCTGACCAGGTAGGCGAACATGATCGCCCCCGTGACGAGGCGGACTTGCCGCAAGCCGACGCCGCGGGCCATGTCCTGCAGGTGCTCGCGCGAGGGGGAGGCCATGTGATTCATGATCGGCAAGTCTAGTGTTTAATTCCCGCGCTGAACACCACTACGGGGCCGGTCGGGCCACGACAGCCGGCGGTGCGGAACGTTGACACTCCGTTAAGAGTCGAACAAAAAGCGCCGTGACGATAGCCCAAGCCGAACCTAAATCCGGAGCCGGTAACATCAGCGTCAAGCCGGCCCGTTCGCGGGCGCCGGACTGGCGCGGTGTGATCGCCGTGATCGTGGCCATGACCGCGATGCGGCTGGTCTATGCCCACGTGCTCGATCTGCGCACCGACGAGGCCTATTACTGGACCTGGTCGAAGGAAAACGTGCTGTCGTTCCTCGACCATCCGCCGATGGTTGCCTGGTTCATCCGCTTCGGCACCACGATCCTCGGCGACACCAATCTCGGCGTGCGCCTCGGTGGCATCGTGGCGATGCTGGTGACCCAGCTCCTGCTCGCCGACATTGTCCGCCGCGTCACCGCCAACAACGTCCGCGCGGTGATGTTGTCGCTGCTGCTGCCGGAGGCCGCGCTTTATTACGGGTTGTTAATGGCGAAGGTCGCGCCGGACACGGCGCTGATCCCATTCTCGGTGGCGATGCTGTGGTCTCTGGTGCGGCTCGCGCAAAGCCATGACGGGCGCTGGTGGCTCGCCGCGGGGCTGTTCGCCGGGCTTGCGCTGCTGTCGAAATTCACCGCGATCATGTTCGCGCCGGCAGTGCTCGCCTTCGCGCTGGTGCCGGACTGGCGCTGGCGCTGGCTGCGCAGCCCATACCCGTATCTCGCCGCGCTGATCGCGATCGCCGTGTTCTCGCCGGTGCTGATCTGGAATGCGGAGCATGACTGGGCCTCGTTCCGCTTCCAGGCGGTGCGCGCCACCGTCGAGCGCGATCTGACGTTCCGTACCCTCGGCGAGTTCATCGGCATGCAGTTCGGCCTGGTTGGCTTCGTGCTGCTGCCGGTGACGCTGTTCGCAACAGTGCTGACGGCATGGCGCGGCTATCGCAAGCGTGAACCCGTGGCGATCCTGCTGGCGACGGCGGTGCTGGTGCCGTTCATCTACTTCCTCTGGAAGTCGCTGACACTGCGGGTCGGCGACACCTGGCCGATGTTCCTGTGGCCCGTAGGCTTTGCGGCGGTCGCCATCAATGTCACGCGCATGCCGTTCGAGGGCTGGTCGGGCGGGCTCGTCAAATCGACGATCTATTGGGCCCGGACCGCGATCTCGACGGGTATCGCCTTCGTCGTCTGCGTGTTTCTCTACTATATGTTCGCGCCGTGGAATCTGATCGGCCGCACCGATCCGATCGGCACCGAAGCGGGCTACGATGTGGTGGCCGCGCATACCCTGGCACAGGTGCAGGCCACCGGCGCGACCTGGGTCGCGACCACGGACTACCGCACCTATGCGATGCTGCGCTGGATGCTGCGTGGGCGGGTGCCTGTCATCGAGATCAATGAGCGCGGCCGCTTCCAGGGCTTCGCCGATCCTGGGATCAATCAGATCCGCGATCACGTCGGCGTCTATGTCGGGCGTGAGCCCGAGAACAATCTGCCGTTGTGGAGCGAGACATCGGCGGTGCGCCAGCCGCTCGAGCGCGTGGCGCGGAGCTGGCGCGGCATGGTGATGGACACCTATGCGCTGGAGAAGATCTCAGGCTGGACCCCCGATCTGTCACCGTCGCCGGACACGACGTTCTTCCGCTGGCGCGTGCTGGCCTTCTCCTTGTCCCCTCGTGCGGGGAGAAGGTTGGGATGAGACGGAGCTTCCGCGCGGGACGGCGAGGGACGGTGACGCGGAGGCTCCCGCTCACCCGGAATCACTGAGACCGGCTCTGCTGCTTTTGAATGTAGTAGCGCAGCTTCGACCGCGAGATTCCCAAGGTTCGGGACGCTTCTGAGATATTTCCCTTACATGAGGCCAGCGCTTTCTGGATTGCCAACTTCTCGATTTCTCCAAGGGACAGTTTGCGAGGGATCACCAACTCGGCTGGATCGCTGGTTGCGATCCGCTCGTCTGCAAAAGAAAGAGGGCCAAGCTTCCCCGTAGTCTGGGGCTTGAAGACCGTCCGATTGGATATCTGCGAATGACTGAAGAGATGAAATAGACTTATGGGCTCCTCGTCATGAGTTAGGATTGCGGCGCGCTCCACCATATTCTCGAGCTCGCGGATGTTGCCGGGAAATTCGTAAACAAGAAGCGCCTCGATTGCTTCGGCCGTAAAACCGGTCACGTGTCTCCCGGCCTTCTTGTTGAACCTATGCAAGAAGTGACTGACAAGCAGCGGGATATCGTCGCGTCTGTCTCTGAGAGGCGGAAGCTTTATCGGAAAGACATTCAATCGGTGCAGGAGATCGACCCTAAAGGTGCCCTTCGCCACCTCGGCATCCAGATCCAAGTTCGTCGCGCACACCACGCGCACATTGACCTGCCTTGTTTTGGTGCCCCCGATCCGGCTCAGCTGCCCCTCTTGCAGCACTCTCAGCAGCTTCGCTTGCGTGGTTGGACTTAGCGTCCCGATCTCGTCCAGAAAGAGCGTGCTGCCATCGGCGGCTTCGAACCAACCTTCACGAGCCTGGTGTGCACCGGTGTACGCCCCTCTCTCCACGCCGAAGAGCTCCGCATCGATCAGAGATTCGGGAAACGCCGCGCAATTGATGCTGTAGAGCGGCTTTTTTGACCTCGAGCTCGCGCTGTGCAAGGCGCGCGCGAAGATCTCCTTTCCGACCCCCGTTTCGCCAAGAAGAAGCACCGTTGTATCCAGGGGCGCGACGCACCGCAGGAGATGCCACGCTCCGAGGAATCCGGGCGAAGTACCGACGACATTGGAGCTGACTGGCTTCTCGGCTGCCTTTGCGTCGATCGAGGGACCAACCCGCTTTCCCGTGAATGATCGGCGAGGCATGAATTGCGACGCATAGTCATCCGGCCATTCCTCGACAGGCTTTCCAACGATCCGGCATAGTGGGGACCCACAGGCGATGCATTCGACCTCCCTGAACAAGATCGCCCGTTCCATGATGCCGCTCGTATAGCCGGACGCGTAACCAATCTGCATCCAGCAAACCGGTTCAGAGCTTCCACCAAACGAGGCCGCATGCGCTTCAGCCTCGGCAGAATTGCGCCATGTCAGCTCGCTGAAATATTCTCCGGTTTCGACGTTTGCTTCTATGTTGACCGGCTCAACGAAGACTTCGCCACGCAACGCATGAAGTTGCGGCCCAACAAGAAACGCGTCGATCTGCGGGCGATCTACGCGAACCTTCATCGCGACTTGCGCTTCCCGCGTTCCCGCGGCATGCCCCATGCGAAACAGAATTTGCCTGGCTTTCAGGGGGCCGTTGGCTTCGATCAGCTCGCGGCGCAGCGCCACCATGGCGTCCAGATTCAGAAGCACGGCTCTTTGATCAGCTAACCAGATCTGCCCGTCGTGAGGCGAGAAGTGGACGCACGCACTCAGATCGGAGATGTCGGGCAAGACGCTGCTTCGCGTGGATGAACCGGTGCTGGTCCGATCAGCGATGTTCTCTTTCAACGCGAAGCTTGTGAACCGCGACACGACTTCCTCCCTTCTCACTCCCGCCATCTACGCACTAGTCGCCAGGTATCTCGCCATGAGCGATCTCCAACATGGCTGACTGCAGCCGATCGAGCCGTCGAGATTGGCTATTTTCAACCACCATCTGGCGACAACCCAAACGACCAAATTTCGAATCGCTTAGTAAACTCAAACGAGTACGAACAGTTTTCAGTGTTGGCACACCTTCTGCTTACGAGAGTTGCGCGCATCGTCACACCGACAGGTCGCGCTACTATCAAAGCAACATCAGGAGGAGATGCCTGTGCACTCAGTCGCTCAAAAGTCGAATGTTTCCGAGCCAACCGCTTCGTATATCGATCCGCTGGGACCTCAAAAGTCAATCGTCGAGCGCGCCACGCGATTGCAGTCCCTGGTCAAGGCGAACGCGCAAGCCGCCGAGGACGCGCGCCGCGTCGGCGATGAAACCATTGCTGCGTTGCAACGCGAAGGGCTGTTCCACATCGCGGTGCCGGAGCGTCTCGGAGGCGCCGGCGCGAACTTCCGAACCTTCATCGATGCCGTTTCGGAGATCGGTCGGGCGGACGGCGGCACCGGTTGGGCTGTCGCGCTCCTGAATGTCTGCACCTGGTTCGCGACGTTGTTCTCTGAACGCGCCCAAGCAGAGGTGTTTGGCAAGACGCCTGGTGCCCGAGTGTGCGGCGTGTTTACGATGCCGGTGCAGTCGGAGCGCGTTGATGGCGGATATCGCGTCAGCGGCGAATGGTGGTACGGCTCAGGCTCTCTGCATGCACAATGGGGCACCTTGGGCATCAAGATCGGAGAGAACGCCGATGGTTCGCCGATCACTGCGCTCGCTCTTATACCGCTAAGCGACCTCACAATCCGCGACACCTGGCATGTGGCTGGAATGCGGGCGTCAGGCAGCAATACCCTGGTCGCGGATAACGTGTTCGTCCCCGACCACCGGGTACAGGCTTTCGCTGACATGGCAGCCGAGAACTATGCGCGCGAGTGGGCCGAGGAGCCGAATTACCATGCTTCGTTCGTGCCGGTTGCCGAGATCGTTCTCGTGGCTGTCCAAATCGGGCTTGCGCGACACGCAGTAGACCTCACCCTCCAGAAGGGTGCCGGGAAGCCCGTCGCGTACACGGTGTTCAGCGAAGCCCGCCAATCCCCGGCGCACCAGATCAAACTGGCGGAAGCAATGTGCGACATCGACTCGGCCTATCTGCTCGTCGCACGAGCCTGCGCCGACATTGACGGCGCCGCGCTCCGGCGCGAGAAGCTCGATCTGGTGACACGCGCACGGGTCCGTATGGACACGGGTCACGCCGCCAAGCTGTGCCGCGAGTCCATCAATAAACTCCTCAGCGTGAACGGTGCAGGAAGCTTTGCCCTTGCGAACCCGCTACAGCGGATCTGGCGGGACAGCGAGATCGCCAGCAGGCACGCGTTCGTCCATCCAGAAATGGCCAGCCTTATCTATGGCCGCGCGCTGTTCGGCATCGAAGAATTGATCCAGCCGTACTAGCAGGGGGATTCAATGCATAAGCTCATCGCGCTTTATCATCCGCCAAAGTCGGAACAGGACTTTCGAAATCACCTCGTGAAAGTTCATCTTCCGCTGGTCGCCAAGTTCCCCCGACTTCGATCTCTTCGGTACGGATTCGGCGTCGAAGCCGGATCCCAGCCGTCGCCATATTATGCGGTCGTTGAGTGCGAATTCGACGACGAGGCCTCGCTGCGGGCGGCACTCGCCTCTCCGGAAGGAGAGGCGGCGGCCGCCGATGTGCCCAACTATGCGACCGCCGGCGTTACGATCATCACGTTTCCACTCGAGCCGGGTTTTGTTGGCGGTTCGGTCGGGAGGACGACATGAACGCACCTTTGGTGGATTTCAAATCAGCCATGCGGCGACTGACCGCAACCGTGTCTGTCGTGAGCTGCACACGAGACGGCGAATGGTTCGGCATGACTGCGACTGCAATCACGTCCGTTTGCGCGGATCCTCCGACTGTCCTGGTCTGCGTGAACGGAGCGGCGGCCATCCACAATCCCCTGGTTGAGAGTGGACGCTTTTGCGTCAACGTACTCCGGATCGACCAACAGGAGATATCAGTGACCTTTGGCGGAAAGCTGAAGGGGCGGGACCGCTTCGGCGTGGGGGACTGGAGCCTCTCGTTCGACGGAATTCCCGTTCTGACGGGCGCTCAAGCCAACATAGTGGCGTCCGCGCAGAAGGTCGTTCCTTTTGGGACTCACTCGGTGATTATTGGCGCAGTCGATCGAGTCTTGGTCTCGGAGAAAATCGCTCCCCTTCTGTACGAGAACGGCCGCTATATGCGGTCGGCCGAGCTCGTAAGTGCCTGACCGTGCTCGGCGAAGATGGCGGGCTATCCCACATCGATCCCTGTCGAGGCTCTTTCCAGAGCCTTGACTTTCGCAGCAGCGTAAACGTGGTCAGGTCGATCTGCGGCTACGTATGGTCGCGAGGATGATGTATCCGTCCGAACCAAGAATGACCGTTGGACGTTTCCCGCGTCGAAGTGCTCCAGACCCATATGGCAGGCAAAGCTATTCCGCTTCGTCGCGCTTGCGGATCAGATCCTTCGCCAGATCGGTCAGCGCCGGGCGGGGCAGGGCGTTGAAGGGGAGCGGGCGGGTGACGTCGATCGCGGCAAGGCCGAGCCGCGCGGTCAACAGGCCGTTGAGCATGCCTTCGCCGAGGCGTTGTGACAGTTTTGCCGCGATGCCGTGGCCGAGCATCTGCTGGATCAGGCTGTCGCTTGCGGCCATGCCGCCGGTGATGGCGAGATGCGCGATCACATGGCGCAGCAGGCGGATCATGCCGAGCGCGCCGGGCCGGCCGCCATAGAGCCGCGCCAGCTGGCGGATCATCCGCAGGCTCGCCACGAACACGAACAGCACATCGAATAGCGCGCGCGGGCTGACCGCGGTGACGACCGAGACGCGCTGCGCCGCCGTCGACACCAGCCGCCGCGCTTCTTCGTCGAGCGGCGTCATCAATTCGCGTTCGGCGAGCCGGATCATGTCGGCGCCGTCGATGATGTCGTCGGTGTGGCTCTGCAACGCGCTGCGGGCGCGGGCGAGCTGCGGGGTCCGGTGCGCGAGCTTGAGCAGGTCGGCGACGACCGTGCGGCTCGCGGCGCGATCGTCGCTGATCAGCACCTCGGCGGCGCGCAGATGCAGCTTTTCGATGGTCGCAAGCCGCGCCAGCCCGACCAGCTCGCGCATGGTGATGACCGCGAGCGCTACGACGGCGATGACGGCGAGCGCCAGCCCGAGGAAGCCGAGGCCCTCATTGCGCGCGAACAGATCTTCGACCAGATTGAGGATGCCGAGCCCGGAGCCGAGCAGCACGAGGCCCGCGACCGCGCTCCAGAACAACGTGCCCCAGCGGAAACCGCGGCGCGCGGGCAGCAGCGGCGTATCGACCGGCACCGGCAGCTGCGCCGACTCGGCCTCGGGCACGATCTGGATCGTGCCGCGGCTGAGGCGGCCGCTGTCGTCCGGATCCATCACGACCACGCCGGGATCGTCGAGCTTGAACGTCGCCGGCCGCCGCGGAGGCGTCTTCTCGTTCATTGCAGTTTGTCTCCGATCAGGAACTGAAGGGCGCGGTCAAGGCGGATGTGAGGCAGCGCAGGCTCCGCATCGCCGCCTCGTTCCAGTTTCGGTGGGCGGAAGCGCAGGAAACGATAATCGGCCGCCTCGGTGCCGCCGCTGGAGAGGCCGCGGAAGCCGCCGTTGAACAGCTCCTCCGGATTGTCGGGCAGGTCGCCGGGAAAGGTCGCGACTTCGGTCTCGCCGTCAAGCCGCTCGCCATTGGCGACCTCGCCCGGCGCCGGCGTGCCGAGGATCGAGGGCAGCCGGTCGCGGCCGCGCGCGACCTGTGCCTCGCGGGTGGCGCGCACCGCGGCGAGCGCCACCACGTCGATCTCGGCACCGGCATATTCGGCGCGCTCCGCGGCCCGGGCGACGATCCGTCGCAGCACGGCTTCGAGCCGGTCGTGGCTCTGGTGGTGGAGGTGGTCGGCCTTGGTCGCCGCGAACAGA
>BFBZ01000986.1_pt1 | contig 21079 bp, 21 predicted proteins | sample 1888401 | NCBI WGS metagenome assembly BFBZ01 (sample SAMD00112614, study PRJDB3348) | symbiont metagenome | host: Chara braunii | reverse complement strand
ATATTGGGCATGGCCCGGCGTGTCGGCGACGATGAAGGCGCGCCGGGCGGTCGAGAAGAAGCGGTAGGCGACGTCGATGGTGATGCCCTGCTCGCGTTCGGCCTCCAGCCCGTCGAGCAGCAAGGCGAGATCGAGCTCCTCGCCGGTCGTGCCGAAACGCCGGCTGTCATCCTTCAATCCGGCGATCTGATCTTCCAGAAGCCCGATGGAATCATGCAGCAGCCGGCCGATCAGGGTCGACTTGCCGTCATCCACCGAACCGCAGGTGATGAAGCGCAGCGCGCCGCGATCGCGCACCGGCAGCGTGTCATTGGCCGGGTCGAGGCCGGCGGGCCGGGTGGCGAGCGATGTCGTCATCAGAAATAGCCCTCGCGCTTCTTGCGTTCCATCGAGGCCTGCAGGGCGCCGTCGACGAGGCGCCCCTCGCGCTCCGAGGTGCGCGATGCGACGATCTCGGCGACGATGTCCTCGACGGTGCCGGCTTCGGAGGCGACCGCGCCGGTCAGCGGCCAGCAGCCGAGCGTGCGGAAGCGGACGCGGCGGGTCACGGTCTGCTCGCCCGGGCGAAAGCGCATGCGCTGGTCGTCGACCATGATCAGCGCGCCGTCGCGCTCGACCACCTGGCGGTCGGCAGCCAAATAGATCGGCACGATCGGGATCCGTTCGGCGCGGATATAGTCCCAGACGTCGAGCTCGGTCCAATTGGACAGGGGGAACACCCGCATGGTGTCGCCCGCGCTCAGCCGCGTGTTGAACAGCCGCCAGAGTTCCGGGCGCTGGTTGCGCGGGTCCCAGACATGGCCGGCCGAGCGATGCGAGAAGATGCGCTCCTTGGCACGCGCCTTCTCCTCGTCGCGGCGGCCGCCGCCGAAGGCGGCATCGAAGCCGTGCTGGTCGAGCGCACCCTTCAGCACCTCGGTCAGCATCAGGCGCGAATATTCGCCGGTCTCGGTGTCGAACGGATTCACGCCGGCGGCAGCCGCCGCCGCGTTGGAATGGACCAGCAGGTTCAGGCCGTAGTCGCGCGCCATGCGGTCGCGGTGATCGAGCAGCGCCTGGAAGTCCCAGCCGGACGCGATGTGCAGGAACGGAAAGGGCGGATTGGCCGGAAAAAAGGCCTTGCGCGCGATGTGCAGCATCACGCTCGAGTCCTTGCCGACCGAATAAAGCATGACCGGATTGCGGAATTCGGCGACGACCTCGCGCATGATGAAGATCGCCTCATCCTCGAGGCGCTGCAGATGCGGCGATAACGGGCTCCTGACGTCGCGCGTGTCGGTCGTATCGTCGGATTTCAATGCACGAACTGCGGACGCGGTCACTGGGCAACTCCGGGCACGGACGACAGGCGCAGCCAGGGCCGCGGCCCAGGCCTGGTTTCACCGACCTCATGGGACGCCGGCTGGTAGTGGTGTTGGACGGCGACGATGGTGCCGTCGCGGAGTGCACGAATCGTACCCTCATGGGTTACTTCGAACCCGTTGAAGCCGGAGCGGGCGAGTAAGACAATCTGGTCGCGCAGCACGTCGCCGGCGGCGCGCACCTCGCCGGTGAAGCCGTGCCGGTCGCGCAGCAGGCGGGCGATGGAATAGAGCCGGCCGTCGGCGTAGCGGGGAATGACCAGCCGCACCAGCGCCAGCCGCGGGATGATATCGGCCAGTCCGTCGAGGTTTTCGCCCGATTTGAGCACCAGGCCAACCGGCTCGGTCCGGCCGGCGAGCTTCGGCCAGGCCGCGATCAGGCGGTCCCTGGGCAGCGCGACCTTGCCGGTTCCCGGCACGGGATCGGCATCGTCGGGGAAAATCCAGTCGTCGGCGACGAACCCGCCGTCCCGATACAAGGCCATGGTCTCAGGTTCCTGTTCTTGCCGCGGCCGGGGCTTCCGCCGGCCGGTGAATACCGCATTCGATCTTGCCGGAATTGCGCCAGCGGCCGGCACGCGCGTCCTCCCCGGCCGCGACCGGCGAGGTGCAGGGCGCGCAGCCGATGGAGGGGTAGCCCTCTTTGACCAGGGGGTGGGCGGGCAGGTCATGCGCCCGGGCATAGGCCGCGAGATCGGCGGCCGCCCAGGCAGCCAGCGGATTGACCTTGATCAGCCCACCCTCGGCCTCGAACACCGAAAGCCCGGCGCGGGTCGCTGCCTGATGGCGCTTGCGGCCGGAGATCGACGCGGCGAAGGGGCGAAGCGCGCGCGCCAGCGGGGTGACCTTGCGAAAGCCGCAGCAGGCGTCGGGATCCCGTTCGGCCATTACGAGGACCGGGTCGTTGGCGGCGATCTCGTCGTCAGTCGGGCCGACATTGCGGATATCGGTCAGGCCGAGATGGGCAGCCAGCCGGTCGCGATAGGCGAGCGTCTGGGGAAAATGCCGCGATGTATCGACGAAGATCACCGGCACGGCCGGATCAACCGCCGCCGCCAGATGCAGGAGCACCGCGGAATCGGCGCCGAACGAGGTGACGAGAGCGGCCCGGCCGGGAAACAGCTCGACGAGCGCCACGGCCAGGATCTCCGCGGGGTGTTTCGCGCCATAGGCACGGTCGAGCCCGGCGGCTTGCGCCACCAAGGCTTCGTCCGTCTCCAGGCGGCCCCGCGCGAGATCAAGCATCGGCATAAAGCGCCTCGCGGAACGGGGCTTCGCCGACGCGCCGATAGGTCGCGAGGAAGTTCTCGGACGGCTCGGCGCGGATCTTCAGATAGGTGCCGATGATGTTCTCGACCGCATCGACCACCTGGTCCGAGGAGAAGCCCCGGCCGACGATCTCGCCGATCGAGCAGCTCTCATCGGCCGAGCCGCCAAGCGTGATCTGGTAGAATTCCTCGCCCTTCCGGTCGACGCCGAGAATGCCGATATGGCCGACATGGTGGTGGCCGCAGGCATTGATGCAGCCGGAGATCTTCAGCTTCAGCTCGCCGATCTCCTCCTGCAGGTCGATCGCCTGGAAACGCTCGGAAATGCGCTGCGCCACCGGGATCGAGCGGGCATTGGCGAGCGCGCAATAGTCGAGCCCGGGGCAGGCGATGATGTCGGTGACGAGACCGGCATTGGGAGTGGCGAGGCCGGCGCGCCTGAGCGCCGCGAAGACCGCCGGCAGGTCGTCGAGCCGGACATGCGGCAGGACCAGGTTCTGTTCGTGGCTGACCCGGATCTCGTCGGCCGAATAACGCTCGGCGATATCGGCAATGGCATCCATCTGGCCGGAGGTCGCATCGCCAGGCGGCAGGCCGACCGGCTTCAGCGAGACGGTGACGATGCCGTAGCCGGGCACCTTATGGGCCGAGACATTGCGCGCGACGAAGCGGGCGAGCGCCGGATCGCCGGCCTTGGCCTTGTCGAGCACCTCGGATCCGGCCGGCAGCCGGGCCAGGGTCGGCGGCGCGAAATAGGCGCCGATACGTTCGACCTCGGCGGCCGGCAGCGCCAGCGTCTTCTGCCCGATCGCGGCGAATTCGGCTTCGACCGCGCGGGTGATCTCGGCCTCGCCCATTTCGTGGACGAGGATCTTGATGCGCGCCTTGTATTTGTTGTCGCGCCGGCCTTCCAGGTTGTAGACCCGCAGGATCGCCTCGCAATAGGCCAGGAGATCGGCCTCGGGCAGGAAATCGCGCACCTTCTTGGCGATCATCGGGGTGCGGCCCTGGCCGCCGCCGACCCAGACGGCGAAACCGATCTCGCCCTGCTCGTTGCGCTTCACCTCGAGCCCGATGTCGTGAACCTGGATGGCCGCGCGGTCGTTCGGCGCACCGGTGACCGCGAGCTTGAACTTGCGCGGCAGGAAGGTGAATTCCGGATGCAGCGACGACCACTGCCGCAGCACCTCGGCATAGGGCCGGGGATCGGCGACCTCGTCGGCCGCGGCGCCGGCGAAGTGATCGGCGGTGACGTTGCGGATGCAATTGCCCGAGGTCTGGATGGCGTGCATCTCGACTTCGGCGAGCTCCTTCAGGATGGCCGGCACGTCGGCGAGCCGGATCCAATTGAACTGCAGGTTCTGCCGGGTGGTGAAATGGCCGTAGTCGCGGTCATAGGTGCGGCCGATATGGCTAAGCTTGCGCATCTGGCGCGACGACAGCGTGCCATAGGGAATGGCGATGCGCAGCATATAGGCGTGCAGCTGCAGATAGACGCCGTTCATCAGCCGGAGCGGCTTGAACTGGTCCTCGGTCAATTCGCCCGACAGCCGGCGCGCCACCTGGTCGCTGAACTCGGCGACGCGCTCGTCGACAAAGGCCTGGTCGAATTCATCATAGCGGTACATGGCGGCCTCGAAGTCAGAGATGGGCGTAGGCGTCGGCGGGCAGCGTCACCGTCGGCCCGCTGGCACGGATCAGTTCGCGCAAGCTGGCCGGCCGGACGAAGCCGCCCTCGCTGATGATCTCGATCAGCGCGGGATCGACCACAAGGCAGGCCTCCTGATCGGCCAGGGCGCGCCCGAGAAGCGCGTCGCCGGCCTCGCGGGTTTCGGCGATCTCGGCCTTGCCGACATCGATCGACCAACTGCCGTCGGCATGACGGAACACCACCGCGCCGGAGGCGAGTTCATTGGCCGTGACGACGACCGGCTTGAAGACTTTCGGAGCCTTGACGGGTTGCGACATGATCAGCTCTCAGGCGGCCGCGGCGAGCGGCAGGACGAAGGGTTCGGCGGCGGCGAGATCGCCATGGGCGACCGCCTGGCCGATCAGGATGAGCACCGGGCCGGCGAGATCGTCGCGCGCGGCGAACGAGGCGAGTTCGGCCAGCGTGCCGGCAAACAGGCGCCGGCCGGCGCGGCCGGCATTCTCGACCGCCACCACCGGCGTCGAACCGGCAAGGCCGGCCGCCGCCAGCCGGGCGACGATGCGGTCGGCGACCGATTTGCCCATGTAGACGGCGAGCGTCGCGCCATCGGCCGTAAGCCGCTCCCAACCTTCCGGCTCGGCGCCCTCGGCGCCATGGCCGGTGGCGATGATCAATTGCGAGGCGATGCCGCGCAGCGTCAGCGGGATGGCGGCATCGGCAGCCGCCGCCAGCGAGGCGGTGATCCCGGGCACCACCTCATAGGCGATGCCGGCGGCGCGCAGCGCCGCGATCTCCTCGCCGGCGCGGCCGAACACCATGGGATCGCCGGCCTTCAGGCGCACCACCTGCCTGCCCTGCGCGCCCAAGCTCACCAGCAGGGCGTCGATCTCGGCCTGCGCCACCGAATGACGGCCCTTGCGCTTGCCGACCGAAATGCGTTCGGCGTCGCGCCGGCCCATGGCGACGACCGCCTCCGGCACCAGGGCGTCGTGAACAATGACATCGGCGGTCTGCAGCAGCCGGTGGGCGCGCAAGGTCAGCAGGTCCTCGGCGCCCGGGCCGGCGCCGACCAGGAACACCTTACCGGCGGGGGCGGCCTCGTTGCGCGCCGCATCCAGCGCATTCATCGCGATGATCGCGGCGCGTTCGACCTCGCCGGCAAGCGCGACCTCGCCGGCCCGGCCGTCGAACAGGCGGGTCCAGAAGCCACGCCGCCGGCCGGCATCGTGGAGCCGGGCATTGACGGTCTCGCGAATGGCGGCGGCGAGTTCGCCGAGCCGGCCGAACCCCGGCGGCAGCAGCGCCTCGATGGCGGCGCGCACCTTCTGCGCCAGCACGGGCGCGTGACCGTCGGTCGAGATCGCGATGGCGATCGGCGCGCGGTCGACGATGGCCGGTACGGCGAAATCGGAAATCTGCGGGCGATCGACCACGTTGACCGGCACGCCAGCGGCACGGCCGGTCAGGGCCAGGCGCGCGTCGTCGACGGCATCGCCGGTGGCGACGAACAGCAATGCGGCGCTGGCGAGCCGGCGCGTATCCGGCTCGGCCGGCACGTGTTCGACATCATGGGCCAGCGCGAAGGCCAGGAGCTCGGCCGAGGGCGCCGGCGCGCAAAGGACGAGGCGCGCCTCGGTGCGCGCCAGAAGCCGAAGCTTCTGCAGCGCCTGCTCGCCATTGCCGGCAACCACGACAAAGCGCGCGGCGACGTCATAGGAAATCGGGAAGAACTTGAAACGCGACACGAGACGACCTCACACGCCGGCGACAGGAAACAGACGCACGGTCTTCAGCGTGACCGAGATCCAGTCGCCCCTTTCGACGCGGGTCTCGGCGGCCACCTCGATCTCGACCGGCGGCTGGCCGTCGGCGAGATGAACATCGATGCGGCGCACGGGACCGGTACGCCTGATGCCGACGACCCTGGCCTTGATCGCGGGGATGCCGGGCGCGGCGATCGCCAGATCGTCCGGCCGGACGAACAGCTCGGCCGGGCCCGCCGGCGTGCCGATCGGCGCCGAAACCAGGCCGACCTCGCCGATGCGCACCGCGCCGTCGCGCACCTCGACGGCAAGCCGCACCGCCTCGCCGATGAAGCCGGCGACGAAGGCGGTGGCCGGGTGGTCATAGATCTCGTCCGGCGTGCCGATCTGCTCGAGCTTGCCTTTGTTGAGGATGGCGACCCGGTCGGCCAGCTCCAGCGCCTCGTCCTGGTCGTGGGTGACGAACAGGGTGGTGTGGCCGGTGCGATCGTGGATTTCGCGCAGCCAGCGCCTGAGATCCCGGCGAACCTGGGCGTCGAGCGCGCCGAACGGCTCGTCGAGCAGCAGCACTTTGGGGTCGACGGCGAGCGCGCGGGCGAGCGCGACACGTTGCCTCTGGCCCCCGGACAATTGGTTGGGGAAGCGCTTTTCGAGGCCGGAGAGCTGGACCAGGTCGAGCAGTTCGCCGACACGCCTGACGATCTCGGCACGCGCCGGCCGGGTCGCCCGCGGCCGAACCCGGAGGCCATAGGCGATGTTGTCGGCGACATTCAGATGGCGAAACAACGCGTAGTGCTGGAACACGAAACCGACATTGCGCGCCTGGACCGGCAGCGCCGTGGCATCCTCCTCGTCGAACAGGATGCGGCCGGCACTGGCGTGTTCGAGACCGGCCACGACGCGCAGCAGCGTGGTCTTGCCCGAGCCGGACGGCCCGAGCAGCGCCAGCAGTTCGCCGGGCCGAACGTCGAGATCGATGCCACCGAGCGCCGCCGCGCCGCCGCCGAAAGCCTTGATCAGGCCTTGCGCGCGGATCGCGACCGCCTGGGCAGCCTCAGTGCCCTCGCGTGCCGGCGAGAGCGTCGCCGTACCGCCATTCGAGGATCGATTTGGCGAGAAGCGTGACAAGGGCAAGTCCCGCGAGTAGCGAAGCGACTGCGAAGGCAGCGACAAAATTGTACTCATTGTAGAGTATCTCCACGTGGAGAGGCATTGTGTTGGTGAGGCCACGGATATGGCCCGACACGACCGAGACGGCGCCGAACTCGCCCATGGCGCGGGCATTGCAGAGCAGCACGCCGTAGAGCAGCGCCCATTTGACGTTCGGCAAGGTGATGGTGATGAAGGTCCTGAGGCCGCTGGCGCCGAGCGTCAGCGCCGCCTCCTCCTCGCTCGTGCCCTGTTCCTGCATCAGCGGGATGAGTTCGCGGGCAATGAACGGGAAGGTGACGAAGATCGTCGCCAGCACGATGCCGGGTACGGCGAAGATGATCTTGAAGTCGTGGGCATCGAGGGTCTTGCCGAGCACGCCCTGGGCGCCGAACAGCAGGACGTAGATCAGCCCGGAGACGACGGGCGAGACCGAGAAAGGCAGGTCGATCAGCGTCACCAGCAGGCTCTTGCCGGGAAATTCGAACTTGGCCACCGCCCAGGCGGCGGCGATGCCGAAGATCAGGTTGGCCGGCACGGCGATCGCCGCCACCGTCAAGGTGAGCTGGATCGCCGACAGCGTGTCCTCGTCGGCGAAGGATGAGAAAAAGGCCCCGGCGCCACGCCGGAACGCCTCGGCGAAGACGGCGAATAGCGGCAGCACGACGAACAGGGCCAGGAAGGCCACCGCCAGCGTGATCAGCACGATGCGGGTCGCCAGGCCTTCGCCGGTCGCGGCAGCGCGCGGGGTTGCGGCATCAGACATGGCCATATCTCCGCCGGCTGAACGACTGCAACAGATTGATCGCCAGCAGCGCCACGAAGGAGATCGCCAGCATGATGGTGGCGATGGCGGTGGCGCCGGCGTAGTTGAACTCCTCGAGCTGGACGACGATCAGCAGCGGCGCGATTTCCGAGCGGAACGGCATATTGCCGGCGATGAAGATGACCGAGCCGTATTCGCCGACCGCCCGGGCGAAGGCCAGCGCGAAACCGGTCAGGACCGAGGGCAGCAGCGGCGGCAGGATCACCCGCAGAACGGTCTGCCGGCGGCTGGCGCCGAGCGTCGCGGACGCCTCCTCGATCTCGCGGTCGAGGTCGGCGAGCACCGGCTGGACGGTGCGCACCACGAAGGGCAGGCCGATGAAGACGAGAGCGACGAAAATACCGAGGGGCGTATAGGCGACCTTGATGCCGAAAGGCGCCAGCCAGGCGCCGACCCAGCCATTGGGGGCATAAAGCGCGGCCAGCGCGATGCCGGCAACCGCCGTCGGCAGCGCGAAAGGCAGGTCGACAATGGCGTCGAGCACGGCGCGGCCGGGAAAGGTGTAGCGCGTCAGCACCCAGGCGACGATCAGGCCGAACACCGCGTTGAGCGCGGCGGCGGCAAAGGAAATGACGAAGCTTGTCTCGAGTGCCGCCTGAACCCGCGGCGAGGTCGCCACGCCCCAGATACCGCCCAGCCCCAGGCCGCTGGCGCGCCAGACCAGCACGCCGAGCGGAATGAGGACGATCAGCGAGAGATAGGTGAGCGTGAACCCGAGCGTCAGACCGAAGCCGGGCAAGGCGCTCGGCTTCCTGAGTTGGAATGCTCCCGCTGGAAGCGCGGTTGCCGTCATCTGGTCGCGGCTCCCGGCCGATAGATCTGGTCGAAGGTGGCGCCATCGGCGAAATGATCGGCATGGGCCTTGGTCCAGCCGCCGAAGACCTGGTCGATGGTCACCAGCTTGATCTGCGGAAAGCGCGCGATATCGGCCTGGCTGGCATGCTGGGGATGGGCCGGCCGATAGAAATTATGCGCGATGATGGCTTGGGCCGCCGGCGTATAGAGAAATTCGAGATAGGCCTGGGCCACCGCCCGGGTGCCGCGGCGGTCGACGACGTGATCGACCAGCGAGACCGGCGGTTCGGCCAGGATCGACAGGCTCGGATTGACGATGTCGAACTTGTCCGCGCCGAATTCCTGCAGCGACAGATAGGCCTCGTTTTCCCAGGCGATCAGCACGTCGCCGAGACCGCGCTGGACGAAGGTGGTGGTCGAGCCGCGCGCACCGGTGTCGAGCACCGGGACGTTGCGGAAGATCGCCTCGACGAAACGCTTGGCGGCCGCCTGGTCGCCATTGCTGCGGGCAAGCTCATAAGCCCAGGCCGCCAGATAGTTCCAGCGCGCGCCGCCCGAGGTCTTCGGGTTCGGCGTGATCACCGAGACGCCCGGCTTGGCCAGGTCGTCCCAGTCGCGAATGCCCTTCGGATTGCCCTTGCGCACCAGGAACACGATGGTCGAGGTGTAGGGCGAGGCATTGTTCGGCAGGCGCGACTGCCAATTGTCGGGCAGACGGCGCGATTCGCGGGCGATCGCGTCGATGTCGCCGGCCAGCGCCAGCGTCACCACGTCGGCGTCGAGCCCGTCGATGACCGAGCGAGCCTGGCGGCCGGAGCCGCCATGCGAGGTGCGAATGGTCACACGCTGGCCGGTCCGCGACTGCCACTCCTTGGCAAAGGCCTCGTTGATGGCGCGGTAGAGCTCGCGGGTCGGGTCATAGGAGACATTGACCAGCGTCACCGGAGCGGGCGCCGGCGTCTGGGCACGCACGTAGAGCGTGGTCGCCAGCACGAAGCCGAAGGCCATGGCAACGCCGGCGAGGTCGCGGATACGCGTCGATCGCAAGCTCAAGAGCATGTCAGTCTCCGATGTCGAATGCAGCAGGCGGTCCAGCCTGCCGGACCCGTTCCGGCGAAGAGAAAGAACGAAGACGACTATCGATTCAAGGCCATAAACGCAGAAAAGAAGGCGGTTATTGCGACATAACAGTTTCGGAGAAATTCATTATATCATGCTCGGCGACGCGGAGGTCTTTTTACTCGGATCGCCGTGAGTCAAGCGGCGTCGGCGGGATCGATTCCGGGCGCTGTCGATTTTGGCTGGCTAAGAATATTCTTTTATCGATGGCAATCCTGGATGGCGATTGAGGAAAATTTCTCTCCGGAGGCGCAAATTCAGGCCGCCCGAATTTCGAGGCCGGCATGGATCTCGAATTTGGATTTCGTCCCCCCGGCTTTGAATAGAGGCCAAATATACAATGCGGTTCGACAGTCTTCGAACGGCACAATCGACTAAACAATTCGTACAATTCCACTCCAGCCGAACCGCGGCGGCTCGCCCCGCCGGCCCCGGGCGGGGCCGGACATCGCCCCCGCGCGGCCAGGCTTGGGACGTCGTCCCCGCGTCCGGCACGGGCCGTCCTGCCGCGGCATCTCAGGGCGCGGCGGCGCGGCTCCTCTGCCAGCACAATCCTTGATCCGTTCACCCCGTCGACAGCCAGCCGCACCACATGGTTGCACGCGCCCGCGAGCCGGGTGACAGTGTCGCCATCGATCCGCCATGAGGCGGGGCTCCTGGTGGCTTGCGCCGGCCGCTCCGCGACAGTGGCGGATCCGGCGTGCCGGCAATCGTGAAGGGCCTCGGAATTGCGCGTACTCGTGATCGAAGATGAACGGCGGATCGCGGCCGACGTGACCGACGCCCTGTCGGCCGCGGGCTTCGTGGTGGAAACCAGCAGCGACGGCGAGGACGGCTGGTTCCGCGCCGACAGCGAGGATTTCGATATCGTCGTGCTGGATCTCGGCCTGCCTGTCATGGACGGGCTCACGGTGCTGCGCAAATGGCGCGCCGCCGGGCGGCGCATGCCGGTGCTGCTGCTGACCGCGCGCGACGGCTGGCGTGAAAAGGTCGAGGGCATCGATTCGGGCGCCGACGACTACCTGACCAAGCCGTTCCACATGGAAGAGCTGGTGGCACGCGTGCGGGCCTTGACCAGGCGGGCCAGCGGCCACGCCTCCTCGCTGCTGGCGGTCGGTCCGGTCGAGGTCGACACCCGCAAGAAAGGCGTTACCGTCGACGGCCGCGCGGTGTCCCTGACGCCGCTGGAATATCGGCTTCTGACCTATCTGATCCTGCAGAACGGCCGGGTCGTTTCGCAGAGCGAGCTCGGTGCGCATATCTACGACCAGGACAAGGAGCATGACTCCAACGCCATCGAGGTGCTGATCGCCAGGCTGCGCAAGAAACTCGGCACGCCGGTCATCGAAACCCGCCGCGGCCACGGCTATTGCGTCACGCCGAGCGAGGGCGCCACCTCGTGATCCCGAGTTCGCTGCGCGCGCGGTTCACCATCATCGCCGCCGGTGCGATTCTGGTTGCGCTCGTGCTCGCCGGCTTCGCCCTGACCTTCATTTTCGACGGCAATATCCGCGCCCGCGCCGTTGCCGAGGTGGGCGACGACCTGAGAACGCTTGCGGCACATGCCCGTATCGCCCAGGACGGCCGCATGGTCATCGATATCGAACTCGGCGATCCACGCTTCCGCACACCCTATGGCGGCTATTACTGGCAGGCCGGGCGCGGCCAGACGGTCGAGCTGAAATCCCGGTCCCTGCTCGATTTCGCCATCGACTGGCGGCCGCAGCCGCCGACCGGCAACGACGTCGCGATCTATGAACGGCCAGCCCCGGAGGGCCGGCGCATGTTCGTGCTGGAACGGCGGATCGTGGTGCCCGGCGGCACGACGCCGACCATCGCCCGGATCGCCGTCGGCCTCGACCAGGGCGAACTCGACGAGGCGCGCACCGCCTTCATCCAGTTCGCCGCCTCCTCGCTTGCGGCGCTGGGCATCGCGCTCGTCGCCGGCTTATGGTTCGCCACGCAAACCGGCCTCGCACCGCTCAGGGCGCTGCGCGCCGCGCTGATCGAGGTCCATCACGGTCGCCGGACCACCGTCGAGGGCAGCTTTCCCGACGAGGTCCGGCCGCTGGTCGACGATCTCAACGCGCTGCTGCAGGCACGCAATGCCGATCTGGTGACGGCGCGGGCCCGCGCCGGTGACCTCGCCCATGGCCTGAAGACCCCGCTGGCGGTGCTCAGCTCGACCGCCCGGCATTTGCGCGAGACGGGTCAGACCGAGGCCGCGGCCGAGATCGACGGCGAGATCCAGCGCATGAGCCGGCACGTCACCCGCGAACTGGTGCGGGCGCGGGCCGGCGTGCGCGCCTTCCGCCGCACCCATCCGACCCTGGTCGAACCGATGACCAGGACGCTCACCAAGGCGCTGGGCGCATTGCCGAGCACTCAACCGATCGCCTTCGAGGTGAAGGTCGGCGCCCGCGCGGCGGCGCCGATGGATGAGACCGATCTGACCGAGGTGCTCGGCAATATCATCGACAATGCCCGCAAATGGGCCCGCGGGCATGTCCGGATCTCCGCCGACGAGGTGCCGGGCGGCGGCATCCGCATCAGCGTCGAGGACGATGGCCCGGGGTTGCCGGCCGACGACCACAGTTTCGAAATCGAGCGCGGCCGCCGCCTGGACGAGCAGGTCGAGGGCTCGGGCTTCGGCCTCGCCATCGTCAAGGACCTGGTCGAGGCCTATGGCGGCGACCTGACGCTCGGCCGCTCGGCGCTCGGTGGCCTGAAGGTCGATATCACCTTGCCCTGATCGGCGTCAGTAGGCGGCAAGGCCGGCGGCGAGCGAGATGCCCGCCGGCGTGGCTTTCAGCGACTCGTAGTCGCCGCGCCAATAGGCCAATGCGGAGGCCTTGGCGCTGTTGCGCACCGCGACGACACGCCCCAGCACGATGACGTGGGAATGCCGCTCGATCAGCTCCTCGACCTCGCAATCGACGGCGGCGAGCGCCCCCTCGAGGATCGGCGCCGCGCTCTGCAGCGTTGTCCATTCCGCGCCACGATAGCGCTGGGCGCCGCGCAGGCCACCCTTGCCGGTGAAATTCTCGGCCACCGCCTGCTGGTCCGCGGCCAGCAGGTTGACGGCGAAATGACGATAGCTGGCGATGACGGGAAAGGCCGAGGAGGTCCGGTTGATGCAGACCAGGATCGTCGGCGGATCCATCGACAGCGAGGTCGCCGAGGTCGCGGTCAATCCGGTACGGTCCTCGCCGACCCCGGCGGTGATGACGCAGACGCCGCCGGCGAGCTGGCGCATGGCGTCGCGAAATGGCGCCGCACCGGCTTCGAGCGGCCTGGCGGCCGGCGGCAGGGGTGAAAAGGCATTGGGCAGGGGCGAAAAGGCGTTCATGGCGGACCTCGTCCGATTAGATCGTATATTCGGGGGCAAACATTTCTTCGCGGATCAGTTTTTTGAGGATCAGCTCCTCGAGCCGGGCCAGCTCGACCGAGCCGCGTCGTCGCGGCCTGGGCAGGTCGACGGCGATATCGAGGGCAATCGCGCCATCCTCGATCAGCACGACGCGATCGGCCAGGGTGAGCGCCTCGGCGACGTCGTGGGTGACCAGGACGGCGGTGAAACCTTGCCGGCGCCAGACCCGCTCCAGCAATTGCTGCATCTCGATGCGGGTCAGCGCGTCGAGCGCGCCGAGCGGTTCGTCGAGCGCCAGGAACCGCGGCCGGCAGACCAGCGCGCGGGCCAGTGCCACCCTTTGCTTCTGGCCACCGGACAGGACCGCCGGCCAGTCCCCGGCCCGCTCCTCGAGGCCGACGGCGGCGAGCGTTTCCAGGGCGCGCCGGCGCCCGTCGGCATGGTTGCGCTCGTCGGCGAGCCCGACCTCGACATTGCCAAGCACCCGCGCCCAGGGCAGCAGCCGAGGTTCCTGGAACATCAACCGGGCCAGCGATGCGCCGGCCGGCGGCGCGGCCTCCCGATCATCGAAACCGAGCCGACCGCTGCTCGGCTCGTCGAGCCCGGCGAGAATGCGCAGGAGCGTGCTCTTGCCGCAACCGCTCCGGCCGACCACCGCCAGGAACTGGCCCGCGGGGATGTCGAGATCGAGGCCCCGCAGGACCTTGGCCGGTCCGAAGCTCTTGGCCAGCCCGCGCACCGCGATGGCGACGCCGCGCGCGCGCCGGGCAAGCGCCGCCGGGTCGGCAAACAGCCCGTCGAAGCTGCGCACGCGCGCCTGCACCTGAGTGTCGATGGGATCGGGAGCGCCGTTCATGCGCCTTGGCTCCGGCGGAAGGCGGGATGCCAGGTCAGGCATCGCCGTTCGAGCTGGCGGACGGTAGTGTCGGCGAGCTTGCCGAGCGCCGCGTAAATCACGATGGCCAGCACGACCACGTCGACCAGCATGAATTCGCGGGCGTTCATGGCCATATAGCCGATGCCGGAACTGGCGGCGATGGTCTCCGCGACGATCAAGGTCAGCCACATGATGCCGAGCCCGTAGCGCAGGCCGACGAAGATCGATGGCAGCGCGCCGGGCAGCACCACGCGGCGGAACAGCTGCCAGCGCGACATGCCATAGGAACGGCCCATCTCGACCAGCTGCGGATCGACCGTGCGGACGCCGTGGAAGGTGTTGATATAGATCGGGAAGAACACGCCGAGCGCGGTCAGGAAGAGTTTTGCCTCCTCCTCGATGCCGAACCACAGGATGACCAGCGGAATCAGCGCCAGGTTGGGGATGTTGCGCAGCATCTGGACCGTCGTGTCGGTGAGCCTCTCCGACAGAGCCGAGAGGCCGTTCAAGAGGCCGAGCGCGAAGGCGAGCGCGCCGCCGACCAGGAAGCCCGATGCGGCGCGGCGAAAACTGACCGCGATATTGGCGGCGAGTTCGCCGCTCAGCGTCAGGCGAATGGCGGCGTCCAGCACGTCGATCGGCGCCGGCAGGACATTGGCGGGAATGACGCCGGCATGGGAACCGAGCTGCCAGGCAATCAGGATGGCCAGCGGCAGGACCCAGGGCGTGACCGACGACGCAAGGACGATCTCGCGCAAGTGCCGGCGGTCCGGGCGCGGCAAGGCATGGCCTGGAGATCGGGATGCCGCCCGAGCGATATCGACCATGACGGGCCTCACGACGCGGCGACCGCGACACGCACGCCGGTGCCGCTGACGCCGAATTCGCCGACCGTGGTGTTGTGCGCGCCTTGCGGCGTGGCGCCGATGCCGAGGACCGGAAACAGCAGTTCGGCGACCTGATAGGCCTCCTCCAGGTGCGGATAGCCCGAAGCGATGATGGTCTCGATGCCGAGCGCCTGATAGTCGGCGAGCCGTGCCGCCACGGTCTGCGGGCTGCCGACCAGGGCCGTGCCGGCACCGCCACGCACCAGCCCGATGCCGGCCCACAGGTTGGGCGCGATCTCGAGATCTTCGCGACCGCGGATCAGCGCGCTCTGGCGCTTCTGGCCGATCGAATCGGATTCCTCGGCGAATTTCCGTTGCGCTTGCGCGATGGCTTCGTCCGGCAGCTTCGAGATCAACTTGTCGGCCGCCGCCCAGGCCGCCGCATCGGTCTCGCGCACGATCAGATGGATACGCAGGCCGAATTTGACCACGCGGCCGCGTCTCGCCGCCCGCGCCCTGACTTCGTCGAGCTTCAGCTTGAGCTGATCCGGCGTCTCGCCCCAGGTCAGGTAGACATCGGCATGTTCGGCGGCAACCTCGAGCGCCGGATCGGAGGATCCGCCGAACCAGACCGGCGGCGCCGGTTTCTGGACCGGCGGGAATTCGAGCTTGGCGCCCGTGACCTTGATGTATTGGCCGTCGAGGTCGACTTTTTCGCCCGCGAGCAAGCGGCGATAGACCGACAGGAATTCGCTGGTATGGGCATAACGCGCGTCGTGAGCGAGATGGACGCCGTCGGCGGCAAGCTCGGCTGGATTGCCGCCGGTGACGATATTGACGATGAAGCGGCCCTGGCTGATCCGGTCGATGGCGGCTGCCTGGCGCGCGGCAAAGGTCGGCGAGGCGACGCCGGGCCGCAACGCCACCAGGAATCTCAGGCGTTCGGTGTGGCTGGCGAGCGCTGCAGCAGTGATCAGCGGATCGTCGCAGGCCTTGCCGGTCGGGATCAGCACGCCCTTGAAACCCAGCCGGTCGACGGCCTGGGCGATTTCCTTGAGATAGCGGAAATCGGCGGGCCGATGACCGGCGGTGGTGCCGAGATAGGACCCGTCGCCACTGACCGGGATGAACCAGAACAGGTCCAGCGGCTTCGACAGAGGCGCGGCGGCATGAACGGTCATCGGGCTTGTCCTCGAAACGGGTGGGCGGCAAGGCGGAGCCCGGGCTTGGGCTGCGGATCAGGTTCTCGGAGCCCAGGTCCAGACGATCTCGCGGATATTGACCGGCCGCGGGATCAGGCCGAGGCGATGGAACCGGTCGGCCACGCGCTGTTGCTCGGCTATCGCGGTCTCGGTCACCGGCCCGACGCCGAACTCGGTCCGGTCGATGGCGCGCTGCCAGGCGCCGCGGTCGAGCCCGGTCGCCTGGGCGAGCAAGGTCGCGACCTCGCCGCGATGCCCGCCGGCCCAGGTGGCGACCTTGGCGAGTTCCTCGTTGATCGTGGCGACGACGGTCGGGTGCCGGTCGGTGAAACCCCGGTTGGACAGGAAATAGGAGTTCTGCGCGACGATGCCCTTGGACAATGACAGGATGCGCGTGCCCGGGATCTTTTCGGCAATGGCGAAATAGGGATCCCAGATCGTCCAGGCATCGATCGCGCCGCGCTCGAAGGCCGCGCGGGCATCCGCGGGCGCCAGGTAGACCGGTGTGAAATCGGCATAGCCGATGCCGGCCTTCTCGATCGCCGCAATGGTCAGGTTATGCGAGCTGGAAGCCCTGGCGAAGCCGACGCGCTTGCCCTTGATATCGCCGAGCGTCTGGATCGGCGAGCCGGCCGGCAGCAGGATCGCGGCGCCATTGCCGGATGATTCATTGGCGGCGGCGTAATAAAGATTGGCCCGCGCGGCCTGGGCGAAGATCGGCGGCGCGTCGCCGGTCGGGCCATAGTCGATCGACCCGACATTCAAAGCCTCCAGCAGCGGCGGACCGAACTGAAATTCGGTCCATTTCACCTCGACGCCCAGGGGCTTGAAGCGCTGCTCGAACAATCCCTGATGCTTGGCGATCAACAGCACGCCGCTCTTCTGGAAACCGATGCGCAATTCCCGCGGCAGGGCCGCCCGCCCCGGCTGGGCCAAGGCCGGAGCCGCGACAAGAGCCGATGTCGTCGCCGCCAGAAATGTCCTTCGGTCCATGGTCGCCGTTCCGCTGAGCCAGTCGTTCTGGCGTAACGATGGGAACGGCTGATGCTTCAAGTCAATTCATTTGATTTTCTAATTTAAAAGCGCCAGCGAGAACGCTGATCCAAGGTTGAACAGTTCGAAGAGATTTATTTCTACAAGAGGATTTATTATTCTTGGACTGCGAACAAGATGCCTTTTTGGCGTCTCGATACGGGTGGCGCGGGGAAAGACGATCTCGCGGCAGGTTCGACTGAAAAAAAACCAGCGTGCGAGGGCAACGCCCCCGGTCACACCGAGGCGATCGACAGCACCTCGTCGCGGTCATGCCGGAGCAGCACCAGCGGCAAGTCGGACCGCGCGCCGATGTCATGGGCGCTCATCGTCTCGGGCCGGGCGGCATCATCGGCCAAATCCGCCGGCGGGTGCGGATCGGGCCGCGCGTGAGGCGCCGGCGGCCAGGGCCGGCCGCTCAATACCAGCCCCAGGGAAAAGGGGGCGAAACCTGGTCCAGGTCGGTCAGCCGGCCGTAATAGTGATCAAGGGCTTTTCTGATCCAGGCCATGGTGGTGGCTCTCCTTGAGACTGCGAGACCGGGGGACAATGCGCTGGCAATGCTCGATGCGACCCGGTTTTCAGTCAATTGGAACCATGTTCCGAATGTTCGCCCGGCGAGAGAACGACATTGCGCAATCGCCCCCTGTTGGCGGAGAAACAGTTCCGCGTGATTTTCTCGCGAGATGATTTTTTTACGTCAATAGATATTGGCGATTGCTTTCTTCCAAGATCGAACCGTGGACGAGATGATTGTTTTACCACCTGGATTTGACTTGATCTCGGCGGCCGCAAGGGTGTTCTTTGGGCGCCGGTGATCACGGCAACGGGCAGCGGTTCCTTCATGGCCAAGACACATCCCGCATCGGGTTCGGTTATCCGGCTGCCGAGCGACACGGCGGATGCCGCATGGCATCGGCTGCGCGCCGAGGCCGATCAGATCGCCGCCAGCAATCCCGAGCTCGCCACCTTGATGCTCCGGACCATCGGCCACGCCAGGTCGTTCGAGGATGCGGTCGCCCGGCGGATCTCGGCGCGCCTGGCCAATGCCGATCTTCCCGCCGACATCCTGCTGGATGCCTTCACCGAGGCGCTCAAGCACTCCCATGCCATCGGCATCGCCATGCGCGCCGACGCTGCCGCCGTGCTCGATCGCGATCCGGCGGCGAACCGGCTCGCCGATCCCGTGCTGTTCTTCAAAGGCTTCCACGCCATCCAGACGCATCGCCTGGCGCATTGGCTGTTCGGCCAGGGACGGCGCGATTTCGCCCTCTATCTGCAGAGCCGGTCGTCCGAAGTGTTCCAGGTCGACATCAATCCGGCGGTGCCGATCGGCCGTGGCATCTTCCTCGACCATGCGACCGGCCTGGTGGTCGGCGAGACGGCGGTCATCGAGGACGATGTCTCCATCCTGCAAGACGTGACGCTGGGCGGCACCGGCAAGGAGACCGGCGACCGGCATCCCAAGGTCCGGCGCGGCGTGTTGATCGGCGCCGGCGCCAAGATCCTCGGCAATATCGAGATCGGCCGGTGCGCGCGGGTTGCCGCCGGCTCGGTGGTGCTGCATGCGGTGGCGCCGAATACGACCGTCGCGGGCGTGCCGGCGAAACCGGTGGGATCGGCCGGCTGCGCCGAGCCGGCCCGTTCGATGGATCAGATTCTCAGCCGCGAGGCCTATGAATCCTTCGCCTATGTGATCTGAGCGGCACCACCCGTCACAAGACCAGCAAATGCGGGCTCGCGCCAGGCGCGGCGGCGTGGCTATTGGACACAATCAGGGATCGTTTGCCGATGTGCGGCCAGGACTCCAGACACAGCCATGCCGATCATGATCACGGCGATGGCCATTCGCACGATCATGGTCATGCCCATGACGACCGCTGGAAACACGATGGCGTGAGGGTCATCCCGGGCGACCAGCTGGATACCAACGTGCCGTCGACGCCGGGCATGAACCGCGCGGCGGCGATCAATTTCGCGCGGGTCGGCGCGCAGAAGCTGTGGGCGGGCACAGTCACGATCAAGCCGGATGCCAAGACCGGCGCGCATCATCACGGCCACCTGGAGAGCGTCATCTATGTGGTGCGCGGACGCGCCCGCATGCGCTGGGGTGAAAACCTGCAATTCGTCGCCGAGGCCGGGCCCGGCGATTTCATCTTCGTGCCGCCCTATGTGCCGCATCAGGAGATCAATGCCAGCCCCGACGAGCAGCTCGAATGCGTGCTGGTGCGCTCCGACGGTGAGGCGATCGCGGTCAATCTCGACATCGAGCCGGTCGAGAAACCCGAGAATGTGCTCTGGATCGACCCGATCCATCGGGGCTGATCTGCGCTCTCCGCATTGGTGCGGTGCAATAGCGGTCCCTATCTCCCCTGCTCCAGATACCGCCCGGCCGCCCTGGCCGCCGTTCCCTCGCCAACCCCCGACAGGTTTCCCGATGAGTCACGATGCCAGCGCCCTGTTCACGCCGTTCAAGATCGGCGACCTGACCCTGCCGAACCGCCTGGTCATGGCGCCGTTGACGCGCAACCGGGCGACGCCCGGGACCGATGCGCCGAACCAGCTCAATGTCGAATATTACGTCCAGCGCGCTTCCGCCGGCCTGATCATCAGCGAGGGAACCCAGGTTTCCCGGCAGGGCCAGGGCTATATCTGGACGCCCGGCGTCTATAACGACGAACAGGTCAAGGGCTGGCGCGCGGTCACCGATGCGGTCCATGCCGCCGGCGGCCGGATCTTCGCCCAGCTCTGGCATGTCGGACGCGTTTCGCATGTTTCGCTGCAGGCCGACGAGGCCGCTCCCGTGGCGCCCTCGGCGATCACCGCCAAGTCGAAGACCTATGTCGCGACGGGCTTCGCCGAAACCTCCGCGCCACGCGCGCTGGAAACCGCGGAGATCGCCGGTGTCGTCGCCGACTTCGCCAAGGCGGCCGAGAATGCCAAGCGCGCCGGTTTCGACGGCATCGAATTGCACGGCGCCAATGGCTATCTGATCGAGCAGTTCATCAAGGACGGCACCAACAAGCGCACCGACCAATATGGCGGGTCGATCGAGAACCGCGTCCGGTTCCCGCTCGAAGTGGTCGACGCCGTGCTGAAGGTCTTCCCGAAAGAGCGTGTCGGCATTCGCCTGTCGCCGGTCAGCCCGGCCAATGATGCCTCGACCAGCGATCCGGCCGAGGTCTACGGCCATCTGGTCAAGGAACTCGGCAAACGCGGCATCGGCTTCATCCATGTCGTCGAGGGCGCCACCGGTGGTCCGCGCGACAATGCGCCGTTCGATTACGCCGCGCTCCGCAAGGCCTTCCCGGGCGCTTATATCGCCAATAACGGCTATACCCGCGACCTCGCCATCGAGGCGATCGCCGATGGCCGGGCCGATGCCATCGCTTTCGGCAAGGCCTTCATCGCCAATCCGGACCTGCCGGAGCGGCTGCGCGTCGGCGCGCCGTTGAACGAGGTCGAGCGGGCAACCCTCTATGGCGGCGACGCCAAGGGCTATACCGACTACCCGGCACTGACCGAGGCCGCCGAGTAACGATCAGAGCACGAGCGCGGCAGGCCATGCCGCGCTCGTGCGACCTTCGTGCCAGTGCTTGATCGCATGAGATCGAAGCATTGCATCAGGCCTGGCCGTAGTTTGAAGCGATCAAGCTCCAAGCCCCCGGCGCTCAGCTTTCCTCGCTGGCGCGTTCGGCTCGCGCCTCGCCTTCGCTCTTGCCCAGACGCCAATAGGCCACGGCCAGATGCTGGCTGCGTTCGAGGCCCAGATCCTGGCGCCAATGGCGCCTGATGGCCTTGACGGTCGCGGCCTCGGCGCCGAGCCAGCCGAAACACGT
>BFBZ01000008.1_pt383 | contig 21080 bp, 14 predicted proteins | sample 1888401 | NCBI WGS metagenome assembly BFBZ01 (sample SAMD00112614, study PRJDB3348) | symbiont metagenome | host: Chara braunii | reverse complement strand
GGCGACGTCGACACGCTGCTGCTCGACAAGACCGGCACCATCACGCTCGGCAACCGCCAGGCGACCGCGTTCCGTCCGATCCGCGGCGTGTCCGAGCAGGATCTCGCCGACGCGGCGCAGCTCGCCTCGCTGGCCGACGAGACGCCCGAGGGCCGTTCGATCGTGGTACTGGCCAAGGAGAAGTACGGCATCCGCGGCCGCGACATGAATGAGCTGGCCGCGACCTTCGTGCCGTTCACGGCGCAGACCCGGATGAGCGGCATCGACGCCGGTACGTCCTCGGTTCGCAAGGGCGCGGTGGACGCCATCCTCGCCTATGTCGACGGCGGCGAGCCCCGCACCGTGGCTTCAGGCAACACCATCCGCTCGGTGGCGGCGACGATGAGCGCGGAAGCCCGCGAGATCCAGGCGATCGCCGACGAGATCGCCAAGGCCGGCGGTACGCCGCTGGCCGTCGCCAAGGACGGCAAGCTGCTCGGCGTCGTGCACCTCAAGGACATCGTCAAGGGCGGCATCCGCGAGCGCTTCGCTGAGCTGCGCCGCATGGGCATCCGCACCGTGATGATCACCGGCGACAACCCGATGACCGCGGCCGCGATCGCGGCCGAGGCCGGCGTCGACGACTTCCTGGCGCAGGCAACTCCCGAGGACAAGCTCAAGCTGATCCGCGACGAGCAGGCCAAGGGCAAGCTGGTTGCGATGTGCGGCGATGGCACCAACGACGCGCCGGCGCTCGCGCAGGCCGACGTCGGTGTCGCCATGAACACCGGCACGCAGGCGGCCCGCGAGGCCGGCAACATGGTCGACCTCGACTCCAACCCGACCAAGCTGATCGAGGTGGTCGAGATCGGCAAGCAGCTGCTGATGACCCGCGGTGCGCTGACCACGTTCTCGATCGCCAACGACGTCGCAAAATACTTTGCGATCATCCCGGCGATGTTCCTAGCGTTCTATCCGCAGCTCCAGGTGCTGAACGTGATGCACCTGGCGAGCCCGCAAAGCGCCATCCTGTCGGCGATCATCTTCAACGCGCTGATCATCATCGCGCTGATCCCGCTGGCGCTGAAAGGCGTCGCCTATCGTCCGATCGGCGCGGGTCCTCTGCTCAGCAGAAATCTTCTGATCTACGGCCTCGGCGGCATCATTATCCCGTTCATCGGCATCAAGGCGATCGACCTCATCGTCGCCGCCCTGGGCCTGGCTTAACCACAACCCTCATTGCGAGCGCAGCGAAGCAATCCATCTGTCCGCGAACAAGGTGTGGATTGCTTCGTCGCTTCGCTCCTCGCAATGACGGAGTAAAACTCGGAGACCTATCATGTTGAGAGAAATTCGCCCCGCCATCCTCGTGCTGGTCCTGCTGACCGCGATCACGGGCCTGGCCTATCCGCTCGCCATGACGGCGATCGCCGGCGTCATCTTCCCGAAGCAGGCGCAAGGCAGCCTGATCGAGAAGGACGGCAAGGTGATCGGCTCCGCCCTGATCGGGCAGGAGTTCAAGGAGGAGAAATACTTCCACGGCCGGCCGTCGGCGACGGTCGCGCCCGATCCGAACGATTCCTCCAAGACGGTGCCGGCGCCCTACAACGCGGCCAATTCCGGCGGCTCCAACCTCGGTCCGACCAGCAAGGCCCTGAACGACCGGGTCAAGGAGGATGTCGAGAAGCTGAAGGCGGAGAACCCGTCGGCCTCCGTGCCGGTCGATCTCGTCACCACCTCGGCCAGCGGGCTCGACCCGGACATCTCGCCGGATGCCGCGCTGTTCCAGGTGCCGCGGGTCGCCAAGGCACGCAGCATGTCGGAAGACGCGGTCCGCGAGCTGGTGACGCAGAACACCCAGGGCCGTTTCGCCGGCGTGATCGGTGAGCCCCGCGTTAACGTTCTTGCGCTCAACCTGGCGCTCGATGCGGCAAGAGCGAAATAGGGGAGTAGGCCCGCTCACGCAGGATGACTATATTGCGGTATGGCCAATCAGCGCGACCCTGAAAAACGACCCTCGCCGGATGCGCTGCTCGAGGCAGCGCGTCGCGAGACCGATCGATCGGGGCGGCTGAAGATCTTCATCGGCGCCGCGCCCGGCGTCGGCAAGACCTACGAGATGCTTTCGAGCGCCCACGCCCGCCTCAAGGCGGGCGTCGACGTCGTGGTCGGGGTGGTGGAAACCCACGGACGGGCGGAGACCGAGGCRCTRCTSARGGGSCTCGARGTGRTKCCGCGCAAGCGGCTGGCCTATCGCGACCAGACGCTGGAGGAGATGGACCTCGACGCSGTRATCGCGCGGCGGCCGCAGCTCGCGCTGGTCGACGARCTCGCCCAYACCAATGCGCCGGGCAGCCGGCATCCSAAGCGCTATCTCGACGTCGAGGAATTGCTGTCGCACGGCATCGACGTCTACACCGCGATCAACATCCAGCACATCGAGAGCCTCAACGACGTCGTCGCGCAGATYACCCATGTGCGGGTGCGCGAGACCGTGCCSGAYTCSGTGRTCGAYCGYGCCSAYGCCATCGAGCTGATCGACCTCACGCCCGACGACCTGATCCAGCGGCTGAAGGAGGGCAAGGTCTATGTGCCCAAGCARGCCGAGCGCGCGCTGGAGCATTATTTCTCGCCCGGYAACCTGACCGCRCTGCGCGAGYTGGCGCTGCGYCGYACCGCCGARCGGGTCGACGAGCAGCTGCTCAACCACATGCAGGCCAATGCCATCCAGGGCCCCTGGGCCGCKGGYGARCGCATCCTGGTSTGYCTCAGCGAGGAYCCGCGCGCSGCSGGCCTSGTGCGYTACACSAAGCGGYTGGCCGACCGGCTGCATGCGCAATGGACCGCSGTCAGCATCGAGACMCGGCGCAGCCTGCAAYTGAGCGACGAGCAGCGCGACCGGCTKGCCGAYACCATGCGSCTYGCGGARTCGCTCGGYGGCGAGGCGCTGACGCTKCCCGGSGTCGGYCGCCGCATCGCCGACGACGTCATCAGCTTCGCCCAGGCCAACAACGTCACCCAGATCATCATCGGCAAGTCGACGCGCTCGCGCTGGTTCGAGCTGACACACGGCTCAGTGGTGCACGACCTGGTGCGCCGGGCCGGCAATATCAGCGTCAACGTGATCGCCGGCGACGAGCTGCCGGTCGGCAAGGCGGCGGTGCAGACCGCGCAGCGGCAGGAGCCGTTCAAGCCGCAGCCCTATCTGATGGCGCTGCTGCTGACGGCATTGGGGCTCGGCGCGGCCAAGCTGATCCAGCCGTTCTTCGGCATCGAGAACGTCGATCTCGTCTTCATCACCGTCGTGGTCGGCGCCGCGGCGCGCTACGGTCTGTGGCCGTCGCTGCTGGCGAGCGTCGCGGCCTCGCTGTGCTACAATTTCTTCTTCCTGCCGCCGGTCTACACCTTCACCATCACCGACCCGACCAATGTCGCGGCGTTCTTCTTTTTCATGCTGATCGCGCTGATCGTCTCCAATGTCGCGGCGCGGGTGCGCACCCAGGCCGACACCGCGATCGGCCGGGTCCGCACCACCGAATCACTCTACGCTTTCAGCCGCAAGCTCGCCGGCACCGCGACGCTCGACGACGTGCTGTGGGCGACCGCCTATCAGATCGCGCTGATGCTCAAGGTGCGCGTGGTGCTGCTGCTGCCGGAGGGCGGCATGCTGACGGTCAAGAGCGGCTATCCGCCCGAAGACCAGCTCGACCAGGCCGATCTCGCTGCCGCCAACTGGGCCTGGGGCAACGACCGCCCGGCCGGCCGCGGCTCGGACACGCTACCGGGCGGCAAGCGCCTGTTTCTGCCGATGCGCACCGGTCGTGGCCCGATCGGGGTGATCGGCATCGACGACGACCGAACCGGACCGCTGTTGACGCCGGACCAGCGCCGGCTGCTCGATGCGCTGGTCGACCAGGGCGCACTCGCGATCGAGCGCGTGCTGCTGGTTGAGGACATGGACCGGGTCAAGCGCACGGTCGAATCCGACCGGTTGCGCGGCGCGCTCCTGACCTCGATCTCGCACGACCTCAAGACGCCGCTGGCCTCGGTGCTCGGCTCGGCGTCGGCGCTGCGCGATCTCGAAGCCAATCTGAGCGCCGCCCAGAAGCATGATCTGCTCGCCACCGTGATCGACGAGTCGGAGCGGCTCAATCGTTTCATCGCCAACCTGCTCGACATGACCAAGCTGGAATCCGGCGCCATCGTGCCCAACACCGCGCGGCACGATGTTGGCGAAATCGTCGGCAGCGCGCTGCGGCGTGCCGCCAAGATCCTGGTGCATCACCGGGTGTCGCTGGAGCTCGCGGCCGACCTGCCGATGCTGGAGCTCGACGCGGTGCTGTTCGAGCAAGTGCTGTTCAACCTGCTCGACAACGCCGCCAAATACGCCCCCTCCGACACCACGATCTCGATTCGTGGCAGCCGCGACCGCGGCGCGGTGGCGTTGCAGATCCTGGACGAGGGCAACGGCATTCCGGCCGCCGAGTTGGAAAGCGTGTTCGACAAGTTCTATCGCGCCGAGAAGGGCGACCATGTCCGCCCCGGCACCGGCCTTGGGCTGGCGATCTCGCGCGGCTTCGTCGAGGCGATGCGCGGCACGATCGCGGCGGCCAACCGCTCCGACCGCAGCGGCGCCGTCATCACCATCCGCCTGCCGATCCCGGCCGACACCAACGCGCTGGACACTGCTGCATGAACGCGACGCCCATCAAGGTCCTGGTCATCGACGACGAGCCGCCGATTCGCAAGCTGCTGCGGATGGGGCTGAGCACGCAGGGCTATGACATCCTCGAGGCCTCCAACGGCAAGATGGCATTGGAGATGCTGGCCGAAGGACCGGCGCTGATCATCCTCGATCTCGGCCTGCCCGACATCCAGGGCCATGATCTCCTGCGCATGATCCGCGGACGCAATGAGAGCGTGCCGATCGTGGTGCTGTCGAGCCGCGGCGACGAGGCCGGCAAGGTGCAGGCGCTCGATCTCGGCGCCGACGACTACCTGACCAAGCCGTTCGGCATGGACGAATTGCTGGCGCGGCTCCGCGCGGCGCTCCGTCATCAGTTGCAGGTGCAGGGCGAACGGCCGGTGTTCCGCTCCGGCGATCTCTCGGTCGACCTGGTGCGCCGGATCGTCAAGGTTGGCGAGAAAGAGATCAAGCTGTCGCCGAAGGAGTATGACCTGCTGCGCGTGCTGGTGCAGCACGCCGGCAAGGTGCTGACCCATCGTTTCCTCTTGAAGGAATTGTGGGACGAGTTGACTGACGCGCAATATCTGCGGGTCTATGTCCGGCAGCTCCGCCAGAAGATCGAGGCCGACCCTGAGCGTCCGCAATTCGTGCTGACCGAGACCGGTATCGGCTATCGGCTGCGCGCGGCCGACTGAGCTGTCATGCCCCGCGAAGGCGGGGCATCCAGTACGCCGAGGCTTCTCCGCTTGATCAGCACTGCCTCGGAATGCTGGGTCGCCCGGCCAAGCCGTGCGACGACACAGGCCGGAACTTTCGCTGCCATCGCGGCTTGGTCTGCCTTACCGGGAGACACGTCATGGCAAGGAAATACTCGCGGAGGGCATCTGAGGATGTCGAGCGCGTGATGAAGAAGCGCAAAGCCGGGACGCTGCGTAGCGGCGGCTCCAAGAAGAAGGTGACGAGCCGCAAGCAGGCGATCGCGATCGGACTGTCGGAGGCGCGCGCCAAGGGCCGTAAGGTGCCGAAGAAGGCGAAGACAACGAAGAAACGGAAGACCGCCAAGAAGCGAAAGGCTGCGAAGCGGTAGGGTGCCGAGCCGTTTGTCATTGCGAGACGCGTAGCGACGAATCAATCCATCCTTCAGCATGGGCGGAAAGATGGATTGCTTCGTTTCGCTCGCAATGACGCGGTGAAGGCCTACCCCGCCGTTTGCCGACGCGTAGTCGACCGGTGCGCCTTCTTCGCCGCGCGGCGGTGCGATGTCGGGCGTCGCGCGGTCGAGCCCGAGCGCCTTGCGCCGCTTTTGCCGCTCTTCAGGCTCTGCTTCAACGCGTCCATCAGGCTCACCACATTGCTCGGCTTCTCCTCGCGCTCGGCGGCCTTGATCGGCTTGCCGGCGGCCTTGCGGCGGACCAGGGCTTTCAGCGCGGTCTCGTACTCGTCCTTGAACTTTGACGGGTCGAAATGCGCGGCCTTGCTGTCGAGGATGTGGCCGGCGAGCTCGATCATGTCCTTGGTCACCTTCGGGCTCTTGATGTCGTCGAAATAATCGTCGGCGCCGCGCACCTCATAAGGGTAGCGCAAGGTGGTGCCGAGCAGGCCCTTGTCGAGCGGCTCGATCGCGATCACATGCTCGCGGTTGGTCAGCACGATCCGGGCCAGCGCGACGCGGCCCTGGTCCTTCATGGCGTCGCGGATCACYGCGAACGCGTCGATGCCGGCCTTGCCGTCGGGCCTGATGTAATAGGGGTGGTCGAGATAGCGCTTGTCGATCTCGCYYTCGGGCACGAAAGCATCGATATCGATGGTGTGGTTGCTCTCGATCTGGACCGCYTCGAGCTCGTCCTTYTCGATCTCGACATAYTTGCCCTTGCTCACCTCGTAGCCGCGRCCCTTCTGGTCGCCSTYGACGACRTCRCCGGTCTCGGCRTCGACCATCTGCTGCTTSAGSCGGTTGCCGGTCTCCCGGTTGATCATGTGGAAGCGGGTCTTCTCGACCGTGGTCGAGGCCGGGTAGAGCGCCACCGGGCATGACACCAGCGAGAGCTTGAGCGTGCCTTTCCAGTAGGCGCGGGGAGCGGCCATGATCGTCTCCAAACAGCTTGAGTTTGGAACTTGAACGGATACCGTAGGTTTTGGTTCCTGATGGCCGCGCCGGGGCGGCGGCCGCCGTTTGCGTCGAGGCCTGGATGTGTCGCTGAGAAATCACGTGTCGCTGAGAAACCTCACCACCTATCGCAAGAAGCGCGACTTCGAGAAGACCAGTGAGCCGTCGGGCGACGTCAAGGTCGCACCGAGCAAGCAGCGGCGTTTCGTGATCCAGAAGCACGACGCGACGCGGCTGCATTATGATTTCAGATTGGAGTTCGACGGCGTCTTCAAGTCATGGGCGGTGACGCGCGGGCCGTCGCTCGATCCGCATGACAAGCGCCTGGCGGTCGAGGTCGAGGATCATCCGCTCGATTACGGCGATTTCGAAGGCACCATCCCAGAGGACCAGTATGGCGGCGGCACCGTGCAGCTGTGGGATCGTGGCACCTGGGAATCCGACGATCCCGAGCGCGGCTTCAAGAAGGGGGACCTGAAGTTCATCCTGCATGGCGACAAGCTGCATGGCAGCTGGGTGCTGGTACGCATGAAGAGCGACCGCTTCGGCGGCAAGCGGACCAATTGGCTGCTGATCAAGCATCGCGATGAATATGCCGTGGATAGCGATGGCGAAGCGATCCTCGGAGAGGATCGCTCAGTCGCGTCCGGGCGTTCGATGGCGCAGATCGCGGCCGGCGAGGGGCGGGCGCCGAAGCCGTTCATGCTGGCGAAAGGGACAGGCAAGGCCAAGGCGGATGCGGTCTGGCAGTCCAATCATGGCATGGCCGCGGACGCCCGCGCGAAGACCAAGGCGCCGGCGCCCAAAGCAAAGTTGAAGGCGCAATTGAAGGAGCGGCCAAAGGCGAAACCGAAGCAGGTGGCCGAGATGCCCGACTTCGTCGCGCCGCAGCTCTGCGCTGCGGTGGAGTCTCCGCCGAATGGCGCGGGCTGGTGCCATGAGATCAAGTTCGACGGCTATCGCGTGCAGCTTCGCGTCGAGGACGGCGCGGCTGACGTGAAGACCCGCAAGGGCCTCGACTGGTCCGACAAGTTCGGCGCGATCGTGAAGGAGGCTGGCAAGCTGCCGGATGCCCTGATCGACGGCGAGATCGTTGCGCTCGACGAGAACGGCACGCCACACTTTTCGACGCTGCAGGCGGCGTTGTCCGACGGCAAGACCGACCAGCTGATCTTCTACGCGTTCGACCTGCTGTTTGCGGGAAGGGACGACTTGCGCCCGCTGCCGCTGACCGAGCGCAAGGCGCGGCTCCAGGCGCTGCTCGCGGCCCGCAAGGGCAGGAATCCCTTGATCCGTTATGTCGAGCATTTCGAGGAACGCGGCGATGTTGTGCTGGAGTCGGCGCGCAAGCTCGGACTGGAAGGTATCGTTTCCAAGCGGCTTGACGGCGCCTATCGCTCCGGCCGTTCCGACGACTGGACCAAGGCAAAAATCCGCGCCGGCCAGGAGGTGGTGATCGGCGGCTGGAAGACCACCAACGGCAAATTCCGCTCGCTGATGGCCGGTGTCTATCGCGAGGATCACCTCGCCTTTGTCGGCATTGTCGGCACCGGCTTCGGCCAGGACACCGTCCGCCGCATCATGCCGGCGCTGAAGGCTGCGGCATCCGACAGGAGCCCGTTCGGTGGCAAGGATGCGCCGAAGAAGACCCGTGACGTGCACTGGCTGAAGCCCGAGCTCGTCGCCGAGATCGAACTCGCCGGCTGGACCGACGCTGGCAACATCCGCCAGGCCGCCTTCAAGGGGCTGCGGCAGGACAAGCCGGCGCATGAGGTCGAGGCCGAGCGGCCGGTCGTAACCAGAGTGGTGAAGCCGATGGCGAAAGGCAATGCGTCGAGCGAGGTGATGGGTGTTGCCATCTCGCATCCCGACAAGGCGTTGTGGCCCGATGCCGGCGATGGCGAGCCGGTGACCAAACTTGATCTCGCGAGGTACTTTGAGGCGGTCGGCGAATGGATGATCGCCTATCTCAAGGGCCGGCCGTGCTCGATCGTGCGCGCGCCCGACGGCATCAAGGGCGAGACGTTCTTCCAGCGCCACGCGATGGCCGGCACGTCGAAACTGTTGAAGCTTGCCAAGGTCTCGGGTGACCGCAAACCCTATCTGCAGATCGACCAGATCGAGGGGCTGGCCGCGGTCGCGCAGCTCGGCGGCCTCGAGCTGCATCCCTGGAATTGCGCGCCCGACGCCTATGATACGCCGGGCCGGCTGGTGTTCGATCTCGATCCGGCGCCCGACGTCGCGTTCTCCGATGTGGTCGATGCCGCCAAGGAGATGCGCCAGCGGCTGACCGCGGTCGGCCTCGAAAGCTTCTGCAAGACCACCGGCGGCAAGGGCCTTCATGTCGTGGCGCCGCTGCTGTCGGGAGCCAGGGACAAGGTCTCCTGGAAGGAGGCCAAGGCCTTCGCGCAGGGCATCTGCCAGTGGATGGCGCAAGATGACCCTGAGCGCTACCTGATCAACATGTCCAAAGCCAAGCGCACCGGGAAGATCTTCCTCGATTATCTGCGCAACGACCGGCTCGCGACGGCGGTCGCGGTGGTCTCGCCGCGGGCGCGTCCGGGTGCAACCGTCTCGATGCCGCTGACCTGGACACAGGTGCGTGGCGATCTTGATCCGGGAAAGTATACGGTAAGGTCGGTGCCGGCGCTGCTCGCGAAGACCAAGGCCTGGGACGGCTATGATGACGCGGCGTCGTCGATCAAGGCGGCGATCAAGAAGCTTGCTGCGTAGTAGAGGCCGTCACGCGAATGCGCCGTTGCCACTGCTCGTCATACCCCGCGTAAGCGGGGTATCCATTACGCCGCGGCCTATCGACTCAATCGTTGATGCCTCTGGAATACTGGATCACCCGCTTTCGCGGGTGATGACAGTCGTTGATGCGGATAGTCCGCGGCACGCGGGCGACGGCTATAGCCGCCCGAGCAATAGCAGGATCAGCAGGATCACGATCACCAGGCCGAGACCGCCGCCGCCATAATAGCCGGTGCCGTAGAACGGTCCGCCGCCAATGCCGCTAAAGCCGCCAAGCAGCGCGATGATCAGAATGATAAGGATGATCGTTCCAAGTGACATCTCAAGCTCTCCTCAGCCCCGCGGGCCTGTTCGTCTCTGCCCTTCGCGCGAGGAAAACAAACCGGTTTGGTGAAAGTTCCAGTTCTCGCGGAGCGATAAATGCCGCGTGTCTTCCATTTTTGTAGGAACGTATTTACATGGTCATGATCACATGAGGAGTGCACCGCGATGTCGGCGCCGCTGATCGTTTCGATCCCCCACAGTCTTGGCCGCGACGAGGCCATGCGCCGCCTGAAAACAGGCTTGTCGCGCGCCGCCGCCAACGTGCCGGTGCTGAGCGTCGACGAGGAGCGCTGGGACGACAACCGGATGAGCTTCCGCGTCCGCGCGCTCGGGCAGGTCGCGGCCGGGCATCTCGATGTCGAGGATACCCATGTGCGTCTCGAGGTCACATTGCCCTGGCTGCTGCAACGCTTCGCCGAAGCCGCCCAGGTGGCCATCCAGAAGCGCGGCCAGTTGCTGTTGGGCAAGAGCTGACGCGCTCTGCTAACCGTGCGCGCGCATACGCTTTGGGACTTGCTTCGCGTCGGCAGCGGCCTTCGCCCTTAGCACGGCGACCGGAAGATCGGCGAACAGCGTTGCCAGCTGAATCTTTCGCTCGCGGCCGGAGAGCGCATATCCGGTCAGGTCGACCTCGCCTTCATAGGCCTCGGGTCGCGGCCAGTGACGGCCACCCTGTGTGAAAGGAGCGAATGACTTCGCCACCGCGACGATCACGGCTTCACGGCCGTGACGCCTCGCGAACGCGACGACATGATCGCGATGCCGGCCGCTGACCGCGAGCGGTTCGTAGTCGCCGCTGGCGAACACGTCCGCCATCTCGTTGCGCAGCCGCAGCAGATGTCGCGTCCAGGCGAACTTCAGGCGGCCATCGCGCCAGCTCTCGGCGAGCGCATTCCAATCCGGTGTCTCGAGCGTTGCAAGCATGTCTTCGCGTGCGGCAAAGTCGACCGGCCGGCGGTTGTCAGGATCGACCAGCGAAAGGTCCCAGCTTTCGGTGCCTTGGTAGAAATCCGGCACGCCCGGCATAGTCGCCTTCAAGGTGATCTGGCTGAGCGAATTCAGCGCGCCGATCAGCGCGGTACGTTGCGCCAGCGTGTCAAGCGCGTCGAGGAATTCGGGCGAAGCATTGCGATCGAGGATCTGCGCGATGAAGGTTTTCACGCCGGCCTCGTAGGGCTCGTGCGGATTGAGCCAGCTGGTCTCCTGCTTGCCCTCGCGCGCCGCCTTCAGCGCGTAGGCCTGGATGCGCGGGAGCAGCGAGGCGTCGTCCGGATCCCAGGCGCCGAGCAGGGCCTGATACAGCATGTATTCGAACGTCGCCGACGGCGCGCGCGTCGCGCCCTCGAGCACCAGATGCGGCGCGTTCAACACCTTCCAGCGCGCCACCGCGCTGGTCCATTCGCCGGGAATCTCCGCGAGCGCCATGATGCGGGCGCGGGCGTCCTCGCCGCGCTTGGTGTCGTGGGTCGCGGTCGACGTCATGCCGTGGGGCCATTCGCGGGCGCGGGTCGCCATCATGGCGTGGAACGTTTCGGGCGCGATTGCGCTGGCCGCGGGATCGCCGCCGACCTCGTTGAGCGCCAGCAGACGGTGGTAGCGATAAAACGTCGTGTCCTCCAGCGACTTCGCCATCATCGGCCCGGTGAATTGCTGCACCTTCAGGGCGAAGCGGCGGACCCGCGGCGCGCTGTGCGGCGGCCGGCCGGGCTTCAACAGATCCATGGTCAGAGCATCGCGCAGGAAGTCGAAGATGCCTTCATCGGCGGCGAACCAGTCGGCGCGGGCGCGCTCGATGGTCTCGCTGATCAGCGCGCGGTCATGCGCGGTCGGGCCCGAGCCTGTGAGATAGGTGCGATAGACCGGGAAGTGCAGCACATAGAGCTCGAGCGCCTGCCGCAGGCTGTCGCCGGAGAAATCGCGCGTCGAATAGTGCCCGCTGGCGATGCGCGCGAGCAGTCGCGCCAGCACGGTGAATTCAGAGGTCAGCAAGGTCTCCAGCACGCGGCGCTTGGCCTCGCGCAGCACCGGCGTCAAATTCGGCGACCGGTTGCTGATCTGGCGCCAGATCTCATTGAGCGGATCGAGGCCTCTGCCATCGACCAGCAGCTGGCTGATCGTATTCATCCATTCATAGCCGGTGGTGCCGTGGACGCCGGCAAACTTGGTCAGTTTCTCGTCCTCGCCGAGGATCTTCTCGATCACCATGTAGAACGGCCTGGCCTTGTCGCCCTGCGCCGAGCGGATCAGGCGACGCAGCCGCTGAAAGTATTGCGCGGGATCGCGCAGGCCGTCGATATGGTCGAGCCGCAGGCCCTGCAGCCGGTCCTCCGCGATCAACCGCCTCACCAGGCTGTGGCTCGCCTCGAAGGTGGCGGCGTCCTCAACCCGGAGGCCGGCCAACGTGTTGACGTCGAAGAAGCGGCGATAGTTGATGTCACTGGAGGCGAGCCGCCAGTGGCCGAGCTTGTAGTGCTGGCGTTCCAGCAGGTGATGCAGCGCCAGCGTCTGGGTCGGGCGATCCTCGCCGGCGCGATAGGCATCGAGCCCGCGCGCGATGATGTCGCCAGCGCCCTCGATCGCCTTGATCGCCGCCTTCAGCGTCGGCGCCTCCTTGCGGTTCGGATGGCGCAGCCCGCGGTAGCGCGCCGCCAGTTCCAGCAGCGCGCGGCCGGCCGGACTGTCTTCGGCGCCGGCCTCGCGGACGATGCTGCGCAGCACCTCGCCATAGCGTTCAGGTGCGATCGGCAGACGGTGCTCGAAATACCAGGCGGAGAAACTGCCTTCGCTCTCGTCGTAGCGCAGCGCGATCTCGCCGCGCTCCAGCGCCAGGCCATAGGACGAACCGAGGATCGGCAGCAGCACGCCGCCGCGCGCGCGGTAGGGCAGCTGATCCCAGTCGATGTCGAAGGAGACCGCGTGCGGCGACACCGGTCCCCATTCGAGGACATCGAGCCACCACGGATTGTCGGCAAAATGCACGCCGACATGGTTCGGCACGAAATCCAGGATCAGCCCGAGGTCGTTGCGCGTCAACGCGTCGCCGAACCGTGCAAAGCCGGCCTCGCCGCCGAGCTCCGGATTGAACTTGGTGTGGTCGACGACGTCATAGCCATGGGTCGAGCCCTTGCGCGCCTTCATGAAGGGCGAGGCGTAGACATGGCTGATGCCGAGCGCCTTCAGATAGGGCGCCACGCTCGCGGCGGCATCGAAGTCGAAATCGGCGGTGAGTTGCAGTCGGTATGTCGCGATCGGGATCGCCGGAGGCATTGTGCTATCCGATGTGCCAGCGCACCGCCCAGCCGGGGAGGTCGCTCGACAACGCGCCGCCCCAGATCGCGGTTCCCTTCGGCTCGGGAACGTTGCCGATGGCCTGATCCGACAGGTTTACCGCCAGCCACAGCGTGCTGCCGTCTCCCATCCGCCAATGCGCGGTCAGCAGATTGGCCGTTACATGGGCCTCGCCGAAACGCACCTTGGCCAATCGCGGCAGGATCTCGCGGTGGCGCACCGCGAGCAGCTCGCGCACCAGCGCAAGCCTGTCGCGGCCGGGAGTGCGCCCAAGCGCTGCCCAATCAAGCACCGCCGATTGCACGGTCTTCTCGGCAAGCGGGTCCGGAACATCGTCGCCATATTTGGCGTAGGCCCAGGCGAACTCCTTGCGCCGCCCGGCGCGAACGGCGTTGGCGAGATCGCCGGTGAAATCGCAAAAGAACGGGAAGGGCGTCGTCGCGCCCCATTCCTCGCCCATGAACAGCATCGGCGTGGTCGGCGCGAGCAGCGTCACCGCCAGCGCCGCTTCGATCGCCTGTGGTTTCGCGATGCTGTCGAGACGCTCGCCGAGCGGGCGATTGCCGATCTGGTCGTGGTTCTGCAGGAAGTTGATGAAGCAGGTCGGCGACAGCATGCCGCTCGGCTCGCCGCGGGCCTTGCCGCCCCAGAAGCCCGAGACCTCGCCCTGATAGATGTAGCCGGAGGACAGTGCGCGAACCAGGTCCTGCTGCGGCGACTGCTGATAGTCGGCGTAGTAGCCCTGGGCTTCGCCGGTCAGGATGACGTGCCAGGCGTGGTGGTAGTCGTCATTCCACTGGCCGCGGAACTTGCCGCGGGGCGGATCCTCCGCGTCATCCAGCAGGCTCGCGATGTTGTCGCCGTTTTCGAGCACGAGGTTGATCTGTCGGCCGGTCTCGGCGGCGAGCCGGCCGGCAGCCTTGCTGAAATCGTGCAGCACGGAGATTTCGCCGGCCTCGACGATGGTGTTGACCGCGTCGAATCGCAGCCCGTCGAAACGATAGTCGCGCAGCCAGCTTACCACGCTGCCGATCGCGAAGGCGCGCACTTCGGGCACGCGATAGTCGATCGCGCTGCCCCATGGCGTGTGCGCATCGGTGAAGAAGGAGGGCGCGTAGCGGCCGAGGTAATTCCCCTCGGGGCCGAAATGGTTATAGACGACGTCGAGCATCACCATCAGCCCGCGCAGATGCGCCTCGTCGATCAGGGTCTTCAGGTCTTCGGGGCGGCCATAGGCGCTGTCGGGCGCGTACCACAACACGCCGTCATAGCCCCAGTTGCGTTTGCCGGCGAAATCCGCCAGCGGCATCAGTTCGAGCGCCGTAATGCCGGTCGCAACCAGATGATCGAGCTTGTCGATCATGGCGCGATAGGTGCCCTCCCGCGTGAAGGTGCCAACATGGACTTCGAGAATCACGGCCTCGTGCCAGGGCCGTCCGCGCCACTCGGTCGCGCGCCATTTGAAGGCTGAGTGATCGATCACCTCGCTCGGGCCGAACACATCGTCCGGCTGGAATGCGGAGGCGGGATCGGGCACGTCGATCTCGTCGTCGATGCGGAATTTGTAGCGTGTGCCGGCGCGCGCGCCCGCGATCTCGGCGACGTACCAGCCGGCGGCGTCGCCCGTCAGCGCATGCGCATCGCGGTTTCGCGTCTGCGGTTTGTCGAGCAGCAGGTCGACGCGCTTCGCGGCCGGCGCCCATAGCCGGAAGCGCGCACCATCGGGCGTCAGTTCGGGTCCGAAATGCTGTGCACTCATGCGGAGCCTGCGAAGGCCAGCACCGAGCGCGGCGGTGCCGTCATGTCCGCGCCGGATGCGAATTGCTCGGCCGTCTGCTCTGCCTGGGTCGTGTTCAAGACCTGCTGCCAGCTGCTGTATTCGGACATTCTCGGCATCCTGAACACGATCTCCTGCGGTGCGGCGTTCAGCACGATAAAGATCGGCGCCTGGCCTTGTTCCATCGGACCGAGCACGTAGGCGAGGAACCGGCTTTCCGGGAATTTCCAGTCGGATTCCTTCATCTCCTCCGCCGCCGGCGTCAGCCACAGCACGCCATAGCTGCCGTCGGCGCGGCGGCCGTCGAGCCAGCTTTGGCAGCGGATCTGGCCGAAGCGCTGGCGCAGCGCGGTGAGATGGCCGATGAAATCGATATCGTCGTCGGCGGTGCTGAGATTCTCCCAGCTGATCCAGCCGGTCTCATTGTCCTGGCAATAGGCGTTGTTGTTGCCGGCTTGGGTGTTGGCGACCTCGTCGCCGGCGAGGATCAGCGGCGTGCCCTGCGCGAGCAGCAGGCACGCCAGCGCGTTCTTCCGCAACTGCCGGCGTAGCGCAATGATCGCGGGATCGTCGGTCGGGCCTTCATGGCCGCAATTGTTGCTGTGATTGTCGTTGGAGCCGTCGCGATTGTCCTCGCCATTGGCCTCGTTGTGCTTCTCGTTGTAGCTGAACAGATCGGCGAGCGTGAAGCCGTCATGCACCGTGATGTGGTTGATGCTGGCGCGGGTCGCGCGGTTGTCGTGGTGAAACAGGTCCGAAGAGGCGGTCATGCGACCGGAGATGTCGCCGATCAGGCTGCCTTCGCCGCTCCAGTAGCGCCGCATCGCGCTGCGATAGCGGTCGTTCCACTCCGACCATTGCGACGGGAAGGCGCCGACCTGGTAGCCGCCGAGACCGAGGTCCCACGGCTCGGCGATCATCTTCACGGTCGCCAGCACCGGGTCCTGGCGGATCGCGGTCAGGAAGGGGTGGTTGCGATCAAAGCCGTTTGGCCCGCGTGCCAGCGTGGTGGCAAGATCGAAGCGGAAGCCGTCGACATGGCAGACCTCGACCCAGTAGCGCAGCGAGTCCATCACCATCTGCAGCACGCGCGGATGGGTCAGGTTGACCGAGCTGCCGCAGCCGGTGAAGTCGTCGTAGAAGCGCGGGTTCTCACGGTTCAGCCAGTAATAGGACGCGTTGTCGATGCCGCGGAAGCACAGCGTCGGGCCCATATGGTTGCCCTCGGCGGTGTGGTTGTAGACCACGTCGAGCAGCACCTCGATGCCGGCATCGTGCAGCCGCGCCACCGTGGTGCGGAACGAATCCAGCGCATTGTCCTGGGAATAGCGCGCTTCGGGCGCGAAGAACGCGATGCTGTTGTAGCCCCAGTAATTCGAAAGCTTCTTCTCGACCAGGACGCGGTCGTCGATCAGGCCGTGGATCGGCAAGAGCTCGATGGTGGTGACGCCGAGGCGCTTGAGGTGATCGATCATCGCCGGCGACGACAACCCGCCATAGGTGCCGCGCAGGTTCGGCGGCACGTCCTCGCGCTTCTGGGTCAGGCCCTTGACGTGGGCCTCGTAGACGATGGTGTCGGCCCAGGGAATCTGCGGCCGGATCTCGCGGCGGCCCCAGTTGAAGGTCTCGTCGACGACGACGGCCTTCGGCATGCCGCGGGCATTGTCGCGCCGGTCGAAGGAAAGATCCTCGCGCGCGCTGCCGGTGCGATAGGCGAAATGCGCATCGCTCCACACCAGCCGGCCGGCCAGCCGCTTGGCGTAGGGATCGAGCAACAGCTTGTTGGCGTTGAAGCGGTGGCCGCGCTCCGGCGCATAGGGCCCGTAGACCCGATAGCCGTAGAGCTGGCCGGGCGAGACGTCGTTGAGATAGCAGTGCCAGACGTCCTCGGTGCGCTCCGGCATCTCGATCCGCTCGAGCTCGCGGCGGCCCTGGCCATCGAACAGGCACAGCTCCACCTTCTCGGCATTGGCCGAGAACAGCGCAAAATTGGTGCCTCTGCCGTCCCAGCTTGCACCGAGCCGTGCGGACGTTCCCCCGGTCAGTCGCATGTACTAGCTTTCCGGTACGAGGAAGATCGCAGCCAGCGGCGGGATCGTCAGGCTCAGTTCCGGCGTCACGCCCTCGGACGTGCGGACCTCGCCGATATTGCCGACATTGGTACCGCCGTAATGCGCGGAATCCGAGTTGAGCACCTCATGCCATTTGCCCGCGAGCGGCACACGGACGCGATAGTTGCGATAGACGTTGGGCGAGAAGTTCAGCACCACGAGGCAGCGTGCGCGCGCATCATTGCCGTTGCGGATCCAGGCGAACACATTGTTGTTGGCGTCGTCGGTGACGACCCATTCGAAGCCGGCCTGGTCGCAGTCGAGTTCATGCAGCGCCGGCACCGCGCGATAGAGCCGGTTGAGGTCGCGGACCAGGTTCTGGATGCCCTTGTGCTTGGGCTGGTCCAGCAGGTGCCAGTCGATCGAATAGTCGTGATTCCACTCGCGCTCCTGGCCGAACTCGCAGCCCATGAACATCAGCTTCTTGCCGGGATGGCCGAACATGAAGCTGTAATAGGCGCGCAAATTTGCAAAACGTTGCCAGTCGTCGCCGGGCATCCGGCCGAGGATCGAGCGTTTGCCGTGCACCACCTCGTCGTGGGACAGCGGCAGGATGAAGTTCTCCGAGAAGGCGTAGTGCAGCCCGAACAGGATGTCGCCGTGATGGTGCTTGCGGTGGATCGGATCCTTGCCGATGTATTTCAGCGTGTCGTGCATCCAGCCCATGTTCCACTTGTAGCCGAAGCCGAGCCCGCCATATTCGACCGGACGCGACACCTGCGGCCATGCGGTGGATTCCTCTGCCGCGGTGGTCGCCTGCGGAAAATGCGCGAACAGCTCGGTGTTGAAGCGGCGCAGGAAATCGATCGCTTCGATGTTCTCGCGGCCGCCATACTTGTTCGGGATCCAGCCGCCGGCGGGGCGGCTGTAGTCGAGGTAGAGCATCGAGGCGACCGCATCGACGCGCAGCCCGTCGATGCCGTAGCGATCGAGCCAGAACAGCGCGTTCGACACCAGGAAATTGGTGACCTCGGTGCGCCCGTAATTGTAGATCAGCGTGCCCCAGTCGAGGTGACGGCCCTGCAACGGGTTGGCGTGCTCGTAGAGCGCGGTGCCGTCGAAATGGCCGAGGCCGTGCGGATCGTCGGGGAAATGTCCGGGGACCCAGTCAAGCAGCACGGCGAGGCCCGCGGCATGGCAAGCGTCGATCAACGCGGCGAAATCGTCGGGCGAGCCGAACCGGCTGGTCGGCGCGAACATGCCGGTCGGCTGGTAGCCCCAGGAGCCGTCGAACGGATGCTCTGATATGGGCAGGAATTCGATATGGGTAAAACCCATGTCGCTGGCATAGGCCGGGAGCTGCTCCGCCATCTCGCGATAGGTCAGCCACTCGTTGCGGCCCTTGCGCCGCCACGAGCCGAGATGGACCTCGTAGATCGACATCGGCGAGCTCAGCGCATTGACGCGATCCGGCGCCGGGCGCGGGTGCGGGATCTTGCGCTCGTCGATCACGATCGAAGCGGTCTTCGGACGCACCTCGGCGGCGAACGCCAGCGGATCGGATTTCAGCGGCAAATGCTGTCCGTTGCGGCCGATGATCTCGAACTTGTAATGGTCGCCGACGCGCGCCCGCGGGATGAACAGCTCCCAATAGCCGGGGCCGCGCACCCGCATCGGATGGCGACGGCCGTCCCAGAAATTGAAGTCGCCGACCACGCTGACCCGCCGTGCATTCGGTGCCAGCACCACGAAGCCGATGCCGTCGACGCCGTCCAGCGTCATTGGGTGCGCGCCGAGCGTGTCGTAGACGCGCTGATGGGTGCCTTCACCGAGCAGATAGAGGTCGAAATCGCTCAGGATCGGTGGAAAGCGGTAGGCGTCCTCCAGTTCGACGATCTTGTCGCCGAAGCGGGCGCGGAGCTGGTAGCGCGTCGAGCCGTTCGGCAAGGGGCCCGCGAACAGGCCGGCATCATGGATCCGCGCCAGCTGCGCCGTCTCGCCATGCTCGCCGATCGCCTCGACATTGCTGGCGTCGGGGAGGAAGGCGCGCACCACGTTGCGATCTCCCTCGGGATGGAGCCCGAGATAGTGGAAGGGATCGGAGTGGCGCCCCTCGATGATGGCATAGGCTTCGGCGGGCAGTTTGGTCATGCACCCTCATGCGGCTGTTGCGCCAAAATCCTTAACCTGTCTCTTATACACATCTAGATGTGTATAAGAGACAGGGCTTTCTCAAGCAGGAAAAAGTTGAGCAAACGATCGGCTGCCTTGGCGTCGGAAGGCCATAGGCGCTGGCCGGCCATGGTCTCACGATAGGCCGCCAGCAGGGCGTCCGCGGCCCGGTCACGCCATTCGGCCAGAGCGAGGCTCAGCCTGCCGCTCTCGTCGGGAGCGACCCTGAGCGCCCGTTCCAGCGCCGCGGTCGCCGCGTAGTCGATCGAACGGATCAGGCCGGCGACGTCACGGGCCGCCGGCGCCTTGCGACGCCGCTCCGCGATCGTGCGGCCCGGTCCGCCGTCGAAATCGATGATGAAGACGTCGTCCTTGACCACCAGCAGCTGGCCGAGATGCAGGTCGCCGTGATGGCGGATGTTGAGGCCGTCGGTCTCGCGCGGCAGCAGCGCCTTGAGCCGGTCCGGCAGCATGTCGTGCTGGGCCTGCAATTGATCGGCGAGCAGCCGGTCGGGCTCTCTCAGGGAGCCGCGCCGCTGCTTCAGCGTGTCGAACACGCGCTCGGCGCGAGCCATGATTTCATCGGCCCAGCGTTGCAGGTCCTCGGGCCTGGTCGGTTCGGGCGCGAAGTCCGGGAGATCGCGGTTGCTGGCGAGTGCCAGATGCAATTCGGCGAGGCGCTTTCCGCTGTGCGACAAGTGGCGCAGCCAGGTTGACTGATCGCCGTTCTCCGCCGGATGTTCGCTCACCGCGAGCAGGCGTTGCCGTTCGACCAGGCGGTCGAGGTGAGCGGCAGCGACTGTCCAGAGATCGCCCTGGTTGACGATCATCGTATGCAGCACCGCGATCGCGCTGCGCTTGTCGCCCTCGACCAATTCGGACGTACCAAGCAGGGCAGGGGTATTCGGGAAGCCGACCACCTCGGTGAGGAAGCGGCCCATCTCGATCTCCGGATTGAGGCCGACCTCGAGCTTCCGGTAGATCTTGGTGACATATTCGTTGTCGACCAGCGCCGTCGAATGCGGTTGGTCGTTCTCGAACACACGGATTCGCTCCGGCTGCCGCACCGGCCGGTCGGAGAAGCGGCTGGTCGGCCGGAATTCGAGCTTCAGGCCCTGTTCGCCTTCGTCGACCGTGAGGTTTTCCCGTAAGTTTCGCAGGAACAGGCCAGTGAAGATCTGGTCGGTAGAGACGTCGAGCAGCGTGCCTTCGCGCGCGCCCTGGCGCACCGCGGCGAAGGCGCGCGGATTGTAGCGCTCGCGGTCGAAGCGCACCCATTCGATCTGCATCGGCAGCACGTAACGGCTGGTGGTGCTGCGTTCGGTGGTCTCGAAGAAGATCAGCCACGGCCGGTTGTCGCCGATGTCGCAGAACGGGATCGCGGACACCAGTTTCGGCTGGATCGCCTTGACGGAATGTTCCGGGTACCAGCGTGAGCGGGCGAGATGGCCGGGCAGCACCTCGTGCTCGAACACGCCGCGCTCCCGCGCCAGCGATGTCCAGGTCGAATTGAGCGGTACCACCAGCGTCTCGAATTCCGGCACTGCGCGTGGCGTCACCGGTTCGGACTTGTCGCGCTCCTGCAGCTGGAACCAGTAGAAGCCGTAGGGTGCGAGCGTGATCATGTAGGGCAGTTCGCCGATCGCCGGGAAGCGCGTGCGTCCGAGCATTTCCAGCGGAATGCGATCCTTGAAGGCGGAGAGGTCGAGTTCGGTCGCCTGCGCGGAGCGCGACAGATTGGCGACGCACAGGATGACCTCGCCCTGGTACTGCCTGACATAGGCGAGCACCGAGCGGTTCTCCGGGCGGATGAACGTCATGGTGCCGCGGCCGAAGGCGAGCGTCGATTTGCGCACCGCGATCAGCCGCTTGGTCGCCGACAGCAGCGACGACAGGCTGCGCGACTGCGCCTCGACATTGACCGATTCGTAGCCGTAGACC
>BFBZ01000010.1_pt339 | contig 21083 bp, 22 predicted proteins | sample 1888401 | NCBI WGS metagenome assembly BFBZ01 (sample SAMD00112614, study PRJDB3348) | symbiont metagenome | host: Chara braunii | reverse complement strand
GCATGCTCTTCGTCTATTATACACATCTAGATGTGTATAAGAGACAGCCATAGGACCGGCCGTTGAGATTGCCGTCGCCGAAGCGGCTGCGATAGCGGAACGGGGCGATGGTCTCGAGCGAGACCAGCGCCTCGGCCGCCCGATTGTCCCATGGATCGCAGGCGGCTTCGTCACCGTCTGCAATGCGGATGCCTTGCCCGTCCATCCCGATCATATCGCCGGGAATTTCTGCGGTCCCGGATAGAGTGGATAGCCGGCGGCGACGCCATATTCGCTGATGCCGTATCCGGTCTCGTTACCGCTCTCGAGTCGCACGACATGGTCCGACAGCGTGCGTGCGATGGCACGCGTCGCGGCATCGTCGAGGTTCCAGACATCGTGCGCGGCATCGTGCTCGCCGCGGTCGTCGCCATGGGTCCAGCCCTGCAACCCGCCATACATCCCGGCCTTGAGGTAGAATCGGGTCGGCAATCCCAGCATCCTGACATGGCGCGGCTCACCGCGATCGAAAGCGAAGGTGAAATCGGCCGTCGCGATGGTCTGGCCGAGCGGATCGTCGGCCCACTCGATCCTGTGTTCGACCGAGGTGACCTCGCGATGCGAAATCGATCCGTCCGTTTCGCGGCGGAACTCGGTGCCCGAGAGGTAGTGCGGCTTGCCGGGCGTGCGCTCCTTGATGAAGATCGACAGCGCCGATTGCGGAAACTGGAACATCGACCAGGTCCAGAAGAAATTGCGATGGGTCGCAACCGGCGGCCGCGTCTCGTCGGTGCACATCTCCGAGCGCAGGCCCCAGGAGCGGTCGCGCTGTCCCCACCACAATTCGGGCTCGATCTCGTAACGCTTGCCGTCGGCGACGATCCAGCCGCGCCAGCGGCCGAACTGCGAGACGCGGGCGAGGTCCTCCTCGACGACGCCGTTGCGCTCGCGGAAATTCTGCTTCTCCTGCGCCGCCGGAAAGCTCGCCTTGAATTCGAGCGCGAAGCTGATGCCGGACGGGTTCTCGGCGAGCGACAGCCGATGCAGGCTGTTGCCCTCGACGATCTCGATTCTGAGCCCGCCGACTTCGGTCTCCAGCGGCCGCGCACCGAGCCGACGCGAGGCACGGAAATTGTGCTGGCGACGGCCGATCGTGATGCCGGCGAAGCCGTCCATCACGTTGCGGTTCGGATAGTAACCGAGCCCGATATCGATCAACAGCTCGCTGCCGTCGATCGGATGCGCGGTGTACCAGTAGCGCTCGGTGAACCTGACATCGCCGCCGCCGGCCTTGGCAAATGGTTGCGGCGTCTGGTGGCCGATGAGATCATCCTGGGCTGTCAGCATTGTTCTTGTCCTTGTGTTTGAGCCTCGGTCGTTCGATGCGCCGTGCGGTCAGTCCTTGGCCGCTTCCTTGGCCGATCCCGCGCCGACGATGTCGCCGAACAGCACCCAGGTCTTGCCGTCGAAGCGGGCGAAGCGGCGTTCGGTGATCGCCGCGTAATCCTGCGGCGTGGTCTGGATGGTGATGCCCGGCAGCAGCATCGGCAGTTCGATGCCGCTGAGATTGGTGGCCTGCTTCAGCACGTTCTCCCGGGTGAGGTTGTCGCCGCAACGCTGCAGGATGATCGCACCGAGCTGCGCCGTGGTGTAGCCGGTCACCGCGATCACGTCATTCGGGTCCATGCCCGGCATGTATTTGGCGACAAAGGCGAGATAGTCGATCATGCCCTTGTCACTGGCCCAGGCCGGATCGTTCGGCGTCTTGTAGGAGGTCGTGGTCAGGATGCCGGTCGAGGCGTCGAGCCCCGCCGGCACCAGCACGCCGGCGATCGAATTCGCGGTCGAGCCGAGGAAGATCAGCGGCTTCCATCCGAGTTCGTGGATCTTGCGGATCGCCATCGAGGCGAATTTGTTTTGCGCGGCGATCAGGATGGTATCGGCGCCCGAGGCCTTCAGGTTCACGATCTGGGAATCGATCGTCGGCTCGGTCGANNNNGCGACGAGGCAGGCGGTGGTGAGCAGCAGCGAGGCTGCCGCCAGATGTTTGATCATGGTCTCCTCCTCATGGTGTCGTGTCTTTTCTTGTTAGTAGCGCAGCGGCCAGTGCACCCAGGCCCGCTTGATGTCGTGCCACTGTCTCTTATACACATCTAGATGTGTATAAGAGACAGGACTGATACATCGCCTCCTTAACGATCATCGTCTCGGCTTTCGCGCCAAGCCCTTCCTTCAGGCCAAGCACAAAGTCCTTGCCGATATCGTCGGCCTGCAACAGGACGCCAATCTTGGCATCCGGCTTCTCGCGCAGGACGTAGCGCGCGATGATCCGGGATTCGTTGACATAGGTCGGCGAGTAGGGGGTCGTCCACGGGAATTGCTTCGGATCGTTCCAGCGCGTGCCGCCGCTCTGCACCAGCAACTGCGGGACGCCGTTGCTGTTGAGGTATTTCTGGATCGCGGCGTTGGTCGGCGTGCCGAACGGCGCCATGATCGCAAGCACCTTGTCGTTCTCGACCAGTGCGCGGGTCACTTCGACGGTCTTGGGCGGACTATAGGCATCGTCGCGGGTCAGCAAGTTGATGTGGCGGCCGTTGATGCCGCCTTTCTCGTTCAGCATGGTGAAATAGGCGAGCATGGTCTTCGGGAAGCTCGCATAGATCGACGCCGGCCCGCTGTAGGGCGCGTTGGCGCCGAGCAGGATCTCGGTGTCGCTGACCCCGGGGCCATAGGCCTTCTCTGCGCTCGCTGGTCCGAGCGCGCTGGTGAGCGCGAACGCCCACACGGCAAACGTGACGATTGGTTTCCGCATCATCCCCTCCCGTGACGGCCCTCTTGCGGGGCTCGTTGATCCCTGCGGCGGCGCCGTCAAAGGCTTTACCCGTCGCGTCGGTTGTGCAATAATAGACCGTCTGTCCGGATTATCAACTGAAATCTCCGGGCACGGATATCGCGGCTTCACGCGTGACGGAAACATCCGCGCGCGGCTGCCTGGATGTGAGGAGGAAACATGAAGCTGACGCAGGCGCTCATCTCGGCGGTGCAGTTGCGTAAGGACGCCCCCGGCACCATCCATGCCGGACGATCACGGAGCTGGAAGGAGATCGGCCGGCGCGTCGCCTGCGCCGCGGGCGGGCTGCGGCGGCTCGGCATCGAGGCCGGTGATCGCGTCGCGATCCTCGCACACAACAGCGATCTCTATATCGAGGCGCTCTACGCCATCGCCTGGGCCGGTGCCGTCGCGGTGCCGCTCAACACGCGCTGGGCGGTTGCCGAGAACGCCTATGCGATCGATGATTCCACGCCAAAGCTGTTGCTGGTCGACAAGGCCTTTGCCGAAATCGCGTCGGCGCTGAAGGACGCGAAGTCACTCACCGCGACGGTCTATCTGGACGAGAGCGCGGTTCCAGACGGTATGCAGAGCTATGATGAGCTCGTTGCGCAGGCGCCGATCGAGGATGCCTCCGGCGCCTACAATGATCTCGCCGGCATCTTCTACACCGGCGGCACCACGGGCTTTCCCAAAGGCGTGATGCTGTCGCACGCCAACATCATCTACGAATCGCTGGTCTGGATCTATGCGCTCCGCTTCCGCGAGGACACCCGGTATCTGCACTCGGCCGGCATGTTCCATCTGGCTGGCACCTCGCCGATGATCGCGCTGACCCTGGTTGGCGGCACCCATGTCACCATCCCGAAATTCGAGCCTGAGTTGGCGATGAAGACCATCGCCGAGCATAAGGTGGACTACTGCCTGTTCGTGCCGACTATGCTCAACATGATGCTCAACCATCCGTCGTTCGGCACGTATGATCTGAGCAGCGTGAGGGATTGCGAATATGGCGCCTCACCAATGCCGGATGCGCTGCTGGTCAAGCTGATGCGCGTGTTGCCGAGCTGGCGCTTCCATCAGGGTTACGGCATGACCGAGAGCGCCGCGCTGGCAACGATCCTGCCCTGGGAATACCACGCGCTGGACGGGCCGCTGGCGGGCAAGCGCAAATCGGCGGGACGGGCGGCGCCCGGTGTCGAAATCCGCATCGTTGATGCGGCGGGCGCTGAAGTGCCGCGCGGCATGGTCGGTGAGATCGCGATCCGCGGCGCCGGCGTGATGATCGGCTACTGGCGCAAGCCGGAGGAAAGTGCCCGCGTGCTGCGCAACGGCTGGCTGCACACCGGCGACGGCGCCTGGATGGACGAGGACGGCTTTGTCTATATCGTCGACCGCCTGAAGGACATGATCGTCTCCGGTGGCGAGAACGTCTATTCCGGCGAGGTGGAGAACGCGATCTTCCAGCACGAGCATGTCAGGGAATGCGCCGTCATCGCGGTTCCCGATCCGCAATGGGGCGAGGCGGTGCACGCGATCGTGGTGCCGAAGGATGGTGCGCGGCTCGATTCCGAGACGGTGATCGCGCATTGCCGTACCTTGATCGCGGGTTACAAATGCCCGCGCTCGGTCGACATCCGTCTCGAGCCGCTGCCGCTGACCGGCTCCGGCAAGATCATGAAGTCGGCGCTGCGCGAGGAGAAGTGGCAGGGCTATACGAGGTCGGTCAATTGATGCAGGAGGCGGCGAAACGATCCGACGATGTGTCGGCTACCGCACCGGAGCCCGCAAGCCCCGTCGTGGTCAATGACGATGCTGTGCGGGTGGCGCTTGCGCAGCATCTGTCGCGGATATCCGGGAGTCGGACGGAGATCACGAGCTTCGGCCGCAAATCGTCGGGCTTCTCCTGGATCACCTACGCCTTTGTGGCGCGCTCCACTGCGGATGGAGACCGCAAGCTGATCCTGCGCGTCGGCCCGCCGAACGGGTTGTTTGCGCCGTACACGGTGCTGCCGCAGGTCTATGCGCTGCAAACGCTGGCCGGCACTGGCGTTCCGGTGCCGGCTTTGGTGTCGTTCGAGCAGGTTGGCGCCGAGATCGGCTTTCCTTTCTTCATCTGTGCGCATATCGAAGGCGATGTTCCGGCGCCCTGGGCGGCGAGCGAACTCGATCCGGAGCACAAGCGCGCGATCGCCCGGCAGTTCGTCGCGATCCTTGCATCGCTGCACCGGATCGACGCGGGCACGACGCCATTTGCGTCGTTGCAGCCGGGCGGAGAACGCGCCGAGCTGCGCGCGATCAGCGGATGGCGCGCCTCGCTCGCGCGTCCGACGGCGCGATACTATCCGCTGCTCGATTGGGGCGGCCGTTGGCTGCACGACAATTGCCCGCAGCCACCACGCCGCACCATCGTGCACGGCGACTACAGGATCGGAAATTTCATCGAGCACGAGGGACGGATCACGGCGATCCTCGATTGGGAATTGACCCATCTCGGCGATCCGCATGAGGATCTGGCCTGGGCGTTGATGCCGACCTTCAACGCCCGAAGCCGCAAGCTCTATGGCGTGCTCGAGCGGGCCGAGGTGATCGATCTCTATCAGCGCGCCTCGGGCATTGCGGTCTCCGACCGCAGTCTTGCATTCTACGAAGCCTATGCGCTGTATCAGGCCGCCGCGATCCAGATGTGCGCGGTGCGCGCCTTCGAGGTCGACCGCTTCAACGACATGCGCCTTGCGGTGATGGCAAGTCAGATGCCCTCGATCGTGCGGGCCTTCGAGCGCGCATTGGAGGCCGCGGCATGAGTGCATCCTTCGAGCGGCTGATCGACGGCATCATCGATGCCTTGCAAAGCCATGTCGTGCCGAACAGCCGGGACGATTTCGTCCGCGGCCAGGTGTTCTCCGCGATCTACGCGCTGAACGGGCTGAAGCTCGCCGCCGACTGGAAGGCCGAGCCATTGCTGGAGCAGGTGAACCAGCAAGACGACACTTTTGCCGCGATCCGGCGATTGGCCGATGGCATGGCGCACCCGGAGATTCCCGCAACGCCCCGCATTCACGGCGACGTCTCCGATGCCGCCGCGATCGAGGCGTTGCGCGACGATGGCGACCGCCGGCTCGGACAGCTACTGCTCTGGGCCAGCGGCGAGGGGGCGCGTGCGGTTAACCGCGCTGCCGCGAACGAGATCGAACGCCTGCTGCGGCGCGCGATCTGCGACCAGCTCAAGATCGAGCTTGCGACCACGCCGAAATCGATGTTGCAGCAGATCGCAGGCGGTGACGGCGGCGCGGCGCAGGGCTAAGTCGCGCGGCAACCACCGGGAATTGCATCTTTGCGCGCCGCTCCGGGAACAACGGCCGTGTTCGCAAAGAAGCTTGCCGGTCTGCGACGAGCGTGCTATTTATTGACCGAACGGTCGTTCGGATTATTATTGGCGGCCGGTGATGCATCCGCGGGCAAGTGGCGGGCGAGGGAGACGGAGCGATGAACATGATGACCGGCGTCTCGCCATGGGAGCGGCTGATCCGGCCCGACCGGGTGCATGGATCGCTCTACACCGACCCCGAGATCTTCGAGGCCGAGCTCAAGCACATCTGGTACCGGACCTGGGTCTATGTCGGCCATGAGAGCGAGGTGCCGAACGCCAACGACTACGTGGTCAAGTCGATCGGCCCGCAATCCGTGATCATGACGCGCGACGAGCAGGGCAAGGTCAATCTGCTGCTCAACCGCTGCTCGCATCGCGGCAACCAGGTCTGCTCCTTTGAGCGCGGCAATGCGCGCTCCTTCACCTGTCCGTTCCACTCATGGACCTTCGCCAACGACGGCCGGCTGGTCGGCTATGCCTTCCCCGACGGTTACGAGGGGCAGGACAAGGCGCAGCTCGCGCTCGGCCGGGTGACACGCGTCGAATCCTACCGCGGCTTCGTGTTCGGCTCGTTCGCAGCCGATGGTCCGACCCTGAAGGAGCATCTCGGCGGCGCCGCCGAGACCATCGATCGCCTGGTGCGTGCCTCGCCGGAGGGCGAGGTCGAGGTCACGGCGGGCTTCCTCAAGCATCGCGTCAAGGCGAACTGGAAGTTTATCCTCGAGAACGAGTGCGACGGCTATCACCCGGCCTTCGTGCACACCTCGATCTTCGGCGTCGCCGACAGCATGATCGGCAAGCTCTATGGCGGCGCATCGACCGCGCTGACGCGCGACTATGGCAACGGCCACACCGAGATCGATTTGCGGCCCGAGTTCCGCAAGCGCGATGCGCCGATGAGTTGGTTCGGCACCAGCGAGGAGCGGCTGCCTGACTACACGGCGCGGATGAAGGCCGCGTATGGCGACACCGCAGCGCGCGAGATCATGATCGACGGCACGCCGCATGTCATGATCTTCCCGAACCTGTTCATCGCCGAGATCCAGATGTTCGTGATCCAGCCGCTCGGCGTCGACGACAGCGTGCAGCACGTCACCGCGCTGCAATTCAAGGGCGCGCCCGATCTGAACCGGCGGCTGCGTCAGCAGACCATGGGCTCGGTCGGCCCGGCCGGCTTCCTGCTCGCCGATGATTCCGAGATGTACGAGCGCTGCCATCGCGGCGTGCTGGCGCGCAATCCGGAGTGGATTTTCCTTGGCCGCGGCGAGAAGCGCCAGCGGCAGGATGAACTCGGCTTCACCGTCGGCCACGTCACCGACGAGGTGCCGTCGCGCGGCATCTGGACCCATTACCGCAAGCTGATGGAGCCGGCCTGATGCTGTCGCGCGAAAGCAGCGCCACCTTGATGAGCGCCATCACCGCCTTCCTCTATCGCGAGGCGCAGTTGCAGGACGAGCATCAATACGAGGCCTGGGAAAAGCTCTGGACCGACGACGGCGTCTATTGGGTGCCGGCCAACGGCGCCGACATCGACCCGGAGCGACAGATGTCGATCATCTACGACAACCGCTCGCGGATCGCGCTGCGGGTCCGGCAGCTGATGACCGGCAAGCACTTCACCCAGACGCCGCAGTCGAATTTGCGTCGGCTGATCTCCAACATCGAATTGATGGACGAGCAGCCTGATGATGGCGACATCGCGGTCGCCAGCAACAGCCTGATTTTCGAGTCCAGCCTGCGCGACGACACGCTGTGGGCGGCGCGCAACGAATACCGGCTGCGTCATGTCGACGGCGAATTGCGGATGGCACACAAGAAGGTCATTCTCGTCAACAACGACAAGGCGATCTACACGCTCTCGTTCCTGGTTTAGGGAAGGTCTCGCCATGATCGACAAGGGACCCGTTCTGCTCGACATCACCGATGGCATCGCGCGGCTGCGGCTCAACCGCCCCGATGCCGCCAACGGCATGAGCGCCGAACTCCTGAGCGCGCTGTGCGACGCAATCATGCTGTGCCACGGCCATCCGGATCTGCGCGTGGTGCTGCTGAGCGGCGAGGGCAGCAATTTCTGCGCGGGCGGCGATGTCCGCGCCTTCGCGTCCAAGGGCGAGAAGCTGCCGGATTATATCCGCCAGGCGACTGCGTATCTGCAGAATGCGGTGACCGGATTGCTGCGCCTCGAGGCGCCGGTGATAGCATCGGTGCAAGGCTTTGCGGCGGGCGGCGGCGGCTTCGGTCTGGTCTGCGCTTCCGACATCGTGATCGCGGCGGAATCGGCCAAGTTCCTGGCCGGCGCGACGCGGGTGGCGATGGCGCCGGATGCCGGTGTCTCGGTCACGCTGTCGCGACTGGTCGGGTTGCGGCGGGCGATGTCGATCCTGTTGACCAACCCGGTAATCCCAGCCGCCGAAGCGTTGCAGATGGGTATCGTCACCAAGGTCGTGCCCGATGCCGAACTCGCCGATGCGTCGCTGGCGCTGGCACGCGAGCTTGCCGCTGGTGCGCCGAAAGCGCTGGCGGCGACCAAGCGGCTGGTTTGGGCCGGCACCGGCACCAGCATCGAGCAGTGCCTGTCGGAAGAGGCCCGCACGGTCGCTGAGCTCTCGGGCATGGCTGACGCGCGCGAGGGGCTGGCCGCCGTGATCGAGCGGCGCAAGCCTGTCTTCACGGGGCGCTGAAATGGCGACCTTGCCATTCGGGCGCCTCGACGGCCGCCGTGCCTTCGTCTCCGGCGGCGCGCGCGGCATCGGAGCTGCGATCGTCCGCAGCTTTGCCGGAGCGGGCGCCAGGGTCGTGATCGCCGACCTCGATGTGGCCGCGGCTTCCGAGCTGGCGCGGGAGACCGGTGCCGGCGTCGCGGGACTCGATGTCAGCGATGCCACGGCGGTGCAGGCCGTGATGGCGCAGGACGGCCCGTTCGACATCGTCGTCAACAATGCCGGCGTCGATCAGCACGCCTTCTTCACCGACACCAGTGCGGACGATTGGGCGCGGCTGATCGCGGTCAACCTCACCTCGGTCTTGGCCTGCACCCATGCCGCCCTGCCGGGGATGCAGGCGGCGCGTTTCGGCCGCATTATCAACGTCACCTCGGAAGCGGCGCGGCTCGGCTCCAAGGGCGGCGCGGTCTATTCCGCGGCCAAGGGCGGCGTGATCTCCTTCACCCGGAGTATCGCACGCGAGAATGCGCGGTTTCGCATCACCGCGAATGCGATCGCGCCGGGGCCAATCCGCACGCCGATGCTGGAGCAGGCGGTGGCCAAGGGCGGCGACAAGATTCTGCAAGCAATGACCGGCGCGACGCTGCTCGGCCGCCTCGGCGAGCCGGAGGAGGTCGCGGCCGCCGCGCTGTTCCTGGCTTCCGACCAGGCGGCCTATATCACCGGCGAGACGCTTGGCGTGTCCGGCGGCATGGGCATCGGCGGCTGAGATGGGAAGTCCAGGCGACGATATCGCAATCGATCCGGTCGAACGTGCGATCGAGCGGCTGCGTGCGATCTATCGCGGCTGGACCCGCGAAACGACCGTGGCGCAGATGCGCAACGATTGGAATGCCGCCTTTGCCGGTTGCTCGGTTCCGGTGACATGCCAGCCGGTCTCGGCCGGCGGTGTCGATGGCGAATGGATCGTGCCCGCCAACGCACCGCGCGACAAGGCGATCCTTTATTTTCACGGCGGCGGCTTCCGCATCGGCTCGGTCGCCTCGCATCGCGACCTGATCGCGCGGATCGCCGATGCATCCGGCTGCCGCGTGCTCGCGATCGACTATCGCCTCGCGCCGGAGCATCGCTTCCCGGCCGCGCTGGATGATGCGCTGATCGCCTACCGATATCTGTGCGATCAGGGATTGCGGGCGGCGGATATCGCCTTCGCCGGTGACTCCGCCGGCGGCAATCTCGTGCTCGCTGCGATGCTGGCAGCGCGCGACCGCGGCTGGCCACTCCCTGCCGCCGGCGCGCTGATGTCGCCCTGGACCGATCTTGCCGCGACGGGCGCGAGCTATGAGAGCAGGGCCGAGGCCGATCCGATCCACCAGCGCGCGATGATCCTGGCGCTGGCGAGGAATTATCTCGGCAAGGATGGCGATCCCCTCGATCCGCTCGCCTCGCCGCTCTACGCCGATCTTGTTGGTTTGCCGCCGCTGCTGGTGCAGGCGGGCGACCGGGAGACCGTGCTCGACGATTCAATGGGCATCGCCGCGCGCGCCAAAGGCGCCGGCGTCGACGTCGAGCTGCAGGTCTGGGACGGCATGATCCACGTGTTCCAGCTATTCCCGGAGATTCCGCAGGCGCGAGAAGCGATCGCATCGCTGGCGAAATTCCTGCGCAGCCATCTTCACATCGGCCAAGAGAGGGCGCCACAATGAACGTCATGACGTCGGACCCGCGCCAGCTGACCGAGACCGAGTTCCATTTCTCGGAGCCGCCCAACCTGCCCGAGGAGCTGCGCATGCTGCGCGAGCAGGTCCGCCGGTTCGTCGAGAAGGAAGTGGTGCCGCATGCCGAGGCGTGGGAGCGCGACGGCAAGATCCCGCGCGAGATCTATCGCCGCATGGGCGCGCTCGGCTTCCTCGGCATGCGCCACGCGGCCGAATATGGCGGCACCGACATGGGGCCGCTGGCCTCGATGGTGTTCGCCGAGGAGCTCGGACGCTCGAGCTTCGGCGGCTTCACCTCGTCGATCCTCGTGCACACCGACATGTCGGCGGTGCACATCTCCTTGCGCGGGACGCCGGAGCAGAAGCAGAAATACCTGCCGGCGATCGTCCGCGGCGAGACGGTCTGCTCGATCGCGGTGACCGAGCCCGACGCTGGCTCAGATGTCGCGGGCCTGAAGACGCGCGCGCGGCGCGACGGCGATCATTGGGTGATCAATGGCGCAAAAATGTTCATCACCAACGCGGTCTATGGCGACATCCTGATCGTCGCCGCGCGTACCGATCCGCATGCCAAGGGCAGCCGTGGCATTTCGCTGTTCATCGTGGAGCGCAACACGCCGGGCATCACGGCGACCAAACTCGACAAGCACGGCTGGCTCTGCTCGGATACCGCCGAGCTCGGCTTCCAGGACGTGCGGGTGCCGGCGGAAAACCTGCTCGGCGAGGAGAACAGGGGTTTCTATGGCATCATGGAGACCTTCCAGAACGAGCGGATCTGCATCGGCGGCATCTGCGCTGGCGAGTCGGCCAAGGCGATCGAGCTGACGACGAACTATGTGAAGACGCGGCAGGCATTCGGCGGCCCACTTTGGAACCAGCAGGGCGTGCGAATGAAGCTCGCCCAGCTCGCCGCGAAGGCGGCTGCCGCACGGGCGCTGGCCTATCAGGCCGCCGAGCTCGCGGCGGCCGGGAAGGAGTGTCTGCGCGAGGTGTCGATGGTCAAGGCGCTGTCGCCCGAGGTGCTGCACGAGGTGGTGCATGGCTGCCTGCAGCTGCATGGTGGCTCAGGCTTCATGCGCGGTACGCCGATCGAGCGTATGGTGCGCGATGCCCGGGTGCTGACGATCGGCGGTGGTGCCACCGAGGTGATGCTGGAGGAAGTCGCGAAGCGGATGTGAGCGCTTCGCCCACCATGAGGGTGGGCTTGAATTCCTGCTTTCTCCGGCTATGTGACGTCGGCAGGGACGGGAGACGGCAATGGCATGCAGCCAAATACGGCCGGCGCGCGTTGACGAGGCCGAAGAACTGACTCAGCTTGCGGTACGCGCGACGATGCGCAGCGGATATGACGATGCGGCGATCGCGCGGTTCATGCCGGGACTGAAAGTCAATCTTGCGCTGATCGCGGCCGGGTTGGTCTTCGTGGCCGAGGACGAGCAGGGCAGCCTCCGAGGTTACGTGGCCTTGAGGCCGACGGCCATGGGCGGCCTCATCCTGCTTGAAGGTATCTTCGTCGATCCGACTTGTGCACGCAGCGGTTTCGGTACGCGGCTTTTCGAGACCGCGGTACAGTTTTCGAAGAAGATGGCCGGAAGTGTCATTCTGGTTTACTCGAGCCCGTATGCGGTAGGCTTCTACAGCCGTCTCGGCGCCACCAAGATCGGCATGGCACCCTTCGTGTGTTCGCCGGACGTCCAACTGTCGATGTTCGCGTTCACGATACCTGCCGGTTAGCCTGAAAACTTGCTCTGGCCGACAGCCCTTGCGGTGATGCCTGGCTTCAGCCGCCAATCCTCGCCAAAGTCCGCCAAGGGGTGGAAGAACAGCGGTTCGGTGGTCTCGAGCTGCCGCAGCCGCTCGGCGTAGTCGTCGAGATAGCGGTGCCGCGTGGCTTCGTCGACGAAATTCACTGAATAGGACACGAAGGGCGGCAGCACCTTGCAGCCGGCATAGGCCAGCATGCCGTTCTGGATCGGCCACAGCACCACATCGAGTGCGCCGACCAGCCCGTCGGGCGCGCACATCCCGGGATAGGCGGCGGTCGAGGTCACGACCATCGCCCGACGCCCGGCGAGGCCGCCGGTGTCGTAGCGGCGGCCGCTGCCATAGACCGCGCCGTTGACGAACACGCGATCGATCCACCCCTTCATGATGGCTGGGACAGAGAACCACCACAGTGGAAACTGCAGGATGAGGACGTCGCACCACAACAGCTTCTCGACCTCGGCGGCGATGTCGCCGCTGAGCGTGCCCTGTTGCAGATTGTATTTCTGCTCGCGGTCATATTGCAGCCGGTCGGGAAACCGCCGCTCGCCGAAGTCTTCTGATGTCGCCACCGGGTTGAAGCGCATGGCGTAGAGATCGGAGATCCTGACCGTATGCCCGAGCGCGGTCAACTCCGCCACCGACCGCGCCAGCAGGGCGGTGTTGAACGATTGCGCCTCCTGATGGGCAAAGACGATCAGGACCTTCATTGGTCTAGTTCACCGGCTTGAAGCTGAGCGTTGCCGAGTCGGCTTGCATGATCTGCAGCTTCTGGTTGGAGAAGCGAACGCCCGGGCCGAAGCTGATCGGTGCCGTCACCCCGGTCTCGACATTCTTGGTCTTCTCCAGCTCCGCGATGGTGCAGGCCCAGGTCGGTTGCTTGCCGCAGCGCTCGATCGCCGCGATCAACACCTTGGCCGCGGCATAGCCGGTCATGGTGTAGCGGTTGATGCCCTTGAACTCGGCTTCCGACACCAAGGGCTTTGCCTTCTCCAGGAACGCCTTGCCGGCCGCGCCCGCGAACGGCTCGACATAGTCGACCGCATAGATGCCGTCGCCGGCCGGGCCCATCAGCTTCAGCACCGGCTCGATACGGCCGGGCCAGAAGATGCCGGTCGCCGGTTTGATGCCGAGCTTCTCGATCTCCTTCATCATCGCGATGTTCTCGGCGATGATGCCGCCGGCCAGGAACACCTCGGCGCCGGACTCCTTGAGCTGCAGCATGTCGGACGAGAAGTCCTGCTGGCCCTTCTTGTAATTGCCGCTGTAGACGACGTTCAGCTTCTTGGCCTTCACCACGCTATCGAAGCCGTCGCGCACGGCGATGCCGTAGTCGTCATCCTGGGTGATCAGGCCCCATTTCTTGCCCGGGTTCTTGTCGGCCAGGAAGTTGACGAGGTGGACGATGCCTTCCTCGTAGGATTGCCCCACCACGAACACGTTCTTGCGCGGCGGCTCCCACAGGTGCTTGACCGGCGCGACGTCGATCACGGTCGGGATGCCGGACTTCTCCAGCACCGGCATCACGGCGATCGACTGGCCCGAGCCGGAGATGCCGATCATCGCGAAGACCTTGTCGACGTCGATCACCTTCTTGACGCCCTGAATGGTGCGCGCGGTGACGTAGCCGTCGTCTTCCAACACATATTTGATCTTGCGGCCGTTGATGCCGCCGGCGGCATTGGCCTCCGCGATCGCTATTCTGTGGCCGAGCGAGGCCGCGACGCCGAGCAGCGCCGGCGGGCCGGTCAAGGGCTCGACGTCGCCGATCAGGATCTCGGTGTCGGTGATCCCGGGATCGGCGGCACGTGCCGGGCCGGCGACGAGGCAGGCGGTGGTGAGCAGCAGCGAGGCTGCCGCCAGATGTTTGATCATGGTCTCCTCCTCATGGTGTCGTGTCTTTTCTTGTTAGTAACGCAGCGGCCAGTGCACCCAGGCCCGCTTGATGTCGTGCCAGGCGCCGACCAGCCCCCTCGGCTGGAAGCGCAGGAACAGRATGATGACGAGGCCGTAGAGCATGCTCTTCAGCTCCTGCGCGCCGGTCGTGAACGTTGCGTCCATCTGCGCGCTGAACAGGCTGAAGACGAGCCTGGTCGCCTCCGGCAGCAGCACAATCAGAACGGTGCCGAGCACCGCGCCGAGCGCCGAGCCGAGCCCGCCGACGATCAGGATCGCCAGCGCCTCGATCGAGAGCAGGAACGGAAAGCCCTCGACGCTGACGAAGGACAGATAGATGCCATACAGCGCGCCGGCGATGCCGGTGATGAAGGCCGAGGTGACGAAGGCGAACAGCTTGTAGGCATGCAGGTTGATGCCCATGGCGCGGGCCGCGGTGTCGTTGTCCCTGATCGCGACGAAGGCGCGGCCGACCCGGCTGCGGCGGATGTTGAGCGTGGCGAGCAGCGTCAGCGCCGCGATTGCAAGGCAGAGATAGGTGAAGGCGGCGTCGCCATCGAAGCTGATGCCGAACATCTCGGGCCGCTGCACCTGAATGCCGCGGGCGCCGTTGGTGAGCCAGCGCATCTCCAGGATCACGGTGTTGATGATGAAGGAGAAAGCGAGCGTGGTGATGGCGAGATAGAGCCCCTTCAGCCGCAGCGACGGCGCGCCCACGATCAGGCTTGCCAGGGCCGGTACCACGCCGGCGCCGAGGAAGCCGACCAGCGGCGGCATCTGATATTTGGCCACCAGCACCGCATAAGCATAGGCGCCGGTGACGAGGAAGCCGACATGGCCGAGCGAGATCAAGCCGGTGTAGCCGGTCAGGATGTTGAGCCCGAGCGCACCCGTCACCGTGATCAGGATGATCATCAGGAACGACAGCGCGTAGGAATTCAGCAAATAGGGCGCCGCGACCAGCGACAGCAGCAGCACGGCAGACCACAGCCACACCGGCGGAGAATCGATCAGCGCAACCAGTTCGCTATAGGTCTGCTTGTAATCGCCGGTCCGCATCACACCCTCTCGATGTCGCGTTCGCCGAAGATGCCGAACGGGCGGACCATCAGCACCAGGATGATCATGGCAAAGCCCGCGACCTCCTTCATGCCGGAGCCGAGATAGCCGCCGGCCAGGTTCTCGGTGATGCCGATCAGCAGGCCGCCGAGGCCGGAGCCCAGCACGGCGTCGAGGCCGCCCAGGATCGTCGCCGGAAACGCCTTCAGCCCGAGCTGGAACATCGCCGGCGACAGATCGTAGGACAGCGCGAAGAACACCCCGCCGATGCCGGCGATCACGGACGAGGCGGCCCAGGCCAGCGCATGGACCTTCGTTGCGCTGATCCCCATCAGAAGCGCGGTGCGGTCGTCGGCTGCGACCGCGCGCATTGCGACGCCGACCTTGCTGTAGCGGAAGAACGACCAGATCGCGGCGAGCAGCAGCAGCAGCGTCGCGATCACGGCAATCTGGCCGGTCCGTACACCGATGCCGCCAAGATGGACAATGCCCCGGCCCATGCCGAGTTCGAGGCCGTGCGGGTAGGCGTCCCAGATGAAGTTGATCGCCGAGCGCAGGATCACCGCGAGCCCGATCGTCACCATCACGGTCGCGAACACCGGTTCGCCCAGCATCGGCCGCATCACCAGCCGCTCGATGACGAGGCCGAGCACGACGGCCGCCAGGATGGCGCCCATTGCGACGACGAACACGTTGCCGCTGACGGTGGTCGAGATCGTCCAGGCGATATAGGCGGTGATCATGGTCATCTCGCCTTGCGCGAAATTGACCAGGCCGGTCGATTTGTAGATCACGGCAAAGCCCATCGCGATCAGGCCGTAGATCGCACCGATCGCAAGTCCCGAGATCAGGAGCTGGATGAGATACTGCATTCAGCCCTCCGCCTGGTAGATGATCGCGAGCTCGCGCGCGAACTTCTTCTCGATCATGGCGCGGCGCACCTTCTGCGTCGCGGTGAGCTCGCCGTCGTCGTGGTCGAGCTCCTTTTCGAGGATGGCGAAACGCCTGATGTTCTCGACCCGGGCGAACCGCTTGTTGGTCTCGCCCACGATGCGCTCGACCAGCTCGTGCACTTCCGGCAGCTGCGACAACGACTTGTAGTTGGTGTAAGCGAGAGCGCGGTCGCGCGCCCAGCGGCCGACATTGTCATAGTCGACCTGGATGATGGCGCCGAGATATTTCTTGGCCTCACCGACCACGATCGCTTCCTTGATGAATTCGGAATCCTTCAGCGCGTTCTCGATCTCCGACGGCGCAATGTTCTTACCGCCGGCGGTGATGATGATCGCCTTCTTGCGATCGACCACGGCGATCTCGCCATTGTCGAGAATATCGATGATGTCACCGGTGCGCAGCCAGCCGCCTTGTTCCAGCGAAGCGGTCGAGGCCTTCTCGTCGAGGAAGTAGCCCTTGAAGATGCCGGGGTTGCGCAGCAGGATCTCGCCGTCGGCATCGCACTTCCATTCGGTCTGCGGCAAGGGGATGCCGCAGCCGCCGATCCGGTGATGGCCCTCGGTCTGGATGAAGGCGACGCCGCCGCTCTCGGTCAGGCCATAGCCCTGCGACACCGGCCGACCGATGATGTCGAAGAAGCGCAGCGTCTCCGGCGAGATCGAGGCGCCGGCGCAGAGCCGATGCCGGCTATAAGCGAAGCCGAGATGGCGCTGCAGATTGCGGAACATTAGGAGGTAAAGCAGCCCGAAGGCGGCGCGATCCAGTACGTTGGCCGTGCCGGCCTGCCGGCGGTCGGACAGCGCGCGGCCCCAGGCGAGGCAGGCCCTGGTAAAACCCTGCCGCAGCCTGCCGCTCTCGCCGAGTCGGAACAGAAAACCCTGCTGAAGCTTTTCATAGATGCGCGGCACACCGACGAAGAAGGTGGGCGCGATCTCGCGGATGTTGATCGCGACCGTGTCGATCGATTCGGCAAAGGACACGGTGCCGCCGAGCACGAGATGCGTCACCGTGCCGTAGCAGCGCTCGGCGACGTGACACAGCGGCAGATAACTCACCGCCTCGAACGGCTTGTCGGCGATCCCGACGGTCTTGGCATAGGCATGGGCGGCGTAGACGAGATTGCGATGGGTCAGCATCGCGCCCTTGGGCGGGCCCGTCGTGCCCGAGGTGTAGACGAGGATGCAGACATCGTCGGGCGCGCCTTGGCTGATCAGGCGGTCGAGGGTGGCGTTGGCCTCCGGGTTCTCCCACGCATAGGTCGTGCCGCGCTCGCAGAGCGCCGCGAACGACATCAGCTCCGACTGGCGGTAGTGCCGCAGCCCCTTCATGTCGATGCAGACGATAGCCTCCAGATCGGGCAGGCCGCCATTGTTGGCCATCGCGTCGAGCACCTTGTCGGTCTGCTCCTGATCGCCGGTGACGACGATGCGGGCGCCGGAATGCTTGACGATATATTGCAGCTCGACCCAGGGATTGGTCGGATAGATGCCGACCGCGACCGCGCCGATCATCTGGGTGCCGAGATCGGCGTAGAACCATTCCGGCGTGTTCTCGCCCGCGATCGCGATGCGGTCGCCGGGCTTGATGCCGAGCGACAGCAGGCCGAGCGCAACGGCACGCGCCGTTTCGTAGTAGTGCCGCCAGGAATACGGATTCCAGATGCCGTAATCCTTCTCGCGCAGCGCCAGCGCCTCGCCATGCATGGCGGCGCGCTGCCGGAGCAATTGCGGGATCGTGATAGCGGCGTCCTCGAGCGCCGCCAGCAGCGCATCGGTGCCCGCCGCCGGTGCGCTGCGTGCGGCGCTGGCCTGCAACGGCGGATGAACGGTGCGAAGACTGTCCAGCGTCGACATCACGCGCCTACCTTCATCGCCTCGGCGCGCTGGCCGCCGAGATAGGCCTCCGCGACCGCGGGATCGCGCCTGATCTCGTCCGGCGTGCCCTCGGCGATCTTGCGGCCGAAATTCAGCACATGGATGCGGTCGGAGATGTCCATCACGATGCGCATCTCGTGCTCGATCATCACGACGGTGATGCCGAGCTCGTCGCGGATGTCGAGCACGAAGCGCGCGATGTCCTCGGTCTCCTCCTGGTTCATGCCGGAGACCATCTCGTCGAGCAGCAGCAGTTTCGGTTCGCAGGCGAGCGCGCGGGCGAGCTCGACGCGCTTCTGCTGGCCATAGGACAGCGTGCCGACCACGGCATCCCTGATGCTGTCTCTTATACACATCTAGATGTGTATAAGAGACAGGTGCCGTGCTTGAACAGCGCGAGATTTTGGAAGGTGCGGCCGATGCCGATGGCGGCGAACTTCCAGGGCGAAATGGTCGCAAGGTCGATGCCGTCGAAGCAGAGGCGGCCGCCGCTCGGCCGCAGCACGCCCGAGATCATGTTGAACAGCGTGGTTTTGCCGGCGCCGTTCGGGCCGATCACGCTGCAGATCTCGCCAGGTGCCACCTGGAGGCTGACATCGGCGACCGCCTGCAGGCCGCCGAAGCGTTTCGACAGGTTCTCGATCGCAAGCAGCGCGGTCACGACAGCCACCGCTTGCGGCGCTTGTAATGCTTGACGTCGCGCAGGCTTTTTCGCCCGGTGGAGGAGACACCGAGATAAAACTCCTGGACGTCCTCGTTGGCCGTCAGCTTGCTTGCCGTGCCGTCGAGCACGACGCGGCCGGTTTCCAGGATGTAGCCGTAGTCGGCGATATCGAGCGCGCGCTGCGCGTTCTGCTCGACCAGCAGCACGGTCATCTTCAGCTCGTCGCGCAGCCGGACGATCACCTCATAGATGCGATCGATGATCAGCGGTGCAAGGCCAAGCGACGGCTCGTCGAGCGCCAGCAGCACCGGATCGGTCATCAGGGCCCGGCCGATCGCGAGCATCTGCTGCTCGCCGCCGGACATGTAGCCGGCGATCTGGTCGCGCCGCTCATGCAGCCGTGGAAACAGCGCGAACACCTTGTCACGGCGCTCACGCGCCTCGGCGCCGGTCCTGGTGTAGCCGCCCATCTGCAAATTCTCGTCGATGGTCAGCGCCGCGAATACGCGACGGCCCTCCGGCACCTGCACGATGCCGCGGCGGACCAGTTCGTCCGGCGCGAGGCGGTGGACCTCGTCATTGCGGAAACGGATGCTGCCGTTCTCGATCACGCCCTCCTCGGTGTAGAGGATGCCGGACATCGCCTTCAGCAGCGTCGACTTGCCGGCGCCGTTGGAGCCGAGCAGGGCGACGATGCTGCCCTCGGGCACCGCGATCGAGACATCGCGGATCGCCTCGATCGCGTTGTCGTAGACGATCCGGATGTTGCGGAATTCGAGCAGGGCATCCGGCGCCGGCGTGGCCTGTGGCACTGCGTGCGGCGTCGGATGCGGGACAGTGGTCGGCATCGTGCTCAGATCCGGCCAGCAGAACGACGCGGGCGCGCGGCGAGGATCGCATCGGTGACGATCTTGGCGGTCTCGGCGCAGGCCTGGGTGCCGCCATTGCCATATTGCTTGACGGCGTCACCGACGCACCACAATCCTTCGATACCAGTTTCGCGCGGCAGGTCGTAACCGGCGCAGCTGCGTTGCGCCGGCCAGTCGTCGCGCATCACCCGGATCGACAGGATTTTGGCCTGGTCGAAATTGGCGAACTGCTCGCGCAGGTCTTCCAGCGCGAGCGCAACCTCGGCATCGCCATCGAAATCGCCGAGCGCCGGCACCGGCACCGCATAGGCGACATAGAGGTGCCAGCCGGGCGGTGCCAGTTCGGGGCAGGTGGCGGAGAGGTTCGCCATGTTGCAGAGCCGGCGCGTCTTGCCGAAGGTGACGATGCCGGGATGGTTGATGAGCGGCTCGCGGCTCGCGACATTGATGACGATATTGGCGGCGGGGCGCAGGTCGTTCTTGACCTTCGCGATGTAGTCCGCCGGAAACACCTCGCTGCCGGCCAGCGCGACGGTGGCTTTCGGACCCGCATTGCTGACGACGAGATCGGTGTCGATCCGCACCTTCTCGCCATTTCGCAGCACGGTGACGCCTTCGACCTTGCCGTTCGAGGTGTGGATCGTCGTCGCCGGCGTGCCGAGCCAGATGTCGCCATTGCGCCTGATCGCGCTACCCAAGCTGTTCCAGACGCCGATCGTGCCCTGCGGGCAAAAGCCGAATTTCTTGAAGGCGCCCTTGCTGGTGAAATAGGTGAGGAAGGCACGCGCCGGCAGCTCGGCGGCGTTGCATGCGAAGATCGCCGCGCAGAGATTGCGGAACAGTGCATGCACCGTAGCGTTGCTGGTATAGCCCTTGAGCCAATCCTCGGTCGATTGCCGCCCGTCGGGCAGATTGCCGGAGCGGGCGTCGGCGAATTTCTCCAGGATGCGCGAGGCCTGTTTCGTGAGCTGCCCGAGCAGCAGCGACCAGCCGCCGCGGCCGACGTCGATCACCTTGCCGTCGATGAAGAACGAGCTCGCAGGCTCCGGCGCACGGATATCGAGCGGCGCGCCGACGGTGTGGAAGGTCTCCTCGAACACGCCGCCGAACTCGATCGCGATCGCGCCGATATTGACCTTGAAGCCGTCGATCTCCTCGGTCGAGGCACGACCGCCGAGCCGATCCTTGTCGTCGACGACGAGTGTATGCAGCCCGCTATGCGCGAGACGCGCCGCGGCGCATAGCCCGCCGGCGCCGGCTCCGATCACGACAGCATCGACCTTATGAGCGTCCACGCGCAGCCTCCCTCGATGCCGCCGGGTTCGGTCCCGGCATGCGCAATCCACTTGCTTGATGACGGTCACGATAATATAATCCGACCGGTCGTTCAAATTATTTTTTGACGCAGGTCAATGATCCTGCTGCGCCGGGTAGATGAGTTCT
>BFBZ01000985.1_pt1 | contig 21090 bp, 20 predicted proteins | sample 1888401 | NCBI WGS metagenome assembly BFBZ01 (sample SAMD00112614, study PRJDB3348) | symbiont metagenome | host: Chara braunii | reverse complement strand
GTCTGTCCGGCTGTACCTGTGGTACCTGCCGCCTGCATTCTTTTGAGCAGGCGGGCCACGGGCCTCAGCCGAGGTCCGGCCTTCCTCGCGCCCTCCGACTTGATGAGGGCAAACGAGATGAGCATGACTCGGGCAGGATCTGTCGCGGGAACGAGAAAGCGCGGCTTTTGCAAGAGGCCGACCACGCACTCAGATGTCATCGCCCGGCTTGAACGGGCGATCGAGTACGCCGCGGCGTCTCGATTCAATCGTTGCGATCCCTGGACGACTGGACGTCCGGTCAAGCCGGACGATGACAGCATGGGCGCTGTCGCTTGCAACGTCGAAATATGTCGCTGGGGTGCGACCATCTCCACCCTGCGGAATATTTTCCACGCTTGCCAAGCTCTATCCAACGGTCCAAAAAATCTCCAACCACCTGGGACGAAACGACAGGAAGCGGAGACGGAGTTGACCATCAAGGGCAAGGCCTACATTGCCGGGATCTATGAGCATCCGACCCGGCATGCACCCGACAAATCCACCGCGCAGCTGCATGCCGAGGTCGCCAAGGGCGCGCTCGAGGATGCGGGTCTCAGCGCGAAGGATGTCGACGGCTATTTCTGCGCCGGCGACGCGCCGGGCGGCGCGTGGCCGATGGTCGACTATCTCGGGCTGAAGGTCCGGCACATCGACTCCACCGAGACCGGCGGCTGCTCCTATCTCATCCATGTTGGCCATGCCGCCGAGGCCATCGCCGCCGGCAAATGCTCGATCGCGCTGATCACCTTGGCCGGCAAGCCGCGCACCGGGCCGATGCCGCCGCGTGCCGCTGGCGCCGAGGCCGATTTCGAGATGGCCTATGGCGCCACCACCCACAACGCCTATGGCATGTGCGCGATGCGCCACATGCACGATTACGGCACCACATCGGAGCAGCTCGCCTGGATCAAGGTCGCGGCCTCGCATCATGCGCAGTACAATCCGCATGCGATGCTGAAGGAGGTCGTCACGGTCGAGGACGTGATCAACTCGCCGATGATCTCCGATCCGCTGCACCGCATGGATTGCTGCGTCGTCACCGACGGCGGCGGCGCGCTGATCGTGACCACGCCGGAGATCGCCAGGAGTCTGAAGAAGCCGCTGGTGCGTCTCATCGGCCATGGCGAGGCGATGAAGGGGCCGCGCGGCGGCAAGGACCTCGATCTCACTTATTCCGCCGGTGTGTGGTCCGGCCCGCGCGCCTTCGCGGAAGCGGGCGTGACCCCCAAGGACATCAAATACGCCTCGATCTATGACAGCTTCACCATCACCGTGCTGATGCAGCTCGAGGATCTCGGCTTCTGCAAGAAGGGTGAGGGCGGCAAGTTCGTCGCCGACGGCAATCTCATCTCCGGTGTCGGCAAGCTGCCGTTCAACACCGATGGCGGCGGCCTCTGCAGCAACCATCCCGTCAACCGCGGCGGCATGACCAAGGTGATCGAGGCCGTGCGCCAGCTGCGCGGCGAAGCCCATCCCAAGGTGCAGGTGCAAAACTGCGATCTCGCCATCGCCCATGGCACCGGCGGCCTGCTCGGCGTGCGCCACGCCGCCTCGACCTGCATTCTGGAGCGCGTCTGATGTCCGAAGCGAAGAAACTGCCGGCCCCCATCACCAATCCCGAGACCAAGGCGTTCTGGGATGCTGCGGCCGAGGGCAAGTTCATGATCAAGCGCTGCACGGCCTGTGGCGAGGCGCATTATTTTCCGCGCTCGATCTGTCCGTTCTGCTTCTCGGACCAGACGGTGTGGGAGCAGAGCGCGGGCGAGGGGGAAATCTACACGTTCTCGATCATGCGGAAGTCGCCGACCGGCCCTTACGCGATCGGCTACGTCACCTTGAAGGAGGGCCCGTCGCTGCAGACCAATTTCGTCGATTGCGATTTCGACGCGTTGAAGATCGGCCAGAAGGTGAAGGTGGTGTTCAAGCCGACCGACGGCGCCCCGCTGCCGTTCTTCACGCCGGTTTAGGAGAGGGAGCAAAGATGCATCCACGCGTCATTGCGAGGAGCGAAGCGACGAAGCAATCCAGAGTCCTTGCGCAGCCCTGGATTGCTTCGCTCCGCTCGCAATGACGGATGCGGAACGAGCGGTGTGCTCCACGACGAGTGCGTAGGGTGGGCAAAGGTGCAGAGCGCCGTGCCCACCGTTCTACTAAGAAAGGCGGTGGGCACGCTTCGCTTTTCCCACCCTACAAAGAACGAGGTTTGGGGAGGCAACATGCCGATCAACTACGATGAGCTGATGGCGATGAAGGCGATCGGGCAGAACTACGCCTACACCGATCGCGAGGTGATGCTCTACGCCTACGGCATCGGCATGGGGGCCGATCCGATGGACGAGAAGGAGCTTGCCTTCGTCAACGAGGCCACGGCCGAGCCGCGTCCACTGAAGGTGGTGCCGACCTTTGCCTCCGTCGCCGCCTGGGGCGCAAGCCCCGGCGACATGAAGCTGAACCGCGTGCTGGTCGTCGACGGCGAGCGCGACATCACCTTTCACAAGCCGCTGGCGACCGCGGCGAAGATCACGGCCGACTCCTCCGTGCTCGCGGTGTCCGACAAGGGCAAGGACAAGGGCGCGGTCATCCGCCATCAGACGATCTTGCGCGACGAGGGCGGCGCTCCGCTGGCGACCCTGGTGGCCTCGCGCTTCGCGCGCGGCGACGGCGGCTTCGGCGGCCCCTCCGGCGGCATCCCCGACCCGCATCCGGTGCCGTCGCGTGCACCCGACCGCAGCGTCGAGATTTCGACGCGGCCCGACCAGGCGCTGATCTACCGCCTCTGCGGCGACCGCAACCCGCTGCACTCGGATCCCGAATTCGCGCGCCGCGCGGGCTTCCCGCGGCCGATTCTGCACGGCATGTGCACCTATGGCCTGACCTGCCGCGCCGTGCTGCAGACCTACGCCGACTACGATGCGTCAGCCTTCCGCCAGCACGCCGCGCGATTCTCCTCGCCGGTGTTTCCCGGCGAGACCGTGACGGTCGATCTGTGGAAGGACGGCGACGTGATCTCGTTCGAGGCGCGGGTGAAGGAGCGGAACGTCACCGTGATCAAGAACGGCAAGACGGTGCTGGGTTGATTATTGCCATGTGAGGCACGTCTGTTAGTTGCCGTCATGGCCGGGCTTGACCCGGGCATCCATCCTCTTCCGAAGATGGATGGCCGGGTCAAGCCCGGCCATGACGGGCAACAAAAGACACGGCGCAGGAGGAGACACCCATGGGACTGCTCGACGGCAAGGTGGCGCTGATCACCGGCGCAGGTGGCGGGCTGGGAGAGGCCTACGCAAAACTGTTTGCACGCGAGGGCGCGGCTGTGGTGGTCAACGACCTCGGTGGCCCGCGCGACGGCTCCGGCTCGGACCTGTCGATGGCCGAGCAGGTGGTGGCGGCCATCACCGCTGAAGGCGGCCGTGCCGTCGCCAACGGCGCCGACATCTCGACCATGGCCGGCGGCCAGTCGGTGTTCGACGATGCCATCCGCCATTTCGGTCGCGCCGACATCCTGGTCAACAATGCCGGCATCCTGCGCGACCAGACCTTCGCCAAGTCGAGCGAGGCCGACTGGGACAAGGTGGTCCAGGTGCACCTCAAGGGCACCTTCTGCTGCACGCTTCCCGTGTTCCGCTGGATGCGCGACAATGGCGGCGGCGTCATCGTCAACACCTCCTCGACCTCGGGCCTGATCGGCAATTTCGGCCAGTCCAATTACGGCGCCGCGAAGGGCGGTATCTGGGGCCTGTCGAACGTGCTGGCGATCGAGGGACGCAAGTACAACATCCGGGTGTGGACCTTGGCGCCGGGCGCACTGACCCGCATGACCGTGGACCTGCCGCGCTACAAGGAAAACCCGGGCGCGGCGCTGACGCCCGAGGGCATCGCGCCGGCCGTGCTCTACATGGTCAGCAGACTCTCGGGGGATCAGACCGGCAAGGTGCTCGGCGTGTCCGGTCCACGCGGCGTGCGCGAGTTGCGTATGATGGAAATGGACGGCTGGAAACCGCCGTCGTCGGCGTGGAAAGCGGAGGACATCGCCGCCCATGCAGAGGAGATATTCTTTTCGGAGGCCGATATAGCCAAGTCCGCACGGCGGTTTTGATGTATTCAGGTCGTCATTTCGGGCCTGCGCCTGGCGCGTCCGGAATGACAGAGAGGTTGGAGACCAGACCAGATGAAGCTCACCGCCGCCGCCAAAGGCACCTTCGCGATCGCGCCGACGCCGTTCCATGATGACGGTCGCATCGACGAGGCCTCGATCGACCGGCTGGTCGATTTCTATGCCGAGGCCGGCTGCGACGGCATCACCGTGCTGGGCATCATGGGCGAGGCGCCGAAGCTGGACGCCGCTGAATCCGAGCAGGTTGCAGTGCGCTTTGCCAAGCGGGCCAAGAACCTGCAGATCATCGTCGGTGTCTCCGCGCCGGGTTTTGCCACCATGCGCGCGCTGGCGCGCGCCTCGATGGATGCGGGCGCTGCCGGCGTGATGATCGCGCCGCCGCCGAGCCTGCGCACCGATGATCAGATCACGGGCTATTTCAAGCAGGCCCAGGAGGCCATCGGCGAGGACATTCCGTGGGTGCTGCAGGACTACCCGCTGACGCTGAGCGTCCAGTTCACGCCGGCCGTCATCCGCAAGATCGTCATGGACAGCCCCTCCTGCGTGATGCTCAAGCATGAGGACTGGCCGGGCCTGGAGAAGATCTCGACGCTGCGCGCGTTCCAGAAGGACGGCTCGCTGCGGCCGCTGTCGATCCTGTGCGGCAATGGCGGCCTGTTCCTCGACTTCGAGATGGAGCGCGGCGCCGACGGTGCCATGACCGGCTACGCCTTCCCTGAAATGCTGGTCGACGTGGTCAAGCTGTCGCAGGCGGGCAAGCGCGACGCCGCGCATGACCTGTTCGACGCGCATCTGCCGCTGGTGCGCTACGAGCAGCAGCCGGGGGCAGGGCTGGCCGTGCGCAAATACGTGCTGCAGAAGCGCGGCGCGATCGCCTCCAGCGCGCAGCGCAGGCCGGCCTCCGCGATCACGGCCGCGGCCAGGGCCGAGGTCGACTATCTCTTGTCGCGCGTGGCGCGTTACGACGCGCGTGCCAATCTGCAACCTCGTGCCACCGCCGCGGAGTGACCATGGCTGACGCTGCCGCCGTCCGTCCCGCCTCGACCGTGCTGCTGCTGCGCGACAGCGCAGTCGCGCGCGAGATCGAGGTGTTCATGATGGTGCGTCACCATCAGATCGAGTTCAACTCGGGCGCCCTGGTGTTTCCCGGCGGTAGCGTCGACAGAGGCGATCAGGAGATCGCCGGCAGGCCGGAGCTCTATGCCGGCGACGAGGGTCTTGAAGCCGAGGCGCTCGGCTTCCGCATCGCCGGGGTGCGCGAGACCTTCGAGGAGAGCGGCATCCTGCTGGCGCGGCTGCGCCGATCGGACGCGCTGATCGATGCCGCTGCCGCTCGCGACATCGAGGCGGCGCATCGTCTGGCACTGTGCGAGGGCAAGATCAGCTTTCTCCAGGTTCTGGAAGCTCACGGTCTGGTGCTGGCGCTCGATGCGCTCGTTCCCTACGCCCATTGGATCACGCCCGAGGGCATGCCGAAACGCTTCGACACCTGGTTCTTTCTGGCGGCGGCGCCGCCGGACCAACTCGGCGCCCATGACGGCCGGGAATCGACCGACTCCGTCTGGGTCTCGCCGCGCGAGGCGCTGGCCGGCGGCGAGGACGGCCGGTTCAAGCTGCCGTTCCCGACCACGCGCAACCTGATCCGGCTCGGCAAGCAGCCCGCGGTGGCCGACGCCCTGGCGGCGGCGCGGGACATGGACATCGTCACCGTGATGCCGGTCATGACCAAGACCGCCGAGGGCGGTCGCCAGCTGCGCATTCCGCGCGAGGCGGGCTATGATGGGGAGGTGTTCGAGTTCGGTGCGGCCGGTTAACCGCACAGGCTATTTTTCGTCCGGCGGATGATGCGCGGACGAAAATTGTTCTCTATATGTTCATTTGGCCGCCCAGCGGCTCGTATATAGTGCGGTTCCGACCATCGGATCCCATGAGTAGATTACCGGACCTCGACACGGCCTGCAGCAGCCTCCGATCGATGACGATCGGGCGGATGATCTTTGGCAGCTTTTTGCTGCTGCTTGCCGTCATCACCGCGACCAGCATGGCGAGCGTGATCGCCATTCGGCATATCGATTCGACCTTTGCCGAGTTGCAGCGGCTGCAGGGCGTCGGCGATCTCGCCGAGGAGATCGACCAGCGCATGAACGAGCTGCGGCTCGCGGCGCGCGATTTCGTCACCGATCCCGGCTCGCGCTCCGACCGTGCCATGGAGGCGGCGACGGAGCTCAGCGCGCTCCTGAAGAAGACGCGCCTGCAGCTCGCACCGGAGCAGCAGGCGACCATCGACGGCGTTGCCCAGCGGCTCGCCAATTACCGCGAAGGCATCGACCGCATCAGCGCGCTGATCGCGCGGCGTGCCGAGCTGCTATCGGGTTTGCCGGCGGCGCGCGAGAGCTTCGAGGACGCCATCGCCGGCCTGACTGATCGCGCCACGGCGCGGGCCTTGTTCCAGGTGCAGAATCAGGTCGGCGCGGCGCTGCTGGCGCGCGACCCGGCTGGCGCCGAGCAGGCCGCCCGCAGCATGCGCGCAATGCCGATCGAGGACAGCGCGCTTCGTGCGGCCGCCGACCGCTATGCCGAGGCGATCATCGCCATTGCCGGCACCGAGGACGAGATCGCGCGCCTCGACAAGGAGGTGCTGGGCATCGAGGGGCGGCTGATCGGCCGGGTCACCGAGTTGCTGCGCGCCCTGAGCGCAAGCCAGGGCAAGGTGCTGTCGCGCGACTTCGCCCGCACCTTGGCGGAGACGAAATGGCAAAGCATCATCTTCGGCACGGCGGGCGTTCTGATCGGCATCTTCGCTGCGTCCTTCGTGGTCCGGCGCACCGTGCGGCCGCTGGCCTCGATCGCGCGCTCGATCAGGGCGCTGGCGGCGGGCGAAAAGGCGGCGTCGATCCCGCAGACCGACGTTCAGAACGAGATCGGCGACATCGCGCGGGCGGCGGAAGTCTTCCGGCAGACTTTGCAGGATGCCGACGCGGCGCGTGAGGCGGCGGTCCGCGCGCTGGCCGAGCAGCGGCTGGCCGAGGAGAGCTATCGCAAGCTGTTCGAAGCTTCGATCGACGGCATCTATGTGACCACACCGAGTGGTCTCGTGCTCAATGCCAATCCGGCGCTCGCGCGCATCATGGGCTACGAATCCGCGAGCGAGCTGATCCAGAGCGTCAACGACATCGCGGATACGATCTATGTCCATCCCCTTGCGCGCGAACGCTATCAGCGGCTGATGCGGCGCGACGGCATGGTGCGCGAGTTCGAATACCAGGTGCGGCGGCGCACCGGCGAGATCCGCTGGCTTTCCGACAGCGGCACGGTGGTGCGGGATGAGAACGGCGAGGTGGTTCGCTACGAAGGCGTGGTCCGCGACATCACGGATCAGAAGCGCGCCGAGGACGCGATCGCTGAAGGCCGGCGATTGCTGCAGCAGGTCATCGACACGGTGCCGGCGGTGATCAACGTCAAGGATCGCGAGCTGCGCTATGTCCTGATGAACCGCTACATGGCCGGCATCTTCAACGTCGAGCCCGAGGATGCGCTCGGCCGCACCACGGGCGAGCTGATGTCGCGCTACGGCGCGAACAAGACGGACTCGAACGACAAGCGCGTGCTGGCGACGAAGGCCGGCCTCGGGTTCTACGAGGAGGAATACCTCGATTCATGCAACGTCATGCGGCAATGGCTGGTCAACAAGCTGCCGCTTCTCGACGCCGACGGCGAGGTCGACAAGATCGTCACGGTGGCGCTCGACATCGGCGAGCGCAAGAAGAGCGAACTGGAGATGCGCAAGGCCAAGGAGGCCGCCGAGACGGCGCTCCGGAACCTGCGCGACACCCAGGCATCGCTGATCGAAGCCGAGAAGCTCGCGGCGCTCGGGCGGATGGTCGCCGGCGTTGCCCACGAGGTCAACAACCCCGTCGGCATCAGCCTGACGGTCGCTTCCGCGCTCGAGCGCAAGACCGAGCGCTTCAGCGAGGCGGTCACGCGGGGTGAGCTGCGGCGGTCGAGCCTCAACGAGTTCATCGAGATGAGCCGCAGCGCCGCGGGGCAGCTCGTCGCCAACCTCAATCGCGCGGCCGAACTGATCCAGTCGTTCAAGCAGGTCGCAGCGGACCGCAACTACTCCGACCAGCGCACCTTCGATCTCGCCGATCTCACCGAGCAGGTGGTGATGAGCCTGCGCCCGGGTGTGCGGAGACAGAACCTGACGGTGAACGTGGATTGCCAGCCCGATCTGGTGATGAACAGCTACCCCGGGCCTTACGGGCAGGTCTTGACCAATCTGTTCCTCAATGCGGTCGCGCACGCGTTTCCGGACGGCAGGAGCGGTGTGATCGAAATCAGGGCGCGGGAGTCCGGCCGCGACAATGTCGAGATCGTCTTTTCCGACAATGGCTGCGGCATGTCGCTCGACGTCCGCCGCCGCGCCTTCGATCCTTTCTTCACGACGCGCCGCGACCAGGGCGGCACCGGCCTGGGCCTTCACATCGTCTACAGCATCGTGACCAGCCGGCTCGGCGGCCGGCTCGATCTGGACTCCGAGCCTGGCGCGGGCACGCGCATCCAGATCATTCTGCCGCGGGTCGCACCTCTCGAGCAGGCGGCCGAGTAGGGAGATCTGCGTAACCCCCCGGATTGACTCTCACGAAGCCGAGATCGAATCGAAATCTGGCCCGGTTGATGCATTTCCATCCCGCGCACCCTGGGGTGGTGCAGGAGCCAGATGGAAATGAGCAGATGGATCGGGTCCCGCGGCCATGGGCCGCATCGCGCTGATCGTGCCGACATCAGCAACACGGGTTCGAGGCGGCAGGCGGTCGCGCGATGGAAGCCGCCTGTCCAAGTCAGCAGTGCGGCGCTGTTGATCGCACTCGCCGCGCCACCGTCACTGGCGCGTGATCGCGGCCAGTATGCGAACTCGTCGCCGGAGATCAAGGCATGGTTCGACGGTCTGCGCAGCGGCAAGGGCCCATGCTGCTCTGACGCCGACGGCAGCGCCGTCAGCGATGTCGACTGGGAGAGCAGGGGCGGTCACTACCGCGTCCGTATCGAGGGGGAATGGCTCGATGTTCCCGACGACGCGGTCATCACCGAGCCCAACCGTGTCGGCCGCACCATGGTATGGCCGATGCGCGGCTATCAGGGCCTCCAGATTCGCTGCTTCATGCCGGGCAGCATGACGTAGCCGTGCGGGACGGCGGTCAGACGTATTTCTTGTCGCGCTCCAGGAGCTCGATGGAAATGCCCTGCGGCCCGCGGATGAAGCAGATGCGAACACCGGGGCGGATCGTGGTCGGCTCGGTCGTGAAGGTGACGCCTTTGGCCTTGAGCTCGGCGGCCGCGGCGTCGATGTCCTTCACGGTGAGGCCGAAATGATCGAGGCCCTGGTGCGGCGTCATAGGCGGCGCGTTGACGCCGTCGCCCGGCTCGACCTTGGCGATGAACACGCTGGCACCGCCGAGCCTGACGTCGATGCGGCCGGGATTGCGGATGATCTCGCCGCCGAGAATGTCGTGAAGCCAGCTGGCGGTGGCTTCCGGGTCCGGACTGCGGAGATGGATGTGGTCCCACGTGACATTCAACATCGTCGAGATCTTTCGAAAGAGTGAACCGCCCGCGGCGCGGCGGCGTTTCTTGAGGTGTCGGCAACTGTGCGGATGTCTACCGCTCTGTCAGCGGCCGCGCCAGCCCGGCCGACCGACCGGTATCCGGGCCTGCCCTCCAATTGTCGGCTTTGCATGCAACCCTATCGATGTTTGCCGATTGAAGCTTCCAGATGCCCCCGCCGGGCAGCCGATGGTGCAGACATGAGCGCGGGTCTCTTTCGTTTGCTGGGACGCAAGCCCGATGCCGCGGCGTCGCTGGCCATGCGCCGAAGCGACGGAGCGTCCATCCCTTTGGGAGCCGCCGTGTCGGGGTTGGCGATCTTCGCGCTGGTCATGTTCAGCACGGTCGGGTGGCTGATCATGTCGGTCGAAGAGGAGGAGGTGGCCGACCCCAGCCTCACGCGGGTCGGATCGGCCCCCCCGAGCAGCGGCTACGAAGGAGACGAAGACGGGACTGAGACGTCGCGTCGGCTCTCGCCCGTGGTGCCCAGTCTGGCGGATGCATCCAATCCGCACCCCGATTCGTCCCCCGTGGTCGGCTCCGGCCGGAACGTCATGGACGCGAATGCCAGCCTGTCGCCGACGATGCCGCCTGCGTTATCCCCTGCGCTCGACCCGGCGGCTCTGTCCGGCCTGCGGATCAGTTCCCAGTCCTGGCGGCGCGGCGGTCTTGGATCGAAGGCGCTGGTGACCTTCACGCTACGGAATGCCAACAGTTTCGCAATCAAGGACATCGAAATCACCTGCGCCTTCAGCCGGCGGGACGGTGGTCACGTCACCGACCGCCGACGGATCGTGCCCGGCCAAGTCGGGTCGCGCAGCCGGAAGACCTTCGCGGCGGTCCATGTCGGATTCGTCAACGTTAACGTCAGCGCGGCCAAATGCACGCTGGTTGCAGCGACGAAAATCTAATTATGTCGCGCTAGTCTCCCGCGGTCTTTGAACCCGAGCGTTCGACGCGGGAACATACTGTCATGATCCTCCGTTAGGTGGATGTCGGCGCAGGTGCCGACGGAGCGGTAAATTATGCCCATTCTGCGTTACTTTATGTTCGTCGGTGGAACTCTGCTGGCGCTGCTCGTCCTGGCGGATGCCGTGCTTCCCAGCGTGCCATTGCCTGCAAGCCTGTCGTCTGCGTCGGATCTTCCCCCGGTGCGCATTCAGTCCACGAGAAAGTGGCCGGAGCGGATCGTGATGGACACCTCGATCGCCACGCCAGCTCCGGTGAAGCTCGCGAAGGCGGAGCAGCCTGCAGCAGAAGTCGCCAAGAGCAGTCCCCGCGACGCCTTCGCGCAGATGAGCGCCGTCGAGGCCAACCCGCAGGTTGCGGCAGTGAAGGCCGCCGAGAAGCCTCGCGCGACGCGGATTGCCGACACAGGCAAGCCGGCTGCAGAGGTGAAGAAGCGAAGGACCGCAAGAGCTCATCCGGGCAGACCGATGATCCTGGTCGCGCAGCAGCCGCGTGTCGGCTCTTTCGATTGGACCTGGTAGTATCGATCGCCCGCAGTCCCTGGTCGATCCAAGCAGTCCCGCTGCAATCGCGCCACGGGGCGGTTGAACTCGCGCGGGCTGTTGCGCCGTTTTTCACGCCGCCACGCTGCCTTGATCTTGCGCAAAGTGCGCTCCTTCCGGAACGCCTAGCGTCTCTGCATGGGACCTGGGAGCGTTTGCCCGGGGACCCAGGAGACGCTGAATGACGACTACCACGCCCACCCTCTCAATCTCGCCGGAGAAGGTCGCCTTCGTCGTGACCAAGATCCACAAGCACGAAATGGAAGCGACCGAACCCGAATTGCTGGCAGATTTGGCAGATGACGACGCGGCGCCCGGTACCGCTGGGCGGGGCCTGAACACGGACAGGTCGGAGCTCGTCAGCTTCATCAGGGGCCTCAATGTCGACGAACAGATCGATCTGGTCACGCTGATGTGGCTGGGCCGGGGCGACGGCTCGCTGGACAATTGGGATGAGCTTCGTGCGCAGGCCGCTCAGGCGCACAACAATCGCACCGCGACGTACCTGATCGAAACTCCGATGCTCGGCGACTATCTGGAGGAGGCTCTCTCGGAGTTCGGCCTTTCCTTGGAAGATTTCGAAGAAGGCATATAGCTGGGGGCAGTTTCTCCCGATGGGCTCGCCAGCACATTCTTCGCTGCAATTCGGATGATGGAGTAATCTCATGGACAAGATGAAGGTCGGAACCGGTGATTGGATCGTCGTGTGCGACGGGCGCAAGGCGCTGATCCTCGAGAACGTCGGTGACAGCATGTTTCCGAACCTGCACACCAAAGAGGTCCGTGAGCAGGAGAACGACCGCACGAGCGCTCAGGGCACCGACGCTCCCGGCTCGGTGCAGCAGTCATTCGGCAATGCTCGGAGTTCAGTGGATCAGACGGATTGGCATGATCAGGCTGAGCGCGCCTTTCTCAAGCAGCTTGCTGATCGCCTGCATCATGCTGTCATTTCAGGCGAAACCAAAGCCGTCACGATGGTGGCGTCGCCGCGCGCGCTCGGGATCATCCGCGCCGACTATTCCGACGCGGTACGAAAGGCGCTGCATGGCGAGGTCCACAAGGATCTGGTCAAGCTTCCGGTCTACGAAATCGAAAAACAACTGCTCGCCTGAGTCGGGCTTTCTCATGCCAATGACTGTCCGGAGACCCTGTTCGCGGTCTCGGTGACCGCGACGGGATCAATGTGTGCTTTCATGCGACGGTGTCGATTCCGGCGCAGCAGGCACCAAGCTTGCGCCCAGGTGCGCAGCTCCTTTTTCGACGATCTCGTAGCCGCAATCATCCAGCCAAGCGATCAGGCGATCGGCCATGGCGTAATCCCAGGTCGGGTAGGAGCGTGCGATGACCTGGCGTGGTGTGAGCTTGCGAGACATTGGTGATCCTTCCCTGATCTCATGGTGCTCGATGAAACGTCGAGCGTTGGTCTTGTCATCTTGAACCCCAGAACGGGATGCGCAGTTCCTGCGCCGCCCGAGCGCTGCCACTTGAGGAGCGCCGATCGTTCACAGCGCCCCGGCGGAAGGGGCTCCATTCATCGAGCGCCGATCAGGTGTGGCCGCGCGTCATCGGTCACGAGAGCCGCGGTGCGCTCCGGCTTCTTCTCCACGATCTCGTAACCGCAATGATCGAGCCATGCGATCAACCGGTCCGCCATGGCATAGTCCCAACTGGGATAGGATCTGGCGATGACTTCGCGGACTGAAAGCTTTCGTGTCATGATGTCGATCTATCGCTCCCTGCATTCGCCACGGCCCGTCCGGCACGCATCCGGACGATCCAAGGCTGGCCGGCAGTTCGTGCCGCCGGCTCCTGATGTTGTTTGGCTCGTCACGTTTCTAAGCGCGCGCGCCCCAACGCCTTGATCAACTGGCGTGGAGAGGTGACTTTTTCGCTTCCGGCTCGCCCAGGCTGCGCAATCATCGCCCAACATGGTGAAAACCTTCTCGCTACATGGTTTCCCATTCCCGTGCACGGATATGGCGCAGTCGTGCGCGTAGTAGGGCTGGAGTGTGGTGGCGGCGCGGTGTTTCGTCACAGGCTGGCGGCGACGATCTCCGACGAAATCTCAGCCCGAGCAGGCGGGGACAGTCGGAGGAACGGTTTGGCACCTTCATGGTTTCCGCTGGGGCGCGGTCGCAGGGGCTCGTCGCCTCAGAGCCAATGGAGCGAAGCGATGAGGCTGATGTTTTGGGTTGTGCTGCTGACCGGCCTTGCGGCAGGGGCGGGCCGGTTGGTCGCCAATGAGTCGTGCGGCCCTGGGTGCCACGTCGCGCCGAATGGCGGCTGCGTCGTGAATGGCTGGGAGGTAGGAGCGCCGGTGTGGAACGAATGCCCTGCGGGCGCTCGGCCAAGGCCGCCGTGCGGAACCGCGTTCAAATGGAGCAAACAGGCGAAGGCCTGTGTCAGCAGGTGAACATACGATGGCTGATCATCGGCGCGGGAGCGTGGATCGGACTGCCGGCTGCCGCGAGCCTTGCCGTGCCTTGTATCAGGAGGCAGACGAAGCTGCTGCCGTTGGCGACACGGGCGAGACGTCCAAAGTGAACAGGCGCTGATCCCCAGCGGTCTCCGAATGCGCCAGCACCTGTTCGAGCAGGGCGATGACCGCGACCGCCCGCGCCCGTTCGTTGGTATCGTCGTAGCTCGTTGTCGCAAGGACGGTCCCGTTGGCTTCGCACATCGCCTTGATCTCAACAATCATCGTTGCATCCCTTGCCGTTCCGGAGGCCTGAGATTGGCGGCAATCATGTTAAATTGGTGCAAAATGGTCCGAATAAACCGCTGGTAGAAAGGCACCGCGAAGCACGGGCCGGCCGATGAGCCGGCGCGCTCAGACCGGGCTCGCATGGATCACGTCGCGCGGTGCGCTCGTGCCGAAGGCTCTCCGTAACCATGTTCGCGAGGGCGCCTCGATGAGCATGTAGGTGACCCAGGCCATCGCCGTCGCAATCGCAACGAACAGACCGAGCCGCAGTGCGAGCTCAAGAGCGCCAGGAGCATCTGACTTTCCGATCATCGCAAGCCGAATGAGAAAGGGATGCAGCAGATAGATCGAATAGCTGCATTCGCCACCAATGATCAGGGCTCTGGACGACAGCCAAGCGGCATGACCGTACCGACTGGCTGCGACGAAGACGATCGAAAATCCCGAGATCTCGATGAGACGTACGGCAAGTTCGATCGCGAACGACCAGCCGGGCAGACGAGGCTGCAGAAACAGCAGCACAGGCGCACAGATGAGGCTCGCCAGCGAAAGCCAGAACAGGAGTCTCACGCAGCGTCGCTCCCGATCACCGACGCCGGCATCCGCGCGGTTCCTGTAGATCATGGCGGCAAGGCAGCCGGCCAGGAACTGAGCGATGTGAAGATAGGGAGAGTAGTAGGTGAGCCACTGCATCCCGTTTTGCGTAAGGCTCGGCGCGGCGGCCCGTAGCAACGCATCGCCGAAGGTGAAGGCGGCCGCGATCGTCAGCGCGAACGTCACGATGTTCGCCAGCGCGATCCAGATGATCGTGGGCAGCCGGACGACGGCTGCAAACAGCAGGCAGACGAATGGAAACAGCAGGTAGAAGAACAGCTCCACGCTGATGGACCAGAGGTGCTGCAGCGACGGCACGACTGCGACCAGCATGGTGCCGTTCTGCACGGGAAACCAGGCTTGCGTCATCGTGAGGATGAAGCCGAGCGACGGGGCCGAGAGACCTCGCGCGATCACGACGTATGCGACGACTGCGAGCGCAATCACGGCGTACATGGGGTAGAGCCGGGCGAAGCGCGCGATGGCAAATTCGCGAAGAGCGCTTCCGAGCGGTTGCGACTGGAAGCGTGCGGCATAGTTGAGCCACAGGACGAATCCGCTCAGCACGAAGAACATTGTCATTCCGATGCTGCTGACTTGTGCGATGAGCTCGGGCAGCAGGCCTTGCGCCAACGACGGGGCGCCATGGCCGACGGCGACCGTTGCGGCCGCGACGAAGCGTAAGCCGGTCAGCGAGCCGATGAAGCGTTGCTCGTTCACTTTGAGGGATGGTCCTGATGCTTGGGAGGCGCTCCGGCTGTTGTAGAAACAGCAGGGCCTGGAGGCAACCCGACGCCGGCCGGAGACGGGGATTGCCGCCCGCTCGAGCGACGATCTGGCGTTCAGGCCAGAGATGACTCTGCACCGTGATCGCTCCGACGTCCGCCGTGGCGGCGTTGCACGTTGCTGTCAACGAACTGAAAAATATAGAAAAATTAGCCTTGGCATCGGCGGCCAACGGTCGAGCGATTTCCCGGCGCGGCAGACGATCGGCGGGAAGGTCGGGCAACAGGCCGACAGAGTTTGAAGAAATCCGGGTAGAGCAGCTCCTGCAGCGGATCGTGCCTGTTGCGAAAAGCCGCCGGGACTCCTCGATCCGCGGGAGGTGACGGCCAGGGCCATGGTCGCACCTGCGTGGGGTGCGGAGCCCCCGTCCGGGCGGGGGCCGGGACCGGATTGCAAATGGACTCGCAAACCGGCGGCGGCTAGTTATTTGTCACCCTCCGGCTGGTCATTTTGCATGACGCTGAGCGCTTGAACGAGGACGGAAGCCGCCTTGCCCGCTGCGCCATCTCAGCTCACCGATCAAACCGTCAACACCCAGCTGACGACGAATTGCAATGCGCAGGTGGCTGCAACGTTCGACACGAATGACAGCACCTGGGTGACCTTCTTTTTCAACGGTACGATCCCGTGCTGGAGAGCGCTGGTGTCGATTGGCGAAGTAGAGGTCGAACTGACCGAGGACATTGCAATTGCAGGCATTGTCCTGCGCAAGGGGCTGACGGTGACCATGCACCCGATGGGTCGCTACTACACGGTCACGATGAGCGGGGAGATTGTCGATTCCGGAAAGGAGAGCAGCTTTACCGGATTCGTGCTCGGCTCGTTCATCCGGTCCGCAGCGATGAAGCGAGCGATGCAGATGCTTCGGAAACAAGTCAGCCGCTGAGCGACGCCCGGCTTCGCCCGAAATGTAAACACCAGAATGTGACCGGGCGTTGGGGGAAGACTGTGATCTGGCCCGATTGACCACCGTCGCGAACCCTGTTACACGCCACAACCTCTGATAGATTTCAATCATTGGTAGCTTAGTCGATTTTCCATTCGTTTCAGCCGTGCCGGCAGTTGCGTACTGCGGGTTTTGATCTGTGTTTTATAAAAGGAGATAGCCATGGCTCATCATGAAGGCGTGCGTTTTTCGGCTCCTGCCGTCGTTACCACTCCCACAAGCCCCAACACCGAGGTCGTCGCGACGCCGACGGGCGATCAAAACAACACGACGCAGCTCGTGTTCGAGTATCAGGGGCGCATTCCGGTCTGGACGCCGGTGGTCTCGCAGGCACAACCTCAAGTCGTTTTGGCGGCTGACATCACGATCGGCGCAACGACTTGGCGCAAGGGCATTACGATCCAGTATGCGGCGCTGGGATCGACCCAGTACACCGTGACCATCATCTCGGGCGAGATCGTGGACGATCGTGGGCTCTACTTGCTCCAGGGCGTGACGCTCGGCATCTTCCCGATCGGTTTGGATGTCAAGGCAGCGCCATCCGCGACCGCACGGACCGAGGAATATCCGCGCGCGGCCTTCACGGCGCTGCCGACGGTGAACACCCCGACCAGCCCGAACAGCAACGTGGTGACGACGCCGAGCGGCGACACCAACAACACGACCTACGTCTCATTCCAGTACCAGGGACGAATTCCGGTCTGGACGCCGATCGTCTCGCAGTCCCAGATCACTGCGGTCCTCGCCGCTGATATCACGATCGGCGCGACGACGTGGAAGGCGGGCATCACGGTGCAATATGCTGCGCTGGGCTCGGCCCAATATACGGTGACCATCATCAAGGGCGACATCATCGACGATCGTGCCCTCTATTCACTGGCGGGCACCTTGCTCGGCATCTTCCCGATCGGGTGATACGAGCATGGACGCGTCCGCGTCAGCGCAGTTCGAGCAGGTCGACTCCTCTGCGATTTACGAGACCAAGGTTGCCGGCTCGGTTGGCTGGGCCGGCTACCTTCTCGGCACGGGCTCGTCTCTGCCACCGTTCATCAATTACGACGACTCGCTGAAGAAGTACGGTGGCAGTTATCTGTTTGCGACACAGCGGCCCGCCGATCTCGATCGGGATCCCGGCGGGTTCGCCGAGCGTGTCCGGGCCTATATCAGCAAGGCGACGCGCAATCGTGCTGTCGTCTGGCTCGCGTCTGCCAACCCGGTCGCGTTCGGCGACTTCGAGCGCTATGGCGTCTCCTTCATCAATCTGCCGCCGGTCTACCAGGTCTCGGGCAACCTGAACCTGTGGTTTGCCAGCAACGCCAAATTCTACATCCTCGATCAGAGCCGGATCGATATCGAGGGTGGGGCGCTGCGCCTGTCGGGCTCGGCGCTGAGCTCACCTCCGTTCATCGGCTTTTCGGGCAAGGGCGACAACCCGCTGGGCATTCGCCTTGCGCCGACCTCCAACAATCGCATCTACGCCTATGTGCCGTTCGGCGGCGCCAACACCGGTTGCGTAACCTTCGATGGGCTGCTCGATTCGAAGCAGGCGTTCGTCAGCCAGGGCTTGGAGCAGGGCATCCGCTACGTCATCAACAACAGCGCGACGACGTCGCTGCAAGCTGCGCAATATGCAGCCATGACGGTGGCGGCGTTGCCGTCGCAGCTTTCGATCGCAGGTGCCTTCGACCTCGGCGATCCGGCCAACCGCGTGATCGGCCGAGAGCAGCTCGAGCAGGGGTATCTGCGTTCGGGGTTCGCCATCAAGGGGGCGCCTGCGCTGACGAGCGAATTCCGCACGACCGGCGGGCGTGTCGTGCAACTGACGCCGCTCGGGGCTAGCAGCACGGACACGGCGCCGGCGCTCGGAGCAGGGGGCTTCGCCTTTGCGACCAGCGCCGCGAAGACGGCCGCGGTCGACACTGGCACGACCTATCTCAGCCTGGCCGGCCACTATGCGCTCGGCGCCGATGGCAGTTCGGCGGGGCAGCTTGCGAAACTGATGGGTGGACTATTCGGATCGGAGGCGCTCAGCTTCAAGGCGTACGACGCCAGCCAGCCCGCAGCGCAGAACGATCGTCTCAACGCCATTCCCTCGAAGCCCGGCTACGCGCCGGTGTTCCCATTCGAGACTGCGGATCTCAACCGTCCCGCGAGCGGTGCCGTTGCGCCGCGCCTGACCGACGACCACCAGACCTCCTGGGTGACCATCGTCGCCGGGGGCGGGGCCGTCGACTATCTGGCCGAGCCCGAGGGCAGCGCGATCTATAGTACGGCCGCGGCCGGCGCTCCGAATGCGGAGATCCTGCAATCGGCACCGCCATTCATGCCGCTCGCCCAGGGCAGCGACAAGACGTTTCCGTTGGCGCCTTATGGAGCTGCTGCGAGCAGCGGCCTCGATGGCGCGACGCTCGTCCAGTTCGAAAGCCAGATCGTGGCTGCGACCCGCAAGTCGCTGATCTCGAGCTATGGCAGCAAGACGTGGTCGACGCGTGTGCAGGCGGCGCGGGCTCACGCGTTGCGCGGCACGCTGCCGGACGGCCCGAGCACCGATGGGACGACGCCGCAGGGCTTCATCATCGAGCGAGATCCGACGACGGGGGCCTATCTGAAGGTCAGCATGGCGCAGTCGATCGACCGCGACGGCAACACCCTGCCATTCGCGCTATCCGCTCCCTCCCAGGCGATGCAGGACGCCTTGCAGACCAACCAGCTCTTTCTGGTCGCCGTCAATCCGGAGCCGTTCGGCACAGGCGCCCAGTTCGCCAACACCGTCAATATTGCGGGCTGGACCATGACCGCGGCGGTCGGCGCCGGCGCCTCGGCCACCGCCTACCGCAACGTGATGATCATGAAGTTCTGCTCTGGCTCGTTGCTGGAGCGGGTCACGAATGCCAATCGCTGGACGTCCGCGGAGCAGTTCTCTTTGTTGCCCGGCACACCGCCGGTGACCGCTGCGCTGTCCTACACCGGCCTGTCGCAATGGCTACAGGACTACATCGCGGACGCCATCGCACGCTCGAAGGGAGCGTCCGGCCCATTCTACGAGAATTTCGCGCGCATTGCCCAGGACCCGAACTGGACCGGCGTCATCGTGCTCGCGGCCGACCTCGGCCAGCGCGACATGCCGCCGGAGATTGCGGGGCTTGCCGCCGGCATCGACTTCACCCGCTTCAACGCCCATCATTTCGGCTTCACCGTCAGCCGCGTCACGGTCGACGGCCGGAGCGGTCGGATCACGATGCCCCAGGGCAATTCGAGCCTGTTCGGGCTGATCGACTACGAAGATCCGCGCTATGCGATGAACATCTCCAACGGCGTTGCGCCTGACGTGCCGGTGGCGGTGCAGATGAGCGGCGAGTTCGATTTCACCGTGCTGCAGCTGCAGTCGTTGTTCGAGAACGCCAGGCTGACGCGGTTCGACAGCCACGTCCAGCTCTCGGTCGCGGCGCTGTTCGGCGCGCCGGTGTCGCGGCTGTACTCGCGCGGCAAGCCGCAGCCCTTCACGGGAATCGTGCTCAAGGGCAGCTATGTCGATCAGGGCGGCCGCGGCGCCTATGTCTTCGAGCAGAACACGACCAACGTGCTGACCAGCCCGTCGAACGTGCTGCCGGCCGTGGCCTTCGACCGGGTGCAGTTCAACACGATTGGCACCCAGGACCAGGGCGCCACGGTGGCGAGCAACTTCCTCGTCTGGGGGCAGCTCGATTTCACGGCGCTTCAGAGCACCATCGGAGAGACGCTCGACCTGCTGTCGTTCGGCAGTCCGCCGGATACGCCCGAGGAGGCGCTCGGTGTCGGGCTCGCCTTCTCCGGCCTCGTCATCGGCATGACCTATCCGCAGGCGACGCCCGGAGCCAAGAGGTTTGGGGTCGCGACCGGCAACCTGGCCTGGAATCTCAACGGCTCGACGATGCGCGACACCAGCCTGTTCCGCGGCTTCGCGCTGCAACTGAAGAGCTTCGTCAACGCGACCGGTGATCAGAAGCCGTCCGATCTCGGCTTCCTGCCGGTGACGTCGCAGCTCAACCTCACCGAACTCGAGGGGCCCTGGTTCGGGGTGGTCTACGACATCACGCTGGGCGGTCCGGGGGCGCTCGCCTCTGGCGTCGGCTTCCAGTCGCAGCTGCTCGCGGCATGGTCACCGGTCACCACCGGGTCGGATGCGCAGCACGCGGTCTTCATCGGCATGAGCCTGCCGGGCGCGGCGCCCGGCGCCAGCCTGTTCAGCATCCAGGGCGTCATCAAGGTTGCGGTCGGTGCGATCTCGATCCTGCGCCAGCCGGTTCCGACCGCAAAAGGGCGCATGCTGGCCGAGGACGGTCCGAAGTGGTTCTACTGCCTGCGGATCGACGATATCGCCATCAAGATATTCGGCATCGCCAAGCTGCCGCCGTCCGCCAACATCCAGTTCTTCCTGTTCGGCGATCCCGACAACACCGGCAGCCTCGGCTGGTACGCCGCCTATGTCGCCGACGACAATCCGGGCTGCGAGCAGTCGCTCGCATTCGCCGCACGCAAGCCCGAGCTTCAGGAGCCGTCATCATGACGCGGATCCTGTTCTGGAATATCGAAAACTTCTCGGTCAACAAGATCTTTTCGGCCTCGATCAAGCGGCAACGCGGGCATGGCGGTCTCAACGACATGCAGAGCGCGATCCAGCGCCGTGCGGTGATCAATGCCGTGCTGGCGGCCGTGCAGCCGGACATCATCGTCATCATCGAGGTGAGCTCGGGCGACAATGCGCCCAACGCGCTGGCGAGCCAGACCGGCGGCATCAATGCGCTCGCCATGGTGCAGTTCGGGCTCAACA
>BFBZ01000019.1_pt90 | contig 21095 bp, 18 predicted proteins | sample 1888401 | NCBI WGS metagenome assembly BFBZ01 (sample SAMD00112614, study PRJDB3348) | symbiont metagenome | host: Chara braunii | reverse complement strand
CCCTTGGCCCAGGCAAGCAGGCATTCCGGCACATAGGCGATCGCCAGCACGCATAAGGCCGTGGTGGGCAGGCTGATGCCGGCGCTGGCCGCCGCTATCAGGGCGAGCAGCAGCGGCATCGCCGCGCCGGTCAGAATCTCGGGCGTGTAGAACAGCGGGAAGGTGACACGGCGCAGCCGCGCCCAGCGGGCCTGGCGGGACCAGATTTCGGCAAGCCTGCGCTGGCCGAGCGGCTGCTCGAAGGGCGAGGCGACGAGATTGACGTTGAAGCCAAGCCCGTTGACCAGCTTGGTGGCGGCTGCATCCTCAGCGATCTCCGCGGCAAGCGCGTGGATGCCGCCGTTCGCGTCGAGCATCGGCTTGTTCCACAGCATGCTCTTGCCCTGGGCGAAGCCGAGGCCGAGCGCCTCGCCGGCATATTGCCAGCGTGCCTGCAGCGTGTTGAGGAAGGCGCATTCGACCTCGGCCCAGAAGCCGTCGGGGCGCGAGCCGATCGGCGTCGAGCAGACGAGGCCGGTGTCCGGGCGCCATGCCGCCATCAGATGCTGGACATAGTCGTTGGGCATCAGCACGTTGGAATCGGCCAGAATGACCCAATTGTGCCGAGCCGCCTGCCAGCCCTTGACGCAATTGTTGAGCTTGGGGTTGGCGCTGATCCTGTCGTCGCCGATCAGCAGCCGGGCCGGAACCGCGGCATGGCGCGCGATCGCGGCGTTGATGAGCTTGACCACGGGGTCGTCGGCATTGGCCACGCAGAAGATAAGCTCGTAGTGCGGCCAGTCGAGCGAGAAGGCGCGCTGCAAGGTTTCCTCGGTGAACGGCTCGACGCCGCGCGACGGCACCACGATCGACACCGGCGGCCGATTGCCCGAGGGCGGAGGAATGATGCGCCTCGGCTTCAGCCGTGAGGCTGCGAGCAGGATGCTGGCGAAATTGGAAAGAAGCAGGGCTGACGAGGCGGAGGCGGCTGCGATAGTCAGTTCCATCGAGATCTGGTCACTCCGGAAGGGCCACTGGCAGCCGTTCATCAGTCGACAGAGCGCCCGAGTCGCCCGGCACGGTCTGTGCACACCATCATTGTCATGTGTCACTTAAATGACATTGTTTGTCGGCACTGCGCTTTCAGGCTGGCAGGAGAAGCAGCTTCGCGTTGATAAAACTGCGAAGAACGACAAATACTTGCCGCCACGGCAACCGGAGTGGCCCATGTATCGCGCCGTCACGCGCAACATCGAAGTGCAGGTCAGGCCGTTCTACCTGGAGGACCGCTCGGATCCGTCGGAGAACCGCTACGTGTGGGGCTATCAAGTGACGATCGACAACCAGTCGGACGACTTCGTGCAGCTCTTGTCGCGCTATTGGCACATCACCGACGGCCGTGGCCGCGTCGAGGAAGTGCGCGGCGCCGGCGTGGTCGGCGACCAGCCGGAGCTGAACCCCGGCGACAGCTATCAATATACGTCSGGCTGCCCGCTTTCGACGCCGTCGGGCATCATGGTCGGCCACTACACGATGCGCAACGGGCGCGGTGAGACGTTCGATGTCGCCATCCCCGCCTTTTCCCTCGACATGCCGGGGACAAGACGGACGGTGAATTAGGACCGATCCGTATTCGGGACCGGTCCTGTCCGTTATTGCGCCGGAGCAAACTCCGCCGGATCGAAGTCGTACTGCGTCGAGCAGAACTCGCAGGCGACGTGGATGCCGCCTTCCTCGGTGCTGTCCTTGATCTCCTCGGCCGAAAAGCCTTCGAGGATGCCGCGGATCTTCTCGCGCGAGCAGGAGCACTGGTCGGCGACCGGCACGCCGCGGAAGACGCGCACGCCCTGCTCGTGGAACAGCCGGTATAGCAGCCGCTCGGCCCCGACGGTCGGGTCGATCAGTTCGGTCGGCTCGATGGTGCCGAGCAACGCCAGCAATTCCCGCCAGGAATTGTCGGCCGGCTCGTGCGTCACCTCGCGGGGATCGCCGTCACCGCCCGAAATGTCCGGCACGCGCATGCGCTCCGATGCGTGGGGCAGGAACTGCGCCAGGATGCCGCCGGCGCGCCATTGCTCGCGGGCGCCGGCGGGGCCGGGAGTCACCAGCTTGGCGACGGACATCCTGAGATCGGTCGGGATCTGTTCCGACTGGCGGAAATAGGTGCGCGCGGCGTCCTCCAGCGAGGTGCCGTCAAGCTGGACGATGCCCTGGTAGCGCTGCGTGTGCGCGCCCTGGTCGATGGTCAGCGCCAACACCCCGGCGCCGAGCAGCTTCTGCTGCGAGGTCTCGCCCGCGGCAATCGCGGCCTGAAGCCGGGCGGCGTCGAAGCGCGCATAGGCGCGCAGCGCGTGCGGCGTGCTGAAATCGGCCACCAGCATGTCGACCGGACCGTCGGTGCGGGTCTGCAGGATGAACTTGCCCTCGAACTTCAGCGACGTGCCGAGCAGCACGGTGAGCACGCAGGCCTCCGCCAGCAGGCGCGCAACCGGCTCGGGATAGTCGTGGCGGCTGAGGATTGCGTCGAGCATCGAGCCGAGCTGCACGGTGCGGCCGCGCACATCGAGCGGCGCCACCTCGTAAGGCACGACATGATCGTCGCCGGCGAAGCCGAATTCACCGAGTTTGGGTTGATGCTCAGCCAATGGACGGGTTTCCAACATGACAAAACTCCGGGGCGCCGCCATGCCGCCCGATGAGCGGCACGCGTCGAAGCGCGTTCGATTTACGTGATGGCGCGCAGATAGGCATCACGTACCCCCGGATCAAGTTGCTCCGATCAAGCGCCCAGGCACCAGGCCAGCACCGCCTTCTGGGCGTGCAGCCGGTTCTCGGCTTCGTCGAACACCACCGAATGCGGTCCGTCGATCACCTCGTCGGTGACCTCCTCGCCGCGGTGCGCCGGCAGACAATGCATGAACAGCGCATCGGGATTTGCCTTGGCCATCAGTGTTGCGTTGACCTGATAGGGCAGGAAAACGTTATGGCCGCGGGCGCGATGCTCCTGGCCCATCGACACCCAGCTGTCGGTGACGATGCAGTCCGCCTTGTCGACCGCCTCCTCGGCCGTGCGGGTGAAGCTCACCCTGCCGCCATTGGCCTTCGCCCAGTCGACATATTTCTCGAACGGCTCGCTGCCCTCCGGCACCGCGACATTCAGGTTGAAGCGGAACCTCGCGGACGCTTCCAGCAGCGAATGCAGCACGTTGTTGCCATCGCCGGTCCAGGCGAAGGTCTTGCCGGCCACCGGACCGCGATGTTCCTCGAAGGTCATGATGTCGGCCATCAACTGGCAGGGATGCGTATCGTCGGTCAGCCCGTTGATGACCGGAATGGTGGCGTTCTCGGTCAATTCGATCAGCCGGTCGTGCGAGGTCGTGCGGATCATGATGGCATCGACATAGCGCGACAGCACTTTTGCCGTGTCGGCGATGGTTTCGGAGCGGCCGAGCTGCATCTCGGTGCCCGTCAGCATGATGGTCTCGCCACCGAGCTGGCGCATGCCGACATCGAAGGACACGCGCGTGCGCGTCGACGGTTTGTCGAAGATCATCGCCAGCACCTTGCCGTCGAGGGGCTTCGAGCGTTCGCCGGCCTTGAGCCTGGTCTTTCGYGCCWYSGCRTCGTCCAGCATGAAGCGCAGGTCGCCCGCGGAAACGGCGGAGAGATCGGTGAAGTGGCGAACACTCATCGGCAGGTTCCAGAAATTACTTCGCGGCTTCGGCGGCGATCGCGTCGGCCAGTCCCTTGGCGCCGGCGCGGATGCGCTTCAACGCCTCGCCGATCTCTTCGTCGGTGACGGTGAGCGGCGGCAGGAGGCGAATGACGTTGTCGCCGGCCGGCACCGCCAGCAGATGCTGGTCGCGCAAAGCCATGTTGACCTTGGTGTTGGGCATGGCGCATTTCACGCCGAGCATCAGGCCGGTTCCCCTGATGCCTTCGATGACGTCCGGGAATTCGTCGGCGACCGCAGCCAGTCCTTGCTTGAGCAGCAGCGCCTTGCGCTGCACGTCCTGAAGGAAGCCTTCGGCCAGAACCACGTCGAGCACGGCGTTGCCGACCGCCATCGCCAGCGGATTGCCGCCAAAGGTGGTGCCGTGAACGCCGGCGGTCATGCCGGTCGCGGCCTCGTCGGTGGCAAGGCAGGCGCCCATCGGGAAGCCGCCGCCGATGCCCTTGGCGATCGCCATCAGGTCCGGTGTGACGCTGGCCCATTCGTGGGCGAAGAGCTTGCCGGTGCGGCCGATGCCGCACTGGACCTCGTCGAAGATCAAAAGCAGGCCGTGCTGGTCGCAGAGCTGRCGCAGGCGTTTCAGCGACTGCGTCGGCACCGGGCGGATGCCGCCCTCGCCCTGCACCGGCTCGATCAGGATAGCCGCGGTCTCGGTCGTTATCGCCTTCTCGGCGGCGTCGATGTCGTCGAAAGCGACCTGGTCGAAGCCTTCGACCTTGGGACCGAAGCCTTCGAGGTATTTGTACTGGCCGCCGGCGGCGATCGTCGCCAGCGTGCGACCGTGGAAGGCGCCCTCGAAGGTGATGATGCGGAACCGCTCGGGATGGCCCTTGACGAACTGGTAGCGCCGCGCCGTCTTGATGGCGCATTCCAGCGCCTCGGCGCCGGAATTGGTGAAGAACACCTTGTCGGCGAAGGTGGCGTCGACCAGCCTTTCGCCCAGCCGGCGCTGCTCGGGTATCTCGTAGAGATTGGACACGTGCCAGAGCTTGGCGGCCTGCGCGGTCAGCGCCGCGACCAGATGCGGATGGCTGTGGCCCAGAGAATTGACGGCGATGCCGCCGGCAAAATCGAGATATCGCTCGCCCTTGTCGGTGACCAGCCAGGTCCCTTCCCCATGATCGAAAGCCAGGGGTGCGCGAGCAAAAGTCTCGTAAAGCGCCGAACCGCTCATTATATGCGTCTCCGGAACCGGAAATCAAAAAAGCCGCCAATGCGGCGGCCTTTGCGGCTTATCATGTTTTTCGGCCATGAAGTCAACGAAAACGTCGCGCAAGAGCGCGCGGCAAGCCCCTGACGACACGCCGGCTCATGAGTGGTCAGGCAAGTTGGGGAAAACCGAAAAAACCGAATCATGTTGCCTTGGGGACTCTTGTCACCGAGTCAGCCCATAAGGTAATTGTAGTTGAGAAATAACTAGATTTCGTGCGGCGGATCTAATCACCCGGTATATGTGGTGTTGTTTGCTCGGCGGGAGCCGGGTCGGGAAAGGATTCTGACTGCCGCACGCCTCAGCAGGAGCGCGGTCTCATGAACTGGACTGACGAGCGGGTCGAACTTCTCAGGAAATTGTGGTCGGAAGGTCTGAGCGCCAGCCAGATCGCCGCACAGCTTGGCGGAGTGAGCCGCAACGCCGTCATCGGCAAGGTGCATCGCCTGAAACTGTCGGGCCGCGGCCGCGCGACCGCCGCCCCGGCGCGCCAGAAGAAGGTGGTGCAGGGAGTCTCGATGCAGAAATCGGTGGCGCGCGCGGCGAGCGCGGCGCGCCATGTGACGCCTACCATCGGCGCGACCGCGCTGCAGGCGCAGTTCGATGCCGAACCGGTGGCGCGTCACTACATCCGCCCGGTCGAGAACGTCGTCGTGCCGATCTCACGGCATCTGCAGCTCGTCGAGCTGACCGAACGCACCTGCAAATGGCCCAACGGCGACCCGCTGTCGGAAGACTTCAATTTCTGCGGCAACGACGCCGCCGAAACCGGTCCCTATTGCAAGTATCATTCCCGTGTCGCATTCCAGCCGGCTGCGGAGCGGAGGCGGGTAAAGTAATTAAGGGAATAGGGGAATAGGGGAGTAGGGCAGTAAGGGAGTAGGGTGAAGATCGCGCCTCTTAGGCGCCGCCCCAGGTGATCCCCAAGGCAATATTGCCCTACTCCCTTACTGCCCTACTCCCCTATTCCCTTCTTTCCAATCACTTCGCTGATGCCGTTCCGGGCGCCACGACCTGATCGGTCTTGTCGCCCTTTGGCCGCTCGGCCGGCATCTGGTCGCCGGTGACGATGTAATAGATGGTCTCGGCGATATTGGTCGCGTGGTCGCCGATGCGCTCGATGTTCTTGGCGCAGAACAGAAGATGCGTGCAGGGCGTGATGTTGCGCGGATCTTCCATCATGTAGGTCAAGAGCTCGCGAAACAGCGAGGTGTACATGGCGTCGATCTGATCGTCGCGATCGCGCACGAAACCGATCCTGTCGACCGAGCGCGACGCATAGACGTCGAGCACTTCCTTGAGCTGCGTCAGCGCCAGATCGGCCAACGCCTCGAGGCCGCGGAACAGGCTGTTCGGCTGCCTTCCGTCGACCGAGGCGACGCGCTTGGCGACGTTCTTGCCAAGGTCGCCGACGCGCTCGATATCGGCCGAGATGCGGATGGCGCCGACGATCTCGCGCAGGTCCGTCGCCATCGGCTGGCGCTTGGCGATGACGACGATCGCCTTGTCGTCGATCTCGCGCTGGCCCTCGTCGAGGACGAGATCGTCCTGGATCACCTTCTGGGCCAGGGCGTGATCGGCATTGACCAGCGCGGCGACCGCCTGTTCGACCATGCGCTCGGCATGGCCGCCCATCGCGGCGATGCGCTTCGACAGGAATTTCAGCTCTTCATCATAGGCACTGATGGTGTGGACGGACTGCATGGAGATGCCTTCCCGGTTACTGCCGGCTTGTTCGTTCCCTCAATCTGCCGCTGATACGCGAGCCGGATGACAGAAAGAAGAAAAACGCGGTTGGCAACCTGTACAGAATCAGCGAGCCGGCAAATGAACCGTGAACGCCGCGCCCTTRCCGACTTCCGACTTGATCGACAGCCTTGCGTTATGACGTGTCAATATATGTTTGACGATCGAAAGGCCAAGGCCGGTGCCTTTCTGGGTGCGGCTGTTCTCGACATCGACCCGGTAGAAGCGTTCGGTGATGCGGGGGATGTGCTCTTCGGCAATGCCCGGCCCATAGTCCCTTATGGTGACGTCGATGCCCGGCTCCGGGCCGGTCTCGCCGCGGGCGATGGTCACGGTGACGTGTCCCCCCGACTGGCCGTATTTGCAGGCGTTTTCCAGGAGATTCTCGAAAACCTGGAAGAGTTCGTCGCGATCGCCCGGCACGGAAAGCGGCCCACCCTCGAAATCCCGCTCGATGACGATGCCGTTCTCGCTGGCCAGCGGCGCGAGCGAGTCGATGACGCTGTCGATGATCTGGCGCAGATCGACCTCGGTGCCAGGCTTCAGATAAGGCTTCATCTCCAGCCGCGACAGCGAGAGCAGGTCGTCGATCAGGCGCGCCATGCGGCCGGTCTGGTTCTGCATGATCTGCAGGAACTGGTCGCGCGCCGCCGGATCGTTGCGTGCCGGCCCGCGCAACGTCTCGATGAAGCCGGCGATCGAGGCGAGCGGAGTGCGCAGCTCGTGGCTGGCATTGGCGATGAAGTCGGCGCGCATGCGGTCGATGCGGCGCGTCTCACTCTGGTCCTTGAAGACCAGCACGTAGAGATCGGTTGCATGGCCGACAGCGGATGCGCTCACCCGGTATGTCCGCTCCACCGGCAGCTTCTCGGTGTAGTCCACCGCAACGGAAGCGACCTCTGCCGAGAGGATGTCGTCCAGCAAGGCCTGCATTTCCGGCGCGCGGAACTTCAGCGACAGCGACATGCCCGGCGCCAGCCCGCCGAAGGCGGCGAAGGCGGCTGCGTTGGCATGAACGATGGTGGCCGCACGGTCGAAAATGATCAGTGGGTCGGCGACCGCGGCGGCGAGATACTCGCCGGAGAGCCGCTGGAGACCGCTTGCCTCGATCGTGGCCGCAGGGTCCGCGAGCCGGCGTTCGACGTCGACCGGCAGCATTGCCGCCGCGATCAGCGCAGCCAGCGCCAGCACCGGCACATAGACCGACATACCGGCGAACCCATAGACGGCGAGAACCGCGACGATGCCCGCGGCGAGCAGCCAGCGGCTGCGCCACAGCCTGGCCGTGAGGGCCGGTTTCGTGCTCCGCTCCGCGCTCGTCTCCGCCATAGGTCCCCGCATTCCACTTTGCCGGTCACCCTGAACATCACTGCCCGGCCCGGTGCATGGCTCCGAAAATCGGGATCGATTTTCCGGAATGTTCATGCGCAAAATCAACATGCTACAGCGTTTTTGCGTCCGATGGACGCGCCGCAGAGGCTCCATAGCACGAGTTCGCAAACTGGAAAGGTTCGTCCGGATGAAAAAAGCCAAGGAAACGGCCGAAGTGGCACCCGCCGCGGGACCGATCAAGATCAGGATCGACGGCAAGGAACGCGAGTTCGACGTCGACAATCCGGCACTTCCGGACTGGATCGAGGCGCACAAACTGACCGCCGGCGGCTATCCGTACGACAAGAAGATGAAGAGCGAGGACTACGAGATGGAGCTCGAGCGTCTGCAGGTCGAACTGGTCAAGGCGCAGGCATGGCTGCAGGCGACAGGTAAGCGCGTGATGGCGCTGTTCGAAGGACGCGACGCGGCGGGCAAGGGCGGCACCATCTTCGTGCTGCGGCAGTACATGAACCCGCGCACCGCGCGCAACGTGGCGCTGACGAAGCCGACGGCGCCGGAGCATGGGCAATGGTATTACCAGCGCTATGTCGAGCACTTCCCGACATCCGGCGAGTTCGTCACCTTCGATCGCTCCTGGTACAACCGCGCAGGGGTCGAGCCGGTCATGGGCTTCTGCACCCCGCAGCAGCATGAGAAGTTTCTCGACGAGACCCCGCATTTCGAGCGCATGATCTGCAATGAAGGTATTCACTTCTTCAAATTCTGGCTGAACATCGGCCGCGAGACGCAGCTGGAGCGGTTCCACGACCGCCGCTGGAGCCCGCTGAAGAACTGGAAATTCTCGCCCATCGACATCGCCGGCGTCAGCAAGTGGGACGACTATACCAAGGCGCGCGACCTGATGGTCGAGCGCACGCACAAGGAGTTCGCGCCCTGGATCATCGTGCGCGCCAACGACAAGCGCCGCGCCCGGCTCGCCGTCATCCAACGCATCCTGCTGTCGCTGCCCTATGAGGGGCGCGACCTCGACGCGATCGGCAAGGCGGACAAGAAGATCATCGGCGAAGGGCCTTCGTTCCTCGAAAAATAGCGCCCGCAAGGCCCGCCGGCGGACGCCGGAACGTTACAGCGCCGCGCATCCCTTGAGGACACGCGGCGCTGGGTCTTTCGAGGAGATGGTCAGGCGGCCAGGCGGGCGATCCGCTGCAGCCGCTTCAACGTGGTGTCGTCCTGCAGAGCCTGTTGGAACAGCGTGATCTCATGGTCGATGCGGTCGCACAGAACGTCCGTATCGCCCTTGAGCAGACCGCGTGTCTGCAGCAGCGCCGCAACAGGCTTCTTGGCGAGCTGTCTTGCTCTCGCCAAGGCCGCGTCCTCGGCGCTGCCTTCCGCGACGATCTCGCCGACCAGGCCGAGCGCCCTGGCGTCTTCGACGCCAAGCGTGTCGCCCAGGCAGAAGAAGCGGAAAGCACCGGCGTAGCCGAGTTTCTGGGGGGCAAGGATGCTGGTCGCCGCGTCCGGCACCAGGCCGAAATCGACGAACGGCACCCGGAAGGTGCTGCCCTTGGAAGCGATCACCATGTCGCAGTGGAACAGGATGGTGCAGCCGACGCCGACGGCATCGCCATCGACGCAGGCAAGGACAGGCTTGGGGAAGGTCGCCAGCATGCGGAACATGTCGGTGACGGCGGCGATGAGCTGCTGGTGCTTGGAGGCGTCGAGGAACTCCGAGAAGTCACCGCCAAGGCAGAAGCAACCGGCAAGGCCGCGCAGCACGACGACGCGGACCTCGTCATCGACGGCGGCCTCATGGAAGGTTCTCGCAAGGCTGGCGTAGGCGTGCCGGTCCAGCACCGGGCGGCCGTCATGCGAGGACACCGTCACGACCAGCGTATGGCCCAGCAGTTCAGGTTCGGGATGGAAGCTCATTTCGACCTCCACCGTCACGAGGCCTGCCTCAAACCGAGCTGGCCAGGATAGCCTCTGTTCAACACCGGCAGGAAGTGGTTGCGGCGCTGGCGCACCACGTCCAGGGTATGCGCGGTGAAGGTCAGCAGCGTCGCCACGACCTGCTGGTTGCCGTAGGTGCGCTGATAGCCGAGCGGCGTCGCCAGGAAGTGCAGCTGCAGTGCCCGCAGCACCCACATCGGCTCGAACTCGATGATGACCTGGTTGACGTCGCGCTTGAGGCCCCATTCGACGAAGCCGGCGATCAGCTCGGTGCCGACCGTCGACACGCCGCGCTTGCCGTCGCGGAAGCCCGGGGCGACCGCATAGCGGGTGAGCTCCCAGACGTTCCTTCCCGACGGCGACGGGCCCTCGCAGAGATCCGAAAGCACGTCGGTCAGAAGGTGGGGCCGCGTGGTCGGCAGCATGCGCTGGTAGCCGGCAAGCTCACCATTGCGGATGACCAGGTGGTGCTCGGCCTCCTCATGGTCGAACTGATCGACCTCGAGGCCATCCGGCCGGTCGAGATCCGTCCACCCCATCTCCTGGACGAAGATCCTGTGGCGCAGACGATGGACCGCTTCCCATAGGTCGGGACGTTCCATCAATTCCTGAGTGGTGAGGGAAAATAGCATTAGCCGTCTCCTAGGCTTGAGAGGAAGATACGGCCGGGCTTTCCCGAGATTATCACGCGAACGCGTAGGCAAGAGTTTCTAGGCCGGCACGGCCGACCTGGCTAATATAGCCGCGCCCAATCGCCTCCGCGACGGCTGCACCCTGTTGGCGGCGCCGAGTTTGCTTTTGGCGTTAAGAAAGCATTAGCCGTCTCCTAGAGCCTGATGATTTCGGATCGAGTCGATCCGAAATCATCCGGCTCTAAGTCAAGGAGATAGAGCATGATGTCGCCCGAAAACCGCTTCACGCTTTTCGGCATCATGCTCTAAGCTCAAGAGGAAGATACGGCTGGGCTTTCCCAAAAAATATTACGCGAACGCGTAGGCAAGAATTTCCAGGCCGGCGCGACCGACCTAGCTAATAAAGCCGCGCCTGATCGCCTCCGCGACCGCCTGCACACGGTTGGCGGCACCCAGTTTGCTTTTGGCGTTAAGAAGGTGTTTCTCGGAGGTGTGCTCCGAAATGCCGAGTATCTGGGAAATCTCCCACTCGGACTTGCCGACAGCTGCCCATTGCAGGCATTCGCGTTCACGTGGCGTCAATTCAATGTGATCGATGGTCCTGCCGGCCATCGTGTGCAACTGCATGGCACGGCCGACGGCGTAGGTCGACACCAGCGAGACCATTCCGAATTCCGCTTCCGACAACTCGACCGCCTCGCCGCCCAGCGAGACCATGACGATCTGTCCGTCGAGGGTGACCAGGGGAAAGGCAAGGCCGTCGCGCAACTTGAACTCGCGGGCGTCGCCCATCACCTCGTCGCTGCTCTTGTCGATGGTGATGCTCTCGGACGCCTCGCGCCACTGGAAGGGCGCCTGCAGCTGCTTCATATGACCGACGACCGGATCGTGGTCGACATAGTTGCGCGCCACGTAGCGTTCCAGCCATTCGCCTGGCCAGTCGCAGAGAAGCACATGCTCCTTCTGCTGGCCGCGCGGCGTGCCTGGCTGCGGCACCGTGCCAGCCATCAGAGCTGTCAGCCCGAAATTCGAGGTGACGCCGAGCAGCCTCTCGCACACCGCGGCAGCGGTGCCGGCATGCTGCAGCTGGTCTATATATTCCAGAGTTCGATCGAAGTGACCCATCGCAACATCTACCCCATGTTGCTTCTGCTTTTGTTGCCGACTGTAGATGCTCGAAGCGCCCTTCGCCATCAACCCCGGATTGCAAGCGCATGGCTGACGCCGGTTATCTCCCCCGAGCCCGGCATTCATGCGGCCACTTGCAACAACGCTGGAAACATACGCCCAATTTCGACAGTTGAAATCAAAAACAATTGTGCCTGCGCCGATTTCGTACGAAAAGCCGAAGAAACATGACCGGGCGGAGCCTTATCGTGACATTCCGGTGGATAATGCTGGCCYTGAYTTCGTCGYTGATCGCGGCAYCGCCGCTTGTCGGCCCGACTCAGGCCGCCGAGCCYCAGGTGCCCGTGTTCTGGGAYGCCAAGGAGCGCCTGCCCAAGCCCGACCTCTCCGCGCTGCCGAGGYTGCGATTCCTGACCACCACCGACTTTCCGCCCTTCAACTTCATGGACGGTTCAGGCCGGCTGTCGGGTTTYCACATCGACCTSGCGCGGGCGATCTGCGCGGAACTCGGCATCRTCGAGAAATGCCAAATCCAGGCACTGCCGTGGAACGAACTCGACGARGCGTTGCAGAAGGGCGAGGGYGAAGCGATCATCGCCGGTATCGCCGCMACCCCGGAAAGCCGGGAGAAATATGCCTTCTCGCGCTCCTACCTGCAGTTCCCKGCGCGCTTCATCATGCCGAAGGCCAAGGCCTTCACCGAGCCGATCCTSGACAAGCTGCGCAGCAAACGGGTCGGCGTCATAGCCGGCTCGGCGCATGAAAAGATGCTGCGCGACTATTTCCGCACCGTGCAGGTCGTGCCCTTCGACAAGCCGGAGGATCTCTACGCGACCCTCAAGGCCGGCAAGATCGACGCCGCCTTCGGCGACGGCATGCGGTTTTCCTTCTGGCTGGGCGGCTCCGACGCGGCGGGCTGCTGCCGCTTCGCCGGCGGCCCGTATCTGGCGCCGGAATATCTGGGTTCAGGCATGGCGATCGCCACCAGGGCGGGCGACCCGGCGCTGGCGGCGGCCTTCGACTATGCGTTGCAGGAAATCTCGATCAAAGGCACCTTCGCAGAGTTCTACCTGCGGTATTTCCCGGTGAGCTTTTTCTGAGTCGGCCCCCGTTAAAGCCAATCTCAAGTCAGCGTGCGCAGGCGGGCTTTCGACGCGCGGGCAATCGCGGCGACGGTCAGCGTGTCGAGGTCGAGCTTGAGCCGGATAAGCTGAAGCACCCGCACTTCTTCCATGCGCATTTCGAGATCGACGGCCGCGACCTCGAAGGCGGCGGCATAGGCGGTATCGCGGAGCCGCTCAGGCAACGCCTGGGCAACGCGCGCGAGCACGCCCTCCAACCCGTCCTCTTCGTGCAGCGCCTTCTGGCACGCCTGGGCCACGGCAACCAGCCTGTCGCTGTTGAAATCGACGAAGACCGGCCATGAGCGGACGACATCGCCGATCCGCGTCAGCTCTACATCGGTCATGTCGCGATCGGAAGCCGAGGTGATGACCATCAGATAGATCAAGGCTTCGTGCGGCGTCAGCAAAGGCATTCAGAACTCCTTGACGATGGTGCCTGAAGGTAGGAACGGCTTGACGGCGCCGCAAGGAAAACCGCCGCAAATCGTTGACGCTCCGGCCTGTCGCGCCTAGAGACGCTGAAAATCTTACCTGCCGCGACTGCCGGCCCATGACTGGAACTTTGACATGACGGGATCAAACATCATCGATCTCAATCCCGAGATGCTGGCGGCCGCCACCGAAAGCAAAGCCTGGCCGTTCGAGGAAGCCAAGAAGATCATCGCCCGCTTCAAGGGCAAGGACTTCCCCGAAACCGTGCTGTTCGAGACCGGCTACGGCCCCTCCGGCCTGCCGCATATCGGCACGTTCGGCGAAGTGGCGCGCACCACCATGGTGCGGCACGCCTTCCGGGTGCTCACCGGCGACAAGGTCAAGACCAAGCTGCTGTGCTTCTCGGACGACATGGACGGCATGCGCAAGATCCCGGACAACGTGCCGGATCGCGCCTCGCTCGAGCCTTATATGCACAAGCCGCTCACGGCGGTGCCCAATCCCTTCGGCGGCGACTATCCAAGCTTCGCCGATCACAACAACGCGATGCTCTGCCGCTTCCTCGACACGTTCGGCTTCGACTACGAGTTCGCCAGCGCGACCCAGTATTACAAGTCGGGCCGCTTCGACGAAGTGTTGCTGCGCGCCGCCGAACGCTATGACGAGATCATGGCGGTGATGCTGCCGACGCTCGGGCCGGAGCGCCAGGCGACCTACAGCCCCTTCCTGCCGATCTCGCCGAAGAGCGGGCGCGTGCTCTACGTGCCGATGAAGCATGTCGACGCCAAGGCCGGCACCATCACCTTCGACGACGAAGGAACCGAAACGACCCTGCCGGTCACCGGCGGCAAGGTGAAGCTGCAGTGGAAGCCGGATTTCGGCATGCGCTGGGCGGCGCTCGGCGTCGATTTCGAGATGTTCGGCAAGGACCACCAGACCAATGCCGCGATCTACGACCGCATCTGCAACATCCTCGGCGGACGCGCGCCGGAGCACTTCGTCTACGAGCTGTTCCTGGATGAGGAAGGCCAGAAGATATCGAAGTCGAAGGGCAACGGGCTGACCATCGACGAGTGGCTGACCTACGCGCCGACCGAGAGCCTCGGCCTCTATATGTACCAGCGGCCACGGCAGGCCAAGAAGCTCTATTTCGACGTCATCCCGAAAGCGGTCGATGAATACTATGCCTTCCTCTCGGCCTATCCGCGGCAGGACTGGAAGGAACGGCTCGGCAACCCGGTCTGGCACATGCATGACGGCAACCCGCCTGCCATCGACATGCCGGTGCCCTTCGCGCTGCTGCTCAATCTGGTCAGCGCCTCCAACGCGCATGACAAGGCGGTGCTGTGGGGCTTCATCTCGCGGCATGCGCCGGGCGTGACCCCGGCGACGCATCCGGAGCTCGACCGGCTGACCGGCTATGCCATCCGCTACTTCGACGACTTCGTGAAGCCGACCAAGGTCTATCGCGCCGCCGACGACGTGGAGCGCGAGGCGCTGGCGAAGCTTTCCGAAGCGCTTGGCGCTTTGCCGCAGGGCGCGGACAGCGAGGCTATCCAGAACGCCGCGCTCAACGTCGCGCGCCGGATCGAGCGCTATCAGGACCATTCCAAGCAGAGCCCCGAAGGCGGGCCCGGCGTTTCGGTCGCCTTCTTCCAGATGATCTACCAGGTGCTGATCGGGCAGGAGCGCGGGCCGCGCTTCGGCTCCTTCGCGGCGCTCTACGGCATCGCCGAGACGCGCGCGCTCATTGAGCGGGCGCTGGCTGGTCAGTTGGCGGCGTAGCCGCGCCGTCGTCCGCCGGCAGGATCGACTCCGGCGCGATGGGCGCCGGGCTTGTCGCGGCGGGCAAGGCCGGCAGGCCGGCAAGATCGGGGGCGGCGCCGAAAATGCCTTTCCGGGCCGCACGCGCCTTGTCGCCCGCATCGGCATACGGTCCGTCTTGCGCGGCGCGGGCCCAGCCATTCTCCACCAGCCACTGGCCGACATCCTGCTTGCCGACCCAGCACTTTGTGGAGGCGGCGTCGTGCCCGCCTTGCGCAGGCAGCGCGCAGAYGACCGTGCGYCCGCGCAGGAAGGCCCGGAATGCGGTYCGGGCGCGAGCACCGCAGGCCCAGGACTTCCCCGCGTCGCTGCAGGTCTCGTCGTCCCTCACGGCATCGATGCCCGAAATGGTGACGGAATGGTCCTTGACCTGGATGATCCCGGCGGCGGAGGCGACCGGCTGGAACAGCTTGGTGCTGTCCTGGCCGTCCGGCATCTTCGATTTGCGCGGCTTCGGCGGACCTGCCAGCGCCAGATCGCTGAGCGGCGGGCGCGGCTCGACTCTTTCCATCTCTTCATCAGGCGACCCTGGCGGAGCAACGACATCAGGGTCGATCGTTCTTGAATGCACAACAGGCTTCGGCGGCTGAGGGGCGACAGGCGCGGGAATGGCGGAGGTGGCAGGCTCTTCCGGCGCATCCGAACCAGGTTGCGACATCGTGGCGGCGCCTGGATCGATCCGGTCCACCGTGATGGCGCTTTCACTGCCTTTCAGCGAGCGCCCGCCAACGACGACGAGCGCCGCCATCAGCGGGACCGCCAGGACCGTCAGGGCAATGTGAAAGAACCGCACCAGCCAGGACCTACTGGCTGGCCCAGACGATGCGCGCCACCCATTCGACGTCGCCCAGCGCAATGTCGCGATCCGGGTGGGTGGGATTGAGCGAKAYGAGCACGATCGACGTCGCGGTCCGCCGATCGAGCACCTTGGCCATCACCTCGCCGGCCGTCGTCTTGACGACGACGCGGTCGCCCTTGCGGACGGGCGCGCCCGGCTCGACGATCAGCACGTCGCCGTTCCTGTAGAGCGGCAGCATGGAGTCGCCCTGGATCTTGAGCGCGTAGGAGGCCTCGGCCGCCCGCGCCGGGAGTTCGACCAGGTCCCAGCCCTGTCCAGCGGGATAGCCGGCGTCGTCAAAGAAGCCGCCGGCACCGGCCTGGGCGAAGCCGAGCAGCGGCACGGCCCTGCGCGACTGTGCAGCGGCCACGCCAACACGTCCCTCGACCAGCCCGGTGAATTCTTCCAGCGAGGCGCCCGTCGCCTCGATGATCTTGGCCAGCGACTCGGTCGACGGCCAGCGCGGCCGCCCGTCGGAGGACAGGCGCTTCGACTTGTTGAAGGCGGTGGAATCGAGGCCTGCTCGCCTGGCGAGGCCGGAAGCCGACAGCGAATAGCGCTCGGCAAGAGCATCGATGGCGGCCCATACGCGGTCGTGTGAGAGCAATGCCGCGCTCCTTTAAAACAGGAAAAAATGCCTCGAAATTGTCTAGCGTGCGGCCATGCGATTGTCCACCAGCGAAGCGCCGGATCGCCAAAAATCGGGCCTTCCTGGCAAATTCTCGCAAATTCCGGTGGAAATCCATGAACGACCGTCCGGCTTCGGTCGGCGGGCGTGGCCGGGCGGAGCCGCCGATCAGCAGGCAGCGGAAAGCCAGCCACACAGGGGCCACGGCCGGACGCCTTGGCCATGGTGTGTCATACGCGCCCAGACATCTATCGCCGGGCGTCAGGCAGCCTGCTTGACCTCGCCCTTCTGGTAGGGGTCGAAGCGCTGGTAGAAGGTCTCGCCTTTCTCGGCGATGTCGAGCAGCAGCTTGGGTGCCTTGAACTCGGCCCCGTACTTCTTGTGCAGGCCCTTGGCGATCTTGACGAAACGCTTGGCGCCGATGCCGTCGATGTAGGAGAGCGCGCCACCGGTGAAGGGAGCGAAGCCGAAGGCCAGGATCGAGCCGACATCCGCCTCACGCGGATCGGTGACGATGCCCTCTTCCATCACGCGCACGGCCTCGAGCGCGATGGTTACCAAGAGGCGCTGCTTCAGTTCCTCGTAGTCGACCTTCTCGGGCTTGAGCTGCGGATAAAGATCCTTGAGGCCGGGCCACAGCTTCTTCTTCGCCGGCTTGGCGGGATAGTCGTAAAAGCCCTTGCCGTTCTTGCGGCCGAAGCGGCCGTGAGCGTCGACCATGGTGTCGATCAGCGCCATCTGCTTCGGGTCGACGGCCTTGTCGCCGAGATCCCTGATGGTCTGCTTCATGATCTTCTGGGCAAGGTCGATCGCCGTCTCGTCGGTCAGCGCCAGCGGGCCGACCGGCATGCCGGCTGCCTTGGCGGCGTTCTCGATCATCGCCGCCGGAACGCCCTCGATCAGCATCTTATAGGCTTCCGACATGTAGCGCAGCACGCAGCGATTGACGTAGAAGCCACGCGTGTCGTTGACGACGATCGGCGTCTTCTTGATGGCGCGCACGAAGTCGATGGCGACGGCGAGCGCCTTGTCGCCGGTCTTCTTGCCGAGGATGATCTCGACCAGCATCATCTTGTCGACCGGCGAGAAGAAGTGGATGCCGACGAAATTCTTCGGCCGCGCCGAATTCTTCGCCAGCGAGGTGATCGGGATGGTCGAGGTGTTGGAGGCGAAGATCGCCGACGATTTAAGCACCGCCTCCGCTTTCTCCGTCGCGTCCTTCTTGACCGCCGAATCCTCGAACACCGCCTCGACCACCAGATCGCAGCCGGCAAGGTCGGCATAGTCGGCCGTCGGCGTGATCAGCGACAGAAGCCTGTCCTTGTCCTCGGGCCTGGCGCGGCCCTTCTTCACCTGATCCGCCATCAGGCTGTCGGAATGCGCCTTGCCCTTCTCGGCCGAAGCCATGTCGCGATCGAGCAGCACCACGGGAATRCCSGCCTTGGCGGTGACATAGGCAATGCCGGCGCCCATGAAGCCGGCGCCGAGAATRCCRATCTTCTTGAACTTGGTGTCTGCGATGCCGGTCGGGCGGCGCGCGCCCTTGTTCAACTCCTGCAGCGACACGAACAGCGAGCGGATCATTGCCGCCGCTTCCTTGCTCTGCATGATCTCGGTGAAGTAGCGCTGCTCGACCCTGAGCGCCGTGTCGAACGGCACCAGGAGGCCCTCATAGACGCATTTGAGGATCGCGGCCGCCGCCGGATAGTTGCCGTAGGTCTCGCGCCGCAGGATGGCTATGGCCGGCGGCCACAGATTGGCGCCGGCCGCCGAATAGATTGGGCCGCCGGGCAGCTTGAAGCCCTTCTCGTCCCAGGGCGCGACCGGCCTCAGGCCGTTCCTGATCATCGCCTTGGCCGTCTCGACAAGTTTCTTCGGCTCGGCGACCTCGTGGATCAGGCCCATCTGCTTCGCCTTTTGCGGCGAGAGATTCTGCCCCGAGGTCAGCATCTGCAGCGCCTGCTGCTGGTCGGTCAGCCGCGGCACGCGCTGGGTGCCGCCGGCGCCCGGGAAGATGCCGATCTTCACCTCGGGAAGCGCCATCTTCACCTTGTCGCTGTCGGCGGCGACGCGACCATGGCAGGCGAGCGACATCTCGAAGGCGCCGCCCATGCAGGTGCCGTTGATCGCCGACACCCAAGGCTTGCCGGACGTTTCCAGCTTGCGGAACAGGCCGGTCATGTAACCGGCGTTGTCGAACAAGGCCTTGGTCGCCTTCTCCTGGTCATGCTCCTTCTCGGCCGCGAAGGTGGCGAGCATCTTCTGCAGCATGGTGATGTCGGCGCCGCCGGAAAAACTGTCCTTGCCGGAGGTGATGACCGCGCCCTTGATGGCGGCGTCGCCGGCGACCTTGTCGACGATGGCGTTGAGCTCGAGCATCGCCTCTTCGGTGAAAACGTTCATCGAGCGTCCAGGCATGTCCCAGGTGATCAGCGCGATGCCGTCGGCGTCGATGTCGAGGGTGAAATTGGTATAGGTCATTTGCTTTTCTCTCCCCGTCAGACGCGTTCGATGATGGTTGCGGTGCCCATGCCGGCGCCGATGCACAGCGTGACCAACGCGGTGTTCAAGTCGCGGCGCTCCAACTCGTCCAGCACGGTGCCGAGGATCATCGCGCCGGTGGCGCCGAGCGGATGGCCCATGGCGATGGCGCCGCCGTTGACGTTGATCTGGTCGTGCGGGATGTCGAAGGCCTGCATGTAGCGCAGCACCACCGAGGCGAAGGCTTCGTTGAGCTCGAACAGGTCGATGTCCGAGAGCTTCATCTTGGCGCGCTTCAAAAGCTTCTCGGTGACGTCGACCGGCCCGGTCAGCATCAGCACCGGCTCGGAGCCGATATTGGCGAAAGAGCGTATCCTGGCGCGCGGCTTCAGGCCCATCGCCTTGCCGGCCTTCTTGGAACCGAGCAGCACGGCGGCCGCGCCGTCGACGATGCCGGAGGAATTGCCGGCATGATGGACGTGGTTCACTTCCTCCACTTCCGGATGCTTCTGCACGGCCACCGCGTCGAAGCCGCCCATTTCGCCAGGCATGACGAAGGACGGGTTGAGCGAGGCGAGCGACTGCATGTCGGTCGCGGGCCGCATGTGCTCGTCATGGTCGAGGATGGTGAGGCCGTTCTGGTCCCTGATCGGGATCACGGAATTCTTGAAGCGACCCTCTTCCCAAGCCTTGGCGGCGCGCTTCTGGCTTTCCACCGCATAGGCGTCGACATCGTCGCGGCTGAAGCCGTATTTGGTGGCGATCAGGTCGGCCGAGATGCCCTGCGGCACGAACCAGCCCGGCAGGCCGACGGACGGATCCATGAACCAGGAACCGCCGGACATGCCCATGCCGACGCGCGACATGGACTCGACGCCGCCGGCAATGACGATCTCGTCCGCGCCTTGAGCGATCTTGGCTGCGCCGAAATTGATGGCGTCCAGCCCCGACGCGCAAAAGCGCGAGATCTGCATGCCCGGCGCCTTGGTGTCGTAGCCGGCCTCGAAGGCGGCGGCGCGCGGAATGACCGAGCCCGCCTCGCCGACCGGATCGACGCAGCCGAAGATGATGTCGTCGACATTGCCCGTGTCGAGCTCGTTGCGGTCGCGCAATGCTTCCAGCGTTTTGGCGGCGAGGCGCACCGCCGGCACCTCGTGCAGCGAGCCATCCTTCTTGCCCCTGCCGCGCGGCGTGCGCACGGCGTCATAGACGTAAGCCTCAGTCATTTTCGTGCTCCTTGGCTTTGCCGGCCGCCGCGCTCAAAGAGAGCGGCCGATCAGCAATTTCATGATCTCGTTGGTGCCGCCGTAGATGCGCTGGACGCGGGCGTCGCGGAACATGCGGGCGATCGGATATTCRTTCATGTAGCCATAGCCGCCATGCAGTTGAAGGCATTCGTCGACGACCTTGCCCTGCAGGTCGGACAGCCAGTACTTGGCCATCGAGGCGGTGACCGGGTCGAGGCCGCCTTCGATGTGGCGGGCGACGCAATCATTGTAGAAAACGCGGCCGATGGTGGCCTCGGTCTTCAATTCGGCCAGCTTGAACTGGGTGTTCTGGAAATCGATGATCGCCTTGCCGAAAGCCTTGCGTTCCTTGACGTAGTCGATGGTGAGCGCGAGCGCCCGCTCGATCATGGCGATGGCGCCGGTGCCGATCTGCAGCCGCTCCTGCGGCAATTGCTGCATCAGTTGGACGAAGCCTTTGCCTTCCTCGTGACCGAGCAGGTTGGAGGTCGGCACGCGCACGTCGTTGAAGAACAGCTCCGAGGTGTCGTTCGCCTTGAGCCCGATCTTGTCGAGGTTGCGGCCGCGTTCGAAACCTTCGACCTCGTCGGTCTCGACGACGATCAGCGAGGTGCCCTTGGCGCCCCTGTCCGGATCGGTCTTGGTGACGACGATGATCAGGTTGGCGAGTTGGCCGTTGGTGATGAAGGTCTTCGAGCCGCTGATCTTGTAGTGGTTGCCGTCCTTCTCGGCGCGCGTCTTCACGCCCTGCAGGTCGGAACCGGCGCCGGGCTCGGTCATGGCGATGGCGCCGATCAGCTCGCCGGTC
>BFBZ01000984.1_pt1 | contig 21116 bp, 13 predicted proteins | sample 1888401 | NCBI WGS metagenome assembly BFBZ01 (sample SAMD00112614, study PRJDB3348) | symbiont metagenome | host: Chara braunii | reverse complement strand
GTTAGGCGCGTTCAAGCAAAGCCGGGGGCCTTTTTGCTTTTCATTCGAGCACGATACAGCCTTGTAATTCTAAATGATGCATCCTTACTTGCCCGGCGCATATTTCATTCAAGTGAACATGCATCCATATTTTTTTCATCATTACTTAAACGCTTAAACACACACAAATGAAACAGAGAACAAGAACAAAAAGACAAGGCATCATGATGGCTGTAGCGGCCCTGACGCTTTGCAGCACCCTATTTTTCATGTGCAAAAAAGAATCAGCCAGTACCAGTGAACAATCCACAAAGACCTCCATGGCGGCTGCCTTAGGGAATCCTGATAATTTCACGGAAGACCAGATCACCAGTTTTATCAGTGATATTAGGTATTACCACAATAGCGACCAGCAAAAAACAGTCAATGCCGCTGATGGCATCAATAAGATGGAAGCCGCCTTTAACTATGTGTTCTCCGATATTGATACCCCTTACCAGACAGTTACTACCAGCAACGATTATACTTTTAACTTCACCGCAAACCCTGATGGGACGTATAACATGACCGACATCTCCAGTACCATGTACAATATCAAATCCTACATCAACCAAAAACTGGCTGCCGATAACAAACTACGGGTGATGCTGGGCTCCATTGATGTAAATCCCAACGGTGCCGGTTACATGCTGACCGTTTATATCGGCACTGCGGATGGCTCGCTCATGGGTATGGCCGCTCCTGCACCACCAACAGTCACCACCAATAACTATGAATGGGGCTGGGGTAACAAGGTAAATGCTTATTACGGCTGCACAGATCCCGGACAGTATGCCATACAATCCAATGGGGGCGATTACCTGAAATCACTCTATAATTACACCATCGGATCAGGCCAGATCTATGCCGTTATAGGCGGAAGGCTGAATATCCCCTACCTGAGCGGAAGGAATGTGATAAGTGTTATTGACCCAACTACTAACAATGCGACGACCTGGATGACCTGGAAGAACACAACAAGCGTTTCTACTACCGGCTTCCCAACAAGCTCGCCCGCATCGAGCCGCCCTGCGGCCAATGCCTTGTTCTCTAAGGGTCAGGATGCCAGCGTATACCCTATGTACGGATGGTTAGCAGGGAGCTACCAGGTATTGGATTATAACTGGTGTCTGCCGGCAGACTATATCAACTGGTATATCGCTAAAGTAAATGATGTCTGGACCTCTGTCAGGCCATCTGCTTCCACACTCCCGTTATTTGCAAACCCTGGCTATACCAACCCGTCTGACCTCAGTTTAACGGATTACATCGTGCATGAAGATGGACCTGCCAATTGCGCTGGCGATATTCATCATATCGTGCAATACCATTATACCAATGTCAAAAGTAAATCGGTCAACTACCCAATTTATTAAGAAGAATTTAATGAATCCCTGCTCTATATTCGTGGGCAGGGATTTTTATTTTATGCCGGTATGAAGAAAATTATCCGTTTCCTTTTCCCTATTACCTTGATCTTATGTAACCTCTGGGCCTCAAAAGCGCAGTCGTCTACTTATCCCTGGCTTACCCAGCGTTGGTATGATACGGATAGCGCCCTGCATTATGAGCTGGTCATGGTATATCCTTTAAAAGACAATACCATGCTGTTCACAGGCTGGGAACAAATGCCAAGACCAATCATCAACGGGGATTACCCTGTTCCGTACCCCGTGATCAGGCCGGTATTATACAGGACCTCTTCTACCGGCGCCATTCTGTATAAAAAAAGATTCTTTAAGACGGGAGATACCTACATCCAGTACCTCGGTAATGTCTTTGAATCGGATGATGACAGCCTGGTCCTGATCGGGGATGGTATCCATGAAATTGATAGCATGCCGGCATTGGTCTATATGAAGTGTGACCATAGCTTAAATCCCGGCACCATCAAAACATATCCATTGTTTGATTCTTTGCCATCAAATAGTAGCTCACATTATTCAGCCAGCTATCCGCCCCTGTATTATCCCGGCTATGGTGTGGGCGGTGGAGGTGGTATTTTTAAGAAGCACCCGGATGGGGGGTTTTACGGTGTAATCACTACGATCGGATTCAATAAAATTCAAGATGGCTGGGAGGTCGGGGCGCCTATTTTTCTTAACTATTTCCGTATAAATACGGTTGGAGATCTATTGGATAGTTCACATATCACATCAAGGATGTTTTATGCTTCCCGAAATGATGTGGACTATAGCCCGAGCCTGCACCAATACCTCACCATGGATGTGACCAATGCCCGTTACATGTTGGACAGCAATATGAAGCTCATTGGCTATAAGCCATCCCAATACACGACTGATGACAGTTTCCAGATGGTCTACCCGGGGGTTAATTCCATGATGCCCTATAAGAACAAGCACCTTGTTGCCGGGGAAGTAGAGTTTACCACCCAAACAGGACCCATGTCATGGCAGGAATACGATTACCTAAAGCTCATGATCCTGAATGACTCCTTCCGTATTGTCGATTCGTTTCAATACAATCCCTTTGTGCCCATTGGGCATTCCAATAATACGGCAACCTTTAAAACGATAGACTATATAAATGCCGATTCGGTCTTCATGGCCTGTGCGCCCATATTTGATATCTATGGTTATACGCTGCCTGTGACCATTTTTAAGGTCGATTCCGCTTTTAAGATCAGGTGGCAGACCATTGATAGCATTCCTGATTTCTGGGACCTGGAAAGCATTGTCGCTACACCTGATGGGGGCTGTGTGATCGTGGGTAATAACATGGTCAACCAGGGCAGTATAGGCATGTTCGCCGTCAAATATGACCGCTCAGGCATCAAAACGGCTGTGCACTATTTTGAGAAGGATATGCAGGAGGTGACGATCTACCCGAACCCTGGAACGGACAGGCTATTTGTGAGCGGCGCCACTCAGGGCAGGAGCTTTGTCCTATATGATGTGCAAGGCCGGGAATTGATCCGGGCCAAGGACTCAGAGCTGGCCAATGGCATTCATGTGTCAGGTCTCCGTAGCGGTATTTACATATACCGTATCACAGATCCTGGTACCGGGGAGATGAAGGCCGGCAAATGGGTAAAGCAATAGCATTTTAACGGTCGCTGAAGTTTCGCATCTATCAACGCAATGATATATTAAAGAACACTCGAACTGCTTGGTAGTGTGTCCTGTTCTGTTTGTTCCAATATTATTTCGCCAATGAAATATAGCCAATCTCTAATAGCTAAAATTTCTTCATCGGTATAATGATTTCCTTTTACGTTTAAGTGTTTTTTACATTCGGTTAGAGATAACCGTTCACTTGGTTTTATTGTTTTCATGGCTAATCAGTGAAGTTTTTTTTATGTTTTTCCAGAGTATTATTATCCATGTTTGTCACTCCTTCACAAAAGCTGAATGAAATGCATGTTCAGGTGTTGTGATTTCCACAAAGTAATAACCACTTTTTAACAGGGAAATATCTATGTTTTCGACATTATGACTCTTTAAAACCAAATTGCCAAAACAGTCTGTGATTGCTACGATAGCATTTGAATTAAGCACAGGCGCACCGGCAATGTTTATCTGATCTGTTGCAGGGTTAGGGTATATTTTGAAAGAGGGATTTTCTTTTTCAAATTCCTTGACCCCCACTGTGGCACCCAATTTTACAACCCAAAAATCCGAATGCCCATGATTACTGGTTACATCGCCATTATTAGAATAGGTATACCCTGTCATCACATAGCCGCCATCAGTGGTTTGTCTCATGGACCAGGATTCTTCAATACTTGGTCCTCCGAATGCCCCTTGCCCTTGTTTTGCGCCAACGCTGTCAATTTTTAACAACCAAAAGTCACCATTACCATAACCACCCGTCACATCCCCATCATTGAAGGTATAAGCCGCTCCACCGATGGCATAACCATTGTCAGATGTCTTCTGGATGCAAAATGCCTGGTCGTCACCTGAGCCTCCATAATTTTTTTGCCATTTAATATTTCCGGATGCTCCTAATTTCACAATCCAGTAATCTTCAAGGCCATAGTTCCACCCAACATCGCCATCAAAGGATGTGGATCTGCCTGCTACAACATATCCACCATCGGATGATTGTACAACGGAGTAGCCCGAATCTTCTTTTGTGCTTCCTAATGATTTCTGCCATTGAAGTGCCCCTGAGCTGTCTGTTTTAATAACCCAATAATCCCAGCAACATAACCCGCAGCCATTTACGCAACTCCCTCCGTGGTAGCCAGTTACCTGTCCATCATTAGACATTGTAGAACCTGCCAGGATGTAGCCATGGTCTGATGTTTGCTGCACGCAAGCTCCTATATCATCTTTCGACCCCCCGTAAAATTGCTCCCATTGCACTACTCCCATAGAATTCAACTTTATCAAAAGAAAATCACTGCCACCAGCTCCAATGGGACTGCTTCCAACAAGACTCCCTCCGGCCCCGATGATAAAGCCGCCATCTGCCGTTTGCTTTATAGAGCTGGACACACAGGAAGATGGTACGAGGTTCTGCCATTGGATAACACCCATTGAGTCAATCTTGATTGTCCACAAACTCTTAAAGTAGCTATAATTTCCGACGACATCCCCGTTTATTGAACCAGAGATGCCGGAAACCACGTAGCCACCATCTGCTGTCTGAAGTACAGATGTTGGAGTATCATTGCTTGTGCCACCATAGCACTTTTGCCACTGGATCAGGCCAGCAGCGTTTAATTTCACAAACCAATAGTCTCCTCCTCCATGGTTTCCGCTCACATCACCATTATTGGAATCACTGCTACCAACCACAACATAGCCTCCGTCTGCGGTTTGTTGAATATCGGCGGCAAACTCAAATCCGGACCCCCCTAATGATTTTTGCCACTGGATAGCAGGGTTTTGTGAGAATGCCCACAATCCGGATAAAAGTATAAAAAGAGTAAGTATTGTCTTCATATTTGAATAGTTTGGATAGATAAAACTAACCACTATAGAATCTCTTTAGCTGTTGCTTTTATCCGGCGGTGAGGATATATTGGTAAATGGTCAGGATGAGATCATAACTGGTAAATGCCTTAGGACATAGCTTGATGGCTTCCTGCTGAATTTCCAAAACTACCTAGGCGTGTTCAAGCACCCTGATTGCTAAAAGCCCCGAACAGAGCCTGTGAAATAATCATCAGAGCCTGTAAAGTGCTCATAATGATCGAAACATGTAAAAAAATGACGTATTTTTGGTATAAACCTTCACGATAGAATAATGATTAGACAATGGCTTAAAATCCTTGTTATTATTTCAATGGCAGGATTCAGTAGTGTATATGGGCAGGTTTATCATAAAGAGTGGGAAGATATCCTACATGGACCTGGAGGCAACATCGGTACCAGTATTGAGAATACAACAGATAGGGGTTATATTGTAGCCTGCGGATCAGAATCTTATTGGACTTCTCCTTATGGAGGAATAGATTACAGGGTTATTAAATTACGTGCAGATGGAACTGTGAAGTGGCAAAAAACATACGGGGGACCTGGAAGTGATGTGGCACAATCCATACAGCAAACCAGTGATCTCGGATACATTGTGGTGGGGACAAGCAGTTCTACAACAGGAGACGTTTCGGGTAATCACGGTGGAAATGATATATGGGTTTTGAAGATTGATTCTGCAGGTACGATTCAATGGGAGAAATCCTATGGAGGAACAGCAGATGAGAGTGGAGCATCGGTTCAGCAAACCAAAGATAAGGGCTACATAATTGGAGGGACAACATCTTCGGCAAATGGTGATGTAACCAGCAATCATGGCGGGTATGATTATTGGGCATTGAAACTCGACAGCACTGGTCTTATTCAATGGCAAAAAACCTATGGTGGTACACAAACCGACTATATCTGCACCGCTCATCAGATTAAAAGAAGTGGGTATATTTTAGCGGGGTATACCTATTCTAATGATGGAGATGTTTCTGGAAATCATGGCGTCACAGATTATTGGCTATTAAAGTTGGATACTCTGGGAGCAGTTGTGTGGAAAAGAATATATGGGGGCAGTGATTATGATAATTTGGAATCATTACAGCCAACAGCAGATAGTGGGTTCGTTATATCAGGCAACACAGCATCACACGATGGAATTTTTTCAACAAATACAAACGCTAACGCATTTTATGTATTGAAATTGGATACAGCGGGAATGATCCAATGGAATAACCAGGTTCCTTTCCATTTAAGCGGTAGTCAAATTCGGCAATGCCGCGATAATAGCTACATCCTTAGTGGTAATTCGGTTTATATTCAACAGGGCCAGAGCGGAGCCTGGACTATTCCTGTCGCTAATTTCCTTAAACTTGATTCTGCAGCGAATGTGCAATGGTCTGTTGTTACCTCATGGTCTCCTTTTCAAACCCCTTTTTATCAATATCGTATCGGTAACATATGTGAGAGCAGTGATAGCGGATATGTTTATACGGGAAGCACAGGTGATGACTGCTGGGTAGTAAAATTATATAATGGCATTGGTACCAACATCATTAATACCGGTATTGAAGTGAACGGATTGGAAAATGGATGGATAATATTCCCTAATCCCATGAAAGACCTGTTGATCATCAGGCATGAAAAACCTATGGCGCCCGTAGATTACGAAATAGTAGATGAATTAGGTAGAACTGTATTGCGTGGGAATATGCAGGGAGACCAATACCAAATAATTACAAGTAGTTTGCAAAATGGTATTTACACCTTATGTATTGGCTCTTCGAGATTCAAACTGGTTAAACAAGACTGATTTGTATGGCAATGACTGCCAAAACGTAAGACTGATGATCCTCTCAGAAGCAGATCCTCAGGGAATCATGTTCCTGTATAGGTTTCAATTGAAATAAACCCCGGCAGGATGCCAGGGTTCATGTGTGGTTTTATTAATCTGTGATTTGTTTTTCTGTATCTGCAATTTGATTTTTTAAATCTTCTATGACCTTTGTTTGATCTTCGATTTGCTGAGCTTTCTCATCTTCGCTTCTTCCAAGTTTCCATTTCTGAATATCATCTAATCTTGATTCAGCTGCTGCCAATTGACCTTTTAGATCGATTAACTGCTGTTTTAACGCATCCTGGTTCGCGGCTGCTTCAACCTTCGCCTGGTCATCAGCCTGTTGTTGCAATAACTGCTGTTGTCCTGCGGTAGCTGCCGAATCTAATTTTCTTTTTTCCTCTGCTGCGATTTGCTCTTTTGATGGTCCACACGCTGTCAACACAGATACAAGGACCGCAATCGTTGTAATCGTTTTTTTCATATTTATTTGTTTTTGGTTTATATATAAAGACTATGCAACATTCCGGTTTAGCGAAATAAACTTACATATCCATTCTTCTTCAGGGATTCGCCTTTGCTATTGGTGTATTCCACCACATAAAAATACACCCCCTCACTACACTTCTCGCCGGTGGGTGTGGTACCATCCCAGGCAAACACGGCTTTGTCACGCAGCACCGGCTCATAGACGATATTGCCCCAACGGTTATAGATCGTGACCGAATGAATGGTAATACCTTTGCCCTGGATCAGAAAGGTATCATTCTTGCCATCCTCGTTGGGTGTGAACACATTGGGGATGGTAAACACAGGCACTTTGTTGCAGGTATCAGCAATAGTGATAGTGACGGAGGCCGTGGTGATGGCCTTGCATTGTTGCTTGGTGAGGGTATAGGTAGTAGTCTTGCTCACCCAGGCTTTGGGGCTTGGGCAATTTATGCAGCTCAGGCCGGTGGCTGGTGTCCAGGTATAGCTGGCCGCTTCGCTCACGTTAGTGCCCAGTAAAAAGCTATCCGCGGCGCATACAATGGTATCCCGCGCGCAACGTGCGTTGTGCACCTCTTCTAGGTTCACATCGTCTATTAGAATATAAGCCAGATTGCGCCAGGCTGTTGGGTATACCTTCACCGTAGCGGTATTCGAATCGTCATAAAAATTGCCAATGGTCATATATTTCTCATGACCAACTGCTGTGAACACACCACTCACTTCAATCCAGTTGAGGGTATCGGTAATGATATTGCCCAAGGGATTGGCGATTTGAGGAATGACATTCAAAGGAAGAATGACTTGTGGTAAAGGAAATGCCTGGTTACAGGGGAAAGAATTAGGTGACAGATACATTCCGATCCGGTCAGTGCAAATTTCGGATTCATTCGAGACATTAAGATACATGGTACCGCAATACTGTTTCCCCGGCGCAAGCGAATCCAGCAAAGGCACATGGATATATTCCCTACGATTGGGTGGAGTTCCGGTCGAAGTCCCACCAAATAGTAAGATACTGCCAAACCCATTACCAGTTCTGGGGAACTGAAACCCTTGAAAACCATAATAAGGAACACCAACTCCATTTGGACCTCCCCAAGAGTTGAAACACACATTAAAGGCATCTTCTCCACCAGCCAAACCACACCAGGGACTTAATTGCCAGAATTGATTGGCGGCTGGGCAGGATAAATAATTCTCAAAAGAATAATTGGGCACCAGGTTCTGGGCCTTGGTCCACACGGACAGGAATAAAAGAATATGTACGACCCTATACCTCAAAGACAACGTTCCATAAAGTTAAGAAAAAAGCCTGCTGAATGTATACAGCAGGCTTTTTAAAACAGTACCGTTTATTTAATAATAATGATCTTATCGCTTTTCAGCAATTGCCCGTCTTTGGCACTGAGGCTGTAATAATACACCCCATTGCCCAGGTTCAGCTGGAGCTGACGCAGGTGGCTCTCCGGGCTCAGCTCTTCGCTGTAAAGCAACTGGCCGCTGATATCATAGATACGCAGGTCTGCTGCCCGGTTCAACTGGTATTGCAGGCTCATGCTGCCATTGTTCGGGTTGGGGTACAACGTGACATCCGTAACAGCCACGCCGGTTTTGGTATGTGTCGATTTTCTCGCCAGCAGATCGGCTTCCGTACAGGTTTCCCCGAACAGGATGTTGTCATTATAGATCCTGCACAACAGGGCACGGGCCTGATACACGGCATTGCCATGTTTGAGCGGGCATTTGTAGGCCAGGCCGGCCAGGTCGCTGATCTCTGAAGACGTATACACATAACCCGGGTTTTGCAGAGCATTCAGCAGGGCTGCATTCACCAGGTGCTGGTTCTGGTCCACCAGGCTGGTACTGTTGCCCACGGCAGTATTAGCACTTTGAGCCGATGTGTATGCCTGCGCCAGGATGAGGCTGTCCACATTGCTGTTGCTTTCCAGCACGGTATTGTGGTTGGCGGTATAGAAAGCATTGAGCCCCGTATGTGAAGTCGCATAGCCCCGGTCCATCAGGCCATACACATAGCGCCGGTTCATGTCGCGGGTTTGGGGCAGGTAGACTGCATCCGTATCGAGCTGGCTCACCAGGCGGTACAGGGCGCTGTCTTTCTGGGCCTTTTCTTCGGCCAGCAGGGTCGAATCGGCATGGGCCACCTTCAGGCCCGAAGTCATCGGACTGGTGCAGGTATATGGACTTGCGAAAATGGACGACAGGGAGATGGTTCCCGGGTTCACATTCGGGTAAACGCCATAATTGTCAACACCTAAAATTGCACTTCCACCAGATTGCACAATATTCAGTGACTGTGGTTGTGGGTATTCATTTGTGTTGTTCTGCACCACCAGGTTGGAGTTCTGCGCCGAGCTGCCTGCATCGTTCACCAATGTTTTGGAATTACTAAAGGTACCGAGCCATTGGTTACCGCTGTAGCGGCTCGACAGGCCCGTGTTGCCCTGGATGCCGATCACCCCGTTGAGGCGCAGTACCAGGCCATCATTGGCCGTGTTCATCGTGTTGTTATACCAGCCCGCCGCCGTGGTGAGACAGTTGCCTTCATACACAAAACACTGCCCCACGGTATTCACCGTGTTACAGTTCAGCTTGCAGGAAGGGCTGAGCTGCATATATACCGCCCGGTGGCGGTTATTGGCCGTGCCCGTGCTGCTGATGGTATTGTTATCCACCGTGGCATTGTTCGTGCCATTCAGGTTGATGCCGGTATAGCTGCCGGAGGTGGCATAAGGCATGGTGATGTTGTTGCTGCTCATGCGGCCGCCATTCTTGATATTGGTCATGGCAATGCCGTTCACGCATTTGGAAATGGTATTGGCATTTACCACCACCATGTCATCCGGCACGCTGGTGAAGTTATTGCCGGAGCTGTACAGTATGATGGCCTGTGTAGCAAGGTAGCTGCCCGTTGTGGTGATGGTATTGTTAGAGGCACTGGTCTGCGTCGGGTTGCTCGTATAAGACGGGATGCTGCTGTAATTGGCATAGATTCCTGTATTACAATTGGTAATGGTACCCATATTGGCCTCGAAGGTGGCTATCGGGTCATTGGCATAGATGCCTGTATTACCGATGCAGCCGCTGCCGCAGGTGCTTGCCGTGGAAATGGCCGTGTTGTTCACCGTGTAGGTGTTCACCCGCACATCCGGGATCTTCTGCGTTTCCACCGCACGGTACACATTGGTGAAGTTCGTGTTATTGGCCCCGATCTTCAGCGTGGTGTTGGTATTGGTTGTTACACCATAGATGCCCACACCAATAGTAGGCGGTGCCGGGAAGCCCGTAACACCAACGCCTGTGAAATTGCTGTACTGGTTGCTGAGGCTCTCGAAGGAGGATTCCTGGACAAACACCCCATAGTCCATATAGCTGAAGCTATTATCCGGTGTGCTGGTCACTGTGCCTGGTCCCACGACACCCAGGTACACCGCATTGAGCTCTACGCCTGAACGGCCGCGGGATTTGATGATGGGTGAATAAAAGCTGCTGCACTTGAGGCTGTTGCCCGGTGAGGTGATGCTGGCCGTAGATGTGTACACGCTGTTGTCGGAAGTAAAAGGGTGGCAGCTGTAGGTGCCCACTGCGGCCTTGCTGTTCACAATGTTCACCCCGATGTAGTTCTTATTGAAAGTGGTACCGCTCACTGTCAGGATGCCGCCTACCGTGGTGTTCAGGCAGTTATTGTACACGGCTTTATAGGCATCTTCTACCGAGCAGCCGCTCAGGGTAAGCTGGCCGCTGGCGCTGCCGTTATGCGCCAGCTCAATGCCCTGCCACATATCCTGGCAGGAGTAGAAGCTGCAATTGGTGACGTTGAGCCTCGCCGTCGGGCTCACCAGGATTTTGGCCCCTGATGACATACGGAAACTACAATTGCTCCAGGTGGTGTTCACCGAAACTGTCAATACCCCTGAAATAGCATAAGGGCCGCTGGTGAGGTTCTGGTAAGCGGAACCACTGTTGATGGTCGTGTTGTAAGGGATCACTTCGCTGGAGGTACAGCAGACCGTGGCGGTCACATCCACGCACATGCTGGCCGAAGCGGAAGCGTTACAGCCGATCAGGTCGCTCACGTTACAGGTGTAAATCGTATTGTCCGTTGGCGATACCGTGATGCTTTGCCCGTTCAGGTTCCCCGGCTGCCAGGTATAGCTATACAGGCTTGGCGTGCTGGTGGAAACAGTCAGGGTCGTGGACTTCCCTGCGCATACATAAGGACTGCTGATTGTGATCGTCGGGCTGATGCCCGCTGAATTGATCACGTACACCGTGACTGCGGAATGCCCCACGCCACAGCCCGGGATATTGCCATAAAGGGTATACGTGGTGGTGACACTTGGCGATACGGCGACGGCTGAGCCTGTGAGGGCACCGGGCTGCCAGGTGTAAGAGGTACCGCCCGAAGCGTAGAGCGTGGCCGTACCGCCGGCACAGATGCCGCTCGGGTTGGCATAGAGCGAGGAGAAGCTGTTAACGGTCTGGGTATAGGTACCGTTCATGGTGCAGCCATTGTTATCACTGGCTGTGACAGTGTAAACAGTCGTGACCGAAGGGCTCACGATGGCCGTGGCCGAGGTGATCCCCGTAGGCTGCCAGGTGTAGCTGGTCGGGTTCGGGTCGCTGCTGCTGGCACTGAGCGTGGCGCTGTTGCCCACGCAGATCGGGTTAGGCCCGCCGCTGAAGCCCACTGTAAAGGTCATTACCTGCGTGGTGGCCGTGGCCGTACAGCCGGTGCTGTTATTGGTGCCGGTCACTGTATAAATAGTGGATGTGGTTGGGCTCACCGTGACGGTATTGCCGCTCAGGCTGCCGGGCTGCCAGTTATAGCCCAGGTTTAGGCCCGAGGAAGTGAGGGTGCTGGTGCCACCCGGGCAGATAAGTGTGGGCGAAGCGCTGGCCGATACAACCGGCAGCGGGTTAACAGTAATGGCCACGGTAGCGGAAGCCGTCATACCGCAGGCATCTGTGCCTGTCACCGTGTACACAGTAGACACAATGGGCGACACCGATACGTTGCTGCCGGTCATGGCACCCGGCATCCAGGTGTAAGATGAGCTGGCAATGCTGGGTGTGGAAGTGGCCGTGATCGGCACGTGGGCACCGGCACAAACGGTCTGGGTGCGTGGGCTCACCGTAATGGTGGGCGTATAGATGCGGGTTAAAGACACATCGTCGAACAACACATACTGAAAAGGGTCGCTGTCCCCCACATAACCACTCGCGACATTCTGCCCGATGTTCGTGCCGATCATGATGTTATTCTCATTCGGGCCGTTATAGACAAAGGTGTTGGTGCAAAGCGTCCAAGTGTTTACCGGAAACACTGAGAAGTCTGTCAGGTCATGTACATTGACAGGAAAGTCACAGTATGAACCGCCTGGTGGAATAGACGTGCCATTCGAAGCAGCGACGCTTACCTTGACCGGGTTCCCACCATTATTGATCGTGTGGTTATTGAAATTCCCTTTGAAGTTGAAGGCCCAAAAACTCACCTTATAGGTCTGGCCATTGACAAGCGGCGTGTTCAGCAGTGACTGGATGCTTTCACTGTAATGGTAGTTAAAGGCTGGTTCATAAAAGACGTAACAGCCAACCACAACATCGTTGGGATGACCATTGTGGCTGTCAAAGGGTGGTGTACTCCAGGTACTCGCACCTAAATCATCCACATTATTGTTATTGGTGCAATAGCGGGTGTATACATCCGTAGTACCTTCGTATTGGTTCCAGCAGTTCACCACGCCGTTGATGTAATAGTTGCAGGCATTGGCGGAATTGACACTTTCAAAGCCGCCGTTGTTCACCAGGTCACAAGGAGTGACAGGTGAGCAGGTGCCATAGTTGGTGTACAAGCGGATGTTCACAATGGGCGCTGCCGCTGCACAAGATGTACAGGTGGAGGCTGTGGTCAGCATACGAATGTATAAAGTACTCCCTGAAGGGATGATCCCTGTGTACAGGAAGGCCGTGCTGTCTATAGGCTTGATGCTATCCCTTGAGCGGAGCGTAAAGCTGCTGCCAGAGGACAGGTACAGCTCAACACTGTCCAGGGTATAGGTAGAGCCTTTCTGGAGCACTTTGAACTGCACGCTCACCACGCTGTCTCCGATCCATTTGAGCCAGCGCTCGTGCGAACCGATGGTGTCCTGGATGGTCTTGGTACCGGAGCCTACGTTCTTATAGACTGTGGGCGGGCTGGTAGGTGTTTGCGCCTGGAGCTGCCACATGCTTAATAGTAAGGCAAACAACAGGAGGAGTTTGTTGGGTTGTTTCATAGGTGTTGGTTTTTGTTTTTTGATATGAGTAATGGTTTCGGTCTGTTGTAAAACTATGGTGATGTATGGCGATACGCCAATTGGTTTTCAATAAGTGGCCCGTTTGATTTGATATCTGGCGCGGGCATTTTTTCGGGCGTAATGTTACCCGTTTATATCCGTGCCTGCAATCCGTAGAAATACGGATTTTAAATAGGTAGAAATACCTACTACATCACGGCAACCCATGATTAAGGTGGCGTATCTGGTAGTGGTTGTTGCCGTGGGCGGGCTGCTTGGCGAAGTTGCCTTTTAAAACGCCGGTGCTGCCCGGCGCTGATCCTGTCCATGTAAGCCTGGTGCCGTGCCCATTGCTCATACGAAAATAACCTGACCTTTAGTCGCAGGATGCTTTTGGTTAACATTCCGGCAACCTCAATGATGCTTTTTTGCAACAGGCCGCAGCATATAGCATAAGAGCCGGTTTGCAAATAAAGGCTGATCAGGCCGATCTCCTCTTTACTTAGGAAGCAATCTTTGCTTTTGATCCAGTCTTTGTAGCGGCGGTAAGGGTTTAGGGCACGGATGAGCGCCTGTTTTTTGGTGGGCGGGGTAAGAGATGGTTTCATAGGGCGTTGATAATGAATCGTATAAATGTATTAAAAAAAACAATATGTGTATTAAAAATACCATATATGTAAAATATTAATACCGTTATGATGAAATTTTGATACGGTCTTTGAGGCAACTTTGATCTATGGCCTTACCACATATCGGAAATAAGATAAAATCAGTCGTCAAGGAGAGAGGAATGGAGAAAGCCGAGTTCGGGCGCAGGATCAATATGTCAAGGGAAAATGTGTACAGCATCTTCAGGCGAAAGACCATCGATACCGGCTTGTTGTCCACTATTTCACAAGTGTTGGAGCATGATTTTTTTAAATATTATACACCCCTGGCTAAGGAAGTGGAGAAGCTAAAAGACGAGAATCACGCACTTCACGAAATGATCAAACTCCTGAAGCCCCGGAAAAAGGACTAAATTATCTAATGATATAGCTGCCTTAAAAAACCTGATGATGGAGAACGATTTAAAATCCCGTATCGATGTAATTCTTACAGATAAGAGGTATGACTACAAAGCATTAGCCCACGAATTAAAATTACCGGAATACGAATTAATAGGGGACCTGGAAAAGGGTGCTTTGTCGTTCCGTTATATAGAAGCTATTGCAAAAGCCTTACAGGTGCCTTTGTATTCTCTTTTTTTCACAAACAATGCGCCTGTCCATATCCCAGGTAAGCCTTACGCAGAATGGAGCGAACAAGACGAGGATCCCAGCCCGCAAAAGCTCCGGGAAGAGATCGCTTTCATTGAAGATCTGCTGAGATTTAAGAGAGAGCAGCTCGACAAGTGGCAAGGGTAAATATTGGCCTCCGAGAAAGAATTTTGTCTCGTATGATGAAAATGTATTGAGCGGTCATAGAAACGCCTTTAAAAGCATTTTTATAATGACCTTAACGATCCACACCTAAGCAGCCTTTCATATTGATCCCTATAGGGTTCTTTTTATCATCCCTTAAAGGGCTTCTTAAAAACAACCTGCCAAAAATCTACATTTCTATTGCTCGCTCTTTCCATTGCTTTCTTATCATAAAGAGCCCTACAAGTCATGCTTATATTATGATACGACCCTGAAAATTCTCAGAAAACCGACCAGTTACAAAGCCGTAAGCTATCTGTACATTACCTACGATAAATTTTTTGCTTAGGTACTATACTTTTATCCCGAAGAATTAGAATACCATGAAAAAGATATTTTTTCTGCTATCAACGGTTGTCATCGTAGGTAGTCACGCTTTAGGGCAAAACAATTTTAAGATTGGGATCTTTAACAATTTTCTGACATACGATAGTAACGGAAATATTGTTTCGAATACCATGTATAACGGAGGCTATTCAAGCGGTCTGAATGTTTTGGCCCAGGATGGCTTTAATTTAATGGAAACCTACTGGCCAGATCCGTATCTTCTAAAATCCAATTATAAGCCTTTAGCACAACTTGTACATAACAACAATATGCAACTGATGGATCACCTTCAGGAATGGTTTAAACCAACACAATCCACGCCCAGCCACACGGGCATCTGTCAGTTTAATGCCGGGTCCAGTAATCCATATTATATAGGGTGGAATTACGATTGGCTGTACCAGAACGTTTATAATGATACGTCAATATCCAAGGTTTTTTACGCGCATGACATGGGTACTGAATTTTCTTATTTCCATTATTACCCTATTGCCAATTACGGAGACTGGTGGTGCGATTATAATTGGTATAATTGCTACGGTTCGCCCGGTTCTACCATAAAATTGAATAATTCGTGTGAGGCGTCAGGTAAGTATCACGCCTCCGAAATTCCGCCACAGGTCTTGTCAGATGCAATAAAATATCTTAAAGTTACGGCATACCCTTCAATAACCCAGCCCATAAGCTCCGGGCTCGCCACGCATAACGGATATGTTTCTGATGGCTACCAGGATCCTTGTTATTATAATGTAGCTCCATGTTATGGAATGTATAACCCGCAGGATTATCTTAATTTCCCTGGAGTGAATCATGCCCAAAAACCTGATATTATAAACGAAGATTCCTATTACAATAATGCATTCGCAGGTTGGGGAAGCCCAAACAGCAGCTCAAACAATTATTTGGGCAAATTTATAAACATTGACTACATCCACTCAAAAGGATACACTCATATCATTTCAGAAAATGATATTGCCAGGGAGGATATTCACGATGTGTACTCAAATCCAGGCGTGAAAAATTTTAATATGACCCGGTTCCTCACTTATACAGCCATTATCCATGGAGTGGATGGTATTAATTTTTTTACGCTCCCTGATTCATACGGCGGTCATTATGATTCAAGTCATACCTGGATCCAGGATTATAACTATGATCCGGATGGTTTCGATAAAGGACGGTTTGACAATACACAAAATACTTCTCTGCCGACGCGTTTCAGCAGGGGTAATTTTCCATATTTGTACCAGTTCTATGTAAGCCGCCTAGCCCGGGAGCTTCGCTACCTGGTTAATAATAATTCCATTACTCCGAACAACAGTACAAATTTACTGTACAAAAAAACAGTTTCGGCCGATGGGAACAATATACTGGAGTCCTCTACAAATTATTTACCCGCCACAATAGCCTCTGTAGACGCAACAGACTACAATCTTATTAATAATTATCCCACCACCAATGCTGTTACTAATAATCACCGCGGGGAAGACCATGGTTTGAGGTACATTATTACCAGCAACAGTAACGGTGAGGCTACCATGATCGTGAGCAACCCTAACCCTTATTCGGTTCACAATGCCCACTTTGATTTCACAGGTATTACCAATCCAATGATCAGTAATGCCCTGGTGGTGGACGTGCTCTTTGACGATGGTTCTGTTACAAATGTTAATGCCACGAACTATAAGACCGACACGTCCGCGTCTGTTGAAGCAGTAACCTTTAACCTGTTAAAAAAATATACCCTGCCTTTCTGTAGCAACAACAAAAAGTTTGCGGCAGATTTTGGTCCGTTTGATGTAAAGATCTTCAATTTCAAGACAAAAATGGATGCAACACCCGCCTACGCAAACGGCTGGCAAAACGTATGGACCAACGGTGGGAATAACACCATTGGTAACTGGGGAGGGATGAATAATTCTATCACAACCGATAAGTTTATCCCCATTGACTTTGACAGCAATGGTGACGACGAACTGCTGTGTGTGCAAAGCGTGAATAGCGGAGGGCCGGGCCACGGCCCAAATGCCTGGGCAACTGTTTTGGATTGGAACGGAAGCGCCTGGAGCAGTACGCCCATGTGGACCAACTCAGGTAATGGCTCTTTCAATAACAGTAGTTTTGCAGGCTGGGGAACAAGGGCTGCTGACAAATACATTGTAGGCGATTTTGATGGAGATGGGTATAGTAATGAGCTATTGTGCGTACAGGGTGACGGAGCCTGGGCGTCTATCCTAAGGGCAAATAAAAACACAATGAATTTCGATTTATACTGGAGCAATAATGGCAGTAACGCTTTAAATACTGTATTTACAGGCTGGGGCATATCGGCAGCTGATAAATTCGGTTCGGGTGATTTTGACAATGATGGGAAAAATAATGACCTCCTATGTGTCCAGGGAGCAAATGCAGGTTATTGGGCCATATTACATTTTAATCCCTCTGCCAGTCCCGCTAATTTTACGTGGTACTGGGGTGATGGGTCAGGTCATATGAGTGGTTGGAATATTAACAGCGGTGACCAATACACAATTGGCGATCTCGATGGAGACTCATACAGAAACGAGCTCCTTTCATTTGATGCCTCAGGATCATATGCAGCAAGCCTCAAATTTGCTTCCGGTGCCTGGTCTGCCGAATGGATTACATCTCCGAATGTGAGCATCGCTGGGTGGAGCCATCAGGCAAGTGACAAGGTAATTGTAGGAAATGTAGATACTGATCCAAAAGATGAGGTCATGTTTATTCAGAACAATTCTTCAGGCTGGGCAACCACAGAAGACCTGAATACTAACAGTACCGGCATGCAATGGAACTGGTCAAATCACAACTCTTATTATACAGGACCTATGGTAAATTATATTGCAGACTGGAAGGTGAATGATCCAAACGCAAGCAATGTCAACTACCTATTCATAAGGCCAGGCATTGGGTACAAAAAATGCCTTTTGGCGTTCAAGAATTATGGTTGCGGAAATGATCTCATCAGCATGTATAAAACCAATACCCCCTCTAATTACCGGTTGATGAGTCCTCAACAGGTTGAATCTGTCATGTCTTTGAATAACACAGATCATGGATTTGATTTTACCCTTTATCCCAACCCGAGTAATGGTTCTTTTGTTGTTACCACAAGCAACACCGATCAAAAAACCATTGCTGTGATGGATTTAATGGGGCGGGTTGTATACCAGGATCAATTCAGCGAGCAGAGGGTTGAAGTGAAGCTGCCTGAAGCGTCTAAAGGGGTTTACGCTGTAAAAATAACGGATGGCAATAAAACAGGTGTTAAAAAACTTGTTGTGGAATGATCTTCAAGTGGTAGACAAATTTTCGAAATCTCCCAATACAAAAAGGATACAGGATTTGCCTTGATCCTTTTTGTATTTGACTCTTACCTTAAGAGTAATCTTTTACGAACTCTTTAGGAAACGTTTTCCATTGGCGCCTATAGGCACTTTTCACGATCACTTTTAAAGACTTTTTGTGCATTTTCTTATAGACACTTTTTACGGTGTCCTAATTAAGACATTTGTAAAAAACACCCTCTTAAGGAGCTGTTCTACTTTTGCCCCTATAGGAGCATTTCTAAAAAAGCCTCTAAGGACATCTTTTACAACAATGCCTTAAGGAATCTTTGAAAAACATCTTCTTAAGGAGCTATTCTACTTTTGCCCCTATAGGAGCATTTCTAAAAAAGCCCCTAAGGGCATTTTTTACAACAATGCCTTAAGGAACCTTTGAAAAACACCCTCTTAAGGAGCTGTTCTACTTTTGCCCCTATAGGAGCATTTCTAAAAAAGTCTCTAAGGACATCTTTTACAACAATGCCTTAAGGAACCTTTGAAAAACATCCTCTTAAGGAGCTGTTCTGCATTTTGCTCTTATTAGGAGCATTTTGTACACAAAAGCCCTATAGGAGTAAATTGTATTCATTTAATCCTTAGCTTTTAAAAAATAAACGGATAGGAAGCGTTTATCTCATATTACCTTGAAAATGTATCGAAGGTATATTGTCCGGACAGGACATATTTCGACAGGCATTTCGTGACGCTTCCATGCGCATGCAAGGATGAGCTATGTAAGGGTTGGGGAGTTGTTCCCAATAAGCTGGAGGAGACTGTTCACTATCACCTGCTTCGAAACACGGAAACTGACCAGGTGGAAGATTTTAGCCTGGTTAGTGCCCCGTCGCAAAACCAATCATTAAATGAAATACCACAAAAGTTGTAGTATTTTTATCTCCTGTCGCCTGTATGAAAAATCCTCTATAAGCCTTGCTATTCCATGACTTCACGGGTTTCAACTATAGAGCAGAGTAGAAAAAATTGTCATTTACTACAAAACACTACCTTGTCCGTTTTTGCCCTTTAGAATAATTTTACATCTGCAATGCTTCTGATAAGTGCTTTTTAGATATTGCCCTTTGGCGCATTAGCAGACGGTCCCTATCGGAGGAGATCTGGAAATAGCTTAGAAGCCTTTTTCTCCTTGCTCCATAGAACCGTAGAAGGCTTTAAGAGAGACTGAAGAAAAATCCTTTAGAAATCATTTTTCCTGTATGTCTTAAGAGCCTTTCCCAATTATCTCTTTAAGGAGCTGATTACAGCAGTTCCTTAAGGAAAGGACGCGTTTTATCCTAAAGACATTTATCCATGAAGTAAAAAGAGCGGGTAGATCCCGATGGGGCGATGCATGTTCAAAAGGTATGGCCAAGCCGGGTCACGGTTGCCGACAATCCAAAACAAAACGGGATCGAGCTACATTCCGATGCACAGCCCGTGCCCGGAGCTTCACCCGGTTAAGGGCTGTTGGGTTTCGTCAGAGCAGATCGGTAGATAGTGCTAATGGCCCGGCCTTTTTACCATGTACAGAAATCATCTTGCTGCGCAGGCATACGGCTGGTGATCCGCCCGGTTTTAGAAAGCCCGGCAGGCCCGGCCCGAGGGTCATACAGGCGCTGGCAGGATGGTATGTGGATTTGTACTGGTGGGAGTGAAGATCGGTTTTAGAAAGCCTTTGTTCTCCTGTCAGCCAAAAAGCAAGCGCCCAACACACATGCTTATGCGGGCAATAACGTCTGCCCATTTTTCAAGGTAAATCCCTTGCGGGAAGTCTATTGCCTTTGCATGAGGCTCTATACATCCTGCCGGTATTTCCCTGCAAAACATTCATCTCTCAAAATGTTCAATTATGGGAAAATCAAGCCGTACCAAGCCGACAGCTCCAGGTCCTACACACCTCCAGGTGATCCACCATGACGATGGACAAAATAGCCATTTGCAAGGGTTTTCAGAAGACGAGAAAAAAATGATCCGGCTAATGGCTTCTATTTTTGTCAAAACTGTTTTAAATTTGGGATAAACCCAAGGCTCTATGAAAAACGGCTACGCTTACATACGCATCTCAGACGAAGACCAATCCCATTTCAGCCTTTCAGGGCAGGAAAACGTGATCGTAAAATTTGGTGAGCAACACCATATCCACATCGAAAAATTCTACGTGGATGAATGTTCTGCAAAAGATTTTTCACGTCCTAAATGGAAAATGCTGGAAGAAGACCTATATAAAAACAAAGACCGAGTGGATTACCTGATCGTGATGAAATACGACCGCCTGATCAGAAATGCGCTGGAAGGTTTGTCCTTCATCGAGAAGCTCGAAAAGAAATGGGATGTCAAGTTACTTTCCGTGATGGAGAACTTTTTCATAGACCCACATTCGCCATACTTTTTCAAGATGCGTGCAG
>BFBZ01000983.1_pt1 | contig 21144 bp, 19 predicted proteins | sample 1888401 | NCBI WGS metagenome assembly BFBZ01 (sample SAMD00112614, study PRJDB3348) | symbiont metagenome | host: Chara braunii | reverse complement strand
GTCGAAGGGTCGCATGATCCAATATTGCGGGCGCATCTCGCGCTCGGGCGCATAACCCGACGACCCCGGAAAGTTCCAGCGTCTGACGAAGCCCAGCGCGCCCAGCACCGCGTCGTAAAAGACGCGCGAACGCTCGATGTCATTGGTGCCGGCCGTCACGTGGCTATACATGCCTGTCCCCCCTCAGGTTACCGAGACCAAGGCGTTACCACGGGCGCATAGGCCGGCAGAGCAAAAATTGCTCGCCATCCGGCGCCAGGGCCCAACCGACCATGGATAGGGTCCGCCCACCTCAGTTGCCGTCCCAGTCCAGCCCGATCCGCTCGCGGGAGAAACGGTCCTTCAGCCAGGAGGCGGCGCGGCCGGGCTTGCGCTGCTTGTGCCAGATCAGCTCGAGCGCGACCGGCCAGTCGCTGTTGTCGAATTGAAGCTCCGGCGTGACCAGGTGCGGGCGGGTCGAAGAGGCGGCAACGACGTGATCGGAAACGAAGGCCCAGCCGATGCCGTGCTTGACCAGTTCCAGGATGACCCAGTGGCTTTCCACCCACCAGACCTCGGCGGCAACGCGCAGGCGCATCTTTTCCTGGCTGTCGGAACGGGTCGCCAGCATCAGCTGGCGGTGACGCTTCAACTCCTCCCAGGCGACGCGCTGGCGCGCCAGCGGATGATCGCGCCCGCAGACCAGTTGCAGGGGCACCCAGCCGATGGTGTGGAAACCGAGCGCCGGCGGCAGCACCTCCTGGCGCCACATGATGCCGAGATCGGCGCTGCCATCCAGCACCATGCGGCTGACATCCTCCATCAGCGGAAACAGGATCTCCAGCTCTACGGTCGGAAACTCCGCGGCGAAGGCGGCCATCAGCTCGCCGATCTTGCTTTCCGGATAGAGCTCGTCGAGCGCCAGCACCAGCCGCGCCTCAACCCCCTGCTCGAGGCTCGCCGCGACACCGATGAAATGCTCGCGCCGCTCGAGCACGACGCGGGCTTCCGCCAGCATCCGCTCGCCGGCGGCGGTGAGTTTCGGGTAGCGGCCGGAGCGGCTGAACAGCTTGACGCCGAGATCGATTTCGAGATTGGCGACCTGCGTGCTGACGGCGGACTGGACCCGACCGAGGCGGCGCGCGGCGGCGGAGAACGAGCCGGCCTCGGCGGCTGCGACGAAGGCCTCCATCTGTTCCAGGGATATGCTCATCTATCTCTCAATCAGATAGGACCTAACTTGAGACCAGCCCAAGACGAGATAGAAGACGCCGCATCTTCAGTCCCTGCAAGAGTCCTGTCGTCTTATGCGCACGTCATCGGATCGTATCCGTCATACCATTCTGTTCGAACTCGTCAGCCTCACCATCGTGCTGCCGGCCGGAAGCTGGGTATTCGGCATCGGCCTGGAGCAGATGGGCGTGATCGGCATCGGCAGCTCGATCGCGGCGACCGTCTGGAACTATGCCTACAATCTCGGCTTCGATCACCTGATGCTGCGGTTGACCGGCAGCGTCGCCAAGAGCTGGCCGGTGCGCGTCGCCCATGCCCTGCTGTTCGAGGCCGGCCTGCTGATCGTCCTGCTGCCGGCCATCGCCTGGTATCTCGGCATCAGCCTGCTCGACGCCTTCATCATGGATATCGCGATCGCCGGCTTCTACGTGGTCTATGCCTTCGTGTTCAACCTGGCCTATGACCGCGTCTTCCCGCTGCCGATCCAGGCCCCGGCCTTGGCCGCGGCCTGACATCGATCCTAATGCGCCGGCCGTCGGAGGGTGGAAACCTCCGATGGCGCGACATCGGGCTGCCGACCGCCCCATTGCGCGCGCATCCAGCTGGCGAGATCGGCGAGCGTGCGGTCGTCGAGCTTGTCGGCGAAGCCCGGCATGGGCTGCATGCGCTCCAGGCCCGGAAAACTCTGCGCGGGAATGCCGTGCAGGGTCGTGTGGATGAAATTGCGCGCACTGTTCAGCCGGAGCGAGGCGTTGGTCGCCAGCGGCACGGCGACATGGGGAATGCCTTGGCCGGTCACCCCATGGCAGCCTGAGCAGAGATTGAGATAGGTGGCGCGCGCCGAAGCGGCGAGCGCGGGGGGAACCGCGACCGGCGGCGGCGCCGGCGGCGGCGTCGCCACGTCGGGCACGGCATCGAGATCGAACAGATAGGCAGACATGGCCTTCAGGTCGTCCTCGTTCAGATATTGCGTCGACAGATGCACCACCTCGAACATCGCGCCGGTCATGCCACCTTGCGCCGACAGGCCGGACTTCATGAAACGAGCCAGCGTCACGGGGTCGAAGCCCATGGCCACCAGGCTCGCCTTGGTAATGTCGGGCGCCTCGACACCCTCGATGACAGCGCCGCGCAAATAGGCCGAGGCGTCCATGCCCTGGGCGAGGTTGCGCGGCGTATGACATTCGCCGCAATGGCCGAGCGCATCGACGACATAGCGGCCGCGGTTCCAGGCGGCCGACCGCACCGGATTGCCGCCATCGACCGCGCCCGGCAGGTTGACCAGGTTCCAGAAGGTCAGCGACTGCCTGATATTGAAGGGAAAGCCCAGGGTGTTGCTGCGGTTCGGCACGGCGATCGGCTCGCGCGTCATCAGATAGGCATAGACCGCGTCGACATCCTCAGGCGTCATCATGCGATAGGACGCATAGGGCATGGCCGGGTAGAGATGGACGCCGCCTCTGCCGACGCCGTCGCGCACCGCGCGGTGGAACTCGGCGCGGGTCCAGGCGCCGATCCCGACCTGCCGGTCGGGCGAGATATTGGTCGAATAGATGGTGCCGAAGGGCAATTCGAACGGCAGGCCGCCAGCCCAGGGCGGGCCGTCCTTGGCGGTGTGGCACGCGTAACAGTCGGCCGCAGTGGCGACATAGGCGCCGCGGACCGCCAGCCGCTTCATCTCGTCGGCGGAGAGCGGTGTCTCCATCGTGCTGGCGACCACGCTCTTCTCGAAGGCGCCGAAAAAAATGCTGGCAGCGGCAAGGCCGCCCAGCACAACGAGAACGGCCAGGACTTGCAGGATCCGACGCAAGGTCATCGTGCCCGCCCCCTCACCCGACAACCAGTCCGGGGGTCTTGAGCACGACCTCCCGCACCGCCTCGAAGTAGCGCACGTATCCGGTACATCGGCAGATATGGACGTCCAGCGCTTCGGTGATCGTCCGTTCGAGCTCGGCCCGCGGCACCGGCCGGCGCTTCAGCCGATCGATCAGGACGGTGGCGCCGGTGACGAAGCCCGGCGTGCAATAGCCGCACTGGAACGAGAAATGTTCGATGAAGGCCTGCTGCACCGGCGTCAGCTCGACGCTGCCGTCGCGGCCCCGCCCGGCATGCCCCTCGATGGTGCGCACCCGCCGGCCGGCAAACCAGTGCGCGCCGGTGATGCAGGTACGGATCTCGTCGAGCGTGCCGTCCGCCTGTTCGATGATGACAGTGCAGGCGTGGCAGATGCCCTGGCCGCAGCCCATGCGGGCGCCGGTCAGGTTGAGATATTCATGCAGGAAATCCTGCATCATCATGTCTTCGGGAACCGTGACGGGGCCGACCTTCTCATTGTTGACGGTCAGCGACAGCGGCTTTTCGGCCAAGGTCATGACAGCGCCTCCCGGATCCTGGTCGCGGTGATCGGCAATTCGTAGAAGCGCTTGCCGATCGCATGGGTGATGGCGTTGGCGATGGCCGGCACGACCGCGATCATCACCACCTCGGCCATGCCCTTGGGCGGATCGGTGTCGGACAAGGGCGGCAGGACATCGGCGGTCTGCGTCCACACCGCGACGTCCTTGGAGCGCGGCAGCTCGTAGCGGTTCCAGTTCCAGGTGCCATCGCCCGGTCCGTCCTCGTAGAGCGGCAGATATTCCATGAGGGCGTGGCCGATGCCCATGGCAATGCCGCCCTGGATCTGGCCGGAAACAAGTTCTGGCACGACCTGGCGGCCGCATTCGAGATAGGAATGATGCGACAGCAGGGCGACCTTGCCGGTGCCGGTGTCGACCGCCACCTCGGCGAGCGTTGCCATCGGCGCGTAATAGGTGACGCCGGCATTGTTGCGCTGGACCGGCGGATAATAGACCGCGGCGCGCTCGACGAAATGCCAGCCGCCCGTGGTCATCAGCGCTTTCCGGTCGGCGCCGGCCCCCTCGCCATAACGCAAGGCCAGGGCATCGAGCGACAGCCGGAGGCGTCCCTCGCCGGGAACGTCGAATTCGGCCTCGGTCCACTGCCAGCGGTTGAAGCTGTGGACGGTGACGCCGGTGACGAGGCCGAGGCGATGGGCCTCCACCGCCACCTGCTCGAAGCTGAGCGGCGGCAGGCCGCCGGCCTGCACCATGCCACGGCCAAGCCGCAGGTCCTCGCGCCCGACGGCATAGGGCGCCATCGCGCCGCCGCCGATGCCGCGCGTCCAGAGCGACCGGGCCGCCGGCCAGACCGCGAAGGCGAGCAGCGCCCGCGCCGCTTCACGGGTGGCGTGGCCGAGATAATAGGCGCTGTTGGTGGCGCTCATCGGTGAGCTGAAACGCGGCGTCCAGCGCGGGTTCTGTTTCAGCCGGTCTTCGTCCGCCTGGCTCGTGGTATAGGGCTGATCGGTCGTCTCCAGCGGCATTTGCGGCCAGCGGGTGACACCATATTCCGTGTCGTCGGGGACCCGACCGAGGATCTCGCCGACCATGACGGCCTGGGACGTGGTGACGCCAGGCCCCATTTCATGGGCGACGTGGCAAAGCTTCAGCCGGCCGCGCGGATCGATCTCCAGCGACACGACAGCGGCTTCCGCGCCGGTGCCGTAATCCTTCTGCACATGGGCATAGCCGACGCCGTATTTCTTGCCGGGATTGGCCGCCTCGAAGGCCTTCTTCTTCTGATCCCTGCCGGCCCACAGGGGATGCACCCTGGCGCGCCGCAGGATCTCCTCGTTGCGCAAGGCGCCGGCGGGAATGGCGCCTTGGGTGTTCTTCATGCCCGACTTGAAGACGTTGCGCAGGCGAAGCTCGATCGCATCGATGCCGAGCAGGCCGGCCGCCTCGTCGACCATCATCTCGGTCGCCGACATGGATTGCAGCGTGCCGTAGCCCCGCGTCGAGCCGGCCTCGACCCCGCGCGAGGCGAGCGCCACCGCCGACAGGTCGCTTTTCGGCAGGTAATAGATCGACTGGGCCGCCGTCGCGCCGACGAAGGTCACCGAGAAGGAATAATTCGGCCGGCCGCCGCCATCGGTCTGGTAACGGCCGACGAAGGCCCGGAACAGGCCGGTCTTGCGGTCGACCAGCAAGGTCTTGTCCATCCAGAAGGCGTGGCGCTTCAGCCCCATCTGGAACTGTTCGAAGCGGTCGTTGGCCAGCCGCACCGGCCGGCCCTCGCCATAGAGGCCGGCGACGACGCAGAAGAACGGGAAGATGCAATGGTCCTTGGTGCCGTAGCCGACGGTATAGCCGACCTTGAGGTCGACCTCCTTCAGCGGAAACTTCGAATGGTGGACGATCTCCGCCGACACCGCGGCCACCTCCTGGGGCGACTGCGTCGCCATCATCAGGTGCAGCCTAGCGTTGGCGGCGTCGTACCAGACATTGCCATTGTCGGCCTCCATGGCGGAGGCATCGATCGACTGCGAGAAGTAATTGCGCTTGACCACCAGCACGTCGTCGCCAGCCGCCGCGATCTCGGCGGCGATCTCGGTGGCCGCAGCCATGCCGCGCGCCATGCCGTCGCCCTCGCCGGCCGCCGGCCAGGCCGGCTGGTCACCGGCAAACTTGGCGAAGATGACGGTGTCCTTGAGCGGCGAAAAACGATCGTCGGCTTCCGGGCTGCCGCCGTCGATCCGCACGTAACGCGAGGCGCCGTAATGCGCCGGCGGGTTATAGGCGGTCTTGTCGCCATAACGGACGACCGTTTCGTCGAAATGGATCTGCCGCTTGGCCGCCGCGTAGCGGGCGAAATCGCGATAGATCAGCAAGGCCACAGGCTGGCCGAGCAGCCGGGGCGTCTGGCCCTTGGGCACCAGGAAGACGTCGCCGAAGAAGTCCTGATCGGGCACCACGATGCCGTCGGCCACGAGGGTCTCGTGCAGCACGACACGATCCGGCTTCAGCGCGTCGCCGAGCGCGCTAAGGTCGATCCCCTCGAAGGTCCGGTCGGCCTTGGTGGCGTGGATCAGGAAGGCATGGGCCTGCTCGCGCGGCCAGCCGTCGAGATCGCGGGCGCGATAGTCACGCGAAAAGGTCTTGGCTCCCGTCACCTTGGCAATGGCGTCGACCCGGTATTTCGGCCGACCATCGGCCTTGAGCCAGTCCGGGCCTGGACGCGGCGGGGTTTGAACCAGCAGCGCTTGCGCCGGCTGGGCCAGGAACGAGACCTTGACCGCAACACCGGTGACCAGCGTGGTGTTCAGGAAGCGCCGGCGCGAGATTACGGCCGTCATCGGGCAGCTCCATCTTGTCGTTCACCGCGCCCGGAATCGCGTCGTTTCACGATGCTATCGGGCTCGACCCGGCGCAAGACCGAAGCGCTCGGATGGCTTAAGAAACCTCTCTGCATTGCGTGTATCGGGCTGCGGCTTTCGCGTCATGCGTCGGGCGGTCGAGGGCTGCCGTCGCGCGGCCGGCCGGCCTTCACACCCCCGCGCCAGCGCCGGATTGCTCCGGCCCCTTGGCCTCGACCGCGACGGCGATGGCCGCGGCAAGCACGCCGGCATCGCCAATATGGTTGGCGAGCAGCAGCACGAGGCGGGCGTTGAGATCGGCGCTTTCGGTTTCCGACAGGCCGCGATGGGCCTCCACCAGCAGCCGGAATGCGGCGTCGGGATCGGTGAAACGAGAGGTGGTGGCAAGCTCGGCCATGGCGTGTTCCCTGCTCAAAAGCCCAGCGCGCGACGCCGGGCGGCGAGCAGCGCGCCTGCGTCGAAACGGCGCCAGCGGGCCACCAGATGGCCGTCCGGGCGAAGGAGAAAGGTCGAGCCGGGCCGCGCGTCGAAACGGCCGGCGAACAGGCCCTCGCTATCGGCCGCATCGGCGCCGATCGCCAGCAGCGTCATTCCCTCGGGTGCGGCCGGCCGTGCGCCGTCCAGGACGCTGAGCACGGTGAAGCCGCCGCCAACAGCTTCGGACAGGAAGCCGCGCCGGCCGTCGGCGAAGACCAGCGGCACGTCGGGCACCGGCGCGCCGAGCCTTGCCGCGCCGCCCCAGCTTTCCGTATCGGGCGTCGACAGCGCCGTGTCATAGGTCGTGGCGGTGGACAGCCGGCCGGAATTGACCATGCGCTTGGCGAAGGCGGTGGTGCGCGCCAAGGCCAGCACCGCATCGCGCAGGCGTTGTTCGCCAGGGCTCGGCGGCGCGATGAAATCGGTCGCCCGCGTCGAATTCATGATGTTCTCGTCGGCCGCGGCGCCGCGCTCGGCATCGTAGCTTTCGACAAGGCCGGGTCCGGCTTCGCCATGAATGACGGCGCCGAGTTTCCAGGCGAGATTTTCAGCGTCCTGGACGCCGGAATTGGCGCCGCGTGCGCCGAAGGGCGAGACCTGGTGGGCGCTGTCGCCGGCGAAAATCACCCGGTCGTGGACGAAATGCGCGAGCCGTCGGCACTGGAACGTATAGATCGAGACCCATTCCAGGGTGAAGTCGCCGTGGCCGAGCATGCGCCTGATCCGCGGGATGACATGATCCGGCTGGCGCTCGATCTCGATATCGGCGTCGCGGCCGAGCTGCAGATCGATGCGCCAGACATCATCGGGCTGCTTGTGCAGCAAGGCCGATTGTCCGGAATGGAAGGGCGGCTGAAACCAGAACCAGCGTTCGGTCGGAAACGCCGCCGTCATCTTCACATCGGCGATCAGGAAGCGGTCGTCGAACACCTTGCCGGCGAAGTCGAGCCCCATCAAAGCCCGGGTCGGCGAGCGCGAGCCATCGCAGGCGACCACCCAATCGGCGACGATCTGATAGTCGCCATCGGGTGTGGCGATGGTCAGCGTGACGCCGTCAGTGTGCTGGCGGAGCCCGGCGACGCGGTTGCGCCAGCGCAGGTCGACGAAATCCTCGAGCTCCGCTAGGCGGGCGGCGAGCGCGGCCTCGACGTAATATTGCTGGATGTTGATGAAGGCCGGCATCTTGTGGCCGCCCTCGGGCAGCAGGTCGAAATCGTAGAGCTCGCCTTCGCCGAGAAAGACCCGGCCGCGCTGCCAGGTGACGCCCTTTTCGACGAGCCCGTCGCCGACGCCCAGCCGGTCGAAGATTTCCAAGGTGCGCTTGGCGAAGCAGATGGCACGGCTGCCCTCGCCGATCCGGTCGGAATCGTCGAGCAGGACCACGTTGATGCCCTGAAGCGCCAGGTCCGCCGCGAGCGTCAGGCCGACCGGACCGGCGCCGATCACCACCACGGGATGGCGCGCCGGCGAGGCCGCGTCCTGGTCGGCGGAGCGCCGATAGGCGAACTGATAGGCGTAGGTGGTCGGCTCGCCGGCTGTCGTCTGGTTCATGCGCGCCCGCAGATGGTTACAAGTGCAACGATCGACCTTCTTCATGCACCATGGCGGGGCCACCCGTCCACTGTCCAGATGAGCGGAATCGGCTCAGCCCTGGCCGCGCACAACCGCTCCGGCGGTCTTCAGGAAGACGCTCAGGGCGCGCGACACCATGACAAAGGCGATGACGGCCAGAATCATTTCAAGCACATGGCCGCGCCGGATCAGAAAGCGGTAGAAGCCATAGGAGATGAAGGGCCAGTGGTCGCGGTAGGGCTGAAGCCCCCTCGCCCACGGCTTCATCATGAAAGCCTTGGCGGGTATCCCGAGTTCGCTCGCGACATAACGCGGCCAGAACGACAGCAACCAGAGTGTCGAGGCGACAAGCGCGACCCAGACCAGCGCATGGGTCACGGCGTCCATGATGGTGTCCTTTTTGGTGCGGAGCGGCTCATCCGCCGCTTGGAGTACGCGGCGCTTCGGCCCGCGGCGACGGTGCCGGCCTGATGACCCGGACCGGACGGCGCTCGACCTCGGCTGCCGTCTCGGCGCTCACCGGCGGCTCGGCGGATGACGGCGCATTGGTGTCGGTGCCGCGGATCTCGACCGGCTGGGGCTCCGCTGGCGCCCTCACCGTGCCGTCGAGCCCGATGGTGGCGGGAAGCGAGCCATCGCGGGCGCGGCTGCGCTCGGTGCGGGTCTGCCGCTCGGCGTCGCGGCGAGCGCGCTGTTCGGCCGCCATCTCCTCGCGCACCGTGGCGCGCTGGGCTGCCGGCAGCGACAGCAGCCGCGCCTGCTCGGCCGAAACCACCTGATCTCCCGAACGAAGCGTCGGGTCGACCCGGTTGGCGAAAGTATCGGCCCAGGAGCCGTTGGGCGGCCGACAGGTGCAAGCCGAATCGAAACGGGTCCGGAAGCGCAGGGCGTTGGGCAGCGACGAATAGGATCGGCCGGTGGAGGAGACGGCGTTCTCGATGCGGTCGTCGCGCATGCGGAACAGCGCCACCTCGGTGCCCGGGCATTGGATCTGGCACATTTCCTCGTCGTCGAGACTGGCGCCCGGCCGGGTCGACGAGGTCATCGGGAAGAAGGCGCCGTCGCACAGGCGCACGCAGACCGCGCGGTAGCCGACCCCACGCGGGCGCTGCTCGCCGTCCTCGCCAAGCGGCCCCAGCGGCCGGTCGGACGGCGGCGCCTCGGTCATGGCCGGCTCTTCACGCTGCGGTTCGCGCCGGCCGCCGCCGAACAAATGCTCGATGAAACCGCCGAAACCGCCCTGGCCAGGGGCCTGATAAGCGGTCTGCGGCCTGTCGGCATCGGGGGTCTGGGCGCGCCGGTAGCCCTGCCGCTCCGGCGCCTCGTCGGAAAACAAGCCGCCCCGCGACGGCGCGGCCGCCTGGCGCGCACCACCGCGGCAGCCATTGGCGTCGTAGGCGGCCATCAGCCGGGCCCGCTGCTGCGGATTGCCACCGCCGCCACCGGCCTGCGCGTCGAGCTGGGCGAGATTGGCCTGCATCCGGCCGATATGCTGGCCGAGCGCCGCGCATTGGCCGCTCTGGAAAAAACCGCCGCAGCCGGCCGCCTGATATTGCCGTTGCGCATTGGCAAGCTCGCCGCGTTGCCGGCCCGCCAAGGCCGCGAACCGCCGGTTGCCGCCGCCCGACGGGGCGCTGTCGAGGCGCGCGAGCTGGGCCTGGATCTGCTGGCAGACAGCCGGCGCTTGCGCCTGTGCCGACGCGGGCCAACAGATCAGCGCCGCGACGCCGAGCGCCGCGAGCCAACGGCCCGTCGACCTTTTCACCTCAGCCTCACCCGACACTTTCGGCACCCTAAGCATGCTCGCTCGATGAAATCTAAGCCCGCAGGCGGTCTAGCCGCTTCATCAAGCCTTGTCATGGTCAACAAGGGGTAAAAACTAGGGCAATTTCATGTGATGCGGAAGGACAACATTTCAAATTGACTGTTGCCTCGCGCCGCAACGCAGCATTGCCTTGACTTTGGGGAACCCTGACCGGAGCATCGGCGCAGATCCCGCTGTCGAGGCCATCATGACGTCATTGCCGACCAAGAAGCTCACCGGTTCCTTCGTGGCCCTGGTCACCCCCTTCGACAAGACCGGCAAGGTCGATTTCGGGGCGTTCCGGGAGCTGCTCGGCTTTCATGAGCGCAATGGCACCGGCGCGATCCTGATCATGGGCTCGACCGGCGAAACCTCGCTGCTGTCGCCCGAGGAAAAGAAGGCGATCATCGTCGAGACGGCGAAGATGAAGACGGCGGCCATGCCGCTGTTCTACGGCTGCACCGGCAACAATACCGACAGCACCATCGCCAGCGTCAATTTTGCCCGCGACAACGGCGCCGACGGCGCGATCCTGGCGGCGCCCGCCTATATCTGCGCCTCGGAGAGCGACATCGAACGCTTTTTCCTCGATGTCGCCGACGCGACGACCCTGCCGCTCGGCATCTACAACAATCCGCCGCGGGTGAAGACCGACCTGCACTGGGACAACCTGATCCGCATCTTCAAGCACCCGAATTATGTTGTGCACAAGGAATCGACCACCCGTGTCGGCCAGGTGGCGCAGGTGCTCGCCGCCCGCACCGATGTTTCCGTCATGTGCTGCGACAGCCCGAACCTTGGTCTCGTCGTGCCGACCATGAGCCTCGGTGGCCATGGCACGGCCAATATGACCGGCAATCTGGCGCCGGCGGAGCTCGCAACCATTTCCAAGCCATGGACCGGCTATGCCGAGGCTGAGGGCTTCAAAGAGGCCTATCTCGGCCTCCTGCCGCTGCTCCACTACACCTATTCGGCGATCAACCCGGTGGCGGTGAAGTCGCTGATGAAGGCGGTCGGGCTGCCGGTCGGCGACCTCCGCCGGCCGCTGAGCAATCTGGAAGGCGAGGCGCTCGCCAAAGGCGTCCGCATCATCCAGGAGCTCGGGCTCGACAAGCGCTACGGCTATAAGATCCAGCCGCTTTCGGCGATTGCGGCCTGAGGATCGGTGGACCGATGGATCGTCGTGATTTCCTGAAGATCGCCGGTGCCGGGGCGCTGGCCCTGCCCGGCGCCGCGCAGGCCCAGGCCTATCCGTCGCGCGGCGTCACCATGGTGGTGCCGCACGCCGCCGGAGGGCCGGTCGACGTGGTCGCCCGGCTGCTCGCTCAAGGCCTGGACGGCGAGCTGAAGCAGAACTTCCTGGTGGAAAACCGCGCCGGGGCCTCGGGCGTGGTCGGCGCCAACTATGTCACCAAACAGCCGGCCGACGGCTACACGCTCTATTTCAACGCCTCGATCCACATCGTGAACCCGTTGACCCGCAAGGAGCCGGCGGGCTTCGACGTGATCAAGGACTTCACGCCGATCTACAAGGTGGCGCGCGGCCCGGTGGTGTTCTCGGTGCCGCCGTCGCTTGGCGTCGAGACGCTCGCCCAGTTCATTGCCAAGGCCAAGGCTGAGCCGGCCAAGATGAACTTCGCGATCTCCGGCTTCGGTTCGGCCGGCCACATGATGACCGAGCTGTTCCGGCTGCGCTCGGGCGTGCAATTGCCCTTCGTGCTCTATCGCGGCGGAGGACCGGCGGTGAACGACCTGATCGCCGGCCATGTCTCGGCCTTCATCGATCCGATCCTGTCGGCGCTGCCGCAGATCCGTGGCGGCCGGGTCAAAGCACTGGCGATCGGCGCAAAGACGCGCTCGCCGCACCTGCCCGACGTGCCGACCTTCGCCGAGCTCGGCTATCCCGGCCTCGATCTCGAGACCTGGTATGGCGTCTGGGGACCGGCCGGCCTGCCGGCGCCGATCGTCACGACGCTGGAAGCGGCCATCGCCAAGGTGGTGGCGAGCGAGGCTTTCCGGTCGCGACTCGGCGAACTCGGCTTCGAGCCGGAAAATCTCGGCTCGCAAGCCTTCGCGTCGTTCATCGCGGCCGAATATGCGCGTTATGTCGCACTGGTCGCGGAGGCCAGGATCGAACCGCAATAGAACAGATCCATTCGGTTCAAATAGCCAAAAATGAAACACTTGTTTCGCAATGAGAGGTGCTGCTAGGCTGCGCCGCCATGGACGAGGCGACGCTCACCGCGCATTTGACCGAAGGTTTTGACACCCTGCCGCCACAGTTGCAATCGGCGGCGCGCTGGGTGCTGGATCATCCGGCCGATGTGGCCTTGCTGACCACCCGCGAACAGGCCAAACGCGCTGGCCTGACGCCGGCAACCCTCACCAGGCTCGCCCAGCGGCTTGGCCTTGCCGGTTATGACGCCCTGCGGCAGGCCTTCGCCGCCTCGATCCGCAGGCGTCCCGACAGCTTTCACGGCCGCGCGGCCGAGCTGATCTCGCGTCATGACGACACCGGCGACGCGGCCTTGGTGGCCGACATGGTCGGTGCGCTCGACGCGCATCTGGCGGCGCTGGCGAGCCCGGATTCGGCCGCCCGGCTGACCGCCGCCGCCGACCTGATCGCCGGTGCCGAGCGGGTCTTCTGCTTCGGCCTGAGATCGGCTTTCCCGGCCGCCTTCATGTTCGATTACATCCGGGCGCTGCTGGGCTCGGCCTCGGTGCTCGCGGACGCCGCCGGGGGCCGTGGCGTCGACGCGCTGCGCGGTATCGGCCCGGGCGACATCCTGTTTGCCGTGACGGTGAAACCCTATACCCGGCTGACGCTGCAGGCCGCCGAATTCGCCCGCGACCGCGGCGCGACCATCGTCGCCCTCACAGACAGCATGCTGTCGCCGCTGGCCAAGCTGGCGCAGGCCGTGGTGCTGGTGCGCACCGAGACGCCGAGCTTCTTCCACACCATGACGCCGGCCTTCGCGGCGGTCGAATGCCTGGCTGCGCTGGTGGCCGCGCGCCAGGGCGACAGGGCGCTCCAGGCGCTGGCCGGCAGTGAAAACCAGCTCGCCGCCTTCGACACCTATCTCAACCCCCGCCAGCAGAGGCCAGGCCGCCGATGACCAAGGTTTTGCATCGCACGATCGCGCAGGATTACCCGGTCGCGGCCAGCGGTCGCGGCGTGACCATCACCGACGCCCGGGGCCGCGACTATATCGACGCCTCGGGCGGGGCCGCGGTGTCCTGCCTCGGTCACTCGCATCCGGATGTGCTGGCCGCCATGCACGCCCAGCTCGACCGCCTCGCCTATGCCCATACCAGCTTCTTCACCACCGAGGTGGCCGAGGAACTGGGCGCGACCCTGGTGGCGGATGCGCCATCAGGCACGAGCCATGTCTATTTCGTTTCGGGCGGGTCCGAGGCGATCGAGGCGGCGATGAAGATGGCGCGGCAATATTTCGTCGAGCGTGGCGAAACCAGGCGCACCCGCTTCATCGCGCGCAAGCAGAGCTATCACGGCAATACACTGGGCGCGCTCGCCATCGGCGGCAATGAGTGGCGGCGCCAGCAGTTCAAGCCGCTGCTGATCGAGACCCACCATGTCTCCGCCTGTTTCGACTATCACGGCCGGCGCGCCGACGAGAGCCCCGAAGCCTATGGCCAGAGGCTCGCTGGGGAGCTCGAGGCGGAGATCGGTCGCCTCGGCGCCGAGACCGTCATCGCCTTCGTCGCCGAGACGGTGGGCGGCGCGACATCCGGCGCGATCACGCCGGCGCCGGGCTATTTCCGGCAGGTCCGCGAGATCTGCGACCGGCACGGCATCCTGCTGATCCTGGACGAGGTGATGTGCGGCATGGGCCGCACCGGCACCTTGCATGCCTGCGAGCAGGAGGGCGTCACCCCAGACCTGATGACCATCGCCAAGGGTCTGGGCGGCGGCTATGCCCCCATCGGCGCGGTGCTGGTAGCCGGCCATGTCTATGACACCTTCGCCAGGGGCTCCGGCCTGTTCCAGCACGGCCATACCTATCTCGGCCATCCTTTGGCCGCGGCCGCGGCCCTTGCCGTGCAGAAGGTGATCAAGCGCGACCGGCTCCTGGACAATGTAAAGGCGCAGGGACAGCACCTGGCGCGCCGGCTTGCTGAGCGCTTCGGCAATCACCACCATGTCGGCGACATCAGGGGGCGCGGCCTGTTCCAGGCCATCGAACTGGTGGCCGATCGGGGCGCGAAGGAGCCATTCGACCCGAAGCTGAAGCTCCACGCCCGGATCAAGCGCGAGGCCATGGCGCGCGGCCTGCTGGTCTATCCCATGGGCGGCACCATCGATGGCGCGCGCGGCGATCACGTGCTGATCGCGCCTCCCTTCATCGTCGACAACCAAATTGTCGACGTGATCGTCGAGCGGCTCGCAGAAGCCGTCGACGCGGCCCTGAGCGGCCTTGCATGACCAACTTCCAGAGGAGAAGACCGATGATAGCAATCAAGAATAAATGCCGCATGGCGGCGCTGGCGCTCGGGCTCGCGGGCCTGTTTTCCGGCGCGGCCGAGGCGCAGACCGTCAATGTGCTGGAACGGGCGAAGCAGCGGGGCTATCTGACCTGCGGCATTCACACCGGCCTGCCCGGCTTCGGCTACCAGGACGACCAGCAGCAATGGCGCGGCCTGGATGTCGATCTCTGCCGGGCGGTGGCGGCGGCGATCTTCGACGACCCGACCAAGATCCGCTTCGTGCAGACCACGACGCAGACCCGCTTCATCGTGGTGCAGACCGGCGATGTCGACATGCTCTCGCGCAACGCCACCTATACGATGGCGCGCGACACGGCGATGGGCATGGCCTGGCCGGTGATCAACTTCTTCGACGGCCAGGGTTTCATGGTGCGCCGCTCGCTGAATGTCACCAGCGTCAAGGGCCTGTCGGGCGCCACAATCTGCGTCACCCAGGGCACCACGACGGAACTCAATCTCGCCGACTATTTCCGCGCCAACAATCTTCGCTACGAGGTGGTCAGCTTCAAGACCAATGAGGAGGGCGTGAAAGCCTTCGAGGCCGGCCGCTGCGACAGCTTCACCACCGATTCGTCCGGCCTCGCCGCCGAACGGTTGAAATTCACCAATCCGAACGACTTCATCATCCTGCCCGAGCTGATTTCACGCGAGCCGCTCGGACCGGCGGTGCGCCGCGGCGACGAAAACTTCGTCGCCATCGTGCGCTGGGCCCACTACGCCATGCTGAATGCCGAGGATCTTGGCGTGACCCAGGCCAATGCCGGGGATCTCGCGAAATCCACGCAGAACCCGGAAATCCGCCGCCTGCTCGGCCTCGACGGCAAATATGGCGAAGCCCTCGGGCTCAGCAATGACTGGGCTTTGCGGATCATTCGCCATGTCGGCAATTACGGCGAGGCCTTCGAACGCAATGTCGGCGCGGGCTCCCGCCTCGGCCTGCCGCGCGGCCTGAACGCGCTCTGGTCCAAGGGCGGCCAGCAATACCCCTACCCGGTCCGCTGACGACATGAGGGGCGGCAATGCGGATAAGTCGCGTCCGCCGCCTCTCCATTCTTGACACCCCGGCCCGGGAGCCGCTAGGAACGCGGCTCCCCACGGTGGGGCGCGTAGCTCAGCGGGAGAGCACTCCCTTCACACGGGAGGGGTCACAGGTTCAATCCCTGTCGCGCCCACCATTTCACATCACCATCGGCGTATTCATTTGCGCGGCCCCCGGGAGATCGGCGTCGGGCGCGCACACGTGTGGCGCCTCGACTTCTCCTCCAGGTGTCAATGGCGCCATGGTTCGTCCCACCCAGGCACAAGAAAGTGCCGCGTGGCCCTGAGGTCGCGCGGCCGAACCGCATTGCTAGGGACTGTCGGGAATTTCGTGTGCGGGCGGGCGCTTGAACATTCTCAGGCCATGGCCCGTGTGAAACGATCGCCGAACAGGACGGCAAACTGGGCCTTGGCCATGTGCCACTCACACGCCGGCGTGGTCCACTCTTTCTCGGAGCGGTTCAAGACCAGGAACAGGTGTTTCATCGCGGCCTCGTCGGTCGGAAGTGGCCCCTGGCGCGGACGGCGCGGCGCAGCTTGGAGTTCAGCGTTTCGATGGCGTTGGTCGTGTATAAAGTGCAGCGGACGTCGTTAGGGAAGGCGTAGAACGGGATGACCTCGCCCCAGGCGCGTCGCCAGCTCTGGCCGATCGCCGAATATTTGCGGCCCCACGGGCCATCCTCGAAGGCGGTCAGCGCTGCCTCGCCGGCGCTCGCATCGACCGCCCGGTAGATGTCCTTCATCACGGCGGCCACCGGTTTGCGGTCTTTATAGGAGACGAAATCCAGGCTCAGCCGCAGCAGGTGAACAATGCAGATCTGAACCGTGGCCTCTGGAAAAACGGCAACAATCGCGTCTGGGTAACCCGTCAGGCCGTCGACGACAGCGGGCAGGATGTCTTCGACGCCGCGGTTCCTGAGCTCGTTCATGACCCGCAACCAGAACTTCGCGCTCTCGTTCTGTTCGAGCGAAAGGCCGCAAATCTCTTTGGTTCCGTCGGCACGAACGCCGAGCGCGACATGGACAGCCTTGTTCCGGACGAGGCCTTCGTCGCGGATCTTCACCCGCAGGGCGTCGAAGAACACGATCGGATAGACCGGTTCCAGCGGCCGGCCCTGCCAGGCGGCGATCTCGTCCAGGACGGCATCGGTCACAACGCTGATCAGATCCGGCGAGACGTCGATGCCGTAGAGCTCGCGCAGATGGCTGACGATCTCGCGGGTGCTCATGCCGCGGGCGTACATCGAGATGATCTTGTCATCAAAGCACGGGAAGCGGCGTTGATACTTGCCAATCAGTTGCGGGTCGAAGCTCGCCTGGCAGTCTCGCGGCAGGTCCAGCGCCAGCTTGCCGCCGTCGGTGACCACGGTCTTCCTGCGGTAGCCATTGCGGCTGTTGCCGCTCTCGCCTTCGCAGTCCAGATGATGATCCACCTCGGCGTTCAGCGCCCGCTCGGCCAGCGCCTTCTTCAGATCATCGAGAAGACCATTGGGGTCGAAAGCCGTCTTGGCGTCGGCTCCAGCCAAGAGCTGGTCCAGTAGCGCGTCAGGAATAACAGGGGCTTTGCGTCGTGCCATGGCAAATCTCCTTGCCTTCCACTATCCCCGCCCGCGCACGAAATTCCTGACAGTCCCCATCTGGCCAGGTCAACCTTACCGTGTCGCGATAGAGCCAAGCGGTTCGACGGTTCGACCGGTCCAGTAATTGCGACTCCAACGAGGTCGGCCACGCCGCGGCCAACTCATCCGGCGTGGAGGCGGCGAGGACGTCCGAGTCGGACGCAACGTCCCGCACCCGTTGTTTCTTTGCCTCGATCGCGTCGCGCGCCTTGCTGTCACCACTGCCTAATCGTTGAGACGCCGGTGAAGGGAAAGACCGTCTGGGCTCATGCTTTCCAATACACCTGCGCGCAGCTCGGCATCGAGCATCGCCTGACCAAACCCAAGCATAGGTGGACCAACGGTCAGGTCGAGCGGATGAACCGCACCATCAAGGGCGCGACCGTCAAGTGTTACCACTATGGCAGCCACGATCAGTTCGGACGCCACTTCGCGGCCTTCGTCAGCGCCTACAATTTCGGCCGGCGCCTCAAGACCCCGAAGGGTCCCCCCTTGCGAATTCATCTGCAAACGGTGGACGATCGAGCCGGACAATCCATACTTGATCTTCTTCACCAAATGCCGGGACTAAACAGCAAGCATTGGCCGGCGCCGTCGTCAGCCCGCCAGGGTCTAAACTCAACGCATTTATTGTGATTAAATGGGCTCACGGGAGAGATAAGTTCCATGAGCCGTCTATTTTGGTTGAATGATGAACAGTGTTCGAAGATCGAACCGCATTTGCCACACTATGGTAGCCCGCCTCGGGCCGACGACCGGCGCATCCTGAACGGGATCATCCACGTGCTTCGGTGTGGCTGCCGCTGGTGCGACTGCCCTGCGGACTACGGCCCTTCCACCACGGTTTACAATCGCTTCAACCGCTGGTCCCGCTAGGCCATTCGGCAAAGGATCTACGCGGCTTTGACCGGGGACGAACGCTCCCCCCGGCAGCTTCTCGCCGACAGCACTCACATCAAGGCGCACCGCTCGGCGGCCGGCGCCGAAAAAGGGGGGAGCAATGTCAGGCGATTGGTCGCTCTCGCGGCGGCCGAACGACTAAGACCCATGCCCTGAGCGACGGCAAGGGCCGACCTGTCGTCCTCGTGCTCACGCCAGGCTAGGCCGCCGACATCGGGATGCTGCCTCATGCTCGATGCCGCCCCGCCGGCGGACGAACTGCTCGCCGACAAGGCTTATGACAGCGACAGCGTCCGCGAAGACCTCATCAGCAGAGGCATGCGCCCGGTCATCTCAAACAAAGATGACCGCAAGTTCCTCCACCCCTTCGACCGCACGCGATACCGCAAGCGCAATGCCATCGAGCGCATGTTCTGTCGCCTCAAGGATTTCAGACGCATTGCAACCCGATACGACAAGCTCGCGTGAAACTTTCTGGCTTCCATCTGCCTCGCCGCTATCGTCTCATGCTGGCTGCGTTGAGTCTTAACCCTAGGCCGCATGGTCGTCAGTAAACGTGCCCCATAAGCGTGAACGTGCCCCAGATGTTTCCACTCGTGGAATAAAATCTGATGGCGTTGTTGTCTTCGGCTACCTGACGATAGACTGCATAGTGCTGATATGACGGGCCGGTAGGAGCGTGCATGCCCCAACTTTCGATGCCAAGTAGCGTTCTCTTCGTGGCATCGTGCGGCTTGATGATTGAGATCCGCTGAAACGAATGCCATAGATCGGATATGCCAGCGTAAATCTCCGCGCTGTCTCCCTGCGTATTTCCCCAAAATCGACTATTGATGGCAGCAGGAACACCATATCCTGTCCAGTAGTCGCTGGCCCCAGCATTGAACGACGCTCCAAAATTGGTGGAGGTGCGTAGTCTGACTTGCTGATTGTTGACTGAGACAAGGCCGCCAATCATCAACGAGAACCGGTCGTAGCCGGGCGGCAGGATGAGATCGACTGCTGCTACATTTGACGAATTTGTGGAGTTGATCCGAACATCGTTTGGTAGGTCGACGGTTCGAAAACCACTGCCCTCACAGACCAGCGTGCATTCCTGGCCTTGCGCGAGCGCGATTGACGCCATGCCGTCAATAAGTTGGCCGCCCGTTGGTGCGAGTGTGACAACAATGGGCGATAGCGCCTTCAGCATCACGAACCAACCGTTGCCGAGGGTCGCAGCAGATGTGACGTTCAGCGTGAAACCTGCTCCGCCACTGACGACAATGAGTTTGCCGATGTCCGATGCAATCAGCGTATCCGCGGTCGTGATGTAGCGAACGCCGCCGGCATTGGGGATGGCGAAGACACCATCCGCGCGAAGGAAAGACACGGGGCTGCCGCCTGATGCTGGCACGAGCCCCTTCGTTCCGCTGGTGAACACGTTCAGCCCGGCAGTCGCGCCCGCCACGGTGTTCGCGCCGGTGCCGCCCTGGGCAACTGACAAGGGCGTCGTCAATCCGCCGAGCGATGTTATGTCGGTATTGGCGCCTGAGGCCGCAGCGCCGATGCCCGCGCGTGCGGTCGGCGCATTGGTGCCGGTCGTGCCGCCTTGGGCGAGCGACAACGGCGTGCTCAGGCCGGACAGCGAGGTGATGTCATTGTTCGCGCCGGAGACCGCCGCACCGATGCCGGCGCGGGCCGTGGCGGCGTTGTTGCCGGCGGTCCCGCCTTGAGCAACCGAAAGCGGGGTGGTCAGGCCGGTGAGCGACGTGATGTCGCCATTCGCTCCTGCCAGCGCGTTGCCGACCAGCCAGGCGCCCGAGGCGTCGTAGATGAGGCTCTGGCGGGTCGAGACGACGATGGCCGTGTCGCCAGGCGACGGATCGAAGAACATCCAGGACGCCGAAACATAGGCGGCGTATTTCTTGTCCTTGCCCGAGAAAGCGCCCGTACCGCCGGCGGCGACGAGCCAGACCTGGCCATCGAGTGGCGACACCGGTGGCGTCGCGGTGTTCGCCTGGATGCCCATGACCCGGCGCTGGCCATCGATCGGCGCAAAATCCAAGGCGGCGTCGACGGCCGCCGCGAGATCCGCATGGGCGGCGTTGGCATCGGCGGGCGAAATTACCGTGCCCGATGCGGCATTGGTGAAGCTGTTGACAAGCATCGAATAGGAGCGGCCCGCTCCGGTGACGGCGATCGGCATGATGCGACCTCAGGTCTTGATGATTTTCGGAATGAACAGCGTCGGCTGCACATTGTTATGCGCGGCACCGCCGCCCGCGGAGGCGGTGGTGAAAGGGTGGGCGTGGGCGGGCGCGCCCGACGTTGTTTGGGTGCCGCCGCTCGACAGGGAGGGGATGCCGCCCGAGCCACCGCCGCCCATCGGGCTTCCCGGCACCGTGTGGTCGTGCGCGCCGGCATTGTCGGTCGTACCGCTATGGGTATGCCCCGGCATCTGCGGCGTGGTCAGGATGTGCGTGTCGCCGCCGTAGCGGCCGCCCACAGTCGTGGCGGCGGACCCCGCCGAGGCCATGCGCCCAGCATTCGTACCGCCCATGTTGTCGGGCGCCGCGACCACGCAACCGCGCGCATCGGGCAGGCGAAATTCCGTACCGAGTTCGCCGCCAGTATTGTGCAGGGTGCCGATCGCCGTGAACAGCGCTGGAAAGCTCACGCGGAGCAGCACTTGGCCCGCCGCGAAGACCCAGCCGGCGGGCGCGGTCGCGCCGGCCCATTCCATCATCATGCCCGCGACAAGCGTGCCGGGCGCCGAGAGACTGCCGGTAACCGTCAGATCCGCCGTTGTCATCGGCAGG
>BFBZ01000982.1_pt1 | contig 21172 bp, 19 predicted proteins | sample 1888401 | NCBI WGS metagenome assembly BFBZ01 (sample SAMD00112614, study PRJDB3348) | symbiont metagenome | host: Chara braunii | reverse complement strand
GAAAGCCACGACGTCATTGGCTGGAAGCAAGGGATTAAGCGCCTCGAAGCGCCCCGATCCGTAAACCGCGCCTGAAAAGGCCCCGCGCCGGGCCGCCGCCCAGGCCTCGGTCAGTCGAACCTGGGCGTGCCAGCCGTAGCTGAGCATCGGCGAGGACACCGGATCGCGAGCGATCGCGATCACCTCGTCCTCGCCGCGCCAGCGGGCGTTGGCGGCGAAGAGTTCAGGCTCGACACTGACTCCAGACCAGACCACGGCGCCCGTAGCCAAGGTGACGACCCCCATCTCGCGGCGGCGGTCCTTCATTCGGTAGACGATCACCCGCGCCCCAGACGGCGAGAACGGGCCAAGCGTGTCTCCCCCGTCGGGATCGGGCTCCAGCAGGGGGCGGGGCGCGCCGGGCCCATTAAGGTCCAGGACCAGGAGGCGGCTGGTCGCCTCGACGTTGAACAAGTCATTCTCGAAGGTGCGCGCGGTCTTCCAGCCGCCGAGCCGCTCGACGACGAGCCATCGGCCGTCAGGCGAGAAGGCGACGCGGCCGAGACTCTCCACGGAGAGGAGGTCCTCGACGGTGTAGGGGTGGGCCCCGGCGGCCCCTGCGGCGAGCGCGCAAGCGGCCGCGATCCCTGCGATGGTTCGCATGGTGGGTGTGTCCTAAAAGGGTGGAGACGGTCGGAGGCCTACCAGGCCTTGGTCAGCTGAAGCGCCACGACGCGCCCGTTTGGTTCATAGTTCGCCGGGTCGTAGCCCACCCCCACGGGGGCGTCGTAGAACGGCGGGTCCTTGTCGAGCAGGTTCTGAACCGTCAGCGTCGCCATGACGCCCTTGAGCGCGCCGGCGCGCGCGGGGATGGTCCAGCGCAGCGCCGCGTCGAACGTGGCTTGATCCGAGACGCGGCCGCCGGTGGTGGTGGTGAGGGTCCCGACATAGTTGGCCGCGCCCGTCAGCGCCCAGGGTCCATGCGTCCAGGTGGCCGCGAGCCGACCCCGCAGCTTGGCGGGGTTCTCGGCTGTGCCCGCGAGTTCGACGGCCTCGGCCGCCTGTGTCGTCTTGCGTTGATAGGACAGCAGTCGCGAGACATTACCATCGATGGTGAGCGGATCGCCGAAGGCCGTCACGCCCCAGGTTCCGGTGAAGTCGACGCCGCGCACCCGGAAGGCGCCCGTGTTGACATAGCGGGCGTCGGCGATGGCCCGATAGGCGGCGGGCGGATAGAGCCCTTGGACCGACGCGTTGCCCAGGGTCAACAACGTCTTGATCAGGGCCAGGTCGGCCGGGTTGCTGATCGGGTCGATGAATTGCCGAAATGGCGCGAGGTCGGGCGCCGTCAGCACCGTCGAGAGGTTATTGACGGCGGGCTGGCCAATCCGCTGCTTGAAGTTGGTGTCGAAATAGGTGGCGGAAAGACGTCGCTCGGGATGATCGGGGGAGGCGTATTCAACGCCGCTGGTCCACGAGACCGCCCGCTCGGGCAGCAGGTCGGGATTGCCGCCGTACTTCAACAAGGTCAGCAGGGTTGCTCCGCCGCCAGCGGCGACATTGACCGGGGTGACGCGCTGCGGATCGGTCAGTTCGCCCAGCGACGGCGCGCGAAACGACTTCCCATAGGTCGCCTTGATGTTCAGGGCACGCGTGGGGCCCCAGACGACGCCGAACTTGGGCACCGTGCTGGTCTCGCCACCCTCGTAGTGCTCCCGGCGCACGGCCGCAGAGAGATCGAGGCGCTGCAGCCCTGGGCGACGGAAGTCGCCGCCAAAGATCGGAACGCGGCCTTCGGCGAAGAGCGCGCTGACCGTTCGGTCGCCAAAGCGCGAGAACCCGGTCAGGGGAGCTGGCCCATTGATCACGTTGATGCCGACCGTCTTCAGCGTCTCGGTTCGAAGCTGGCCGCCAAGCGCTAGCCTGACCGATCCAGCCGGCAACCGCCAAAGCGGGCCGTCGGCGGTGGCGCTGATTGTCTGCAGTCGGCCCACGGTGCGGCGTTCCTCATAGCCGGAGGTGACGAAGTCGAGGACCGCCCGATTGTTGCGCCCCTGTCCGATGAACGGATTGAGGTAGCCGTCGACGCTGGCCCTGTAAGCCGTGGCTGGATTATCCGGAGTGTTGCCCAGGGCCTCGTTGAGGAAGGCGGTGTTGATTTCATTGGTCGATCGGGTCAGCGCCAGTTCCTCGGCGTGGAGCCCGTAGGCGTCGAGCCGCCACAGCGCTGGCAGGTCGATCTTCACCCCGAGCGACAAGCCTCGGCTCTGCACGTCGCCGGTCGATTTCAGACCGCCGGTCTCATTGACGAACGAATAGGCGATGTAGTGCGAGCTCGCGCCCGTCGGAGAGACGAAATAGGGGTTGGCGCGGGTCACGGTCAGCGCCGTCTGTGGAGCCACGCTATAGGCGGTGTAGCGCCGATCGCTGTAGCGCGCGTCGGCTGTCAGCGTGACGCGCGAGCCGAGATCCTGGTTCACCGCGACGTACAGGCTGCCGCGTTCCTGGGTCGGCAATAGCGACATCGTCTGGCGGTAGTTCAGCATGTTCTTCGTCCCCGCGACGAAGTCCGAGGGCTTTAGCGGGACGCCGTTCTGGCCTGACGGAATGGCGTAGGTCGGGACCAGCGAGAAGGTGATCGGATCGATGGTCAGAATGGTGCCCGCGTAGTGATTGCGGTGGTCCGTGCCCCCCAGCGGCCGCAGATCGGCGTTGGCGGTGTAGCCGCGCGCCGCGCCCGCCAGCATGTTCCGGCGCTGGTACTCGGCCGACAACAACAGCGAACCCGATCTCCAGTCGTGGCCAAGGGTGTGGGCGATCTGGTGCTGACCCAGATCCCCGCGCGTCGAGCCGCCAATACGAAGCCTCGTCTCCGCGCCCTCGAACCGGTCGCGTAGGACAATGTTGACCACGCCGCCGACCGCGTCGGAACCATAGAGCGCCGATGCCCCATCGAGCAGGATCTCGATCCGCGCGACCGCGGCGGTCGGGATGGCCGAGACGTCGGCGAAGTCGCCCATTAGACCCGCGCCGGCCATCCGGCGGCCATTGATCAGCACCAACGTGGCGTCCGCTCCAAGGCCGCGAAGGTTGATGCCGGTGGCTCGACTTCCATTCGTCGTGGTCGGGTCCGCGCCGGTGCTACCGGAGTCGTCGCTCGTCGTGCCTCCGAACGCTTGCGGCTGGGCGTTGAGCGCGTCGGCGACGGTGGCATAGCCAGCGCGGTCGAGTTCCGCGCGGTCAAGGACCAGGACCGGCGAGGGGCCGTCCTTGACGCCGCGAATATGGCTGCCCACGATGATCGCGGCCACCTCGGTGGCTTCCGGCCCGGTCGAGGACGGGTGGCCCGATGGCGACCTGGCGGCTTGGGAGCCGAGCGAGGCTTCGCGCCCTGGGGGCGTCGCCGGGAGGACGCCGCCGTCGCCGGCGCCCGCTCGCAAAACCAGGACGCCGGGGCCCGCCACCTCGACGTTGAGGTCGACGCCGCGCAGGAGCTGATCGAGCGCCTGCCGGGCGGTGAACCGGCCCTTGAGCGCCGGCACGCTCCGACTGGCGACCAGCTCGCTGGAGAAGAAGATCTTGACCTTGGCCTGGTCGGCCAGGGTCAGCAGCGCTCGGCTCAACGCTCCGGCGGGGATGTCCACGGCCACCGCCGCTTCCGCAGCGGGCGATGACGCCTGCGCTGAAGCCGCCGCGACCACGAACGCCGACAAAGCCGAACCAACGAACAAACTCGCACCCAACTGTCGCATACGCCCCCCTTACCCGGCGGGCGTCGTCACCTGTTGACGCGCTTTGGCCGCCGGTTGTTTGGGGGGAGACGACCGAGGACGCGTGGTCTGGTAGTTGGCCTGAGAAAAAAATAGAACGTCAACTGAGAGTTGATCAGGTGGATAGGATCACCTGTCCGTTCGCGGCCTTTGACGCGCGGAGGCCGTAAGCCAAGGTTACGGCCTTGATGAAGTCCTCGACATCACCGGTCTCGAAGCGCCCGGAGACGAGCTTCTGGGCCGGCGCGCCAGCGCCGAGCACCAGTTTGGTTTGGCTATAACGGTTGATCTCGGCGACCGCGTCGCGCAGCGGTACGTCCTCGAAGATCAGGCGGCCCTGCCGCCAACTCGTCACCGTAGCGACGTTGACGCTGGTCGGACGAGCCGATCGGACATCCGCGCCCAGGGCGATCCCTTCGCCTGGCTCTAAGGTCCAGTGGGCGCCGTCATCCCGCACGGCCACGCGCCCCTCGGCGAGCGCCACGCGGATCAGGCCAGAGCCATCCGCGCGCACGTCGAACGCCGTGCCGACCGCGCGGACCTCGGCCGGACCGGCCGAAACCAGGAACGGGCGGACCGTGTCGTGCGCCACCTCGAAGAAGGCTTGCCCGTGGCTCAGCTCGACGCGGCGCTCGCCCTTGGTAAAGCGTACGCGCAGGCGACTGTCGGTGTTCAGACTCACCCGTGAGCCATCCTCGAGCCGCACCACCGTCATCTGGCCAACGCCGGTGTCGTAGGTCTTCGGCGCCGTGAGGGCCAGGAACGCGCCGCCTAGGCACGCCAAAGCCGCCATCGCCCCGCCGATGATGTAGGGCGCCAAGCGTCTTCGCTTGCCGCGCGTCCGTCGTGTCGCGCCGCGATCGAGCGCCGCGCGCGCCACCGCGGCCAAGTCGGGATCGCCCCGCAGGTCGCGCACGGCGCGACCGATGTCTTCCACGCGCTTGTAGGCCGCGTCATTCCCAGGCTCGCGGCGCCAGGCGTAGAACGCCTCCAGCTCATGGGTTTCGATCGGCGTCTGGTTCAGCCGCGCGTACCAGTCGGCCGCCTCGCGCTCGGCTCGGCGGTCTCCCTGAGGTTCTGCGATCATGGCCGCCTAGTCCCGCATCGCCGACGAAGTTTGCTCCAGGGCCTTGCGCATTCGATGATGAACCGTGGTCACGGGAATGCCCAGCAACCGCGATATCTCCTGGTAGGTTAGACCCTCAATGTGGTTCAGAACCAAAACATCGCGCAACTTGGGCGGGAGAGAAAGGATGATCTCCTTGAGCGTGACCGCGCACTCCTGCGTCGGGGCGAGCATGGCGTCGTTTATCAGCCTTTCCCCCACCCGCTGACCGCCTTCGCGCTTGGCGCGCCGGAAGTGATCCCGCGCCAGGTTGTCGGCGATCCGCGCCAGCAGCGCCTTGGGACGACGAATGTCCTGCTCCACCTGATACGGCGCCGCGCGGAGATAGGTTTCTTGCGCTAGGTCGTCGGCGATCAAGGCGCCGTAGCGCTTGTGCAAACGCCGCCGCAGCCACGTGTCATAGCGGCGAATGAGAGTGTCGAGCGCGACGGCGAGCTCTGATGAGCCAGCGGTGATGGGGGAAGATCCGTCCACGGGGTGATCCAACCGGAGATTGCCCCACAGAATCCTACGGTTTTCCATACAATGGAAGTGCTAAAACGCAACATTCATACGTCTGACGATCTGTCTGAGAGTCTGCCGCTGTTTGAAAATTCCTCATCCAGTAGGGGTGGGCGTACATTCAATGGCGACGTTGGCGGAGCAGTTTGGAGCGATGGTTCGCCATCACCGAGAACGCTCGGGCATGTCGCAACAGGAGCTTGGCGACAAAGTTGATCGCACTGCGGTAACAGTCGGCCGGATTGAACGGGGCGAGTCCGCCACAACTTTTGAATCTCTCGACAGCTTTGCCACTGCGCTGGGAGTGAGCGTCCGCGATTTGTTTGGAGTAGGGGAGTTTGAAGCCCGCGAAGGGCGAGAGGACGCCATGGTGGACATCGTTCGGAAGTTGGCGCCGCTGGACGAGGATCAGTTGAAGATCGTCGGCGAGTTGATCGATGTCGCTTTAAAGTTAAAGCGCTAGCCTCACATCACTTCATATCTTTACGCACTGGTCTGAGCGGTTGAGCGCGGTAATTGTGCGACAAGCCCGATATGTGCCGCGCTCCTGTAGCTGTTCGGTTGCGCCCCCCCACGATTCTCAATGGCTTAGCTGTCGCTGAAAGTGCCGCTTCTGGCGCCATGTCGTCATGGCTACGGTCAGCGCTTCCTCGGCGGCTGGACGGCCGCCCGGCGAAGGCGCCGGTGGCGGATGGCGGCGGCTTATGGATTTAAGCGTGCCGGCCTTCGCCTGGGAGTTCCTGCGCCGCAATCCGCGTTATCAGGACGAATGGCGCAACACGCGTGATCGAGGCGGGGCGGTTGTCGATCCGCGGTGGGGCCTGCGTTTCGCCGCCGATCCTGGATTGGCGGTTGATGAAGCCGAGGTCTTCTGGCGAGGCGACGTGGCACCGGGCATCGTCATTCCCATGGCCGTCACAGGTGGAGCGACGGCTCGGCCGCAAGGGAGGGGGCTGCCGTCGGGCGTAACGCGCCGGGCCGAGGACGGGCTCCACATCCGCTTGCCCGCCCACCTGCAATTGCTCCTGCCGCGGGGGGCGCGGGGTGACGAAGCGTTGGCCGTGCTGCTCACCTATGACGCCGATCTGGGCTTGCGCGTTCGCGCGGTCGACGCCCTGGAGCGTCTCAGTGGCGGTCGTCCGGCGGCGGGTTCGCGCCTGAACAGCGCTCAGCGCGGGCGCTTGGCGCGCAGCCTGGTGGCGCTGGACGGGGCGATGCGCGGGCAGAGCTATCGCGCCATCGCCGCCGAGCTTTTCGGGGCCGATCGCCTGGACGCCGAGGCCTGGCGGACGGCCTCCGTCCGAGGCGTGACCATCCGCCTGGTCCGCGCCGGCAGGGCTCTGATGAACGGCGGCTATCTGGCCCTTCTCCGCAAAGGACTGTGACCGGAAAGGGATGTCGAAAACCGCATCCCCCGCCTGCGTCATCCCTGGAGGCGCCGTTCGTCCGCCAGCCTGTCCGAACGACGCCGCCCGTATCCCGGCGTCGCCGAGGACACGAACATGGTCAGCAACGATGGCAACGCGCCGCTTCGGCACCTGCGCACGCCTGAGGCCGCGCGCTTTCTGGGATTGTCGGACCGCACGCTGGAGAAGCATCGCTCTTACGGAACGGGGCCCGTCTACCGTAAGATCGGCGGCCGCGTGGTTTACACCCTGGAGGACCTGCAGGCTTGGGCCCAGCGCGGCGAGCGCCGCTCCACCAGCGACGCCGATGCGGAGGTGCTGCCTCCGGCCAAGCGTAGCGCCGCCATATCGCCGGCGTTCCGGCCACGGGGCGATGGGCTATGAACGCCACGCCTTCCGCTTCGACCTGGGTCGATCTCTACTGGCTGGAAGGCCGGATCGAGCGATGGATACGCTTCGGCGCGGTTTGTGACGAGCGCATCGTCGATCGCCGCAGCCGCCTGGTCGGCTTCCGGGCTGGCGCCGTTTTCGCGCTCGTGCGGTGGCGAGCGGGGGAGTACGGCACGGTCGAGTCCCGTATCGTCATCCTGCGCGCGGTGGCGCCGGGCCAGCCCTTCACCACCCACCCTTTTGTCGTGCCGGGCGCGGAGATACTGTTGCGGATCAGCGGCTGGGCGAGGGTCCGGTCGGTGCTGGAGGCGATCGACGCGGTCGAGCTTGGCGGCTTTCGGCTAGAGGACGTCGCGCCCGACTACTGGCGTCATGTCGGCGCCCGTTTGGCGGTGGGGCTGCCGCCACGGCCCTATGTGCGAGCCCGCCACCGCGCGTGCACGTTGCGCCGGAGGCTGGGCCGATGAGCCGATCGCGCGCCGCGTTGTTGGCGATCTGCGCCGCCGGATGCCTGACGGTCCTGGCGTCGTGGGTGGCGCCCCAGAGCCCGAGACTGCTTTTCAACACCACGGCCAGCGCGCCCATCGGCTTCTATTGGCTGGACCGCCGCGCGCCAAGGATCGGCGATCTCGCCGTTGTCCATCCGCCGCCGGCCCTGGCCGATTGGATGGCGCGACGCGGGTACCTGCCGCGCAACGTCCCGCTGCTGAAGGTGCTGGTCGCAGGCGCCGGAACTCGGGTCTGCGTGGCGGATGATGAGGTCTACGTGGCCGGCCAGCGCGTCGCCGGGGTGCGGCGGCGGGACCGCTGGGGTCGCTCCCTGACGCCGTGGAGCGGCTGTCGCGATCTTCGGGACGACGAGATTCTTCTGCTCAACACGGCCGCGCCGGCGAGCCTGGACGGCCGGTATTTCGGTCCGCTGCGGCGCGATAGAGTCGTCGCCGTCGCGCGTCCCCTGTGGACCTGGGAGCGCTGAAATGGCGGCGTTGGTCCTTTCCTTGTTCGGCCGTCTTGCCGGGCCTTTCCTCGTCCCGGCCAAGACCGCGTCGGCGACCGCGCGTAGTCGCGGTCGAGGGCGGCCATCAGGCCGGCGCGCGGGGCGCGCTTCCCTCGACGGCGACGAGCACGGGCGCAAGCTGTCGCTCACCGGGGCGATGGCGAGAACGTCGCGCGCGGGGCGCGCGTCCGCCCTGGGACTGGGCCTGGCCGTCCTGATGCTGATGTCGACCGGCGGTGGCGAAGCGGCCGCCGAACCGACGTCGCCGGGCGACATCGTCGAGGCGGCTATTGCTGAGGCGGCGGCGCGTTTCGATGTGCAGGCCGCTCGGTTGCGGGCGGTCATCGTCGCCGAGAGCGGCGGCGATCCGAACGCGGTGTCCGCCAAGGGCGCCATGGGGCTAATGCAGTTGATGCCCGACACCTGGCGCGAGATCCGCGACAGGCTGGCCCTGGGACAGGATCCGTTCGACGTGCGCGAGAACGTCCTGGCCGGCGCGTTCTATCTGCGTCGGCTGCAAGAGCGCTTCGGCCTCGAGGGCGGGCTCGCGGCGTACAACGCCGGGCCGCGCCGCTACGCCGATCATCTCGCCGGTAGGCGACCGCTGCCCGCCGAGACACTAGCCTATGTCGCCGCGATCCGACGTCGGCTGGCGCCGCGAGCGCGCGATTGGCGGGCCGCGCCGTTATTTGTCGGGGCGGGCGCTCCCGACGCATCGCCCGAGGCCGGTGCGCGATGACGGCGGCGTGGAGCGACGCGTCAGGCGCTCGAGGTTCTCGCCCAGGCGATCACGCGCTCCGAGCGTTCGATGGTCGCCGAGTGGGCGTCGTTCCTCCAGAAATCCGCCGCGCCCCCATCGTCGCTTACCTGGTCGTAGGCGTCCTTGGCCCGCGTTGTCAGGCCGCGTGTGGCGACCAGCGCCTCAACCAGCGCGGCGGCCCAGTCGGACGGCAGGTTCAGGGTCTGGGGAGCACTGGGGAAGGCGGGGGGGATGGCAAGATTAAAGGGCCGGGACCTTCGGTCGGCAAGGTGTTGGTGGGGAAGGGAATTTTCCGGGACCTCGTTTTAGGGGCTGGTCCCGAGTTTGAGCGCTTCTTTCGTAAAATCAGTCGCTTATCCGGGACCTCTCACCGCTGGGGCGCGATATGAGCGCCGAGGACGACTTCTTTGTCCGGCTGGGACGGATCGGCGACCGCGGCGCCAAGGCGGCGCTAGGCCGGGGTTTTGTGGGCGAGGTCCTGGGCGCGGCGCGACGGACCGGACAGGGGGTCTTGGACGCCGGTGGTCGTGGCGGTCGCCGACGGCTGGGGCGCGGCGGTGCGCGCGCGCCCGGCCGCGCGTCCAGCCGGCGGGTCGTGATCAAGACCAGGATCGTGCGCCATAAGGGCGATCGATACCGCGCCGCCCCGCTGGCCCGGCACATGCGCTATCTGCGGCGCGACGGCGTCACGCGCGATGGGCGTCCGGCCGAGATGTTCGACCGTGACGGCGCGGCCGATCACGACGCCTTCGCCCGGCGGTGCGAAGACGACCGCCACCACTTCCGCTTCATCGTCTCGCCGCAGGACGCCGAGCGCCTCGAAGATCTGCGGGCCTTCACTCAAGACCTGATGTCCCAGGCCGAGCGGGATCTCGGCACGCGCCTGGACTGGGTCGCCGTCGACCACTGGAACACGGACAACCCGCATGTGCACGTCCTGGTCAGGGGGCGGGCCGATGACGGCGCGGATTTGGTGATCGACAGCGACTACCTGACCAAGGGTCTGCGCGATGCGGCCCAGCGCCTGGTGACCCTGGAGCTGGGGCCCCGTTCGCCGGCCGAGATCGAGGCGTCGCTGGACCGGGAAGTGACCGCCGAGCGCTTGACCAGTCTAGACCGCAACCTGCGTGAGCTGGCGGACGAGAGCGGGCGGGTCGACCTGCGCCCCGCGGGCGATGCGCCAACTTCGTCCCGGCTGCGGGGGCGCGTCGCGCACCTCGAACGACTCGGCCTGGCGGACGGCCGGGGCGGCGTCTGGCGGTTGCCGCCCGACCTCGAGCCCCAGCTACGGGCGCTGGCGCTGCGCGGCGACATCATCAAGACCCTGCACGCGGCCACGCAAGGCCAGGCGCGCGACCCGGCGCACTATGTCCTGCATCCGGGCGCGCCGGATCAGCCGGTGGTGGGGCGGCTGGTCGATCGCGGCCTGCATGACGAACTGAGCGGCCAGGCCTATGCGGTGGTCGACGGGATCGATGGCCGACTGCATCATTTCCGTTTTCCCGACCTTGAGCGGACCGGCGACACGCGGCTGGGCGGATTGGTCGAGGTCCGTGGCTTCGCGCACGATGGCCAGGCGCCGCGCGCCGACCTCGTGCATCGGTCCGATCTCACCCTGGGCGCGCAGATCGGGGCGCAGGGGGCGACCTGGCTGGATCGGCGGCTGGTCTCGCCGGATCCAGCCCCTGTCGCCGGCGCCTTCGGCCGCGAGGTGCGCGAGGCCTTGGAGGCGCGTCGGCTCGAACTAATCAAGCGCGGCCTGGCCGACAACTCGGGACGGCCCGTCGCCGATCTCCTGGGCAAGCTGCGGCGCGAGGAACTGGCCCGCGCCCGAACGGCCCTAGCGCAAGAGACCGGACTTTCCGCCAACGCCGGGGCGCCAGGCGAGGCGGTCTCGGGCGTCTATCGGCGGCGCGTGGATCTGGCCTCGGGCCGCTTCGCGATGATCGACGACGGCCTTGGCTTCCAGCTCGTGCCGTGGACCCGGGCGCTGGAGCGCCATCGCGAGATGCCGGTGAAGGGCGTGATCACGCCGGGTGGCGGCGTCGACTGGGCGCTGGGACGCAAGCGGGGGCTTGGACTTTGATGCGGAGGTATCCCCGATGAGCGGCACGAAGGTCCTCTGGGGCCAGATCCTGATCGTCTTCCTATTGACCCTGGCCGGCGTCTGGGCGGCGACCGAATGGACGGCCTGGCAGCTGGGCTTCCAGGCCCGGCTGGGGTCGGCCTGGTTCTGGCTCGGCGACTGGCCGATCTATCCACCGCCAGCCTTCTTCTTCTGGTGGTTCGTCTATGACGCCTATGCGCCGGGGATCTTCGCGCGCGGCGCGTTCATGGCGGCCGGCGGCGCTCTGGCGGCCGTCGCGGTGGCGATGATCATGTCGATCTGGCGCGCGCGCGAGGCGGCCAAGGTGACGACCTACGGCTCGGCGCGGTGGGCGACGACGGACGAGGTCCGGCGCGCCGGAATGCTCGGCGCCGACGGTCTGATGCTGGGACGGCTGGACGACCACTATCTGCGGCACGAGGGCGCCGAGCATGTTTTGTGCTTCGCGCCCACGCGATCGGGCAAGGGCGTGGGCCTGGTGGTGCCGACGCTGCTGACCTGGCCGGGCTCGGCGATCATTCACGACATCAAGGGCGAGAACTGGACGTTGACCGCCGCCTGCCGCGCGCGGATCGGGCCGGTGTTGCGGTTCGATCCGACCGACAGCCGCTCCAGCGCCTACAATCCCTTGCTGGAGGTTCGGCGGGGCGAGACCGAGGTCCGGGACGTCCAGAACATCGCCGACATCCTTGTCGACCCAGAAGGCGCGCTGGAACGGCGCAATCACTGGGAGAAGACCAGCCACTCACTGTTGGTTGGGGTGATCCTCCATGTCCTCTACGCCGAGAACGACAAGACCTTGGCCGGGGTGGCCAACTTCCTGTCGGATCCGAGCCGGCCGGTCGAGACGACCTTGAGGGTCATGATGTCGACCAGGCATCTGGGCGACCGGTCCCACCCCGTGGTCTCCAGCGCCGCCCGTGAGGTGCTGAACAAGTCGGACAACGAGCGCTCTGGGGTGCTGTCCACGGCGATGAGCTTCCTGGGCCTCTACCGCGACCCGGTGGTCGCGGCGGTCACGTCACGCTGCGACTGGCGCATCGATGACTTGGTCGGGCAGGGCAGGCCGGTCAGTCTCTACCTGGTCGTGCCGCCGTCCGACATCAGCCGCACCAAGCCGCTGATCCGCATGATCCTCAACCAAATCGGCCGGCGCCTGACCGAAGGGCTAGAGGCCGCCCAGGATCGCCAGCGGCTGCTGCTGATGCTGGACGAGTTTCCAGCGCTTGGCCGGCTGGATTTCTTCGAGCAGGCTCTGGCCTTCATGGCCGGCTACCGCATCCGCAGCTTTTTGATCGCCCAGAGCCTGAACCAGATCGCCAAGGCCTATGGCGAGAACAATTCGATCCTCGACAACTGTCACATCAGGGTGTCGTTCGCGACGAATGATGAAAGGACGGCGCGTCGGATCAGCGACAGTCTGGGCACCGCCACCGAGATGCGGGCGATGAAGAACTACGCCGGGCACCGGCTATCTCCCTGGCTCGGCCACCTGATGGTGAGCCGCCAGGAGACCGCGCGCGCGCTGCTGACGCCGGGCGAGGTCATGCAGTTGCCGCACGACCAGGCGGTGGTCCAGGTCTCTGGCCTGGCGCCGATCCGGGCCCAGAAGATCCGCTACTTCGCCGACCCCCGGCTGGCCGAGCGCGTTAAGCCGCCGCCCATTGATCTGGAGCCGATCTCCGCCGACGCGGTGAGCCCCTGGAGCGAGGTCGTGACGGGGGCGGGCGCGGGCGCCGAGCGCCGCGACGCCGCCGATGAGGGCGGGCTGAAGCTGGAGCCCGAGCTGCTGGGTCTGGAAACTCCGGTAGTGGCGGACGAGACCGACGATCCGCCCTGGTCCGAGGTCGAGGAGACCGGAGACGAGGTACAGCAGTGCGAGCAGGCGCGGCGGTTCCGGAGCGCGGCGCGCCAGGCCGCCCTCGATCCCGACGACGGCATCCCGCTGTGAGGCCGGCATGAAGGTTCAGACTAAGGTCTTCCTATCGCGGGATCTGTCGCTGTCGCTGGACGCGGCGGCCCGGCGGATGCGGCGATCGAAGTCGGAGATCATGCAAGCCGCCCTGGCCTCGTTTCTCTCGGCGGACAACGACGAGGCGCGGGAGGCGGCGGTGGCGCGGCGCCTGGATCGAATGGGCCGCGAGTTGGAACGGATCCAGCGCGATGTCACGATCTCGAACGAGGCGGTGGCGCTGTTCATCAAGGCCTGGCTGACGGCGACACCGGTGCTGGCGGAGGCCGATCAGCGCGCCCAGGCCGCCAAGGGGCAGGAGCGCTACGTGGGGTTCCTGGAGGCGTTGGGCCGTAGGCTGGAGGCGGGCAAGCTGCTGCGGACCGAGATTCCTGAAGAGCACACCACCGTCTAGTTCAACAGAGGAGATCAGGTGCTGACGCCACCAACGCTCGCGCCTACTTCTTAACGTTCAGGTTGATGTTTGAAGCGCCACAGTCGCACCTCAGCTCCTGCTTCGTGCCGAAAGTCGGAGTGATTGAAAGCATGGCGCTGCAAGATGTGCAGGAAAACTGGTCGGTGAAAGTTCGATAGGCCGCGACCACAGGCAAGAAGTCGGCCTTTTGCATATCCGCCCACGGGTTCCAGTGGATGCTGGCGTTGACCTGCCACTGGTCGAGCTTCGCGGCTTGCTCAGCGGCTTTGAACGCCTCATGCCGCGTGGTGATCGCCGCGACCTTGTCCTGTTGGTTCCACGAATTCGCGGCCTCCTTTCCCTTCTTGAAGGCATCGCTCATCGCTGATGTGGCACCGATAATTAGATCGCCGAAGACGAAATTACCGTCGCCTTTGAACTCCGCCTTTCCACGTAACCTGTGGGCCGCCTCGCCCGCGAAATACTCAAGATGTCGGCGCAGGATCCCGGCGGCCACGCTGATCTCGTTCTTCTGAACGTGGCCGTCGATCTCATCCCAGACGCTGTCCTTGGTCCATTGAGCAGGCCCGACGTCCACGCTCCAGGTTTTGAAATGGACGAAGCGCTTGTTCTTGATGAGACCCTCAGAGACCATGTGTTTGAGCCATACGTCGTCGTGGGTGGTGAAGATAAACTGAGTGTCAGGGAAACGCGTCTTGAGCAGCGCGCAGACCTCGCGACGGTGTCCTCGGTCCACGGACATCAATACGTCGTCGAGAACGGCAAAGGAAAATCCTGTCCCAAGCAGGTGCTGCATGAGCGCTAGATAGAGACAAAGTCCCATACCATCCTGGTGCCCTTCACTGTGGTAGGCACCGGGCGGGAAGCCGCCACGGCCGTAAAAATCGACGTCGAAGCCCAACTTCCCCAACGAGGGGATGAGCTTTGCCGTAAAGCCGCTTTCATCGTCCTTGTTGATCTCTCGATAGAGTTCTGAAAAAGCCTCCTGGACGTCCTTGTAGATGCCTTCAAGCGCTGCCGTGGTGGAAGCGCCGAACACCTCGTAGACTTTTGCTGCACGCGTGGCCTGGGCCTTGGAAGTAGCAAGATTCTGCTGAGCCTTCCGATATGTGCTGAGACGTTCCTGAGCGATCGTCAGGAACTGTTTGGCTGTGTCCGTCAGGCTAGCATCAGGAATGGCATCAACGGCGGCTTCCAGGGTGGACACCGCCTCGGTCAGCATGGAACTGCCATAGCTGGCCTTGAGAACTGCTAGCGTGTCGGCCAGCGGAAGTAGCTTGTCGATCTGCACATAGCGGCCGGCCAAAGTTTGCTTGAACGTCAAAAGCGGGGCGGTGTCGACAACGGGCTTCAGCTGCGCACCGTAAGCGATGGCCGTGGCGAGGGCTGTCCCGGCCGCGTGAATCGTGGCGGTGAGCGGCTTGGTCGCCTCGGCGATTTTCTTCCGGCGCGTCGTTACCTCTGCGAGATGGTCAAGCTTCGCCTTTAGATGAGCGGTGAAGTGATCTGGCTCAAATGGCGTGTCGCACACCGGACACCGCTCATCGTCGTACATCTCCAGTGCCGTATTGATCAGCGTCTCTCGCTTGACGCCATCCGCGCTGGCCGGATCCGCCGCAAGCCCTTCGAGTTCAGGGATCAGCGCTTTCACCTGACCTGCAAAATCAGCAGCCTCCAGGCGCGCCAACTGCTCCTTCAGCGCCGCGATATCGGCTTTTGCCTGAGCCTTTGGCACCGATTGTGCAGCTAGCACACCGCTGGCCGATTGCATGCCGTCGTCGAGTGCGGTCGTCGCGGCCAGATCGGTGAGAGGCGCAAGGCCAAGCGTTACGCGATGTGGATTTACCGCCTGCAGCACGGCTGTCTTCGTGAAGTCCGATATTTGCAGCGCGGTAAGCAGGGCAGTGCGAGCGTCAGCCGCAACCCGCTCCAACGGGTCCACGGCTTTGGAGGTGGCGTTGTGGATCTTCAATAGGACGCCACGCAGCTTCTCGACGTCTTCGAGGCGAAGCAGCGCCTGCACCTCCTTAGCCCGATCGCCGGGCTTCGAAATCACGTATCGGATCAACTCTCGACGTGACAGGACGAACTCGGGATGCAGGCTGACCGCCTGGAGGGCCGCGAGGATATCCGGATCGGACGGAGTGACCTTGGGTGAGCCTGCCGCCTTCACGGTGCGCAGGATCGTCGCCTTCCTTCCAGCCAAGGTCGGGAAGCTCACTTCCAGCTCGACCGACGCTTGCTCAGGCTTGTTGCGAAAATCGACGTGCGGACCATGTTTCGGCACCGAAAGGTCGCCAGTGCCCTGACCTGAGAGCCTTGAGATGTTGCCGGTTAACGCGAACTCGATCGCGTCGACGATGCCGCTCTTGCCCGTGCCATTGGGGCCGCAAGCAGCGAAGTTTTCGCCACCGAGCGCCAATTCTAGGTCGATAATCCCACGGAATTTCTGAATGCGTATGCGTTCGATCCGGATCATTTGGCGTCCGGGAAGATCGCAACCCGGATCGCGGGCTCGGCAAACACACCGTCCTCAATCACGACCTTCTTCAAGGTGGATGCTATGTCCTCGAACCCCTGATTCTTGGACAAGTCGTCCAAGAATGCGCCGAGTACCGCCTTCGAGACGGTAGCGACCGGCTGCGGCGACCCATTGTCCTCGGACTGCTCGCTCATGATGACTTCTCCCTGAACCAAGGGTAGCAAACCTGCAAGTCGAGGCAATGGCGGAGCTTGGAGGTTGAGTTGGCCTTGCGGAACTGCGGGCGTCGTCCTCGGCACCGAAGCGTCAAATCCACGCTTTCCAGATCACCGTTCCCCTGCCTTTGCCGCCATTTGTACGATGCGCCGATTTGGCTGTTGAGCCGGGGGCAAACCGGGTCTTCTTAGTCATCCCCGTGAGAACAACGGGGATTGGCCGTGCAGCCTTCCGACACCGACACCGCTCTGGATCGCAGCCGCCGCATGCTGCGCACCGCCCTGGGTCCGTTGATCCTGGCGAGGCTGGAAGACCCCGGCGTGGCCGAGGTCATGCTCAACCCCGACGGCCAGGTCTGGATCGACCGGTTCGACCAGGGCCTGGTCGCCGCGGACCTTGTGGTGACGCCGGACGACGGCGAGCGGATTATCCGTCTGGTCGCCCACCATGTCGGCGCCGAGGTTCATGCCGGTCAGCCGCGACTTTCGGCCGAGCTGCCGGGGACCGGTGAGCGCTTCCAGGGGCTATTGCCGCCGCTGGTCGCCGCCCCGACCTTTTCCATCCGCAAGCCCGCCAGCCGGGTCTTCCGCCTCGACGACTATGTGCTGGGCGGGGTGATGAGCGACGGGGAGGCGAGGGCGCTGGAAGGCGCCGTGGCCGAGCGCGCCAACATCCTGGTCGTTGGTCCCACCTCCAGCGGCAAGACGACCCTGGTCAACGCCCTGCTGGCCGAGGTCGCCGAGACGGGTGACCGCGTCGTCCTGATCGAGGACCTGCGCGAACTGCAATGTCCGGCCCGCAACCTCGTGTCGCTGCGCACCGCCGATGAGGCTGGGGTGGGTCTGGGTGACCTAGTCCGATCGGCCCTGCGGTTGCGGCCTGACCGCATCGTCATCGGCGAGGTGCGCGGCGCCGAGGCGCTGGACCTGGTCAAGGCCTGGGGGACTGGCCACCCGGGCGGGGTGGGAACCCTCCATGCCGGCTCGGCCCTGGGGGCGCTGCTGCGGCTGGAACAGCTGATCCAGGAGGCGGTGGTGACCGTGCCGCGTGGTCTGATCGCCGACACCATCGACGTCATCGTCGTCCTGTCTGGCCGCGGCCGACAGCGACGGCTTGTCGAACTGGCCCGACTTTCGGGTCTAGGCCCCGACGGCGCCTACCGGCTCGACCCGGTCTAAGCCGCCCCTCCCAAACCCCTGAAAACCTGGAGCTTTACGATGTCTGCTTCGCGGCATTCCCTTCGCGCGCGCCTGCTCGCCGGTACGATGCTTGACCGGCTGGGCCATCTGGCCCTGGCCGCCGGCGTCGCGCTCGCCGCCGCCCCGGCCCGGGCGGCCGGTTCCTCCATGCCCTGGGAGGAACCGCTCCAACAGATCCTGGAGTCGGTGGAAGGCCCCGTCGCCAAGATCATCGCGGTCATCATCATCATCATCACCGGCCTGACCCTGGCCTTCGGCGAGACTTCCGGGGGCGCTCGACGGCTGATCCAGATCGTCTTTGGCCTGTCGATCGCCTTCGCCGCCTCCAGTTTCTTCCTGAGCTTCTTCTCGTTCGGCGGCGGGGCGCTGGCCTGATGATCGGGCCCTATAGCGCGCCGGTCCACCGCGCCCTGGTCGAGCCGATGCTGCTGGGTGGCGCGCCCCGCGCCCTGGCTCTGGCCAATGGCACCCTGGCGGCGGCCCTGGCTCTGGGCTTGCGGCTTTGGGTGCTGGGCGCGGTCGTCTGGTTCGTCGCCCACGTGCTGTCGGTCTGGGCCGCGCGCCACGATCCGCAGTTTGTCGAGGTTGGACGCCGCCACGTTCGGTTGCCCTCGCGGCTGGAGGTCTGAGCCATGCTCGACCTGCGCGAATATCGCCGCCGGCCGGCCGGGCTCTGCGATTACCTGCCGTGGGCGGCCCTGGTGGCGCCGGGCGTCGTCCTGAATAAGGACGGGAGTTTTCAGCGCACCGCCGGGTTCCGGGGCGCCGATCTCGACAGCGCCACGGCGGTGGAGGCCGGGGTGGCCGCGGCCCGCCTCAACAGCGCCCTGCGGCGGCTGGGCTCGGGCTGGGCGGTGTTTGTCGAGGCCCGGCGCGATCCCAGCGACGGCTATCCCAGCAGCGCGTTCGTCGACCCGGTGTCGGCTTTGGTTGACGAGGAACGCAAGGCCGCTTTCCTCGCCGACGGCGAGCACTTCGAGAGCCGCTACTTCCTGACGCTCGTCTACTTGCCGCCGGCCGAACACGCTGGACGCCTGGAAGGCGCCTTCATCGAGGGGCGAGCCCGGCGCGGGCTCGACTGGCGCGCCGAGCTCGCCAGGTTCATCGACCGTACGGATCGCCTGCTGGCCCTGCTGGAGGCTTTGATGCCCCGGGTGGCGTGGCTGGACGACGCCGCGACCTTGAGCTTCCTGCACGGAGCGGTGACCACGACGCGCCAGCGCGTGGCTGTCCCCGAAACGCCGATGCACCTGGACGCCTTGCTGGCCACCCAGAGCCTGATCGGCGGACTGGAGCCCAGGCTCGGCGGCGCGCATCTGCGGGTCCTGACCCTAACGGGCTTTCCGGTCGCCACCGCGCCGGGCCTTCTGGACGAACTGAACCGGCTGCCGATCGCCTACCGCTGGACGACCCGGGCCATCTGTCTGGACAAGGCCGAGGCTAACGCCGCCTTGGCCAAGATCCGTCGTCAGTGGTTCGCCAAGAGGAAGTCGGTGCTGGCCCTGCTGCGCGAGGCGCTGACCCAGGAGCCGTCGGCCCTGGTCGACAACGACGCGGCCAACAAGGCCGCGCAGGCCGACCAGGCCCTGCAGGATCTCGGCGGCGACGCCGTCGCCTACGCCTACGTCACCGCGAGCCTGGTGGTCTGGGACCAGGATCCCGTCGCCGCCGACGCCAAGCTCGCCCTGGCCGAGAAGGTCATCCAGGGGCGCGACCTGACGGTGATGCGTGAGCGCGCCAACGCCGTGGAGGCCTGGCTGGGGACCTTGCCGGGTCACGTCCACGCCAATGTCCGCCAGCCGCTGCTGTCGACCCTCAATCTTGTGCACTTGGCGCCGGTCAGCGCCGTGTGGGCCGGGCCCGAGCGCGACGACCACCTCGACGGTCCGCCGCTTCTGATGGCGACGGCCGCCGGCTCGACGCCTTTTCGGCTCTCGCTGCATGTCGGCGACGTCGGCCACAGCTTGGTGGTTGGGCCGACCGGCGCGGGCAAGAGCGTGCTTCTGGCCCTGATGGCCTTGCAGTTTCGGCGCTATCGGAGGGCCCGGGTCTTCGCCTTCGACCATGGCGGCTCGATCCGGGCCGCGGTCCTGGGCATGGGCGGAACCTTCCATGATCTGGGCGGGATCCTCGCCGACACCAGCGGGGCGGTGGCGTTGCAGCCCCTGGCCGGGATCGATCGGCGCGGCGAACGCGTCTGGGCGGTCGGCTGGCTCTCGGCCATCCTGGCGCGGGCGGGGGTGACGATCACGCCGGAGGTGCGCGGCCACCTGTGGTCGGCGCTGGGCAGCCTGGCGGGCGCGCCGGTGGCCGAGCGGACCCTGACCGGCCTTTGCGCGCTGCTGGCCTCGCCCGCCCTCAAGCGGGCTCTGGAGCCCTTCGTTCTGGGCGGGCCGTTTGGCGCGCTGCTTGACGCCGAGGCCGAGGCGCTGGGCGAGGGCTCCATCCAGGCCTTCGAGACCGAAGGCCTGATGGGAACGGCCGCGGCCGCGCCGGTGCTGGCCTATCTCTTCCACCGTATCGAGACGCGGCTGGATGGCGCGCCGACCTTGATCCTGGTCGACGAGGGCTGGCTGGCGCTGGACGACTCGGCCTTCGGCGACCAGCTGCGCAGGTGGCTCAAGACCTTGCGCAAGAAGAACGGCGCGGTCGTCTTCGCCACCCAGTCGCTGGCCGACGTCGAGGCCAGCGACATCGCCGCCTCCCTGATCGAGCTTTGCCCCAGCCGGATCTTCCTGCCCAACCCCCACGGGGCCGAGCCGCAGGGCGCGGCCTTCTACCGGCGCTTTGGTCTCAATGACCGCCAGATCGAGCTGATCGCCCACGCCGTTCCCAAGCGCGACTATTACCTGCAGTCGCCGCTCGGCGGCCGGCTGTTCGAGCTGGGCCTGGGCCCTGTCGCCCTGGCCTTCACGGCCGCCTCGTCCAAGGCTGACCAGGTCGCGATCACCGAGACCCTGAACGCCGCTGGCCCCGCCGATTTCGCGCGCGCCTGGCTGGCGCGTCGCGGACCGCCGTGGGCGGCCGAGCTGCTGGCGTCTTCGCCTTCCTTCCTTTCGGAGACATCGTCATGACCATCGACCGTCGCGGCTTCGCCGCCGCGCTGGGCCTCGGGTTGGCCGCCGCGCCGCTCGCCCACGCCCAGTTCACCGTCTTCGACCCCAGCAACTACGCCCAGAACCTGCTGACCGCGGCGCGGACGCTGGAGAGCGTCAACAACCAGATCCGCTCCTTGCAGAACGAGGCGCAGATGCTGATTGGCCAGGCCAGGGACCTGGCGAGCCTGCCGTTCTCGTCGCTGGCCGCGCTGCAAGCCCAGCTGACGGAGACCCGTCGCCTACTCGGTGAGGCACAAGGCATCGCCTACGACGTCGGCCAGATCCAGGCGAGCTTTCGCCAGTCCTACGCGGCGCCGAGCGGGCCTGTGGACGGCGCGGCCCTAGCGGCGCGGGCCGACGCGCGCTGGAACACGGCCGTGGGCAGTCTGCAAGACGCGCTGAAGCTCCAGGCCAGCGTCGTCGGCGGCCTGGGCGGCGACGCCGATCAGATGAGCCAGTTGGTCGAGGCCAGTCAGGACGCGGTCGGCGGACTGCAGGCGGCCCAGGCCGGCAACCAGTTGCTAGCCCTGCAATCCCAGCAGTTGGCCCAGCTCCTGGCCCTGACCGCCGCGCAAGGTCGCGCCCAGGCCCTGGAAGCGGCCAACCGGGTCGCGGCCCGCGCCGACGCCAAGGCCCGCTTTTCCAAGTTCATGGGCCGCGACGGGAGCCCGCCATGATCCGCGCCATCGCCATGGCCGCGATGGTTTGGGTCGGGCTGATCGCCATCGTCGTGGCTGGTCGCCACGACCAGGTC
>BFBZ01000981.1_pt1 | contig 21181 bp, 24 predicted proteins | sample 1888401 | NCBI WGS metagenome assembly BFBZ01 (sample SAMD00112614, study PRJDB3348) | symbiont metagenome | host: Chara braunii | reverse complement strand
GTTTCAGGCACTGACCGCCGCGGACCAGATTCCGCGCTGGTGGGGTTCGGACGAGCTCTACCGGACGACCAAGCATATGGCGGATGTCCGGCCGGGCGGTGCCTGGCGCTCCGAAGGCAGGGGCGCCGATGGTCACGAATTTCATGTGCAGGGTGAGTACCTGCAAGTTGACCCTCCGCACCTTCTCGTGATGACGTGGAAGGCGCCGTGGGACGGCGACAACGTGACAACCGTCACATACATGCTCGAAGCGGTCGAGACTGGGACGCGGCTGACGATGCGCCATGAAGGCTTTGGCGCGCGCAAGGATGCCTGCCTCGACCACGGCTCCGGCTGGGAACGGGTGCTCGGCTGGTTGGGCGATTTTCTGGCCGCAGAGCCGGGCGGCAGGGCATTAAATGTGTTCCACTGCCGGCTGATACCACCGCGGCCCGACTTCGCTTTCACGATGACGGACCAGGAAAGAGCCTTGATGAAGGATCATTCCGACTATCTGCGCGGCAAGCTTGGCGAAAGCGTTATCCTGTTTGGACCAGTAGCGGATCCGGCAGGTCCGTGGGGCCTTGGCATCATGCGTGCTGACGACGAGGCCGGCGTTAGGGTACTGACCGATGGCGATCCGACCGTGCGCTCGGGGCTTGGCTTTCGCTACGAAATCCTGCCGCTGATGACCGTGGTAATGTGAGGCCGGTACCAGAAGGCGCCGCGCTCGCATCTTTTTTGCATCGGATCCGCTCGTGGCGACGCTCCGCCAGGGCGGGCTGAACCAAGAATTGACACGGCGTCAATTGAAGCGTAGAAGAAGTTCGTCGATATTTGTTTGACCGACTTTTGTTATCCGCGCATCCAAGCGCGCCTTTGACGAACTTCCCCCATCCAAAATCGAGACGAACGTTGTTGTGCAGTCGCGCGACGGCGAACGAATATTTGCCATGGAAAGGGTTCGTTTATGAGCACCGGCACAGTTAAATGGTTCAACGCCACCAAGGGTTTTGGTTTTATTCAGCCTGACGATGGCTCGGCCGACGTTTTTGTCCACATCTCGGCCGTAGAGCGCGCCGGAATGCGCGACATCGTCGAAGGTCAGAAGCTTGGCTACGAGATGGTCCGCGACAACAAGTCGGGCAAGATGTCCGCCGATCAGTTGAAGGCGGCCTGAAAAACGGAATTCAGCCTTCCGGTGACCACGGATGTACTGGCACCGGTAATGGCGAGTTTCGGGTCGCGCCTCTAACGACGCGCGGCACTTCGGCGGAAGGTCAGGCAATGCCTGGCCTTTTCCATTTTTGCACTCCGATTGCCGAAAGAGCGCCGCGCGTCCGCGCGGACATGCTAAGGACGTTCCGGAAAATCTGAAAATTGGCCAGAATCCGAATCGGCCAGCAATTAGAACCGGGATGCCGTATTGCTTTGTGCATGGTCCTGGCCGAAAGACCGGCCTTGCCATTTTTCGGCGTCAGGCTCCGAACGGGAGAAAGATTTTGACCGCACCTTCGAAGGTATCCGGCGATCGGGCCGAATCGCTCTTCAGCAAGACCCAGACCCAGTCGATGTCTCTCGGCCGCATCATTTCCGAACGGGATGCCGTCAGCGAGGCGCGGGAGGCGAAGACCGCAAGGTTGCGCGAATTGCGTCTTGAAAAGGAAGCCGAAGAGATGGCTGCCGCCGTCGCGCTCGCAGCGTTGCCGAAACGAGTGGGTAAACGCTGATGGCTACCAAGCGCGTGCCTCAAAAGGCGATCGCCCCCGATTCGACCATCGCCGATGTTATCGACGGTCTCGACAAGCCGATCGAATATGTCCGGCGGGTGCTCGAAAAGCTTGAGCGCTGCAAGCGGGCACATGGTGATGCCCAGGTGCGGCTGGGCGTGCGCGGTCGCGCCGAATGCCCGAATTATCTGATCGAATACGTTCGCGAGGATGCCAAGACCCACGAGCGTACTACCCACCAGGATGCAGCCTATAGTGGCAGCACCCATCGCGAACTGGCTCCCCATCACATCGAGGCGGTCAAGAACTGGTCACCCGAGGAGATGAATATCACCGCGGTGTCGGCGCTGATCGGGCGCCTTCGCAATCCGCGCGCACCATCATCGCGTTTCGCTGACGAGGATTGACATGGCCATCAAGTTTTCCGCCAAGGAACAGCCGGCACCCACGGCCGCCGCGAAGCCTGCCAAGGCGGCAGTCGACGTGAAGAAGCCGTCTGTCACGCCGAAGCAGGCGGATGGCGCCGCGGAAGGCGCGGCCGACCTGTTCCTGTCGTCGGCCGAGGCTCCGAAGGGCAAGACAAGGAAGAAGAAATAGTCTCCTTGCCGCATAGCGATCCCACCGCGCCATCGTCGCGGGCCCCGGTCACGGCCGTCTTCGACTGCCAGACCTGCGGCGCGTGCTGCTCATACTCATCGGAATGGCCTCGCTTTTCCACCGAGGATGACGCGCAGCTTGATCTGATCCCCGCAAAATATGTGGCCGCCAATGAATCCGGGATGCGCTGTGACGGCGTGCGCTGTTCGGCGCTGACGGGCGAGGTTGGCAAGGTGACGGCTTGCGGTATCTACGAAGTCCGTCCCGACGTCTGCCGCGCCTGCATGCCCGGTGACGACGATTGCCTGATGGCACGCCATGCCCACCGGCTGCCAACTCTGTGAACCTGCTTCTTTGACAGTTAGTGCGCTTGTGCGCGTCTCCTTCGCTAGCTACGTTCCGTGCGGGTAACGCCAAAGCTCGGAGGACCGTCGTGAGCATTGAATTTCTGTTGACGTCGCTGATCGTCGTGGCTTCGCCCGGTACCGGCGTTCTCTACACGCTGAGCGCCGGCCTTTCGCGCGGCGCTCGCGCCAGCATCATCGCCGCCTTCGGCTGTACGCTTGGCATCATCCCGCATATGGCAGCTGCCATCACCGGCCTTGCGGCACTGCTGCACACCAGCGCGGTAGCCTTCGAAACGCTGAAATATCTGGGTGTCGCCTATCTGCTTTACATGGCCTGGAACACGCTGAAGGAGAAGGGCGGCCTGAGCGTCGACCAGGACGTTGCGCCGCGCTCGGCCGGCAAGGTGATCACCTCCGGCATCCTGATCAACATCCTCAATCCAAAGCTGTCGATCTTCTTCTTCGCCTTCCTGCCTCAGTTCGTCAGCACCACGGAGCTTAACGCGCTGTCGAAGATGCTGGAGCTCAGCAGCGTCTTCATGCTTTTGACCTTCGTCGTTTTCGTCGGCTACGGCATCTTCGCGGCTTCGATCCGCAGCCATGTCGTGTCGAGGCCGATGGTGATGACCTGGATGCGCCGTACCTTCGCCGGCGCCTTTGTCATGCTTGGCGCCAAGCTGGCTCTGACGGAGCGCTAGGATTTATGGCGGGGCGTTATCCCTTGACGTATCCCATCGTCTCGACGATCAGCCCGTTCTCGGCGCGCATCAGATTGACGCCTCGAACCGAATTGCCGTCGGCAATGAAGTAGCGCCAGCGGATCGTCGCCCGTTCGCCGGCGACGAACGTTTCCTCGAGGTGGCGCGGATGCGTACGACGATCTCGTGTGGTTTCGGGGCAGGCTGCTCCTCTTCTCTGATCATCAGGTGTTCTCCCGCCCAGTCCTTCAAGGCGATATCTCAGCACGTTGGCACCTTAAATATGTGGACTGATCTACATATTATGTAGACCGATTGTCATATTTGGCTCAATGCCTATAATGGAAGCTCCCGACCGAGGTTGACATGGCCAAGGATACCCGCACCCGAATGCTTGAGACCACGGCGCTGTTGCTGAGGCAACGCGGCTATCACGGTACGTCGCTCAACGACATCTTGAGCGCCAGCGGTGCGCCGAGAGGGTCGCTCTATTTTCACTTTCCGGGTGGAAAGGATCAACTCGTCGTCGAGGTGACGCGCGACAGCGTTGAAAAGGTGACGCAAAGACTGGGCGAGGCGCTTGCCGCCGAGGCTGACCCGGCGGTCGCCGTACACCATATCTATCAGGCCATTGGACGCATGCTGGAGGAGAACGAGTTCACGCTTGGCTGTCCGATCGCTCCCGTGGTCCTTGATGCTCCGGCGGATGTGCCGGAATTGGCCGATCTCTGCCGATCGGCTTTCCAGCAATGGATAGGCCTGCTTCAGGCGTCTTTTGTCAGGGCAGGGGTGCCCGACCGCCGCGCGCACGCGCTGGCGGTGCTCGTCGAGGCATCGCTGGAAGGGCTGATGGTGATCGCGCGCGCTACCCGCGACCGTGGGCCGATATTGGCGGTTGCGGATGAAGTCGCCGCATTGATCGAAAGCGCTGTCTTGGGCACGGGGCGGCCGACGCGGGGCGTTGATGCGGCAGACGCAAAGCTTACACTGACGGATAGATAGGAACCATTCGCGGGACCGATGTGCTGGAAGACAGTTCTACGCGCCCTGGTTGGGAAAGCAGGCCTGCGCACTGAGATTGGGACCATTCGCCAGGGCGGTGAGGAAGTTCGGCAGCACAGTCGCGAATGTGTAGGATATCTGGACGGTAGAAAAGCCGGACAGACCTGAGCAACTGGCATTGTTGTTGACGGCGATGTTCGTGCTGGCCAGCACGATGCCACCATTCGCGGCGATGCCGCTGATATAGGTGACCGTGCTTGCGGCGTTATAAACCCCATTCTGGGTGCACCCGGGCAGGAGAACGCCGACGCAACGCGCCCCTGCGGTGGCGGTCTGTTCCAGCACGTGCTGCGTCCAATACATCCGGCCGAACTCGATGGTTCCCATCAATACAAGCAGCAGCGGCACCGAAAGCAATGCGAAATCGACGGCGCTGGCGCCTGAGGTATTCAAAAAAAATGACGTGAGCCGCTTCATTGGGGCTGTACGACCGACTGGACGGTAATATTGCCGCCCTGGACGATGCCGAGGCCGCCGAAGAGCGGTGAATAGGGTTTGCTTGCCGAGATCGTCACGAATTTTCCGGCGATGCCGCCACCGCTGCAGATACTGCCGCAGGTTACCGGGGATCCCCAGGTGAGGCTGCCCGACGAATTGCTTGGGCAATAGCACTGGTCGGCGTTGGAGGCGGTTCCGGTTTGGGKCGTGACGGRGGKGCTGGCGTTGAGGGACGTCGATGCGCCGTTGTTGATGACGACCTGGACGTTGCCGCCATTGCCGCCGAGCCCGCTTGCGGTCACGGCGACGATGTTGTTGGCCAGTGCGCTGCCGCCGGCGGAATTGACGTTGGCGCCGTTGAGCAAGGCATAGTTGGAGCCGGCGGAAACCGCCGTGCTCAGTTCGAATTTTGCTTTCAGCGAGCCGCCGATATCGACCGTTCCGGCAAGAATAAGCAGAAAAATCGGACTGATCAGCGCAAACTCGACAGCCGAAACGCCGCTTGTCTCATGCGACAGGAAGCGCGCGAGGGAGGATCGCCGCAATGCCCCTGGTAGACGAAGGTTGAAAGGGGTTGTCGTCTTCACTGGATCAGGCTCACTTTGCTGCTGGCGGTTGCCCCCGAGGCGGCGATACATTCGGAAGTCGCGGCGGTGCCGCCTGACAGTGTGATGCTCGAGCCAATGATCTGCAGGCATTTGGTCGTATCAGTTGTCGAGCCTATGCTGGCCCCTCCGCTCAGGGTGATCGGGCCATAGGGGAAATAGAACGCGCCGGAAATCTGTGCGTTGGAACCGCCCTGGGTGAGTGTTGCGCCACCTGTATTGGATGTCGACGTGGGGCCGACCACGGCCAGTTTCGCCGTCGCTCCCGTTTGTGGCGCCGTCAGCACGATGTTGCTGTAGCCAGAGGCAATGCAGAAGACATAGCCGCTGCAGCTTCCCGAAGTGGCCCTGKTTTTTCCCGACAGTACCAATGTGACGTTTGTGCCGCTGACACTGATCGAACTGCCGCCACAGTTGGCGCTGCCACCGCCATTGGCGCCCAGGGTGAAATAGCCATCAACCGTATAGACGCCGGCGCCCATCAGAACCGCACCGGAGGCCATGAAGTTTCCAGAAATGTCGTGCTGGGCCGCCGCGCTGATGACGAAGCAACTGCCGCCACCACCAGCATTCACGTTGCCGACGACCTGGAAGACGCTGTTGGCGCCGGTGGCATCGGCCATGATTATGGTGCCGCCGCCACCAAGCGTGATCGCATCGCCATTGCTGCCGGGGCCGATCTTGTAGCTGTTGGAAGTGCCTGAGCCGAAGGTGAGTGTCGAGCCGCCTGTATTGTTGAACCCGCCCGGCAGTTCGAAGATGCTCGGTCCGCCAAAGGTCAAGTTACTTGTGTTGCAAATGCTGACGCGTGCGGCACCATTGCATGCATTGACGCTCATGCCGATCTTGAACGTTCCCGCGCCGAAAGTAGTGGTGCTGCCACCGCTGGTCGTAAGACCTTTGGCGAAATTGTAGATGCCGGGTCCGAAGTTTGTCGTGCCGCTTGTCGTGACGTTGCTGGCGAAATTGTATGTGGTCGTCGCGGCTCCCGTTGTGGCGAAATTCAGATTGATGCCGCCCTGGATTGTCAACGCTCCGATATTGACGGTGGTTGCGCCGCCGCAATTCAGTGTCCACGTGCTGCCATTTACCGAGGCCGTGCAGCCCAATGCGGTCGCTTGGCGCTGCGTCGATGTTGGATTGTAGCCAAAATCGATATTGGTACCCCCCGGAGTCGTCGGCGGTGTGGTCGCCGAAAGTGCGGTGACGGATGCGATGCGGGCGACGGCCGCCGTGATAGCCGCGTTGCCGGCAAACGGATCGGCTGTCGACTTCTTGGCGATCACCGCCGCGGTGCCGTTCGGACCGGTGATGCCGCCGCAAGGCTGGCTGGGCGCTGTCGTGGAATTGTAGTTGACGCCGATCGCCGAGATATAGGTGCCGCAAGGGACCGTGACCGTGCTGTTGGACGAGACGGTGCATTTGGGTGCGGTGATGGTGGTGCCACCGCTCAAAGTGACACCGGTCTGGGTACCGTCGAGCGCAAGCACGCAGCCGGGTGTCTGTGGCTGGGCACCGACCTCGACAACCGAGTTCGACGTGATCTGCAATTGCTGGCGGCTCTGCAGCACGCGTGCCAGCAGCAGATTCTGCTGCGTGCTGATCGAGACCGTGACGGCGTTGACACCGGCGGTTTTGGGTGAGGCAATGAGTGACGCGGTGACGCTTGCTGCCGGAATGCCGTTGAGAGCGGCAGCGTTGACGGCGGCCGCCGTCATCTGGTCCGTTGACTTCGTCGTGTTGTAGGCGAGCGCGCCCGCATAGGCCGAGAGGTCGGCGACTCGCTGGTTCTGCGCCTGCTGGACCAGGGCGCTGCCATATTCGGTCACCAGCGCGGCCATGCCGATGAGCACCGGCATCACCAACGCCGAGATGATGAGGACGTTGCCGTTGCGGCTACTCGCGAATCTGCCGAAAATCCGGACGATGTCTGCCTTGATGGACAAAACGATGCACTCCGACGCAACCTTGGCGTGAACTGCTCTTTTAGTAAGCGCGCATGTGTTAAAAATCGGCTTTCGCGACATTTTTAATGCGTTGTCGAGAGTTTGGTTTCAACAATGTCTCGTTGGTGGAAAGGCCGGAAAGGTCACCTGTCAACTGATCTGTGACTGCATAAGTGTCTGGTGTTGTTAAAAATAATTGCGATCGATTCCTTGCTGCACTTGCCTCGAGGCAAGAGGTGTTTCACGGCTGATGCTTAATGGTGGCTTAAAATTGGGATTTGCCCTGTTGGCGCGATGGGCATCAACATAACAAAAAGGGCGGCATCTCTGCCGCCCTTTCCGTATCTGAAGGCTGAATGGGTTGGATTAGAAGTCCATTCCACCCATGCCGCCCATGCCGCCGCCGCCCATGCCGCCAGGCATGCCGCCGCCAGCCGACTCCTTCTTAGGAGCCTCCGCGATCATGGCTTCGGTGGTGACGAGCAGGCCGGCGACCGAAGCCGCGTCCTGCAGAGCCGTGCGCACGACCTTGACCGGGTCGACGATGCCCATGGCGATCATGTCGCCATATTCGCCCGACTGGGCGTTGTAGCCGAAGGTCGCGCCCTTGTTCTCAAGGATCTTGCCAGCAACGATCGAAGCTTCAGCGCCGGCGTTCGCAGCGATCTGGCGGGCCGGAGCCTGCAGCGCACGACGAACGATGTTGATGCCAGCAGCCTGGTCGGCATTGGCGCCGGCGGCCTTTATGTTGGCCGAAGCACGCAGCAGCGCAACGCCGCCACCAGCAACGATGCCTTCTTCCACGGCCGCGCGGGTCGCGTTGAGGGCGTCATCAACGCGGTCCTTCTTTTCCTTGACTTCGACTTCCGTCGCACCGCCGACGCGGATCACGGCAACGCCGCCAGCGAGCTTCGCCAGACGTTCCTGCAGCTTCTCCTTGTCGTAGTCCGAAGTGGTCTCTTCGATCTGCTGCTTGATCTGGGCGACGCGGCCCTGGATCTCGGCCTTCTTGCCGGCGCCGTCGACGATGGTGGTGTTCTCCTTGGAAATCGACACCTTCTTGGCGCGGCCGAGCATGTTGAGGCCAACATTCTCGAGCTTGATGCCGAGGTCTTCGGAGATGACCTGGCCACCGGTGAGGATGGCGATGTCTTCCAGCATGGCCTTGCGGCGATCACCGAAGCCCGGCGCCTTGACGGCGGCGATCTTCAGGCCACCGCGCAGCTTGTTGACGACCAGCGTGGCCAGAGCCTCGCCTTCGACGTCTTCCGAGATGATGAGCAGCGGCTTGGAGGTCTGCACGACGGCTTCGAGGACCGGCAGCATGGCCTGCAGGTTGGAAAGCTTCTTCTCGTGGAGGAGGATGTAGACGTCCTCGAGCTCGGCAACCATCTTGTCGGCGTTGGTGACGAAGTAGGGCGACAGGTAGCCGCGGTCGAACTGCATGCCTTCGACGACTTCGAGTTCGGTCTCGGCGGTCTTGGCTTCCTCAACCGTGATGACGCCCTCGTTGCCGACCTTCTGCATCGCTTCCGCGATCATCTTGCCGACCGACTCGTCGCCATTGGCCGAGATCGTGCCGACCTGGGCAACTTCCTCGGAGGTCTTGATCTTCTTGGCAGCCTTGCCGAGCGCCGCGACGACTTCGGTGACGGCCAGATCAATACCGCGCTTGAGGTCCATCGGATTCATGCCGGCGGCAACCGCCTTGTGGCCTTCCTGGACGATCGACTGCGCCAGAACGGTCGCGGTCGTGGTGCCGTCGCCGGCGATGTCGTTGGTCTTCGAAGCAACTTCGCGGACCATCTGCGCGCCCATGTTCTCGAACTTGTCTTCAAGCTCGATTTCCTTGGCGACGGTTACGCCGTCCTTGGTGATGCGCGGGGCGCCGAACGACTTGTCGATGACGACGTTGCGGCCCTTGGGGCCGAGGGTGACCTTCACCGCGTCGGCGAGGATGTTGACACCGCGCAGCATGCGCTCGCGGGCGTCGCGGGAGAATTTTACGTCTTTAGCAGCCATTTTCAGCTCCTGGCAGGGGCTTGGATCAAGCCCGAAATTCAGTTGACGGTGAGGCCGATATTCAGCCGATGATGCCCATGATGTCGGATTCCTTCATGATCAGAAGGTCTTCGCCATTGAGCTTGACTTCGGTGCCCGACCACTTGCCGAACAGGATGCGGTCGCCAGCCTTGACGTCCAGCGGGACGAGCTTGCCGTGGTCGTCACGAGCGCCGGAGCCGACAGCGATGATCTCGCCTTCCTGCGGCTTTTCCTTCGCCGTATCCGGGATGATGATCCCGCCGGCGGTCTTGGATTCGGATTCGACCCGGCGAACGACCACGCGGTCATGAAGCGGGCGGAACTTCGACTTTGCCATGTTTTCTTCCTCGATGAGAACGGTGAGAACAGTTCCTCCGTCCGGCGGCGCCGGACCTGTGGTTAGCACTCACCAGTGGCGAGTGCTAACGTGGCGGTGAGATAAGCTCGCGACTGGCCGGAGTCAAGGCGCGCATATGCACAGAAAGCGATTGATCCGATTGTGGCGAACCATTTATCGAGAGGGCTTTGGCGACCGAAGCACGAGCAGGGGGCATCGCTCGGCCAGAGGATAGCGACCGCTCGAGACGATGCGGACCTCGTTGAAATGGGTGCCCGCCTCTTCGATCAGCATGCTCCGCCTTGCAAAGCTGTATCTGAGGCTGGAGCCGGCATAGACATCGATCGTGTTGATCGACGCCATGCTCCAACCGGTTCGTGCGGCCAAAGCCTCCCGATCTGGGAAGAGAGCGTTGAACGTGTCGCGGATCGCTTGCACACCGATGGCGTGATCGCAGCCGCCACTCGTGCACGCCATTGCAATTCGCCATTTGAGCGCGTGAAAATTCTCGATGCCGCCTGACACTGCCAAGGCCTGGATAGTGGACAAATCCTCTGCCGTTTCCGGGCTGGCGAAGATACGGATCGCCGCTCGGCCGCCGGGTTTCAGGACCCTCGCCATCTCGGCAAAGAGGGCATTGCGGGCTTCTCTGGAGTCGACGACCGACAAGCAACCGTCGCCAATAACCGCGTCCGTACTCGCCGGGCCAACAGGCAGCTCGAGCCAATTTCCGATTGCCGCCCTCCGAGAGGGATTGTTGCCGGCCMAAACACCGGAGATCATGGTCGCGGATTGGTCGACCGCCAGCAAAGATCGCCCGAGAACCGCCAGTTCTGGTGTTACTCCCAGGAGGAGGATGTCGGCATCATCCAGATCAAGTTCAAGCTCGAATATGTCGACAGTCTCAGGCGTGGGCCGGAGTGGTGCTTCAAGAAGCATCCAGTGCTGGTGGTAATTGTCCCAGTGATTGCTCATAAAGCCGCTTGGATGAAAGAACTCTGGATTCTCGTGTCCTTAGCTGCTTAATGGAACGCGATAAGCATGCCAAGGGGGCGATGGTGGCGCGAGTTGTTGTCATAACGCACGAGCACGATAAATTTCTCGGCAAGAGAGATTTATTCGCTCGTATGACAAGCCCATACTTACTCTTCGATATTCTTTCTGAGTTGAGAAGGAGGGGGCATTCTATTCGCGTTCAGCCGGGCGTTTCGCACTCTCATGCCGCCGACATTGCAGTGCTGCATGTCGACGCGACGGTAACACCCGAGGTTTATGTCGATTACGCTTCAAGATTTCCGTTCTGCCTCAATGTCGAGGCGTTCGACATCTCCAAGCGGCGGGTCAGTGGAGCGCTGCTGAAGAGGGACGACGGCTGGCAAGGTCCGGCCATCGTCAAGAGCAATCTCAACAACAGAGGCATTCCGGAAGCATTTCTGAACCGGCAATCGGAGCGTGCCGGAAAGCCTCGGCCGTTTCCTGATGTGTCGCCCTTGGGGGCCTATGACATCTATGAAGCGGTCGGTGACATTCCCGATGATGTCTTTGACCGTGACGATCTGGTCGTGGAAAAGTTCATTCCGGAAGTAGAACCGGATGGTTTCGCCACCCGGTTCTGGGTGTTTTGCGGCAACCATGAGCGTTGCTTCCGCTATGTATCGCCGAGGCGACTGGTCAAGGCATCCGAAACAATTCGTCGCGAACCCGTTCCCGTGCCCCAGGAATTGCGTGCGTTGCGACACGAACTCGGCTTCGATTATGGCAAGTTCGATTTCGTGGTGCATGAGGGCAGGGCGGTCCTTCTGGATGCGAACAACACGCCTGGCCGTCCCAGGAAACTCGCAAGGACGTTTGCGGCAGGCGCCTCCCATCTGGCCGATGGTTTCGAGGCTCTCATCCAGCAAGCCAGATAAAGTTGGACACCGCTGGCCGCATGCATTGGATCGTGTTTCGGCCTCGCAGCCGAAACACGATCCGACGAAGCCCTACCTCTTGACTGGTATCCAGATTTCCAGCCCGCCATCGCCGCTGCGCGGATTGAATTCCGGGCCATAGCGCTCGAATTCGGGCGCGTCGGCGATTTCATGGCCGGACACCGGCAGCCATTTGTTCCAGATCGTGTTGACCGTTCGGCGAATGGTCGAGATGTGCTCGCGATGGGCAAAGACCGCATATTCCTGAGCCGGCACCCGTACGCGGGAAAGTTCCTTGGGCAGGTCGGAAAAGTCGGAAACCTCTACGCCGACGATATAGTCGAAATTGCCGGCGTCATCGCCATTGACGCGGACACCGTAGGCGATATCGCCGGTTTCGCCGGGAATGTTGCCGACATAGGGGCCGAAGCGTCGCCATTGCATCGGAATGGCGGCGCTGGTCTCGCAACTGTAGCGCTCGCCAAGGCCGGCGATAAGGACGGCGCGGCTGGTTTCGAAGCGTGGCGGTTCGAGAGTGGCAAGGAATGACTGGTCCATCAGGATCGGCTCCACGAGATGGAGGTTCTTGAGGTTGCCCTGCGCGCGAACCAGTTCCGGCGTGGTGCCGAACAGGTCGCGGAAGGCGCGGGTGAACGCCTCATGCGAGTTGTAGCCGGCGTCGAGCGCGACCGAGAGGATGTCTGGAGCTCCGGCAGCGAGTTTGCGCGCCGCCTCGGTCAGCCGGCGCGCGCGCATGTAGCCCATCACCGAGCGACCTGTCGCGACGCCGAAAGCGCGTGTTACATGAAAGCGCGATACGCCGCTCCTCTCAGCGACATCGTCAAGCGTGATCGCTTCCGGCAGATGGCTTTCGACGAACCACAATGCTCTCTCGGTCGGGTTCATGTATCTTCTCGCAATTGATGGCCATTCATTGTGACGCCGGCTCCACGACCAGTTTGATCGAAATTGCGCATCGCGCAAAATGGAACCCATCTCGCCACGTGCCCCCAACAGCTCGGAGTTGACCGGCGGCGTCGAATTCAGCGGGCGCCCAAAGGTTGACGGACAAACGACATTGTTTGTAATGATATTACGTAACAGAAATTTGCAGGATCCCTCAAACCGGAAGGCGCGACAGGTTCATCAAAAAATTTATTGCGATGGGCTCGGGGGGAAACTACGATTGGGAAGTGATGGTCCCCGCACCGAAAGGCGAGGGGTGAAAAGGGAACACGGTGAGATCCGCTTGGGTCGAGGCCGTGGCTGCCCCCGCAACTGTAAGCGGCGAGCAAAATCCGAAATGCCACTGGCCGGTGAGGCTGGGAAGGCAGGATGGCGCAACGACCCGCGAGCCAGGAGACCTGCCATCGGCATGAGTTGACCGGACGGGGTGTGCCGGGAGGAGACGTGGACGTTGGTCTTGTCGGCCGATTGCCAGGAATTCCTTCCGTCGCCAGTTGAGAAAGTGACGGAAAATTGGACGCCTCCCAGGCCATCCACCGCATTATCGTATGCACGCTTTGCCGTGATCCCGCGACCGGGATCAGGACAGGTGAGGATTTGTGCGCCGATTTGCGTTCCCTGCTCTTGGTCGACGACGAGATGGCTCTCCTGAACTATGCGGTCGAAGGCGTCGCCTGCATGGCCGGCTGCGCCCGGCCGCTGACAGTCGCCTTCCAGTCGGATGGAAAAGCCACTTATCTCTTTGGTTCCATCGATCGGCGCTCGGATGCGACCGAACTGGTGGAATTCGCGAAACTCTATGCTTCGCTTGCCGATGGCTGGTGCAATTCCGGGCACCGCCCGGCCGGGCTGGCCGACAAGACACTGGCCCGCATCCCCGGCCCGCATAATGCTGAGGGTCGGGCATGACCATGTCTCTTCTCGAAGCGAGCGACCTGACCGTGACGGTCAATGGTCAGCGTCTGGTGGACGCGGTAAGCCTTTCGGTGGCGGCTGGCGATCGCCTTGCGATCATCGGTCCGAATGGCGCCGGCAAAACCACATTGCTGCGCATATTGTCCGGCATGGTACGGCCAAGTTCCGGAGAGGTGAAGCTCGCCGGGCGCCGGCTGGACAGGATTTCGGCGGCCGAGCGCGCCTTGCACATGGCCGTCGTCGGGCAGACCGATCAACCCGATCCAAGGCTAGCCGTGATCGACTATGTCGAGCTTGGACGAATCCCGCATGCCGGCCTGCGGCGAAGGAGCGAGGAGCGCGACATCGTGGTCGAGTCGCTCCGACGGACCGGCTTGCTGCCGCTGTTGGCCCGCACCATCGGCTCGCTATCCGGCGGCGAACGGCAGCGTGCCCAGCTTGCGCGCGCCATCGCGCAGGAGCCGAGGATCCTGTTCCTCGACGAGCCAACCAACCATCTTGATCCGCGCGCCCGCGGCGAGCTGCTCGAACTCGTCGCCGGCTTGGGCATGACGGTGATCGCGGTGCTGCACGACCTGTCGCTGGTGTCGCCATTTGCCAACCGGGTCGCGGTCATGGATCAGGCCCGGCTGCGTGCGCTTGCGGCGCCGCACGAGGCCCTGACCCAACAACTGATCCGCGAGATCTTCGGCGTCGATGTGTTTCGGCTGCGCCATCCGACCGAGGATCGCGAGCTGACTGTTTTCGAAGTTCCGAACCGCGCCGCGTCGCCGTCCTGATCCCGCCGATTCTCATGCAAAAAGGAGCAACATCCGTGAAGCGTCTCGTCCTCTCCCTTGCCTTTTCATTGCTGGCCTCGACCGCCTTTGCCTTTCCGGTGACCGTCGACAGCTGCGGCAAGCCGTTGACGTTCGACGCCGCGCCGAAGCGCGCGGTCATCCACGACCTCAACATGACCGAGATGGCCTTCGCGCTCGGGCTGCAGCCGTCGATCGTCGGCCTCACGGGCATCACCGGATGGTACAAGGTCGGCCCCGAATTCAAGGCCGAGCAGGGCTCGATCCCCGAACTCGCGCCAAAGTACCCGACGATGGAAAACCTCGTCGCGGTCGATCCCGATTTCTTCTTCGCCGGCTGGTACTACGGCATGAAGCCGGGCGGCGAGGTGACGCCCGACACGCTCGCTCAGCACCGCATCAAGACGCTGGTACTGACGGAGAGCTGCGTCCACCTCGACAAGAACCGTCCTATCGCGTCGATGGACCTGCTTTATGGCGACGTCGAAAAGCTGGGCAAGATTTTTGGCAAGGAGGCCAAGGCCCAAGAGCTTGTTTCAGGCTGGCAGAACCAGCTTGCCGACATCACGGCAAAGGTCGGCGATCAAAATGGGACACGGGTGTTTCTGTATGATTCCGGCGAAGACAAGCCGTTCACCGCCGGCAAGTTCGCGATCCCCAGCGCCATGATCGCCGCCGCCGGCGGCGAAAACATCATGGCCGACATGGAGACCAGCTGGGGCACGACCGACTGGGAAACGGTGGCGTCCCGCAATCCGCAGTTCCTGATTCTGCTCGACTACCAGGATGGCGGCGGTTACCAGAAACTGCTCGATTTCCTGGAGGCTCACCCGGCCATGAAGGAGACGGATGCGGTGAAGAACAAGCGTTTCGTTGCCCTGCGCTATGCCGAGCTTACGCCAGGGCCAGCCAACATCGAGGCGATCGAGAAGATTGCCAGGGCAATGCACCCGGAAGCGTTCTGAGCTTGCCCCGCAAGGCATTCGGACTGGCCATGGCGGCGGGAGCGGCGGTGATCGCCGCTCTCGCCTTGTTGTCGATCGCCTATGGGTCGACGCTGATACCGTTGACGGACGTTGTCGCGTCACTAGGACATGCGGTCGGGCTGGACGGGCACGCCGTGTCAGGCCCGGTCGGCAAGATTGTCGTCGACCTGCGGCTGCCGCGCACGATCATGGCCATTTGTGTCGGCGCGGGACTGGGTGTCGTTGGTGCACTGTTGCAGACTGTGACGCGAAACGACCTCGCCGATCCGTTCCTGTTCGGCCTCTCGTCCGGAGCCGCCGCCGGCGCGGTCTCCGTGATTACCGTCTTCGGCGACAGTTTCGGCATCTGGACCTTACCGGTCGCGGCTTTCACGGGCGGCATACTGGCCACGACAGTCGTGCTGTTACTGGTCGCGCGGGTGAGGGGGCAAGGACCTGAACGGCTGATCCTCGCCGGGCTCGCCGTCTCGTTCATCTTCACCGCGTTGACCAACTATCTCGTCTTCGCCGGCGACCAGCGCGCGGCACATTCGGTGCTGTTCTGGACGATGGGCGGGCTCGGGCTGGCGCGATGGGACAACATTGCGCTTGCCATGTTGGGGGCGGGCACCATCATCGGTTACGCGCTGTGGAACCATCGCAAGCTCGATGCTTTCCTTGCTGGGGAGAATGCCGCCGAAAGCCTGGGCGTTCCGGTGGCGCGGATGCGCAGGACGACCTTCCTCGTCGCTGCGTTCTCGACGGCCATCCTCGTGTCGGTCGCTGGCGTCATCGGCTTCGTCGGACTGATGATCCCGCATCTGTCCCGGCCCCTGGCCGGCCAGTTGCATCTGCGCCTTGTCATGGCCTGTGCCGTGTTTGGCGCCATACTGTTGCTGGCCAGCGATCTCCTGGCGCGTACGCTGCTGCCGCCGCAGGAACTGCCGATCGGCATCATCACCAGCTCGATCGGCGCCTTTTTCGTTGTGACGATGCTTGTCCGCAACCGCCTGTGAAGGTCAGCGGCTGCGAACGCGCGACGTCAATGCCGGTACTGCGGTTCTTACTTGACGAAGGGGCGCAGCACGTCACGGGCCAGCAGGAAGCCGCGTTTCACCAGATCTTCGCTGCCTTCGAACCGGCGGTCCTCATGCTCGATGATGATCGGCCCGTCGTAACCCGCCCGGTACAGGGCTGAAAAGAACCCGCTCCAGTCGACTTCGCCCAGACCCGGCATGCGCGGTATCTGCCAGCCGATTCCGGCCGAGAGAATGCCGCGCTCATAGAGGCCGTCGCGGTCGACCATCAGGTCCTTGGCATGCGCGTGCACGATGTGGGCGCCGAATTCTCGGATGAAACGGCCTTGGTCGATCATCTGCCAGATCAGGTGCGAGGGGTCGAAATTCATCCCGACGTCACCGCCCCATGCCTCGAAAATACGGCGCCAGATCAACGGCGAGTAGGCGATGTTGTGGCCGCCCGGCCATTCATCATAGCTGAAGATCATCGGGCAGTTTTCGAACGCCAGCTTGACGTTGTTGTCGCGGGCAAAAGCGATGATATCCGGCCAGACTTTCACTGCGTCCTGCCAGTTGTCGTCAAGTTTTCTGGAGGCATCGCCACCGCAGAAGGTGTTGACCAGGCCAACACCCATCATGCCGGCGGCCACAATAACTTTCTTCAGATGTTCGATGACGGCCTGCCGGTGGGCGGCGTCCGGATGCAAAGGGTTCGGATAGTAGCCGAGCGCGGAGATCGACAGGTTCCTGGCTTCGAGGGAGGCGGCGATATCGCGTGCTTCCGACGCCGAGATTGCAGCGACATCAATGTGGGCGGTGCCGGCGTAACGACGAGCCGCACCGCTTGATTTCGGCCAGCAGGCGATCTCCAGCGCCTCGAAGCCGGCCGAATGCGCCCAGTCCGCGACGCTGGCCAGCGGGATGTCCGAAAACGGAGCGGTCAACAATCCAAGTTTCATATCGTCCTCCCGGTCAATTTGTCCTCGTCGACCGCCATACACGACCTGGAACTGACGCTGCAACCACCGTCATGGGTTTATCGATTGGTGCATCGATGCGACTGGATTGCGGGCTGTCGTGCAGATTTATCGGCTTCTGGCACCATGGGCATCTTGAATACTAAGCACGCTTATTATATATGGCGCTCATGGTTTCCGACGGTTTAGACAGATTGGGCTTTTTGATCCACGATGTGCAGCGCCTGATGCGCAAGCGCTTCGAGGCGAGAGCCAGTGGCCTTGGCCTTTCTTCTGCGCAATGGCGGCTTCTGGTCCGCGTTGCCAAGGAAGAGGGGATATCGCAAGCGCGCCTTGCCGAGTTGCTCGAGATAGAGCCGATCAGCGTTTCGCGCCTGGTCGACCGCATGGAGGAGGGCGGCTGGATTGAGCGCCGCTCCGATGCCGCCGACCGGCGTGTGCGCATGATCTTCCCGACACCGAAGGCGAGCGAGGCCTATGCCAAGATCAAGAGCATGGCCGGCGAAGTCTATGAAGAATCGCTTTCCGGCGTATCGCCGGAAGCCCGCCGTGTCCTCATCTCGGCACTTGAGGCGATGGTGGAAAACCTCGCGGATGACGAGCCGTCCAGTGAAAAGATCAAGAGTGCGGAAGGCGCAGCAGCATGAACGCGGTAGCCAAGATTGACGAGAACGCAACCAAGGTGGAAATGGAAGCGCCGGCCCAGCCGGCTGCTGCCTCCGTGGCTGTCGCTCCCCCGGTGCAGTCGGTTCCGTCCGCGCCGAAGAAGAAGCGCCGTTTCGGCCGCTTGCTGCTGATGGTTGCTCTTCCTTTGGCGCTGGCTGCAGGCGGCGGCTATGTCTGGGTCACGGGTGGCCGCTACCAGGAAACGGAAAACGCCAATCTGCAGCAGGCCAAGGTGTCGATTGCCTCGGATACGGCGGGCCGCATCGTTCAGGTCGGCATTGCGGACAACCAGGTCGTCAAGCAGGGCGACGTGCTCTTTGTTGTCGACCCTGCTCCCTATCAGATCGCGCTTGCCCAAGCCGACGCGGCGGTTGCGGTCGCGCGCGTTGGCGTCGAACAGCTTCGCGCCGCCTACAGCCAGTCGATGGCCCAGGAAAAGTCCGCCACCAGCGAAATGGACTATGCACAGTCGCAATTCGACCGGGCTTCGGACCTTGCCCAGAAGGGCATCAATACCAAGTCTTCGCTTGATCAGGCCAAGAACGACCTCGACAAGGCCAAGCAGCAACTGACTGTCGCCCAGCAAGGCATTCTCAGCGCAAAAGCCGCACTTGCCGGCAATCCCGACATCGAGACAGACAAGCATCCGACCGTGATGGCTGCGCTTGCCGCGCGTGACAAGGCTGCCTATGACCTGGCACAGACCACGGTCAAGGCGCCGGCCGACGGCGTCATCAGCCGGGCGTCTTCGTTCAAGGTCGGCCAGTATGTCGGCACAGGCACTCCGCTGTTTTCGCTGGTCGAGACCGGCGACACCTGGATCGACGCCAATTTCAAGGAAACGCAGCTTACCCACATGAAGGCCGGCCAGAAGGCGGAAATCGTCGTGGACACCTATCCGGGGCGGAAATTCGAAGCGACGGTGAAGGCGATAGGCGCCGGCACCGGAGCGGAATTCTCGTTGCTGCCGGCCCAGAACGCCACGGGCAACTGGGTCAAGGTCACCCAGCGCATCCCAGTGCGCCTGGAACTGACTGATCCAGAATCCAAGATGATGCTGCGCACGGGCATGAGCGCGGACGTCACCGTCGATACCGGCGTTTCCCGCGGGTTTCCGAGCATATTCGGTCATGCCACGGCCAGCGAGGCCGAGTAATCGGCTGCAGTCAGAACGTGCGCTGTGCGCGAGCGCGGATGAAAGGCAGGATTGGTCCGATGGGTGGCCAGGGAGGGCAGGGGCGCTGGAATTGGGCTTTAATGAGCCCGGTCGAGCGCTGAGCCTTCCAACGCCAGACCCTTTGGTCCTTTGGTTTCCGGGCGGCGAACGCCCTTTGTGGGCAGACGCTCTGTCGATGTAACCCCCACATCGATACTCGCGTCCCACCGCGATGAGTGTCTTTTCACAAGGAAGGCTTCGCCGCCCGGGAACCCAGCGTACACGTTTTCGTTACCGGTTGGAAGTTCCGCACCATGAGCACGCCAGAACCCTTCAAGGAAGTGCCGCATCGTGGCCTGATCACGGTCGCGCTCATGCTGGCGACGATCATGCAGGCGCTTGACACGACGATCGCCAATGTCGCCTTGCCGACGATGACCGGCGATCTAGGCGCCTCTCCGGACAACATCAACTGGGTGCTGACCTCCTACATCGTTGCAGCCGCCATCATGACGCCGGTGACCGGCTGGGTGGCCGACCGCATTGGCCGCAAGGAACTGTTCCTGACGGCTGTGGTCGGCTTCACCGTTTTCTCCATGCTGTGCGGCATCGCCTGGAGCCTGGAGACCATGGTGTTCTTCCGGCTGATGCAGGGCGTGTTCGGTGCGGCGATCGTACCTCTGTCGCAGACCTTCCTGCTCGACATCAACCCGAAGGAACGCCACGGTCAGGCGATGGCCATATGGGGCGCCGGCATCATGCTGGGACCGATCCTTGGCCCGACGCTGGGTGGCTGGCTGACTGAGAATTTCAACTGGCGCTGGGTGTTCTTCATCAATCTGCCGGTCGGCATCATCGCCTTCCTGGGCATGGCCGCGTATCTTCCAAGTGTTGCCCGACGCATCCGGAGCTTCGATTTCTTCGGCTTCGCCATGCTCTCGCTGGGGGTCGGCGCGCTGCAGCTGCTGCTCGATCGCGGCGGCGAGGTAGACTGGTTTTCATCGGTCGAGATCTGGATCGAGCTTGGTCTTTCCATAACCGGCTTCTGGGTGTTCATCATTCACTCGGTGACGGCGGAACATCCCTTCATCGATCCGAAGATCTTCGTCGACCGCAATTTCGTGACCGGGCTGGCGTTCATCTTCGTCATGGGCGTGCTCATTTTGGCGAGCATGGCGCTGCTGCCGCCAATGCTGTCGGTCATTTTCGGCTATCCGACCATCACCATAGGCCTCGTCATGGGGCCACGCGGTGTCGGCACGATGGTTTCGATGCTCGTGGTCGGGCGGCTCATGACCAAGATCGACGCCAGAATCCTTGTCGTCATCGGCTTTCTGCTGACCGCGCAATCGCTCTATACGATGGCCGGCTTCACACCTCAGATGGACAACTGGCTGATCATCAGCTCCGGCGTCATCCAGGGCCTGGGAATGGGAATGGTGTTCGTGCCGCTGTCCACCATTGCCTTCGCCACGCTCGACGCGCGCTTCCGCACGGATGCCACCGCTTTGTTCAGCCTAGTGCGCAATCTTGGCTCGTCCATCGGTGTGTCGGTCGTCACGGTTCTGCTGGTCCGTAACACGCAGGTCAATCACGCCGAGCTGTCAGCCTTCATCAACCCGTTCAACCCGAATCTGTGGGCGGCCTCGCCAGCCGCCGCCTGCGGCGATCCAACAGCGCTTTCGCAGGTGGATGGCATGGTCAATATCCAGGCGATGATGATCTCCTACGTCAACGACTTCAAGCTGCTGATGGTGATGACACTGCTCGCCATCCCGTTTGTCTTCCTGCTGCGCAAACCGGCGCGGGCGCCGGCCGGCGGTGCGCCTGCCGTACACATGGACTAGGATTGTCTGCCGCGGCCGCTGGCGCGATGCAAGGCGACGGCCAGATAGGGCGGGCGGCGCTTCGGAAGCCTACTTTCCGAGCACCAGCGCCCAATAGCGGACGGCGCTGTCGCGGCCGTCACGGACATAGGCGAGGCCAAAGCGCGTGAAGCGCGGGTCGAGCATGTTGCGGCGGTGGCCC
>BFBZ01000980.1_pt1 | contig 21187 bp, 18 predicted proteins | sample 1888401 | NCBI WGS metagenome assembly BFBZ01 (sample SAMD00112614, study PRJDB3348) | symbiont metagenome | host: Chara braunii | reverse complement strand
CCCCGCCACTGATGCTTTTCTTCATTTCAGCAAGGCCAATGGCCTGATGGAAGACTGGGTCTTCTCTATCGGGCAGGCCTCCAACGAGAATATCCTGGTGGGCACACGCACCGGGCTCAGCGTGATCGATCCGAAGAACAAAGTGTCTCAGGGCAATTATATTCCCCGACAGGAAAACGCCTCCTTCAGCAGCATTCTTACCAATGCCAAGAACGAACAATGGTTTGGTACCTATGCCGAAGGCGTGATGAAATACGACAACGAAAAAATAACCAAATACAATTTAAAGAACGGGCTCACCAACAACGCTATCCTGTGCCTGTATACCGATCGTGAGAAGAATATCTGGATCGGCACTGATGGCTCCGGTGTTTACAAATATTCGGGCGAGCGTTTTATTTCATACACCAAAGACAACGGCCTGCCCGAAAGCTATATCAATGCCATTGCGCAGGACAGGCAGGGCAATGTATGGATCGCCTCGCGCGGCATGGGTGTATCGAAACTGGAGGAGGGTAAGATCACCAATTTCATGTTCAAACCCAATGTGCCCAATGTCCTGCCTGATAATGATGTGACCACCATGCTCTGCTCCAAAAGCGGTGTGATGTGGTTTGGTACCAGGGATGGCCTCTGTTATCTCGACAATGGCAAGTTTATCATCATCACCGATAACAATTTCAGGCATAAGTACATCCTGTCGTTGTTCGAAGATTCGAAGAACAACCTCTGGATAGGCACCAACAAAGGACTTTACAGGTATAGCAACCATTTTATCACGGATGTGAAACTGAGCGATGGTACAGCGCAGGGAGAGCTTCCACTTATCTTATCTGTGGCCGAAGATAAATCGGGGCATATCTGGGTAGGCACCGAGAATGGCGCTGTGGAGCTCAACGGGCAAATACCTGTGCTGCACGACAAGAAGAACGGGTTTGTGAGCAAGCGGGTGCTCTCGATCGTGTCAGATTTCAACGGGAACCTGTGGCTGGGTACTGAAGAAGGAATCTATCACTACGACTACAGTAAGTTTACCAAGATCTCGCAGAACAATGGCCTGAGCTCCAATTTTATCAACCTGCTTATCCCCGACCAGAACAAGAACCTGTTTGTAGGCACCAACAATGGCCTGGACAAGATAGACATGAACGCATTTTACAACCACCAGATCTCCATTAAGCACTACGTGAAGGAAGATGGGCTGGTGAACCTGGAATGCAATGCCAACGCGTGCCTGAAGGATAACATGGGACGCCTGTGGTTTGGCACCATCAACGGTGTGGAGATCTATAACCCGAAGGAGGATTTTTTCAACGCGCAGGAACCGGTCACGCACATCACCAATGTGAAACTTTTCTTCAGCACGGATGAGCTCAGCAAATATGTCACCAGAACCGACTCGCTAAATAAATTGCCGGAAAGTCTTGTGCTGCCATACAACAAAAACCACATCACGCTCGAATATGTAGGTGTATGCCATGTAAATCCGGAGAAGGTGCGCTACCAGTTCAAGCTCGAGGGCATTGATAATGACTGGTCGCCGGCGACCTCCAAAACAGAGATCACCTACCCTTCGCTGCCGGCGGGCAAATACACCTTTATGGTGAAAGCCATGAACAACGATGGCGTATGGAACATTGAGCCGGCCTCCTACTCGTTCGAGATCCTGCCGCCATGGTACAAGACCTGGTGGTTCTATACTATCTGCACCGCGGCGATCATTGCCGGCATCTGGTATTACAACCATTATAAAACAAAGAAACTGCTGGAAGACAAGCAAAAGCTCGAAAAAGAAGTAACCCTCCGCACTAAAGAGCTCCGCGAGGAAAAGGAAAAAGTGGAAGTGATCAACAAGGAAGTGATCGCCCAGAAAACCATTATTGAGCACAAGAATACCGAGATCACCGATAGTATCAAATACGCCAAGAATATCCAGGAAGCACTGCTGCCATCACTCAGCGATATCAGCAATGCCTACAACGACATCTTTATCCTGTATATGCCAAAGGATATTGTGAGTGGTGATTTTTACTGGTTCGCGCGCCGCAACAACATGAAATACCTGGCGGCTGTAGATTGTACAGGCCATGGTGTACCGGGCGCATTCATGAGTATCGTGGGCAATACCCTGCTCAACGAGATCGTGAACGAGAAGAACATCACCGACCCCGGTGATATTTTGCTCGAGCTGCATAAAGGTGTAAAGGAAGCCCTCAACCAGAGCAACCAGGAATTTGAACGCCGCGACGGGATGGACATCGCGCTCTGCGCCATAGAGGAAAATAACAACGTGCTGCATTTCTCCGGCGCCAACCGGCCTTTGTGGATCTTCCGGAAGAACAGCCCGGGCGCGCCCGAGATCATCAGGCCTAATAAGTTCCCGATAGGCGGCGTGGAATTTGACAAGCACAGGGTTTACGAGAGCCACACCATCAACATCGAGAGCGGCGATTGCATCTACATGTTCAGCGATGGCTATGCCGATCAATTTGGTGGACCGAAAGGCAAAAAATTTATGCTGGCCAACCTGCAAAGGGTTATCTCCGGCATCCTGCACCTGCCTATACAGGCGCAGAAGCAGCATCTCTACAAGGCCTTTACCGATTGGAAAGAAAGCAACGAGCAGGTAGACGACGTGCTGGTGATAGGCCTGAAGGTGTGAGCCTGGTAAAACCAGCCGCGGGTATGTGTTTAAATTGTTAAGCTTTCGTAACCGGGAATGTCATTCATGAATTCCGCGCCATCTTCCCGTAGCCTGAAGCATATATGCCTGAGGCCATTAGTGAGCAGCACATAAGGTACCTGCAGCGGGATATTATAGCGCATGGCCTGGTCTATCACCTGCTGTGTGAGCGATACGGTACTGGCCTTGCATTCTACCAGCAGTACCGGCTTCATGGTTTTGTTGTACACCACTATATCCGTACGTTTCAGCGTGTTGTTCAGCTTCAGCTGCTGCTCCACACCTATAAGAGACAAAGGATATTGCTTCTGGTTCACCAGGAAATGGATCACGTGCTGCCTCACCCATTCTTCGGGCGTGAGCTCCACAAATTTTTTCCTCACAATGTCAAACACCTGCGTGTTGTCGTGCGCCGTACCGGAGAAACGGGCCGTGATGGGCGGAAAATTTAACACAGGCAACACTGTAAAATATGATTAACTTTGATAAAGATATAGCATAATTATGAAGACGAAAGAAGAAATCATCAACAACTGGCTGCCACGCTATACGGGCGTGAAACTCGAAGACTTTGGCCAGTACATCATCTTAGTGAATTTCAGCAACTACGTACACATGTTTGCCGGCATGAAGAACGCAGAGGTAAAGGGGCTCGACAGGCCCATGATGAGCGCCACCGCCGAAAACATCACCATCATCAATTTCGGGATGGGCTCAGCCAGCGCGGCTACCGTTATGGACCTGCTGCAGGCCATTCATCCTAAAGCCGTGCTGTTCCTTGGCAAGTGCGGCGGCCTTAAAAAGAAGAACAATATAGGAGACCTCATCCTGCCGATCGCCGCCATCCGTGGCGAAGGCACAAGCAACGATTATTTTCCGCCGGAAGTGCCCGCTCTGCCGGCCTTTAACTTACAGAAAGCCATCTCTCATACCATCCGCTCATCCAACCGCGATTACTGGACCGGCACCGTGTATACCACCAACCGGCGCGTGTGGGAACACGACGAGAAATTCAAGGAATACCTGCGCGTGCTGAGAGCGATGGCCATTGACATGGAAACCGCCACTATTTTCTCGGTGGGCTTCCACAACGAAGTTCCTACCGGCGCGCTGCTGCTGGTAACAGACCAGCCCATGATCCCGGAAGGTGTGAAAACAGAAGCAAGCGACAAAGCTGTTACCGACGGCTATGTGCATGAGCACCTGCAGATCGGCATCAATTCACTGAAAGAATTACAGAACAAAGGCGAAACAGTAAAGCACCTCAGATTTTAGCGTATCTTAGTCCCTGTTCGGTGTGACTAAAAAACCGGTTGATATCAAATCGTATACCGAGGGCATCCTCTCGGGCAATATCTCCGTGGTGAGCAGGGCTATTACGCTTGTCGAATCCACCAGGGAAGAGCACGCGGAGCTGGCCCAGCAGATCATTGACACCATCATTCCGCACAGTGGCCGCTCTTTCCGGCTCGGCATCACCGGCGTGCCGGGCGTAGGCAAAAGCACTTTTATTGAAAGCTACGGGCTGCACGTTGCCGCACAGGGGCACAAGCTGGCAGTGCTGGCCGTTGACCCAAGCAGCCAGAAAAGCAAAGGCAGTATCCTTGGCGACAAGACCCGCATGGAAAAGCTATCCGTTCACCCGGATGTTTTCATCCGTCCTTCACCTAACGCAGGCAGCCTGGGCGGTGTAGCCCGCGCCACCAGGGAAAGCATTATCATCTGCGAAGCCGCGGGCTACGACTACATCATCGTGGAAACGGTAGGTGTAGGCCAGAGCGAAACAACTGTGCACCAGCTCACGGATTTTTTCCTGCTGCTGATGCTGGCCGGCGCGGGCGATGAGCTACAGGGGATCAAGCGCGGCATCATGGAAATGGCAGACGGTATGGCCATCACCAAATCGGACGGCAGCAATATATCAAAAGCAAAATCGGCGAGGGCCGAATATGCCAGGGCGCTTCACCTGTTTCCGCCAACAGAGAGCGGCTGGATCCCCGAAGTACTTACCTGCTCAAGCCTTGCCAATACAGGCATCGGCGACATATACAATATGGTGGATAAATACAGGCGCCATGTGCAAGCCTCCGGCTATTTCAACCGGAAGCGCCACGACCAGAACAGCCAGTGGCTACACCAGACCATCGACGAGATGCTGAAGCATCGTTTCTATAACAACGAGGCTGTGAAAGCAAAAATGCAACAGGTAGAGCAGCAGCTGTCGGGCAACACCATCAGCCCATACAAGGCCGCACTTCAGCTGCTCAGTCTTTTCAGGTAAAGCGTTTTTAGACCAAGCGCCTGTATAGTCATACAACCGCGTTCCCAGGAGATATAAAAGGTTTTACAATTCTTTTCGCCAACACTTCTAATTCGTTATATTTGGTAGTCGTTTTTTAACCTTGCCATGTTCCCCTTCACCGGTTTTGGTTGCCGGGGTCATGAGGCAAAGGAGCGAAAACGTTTTTAGTCTTATATGGGGTCAGAAAGAAAAAAAGTAGGCATCGCTTTACAAGGAGGCGGCTCGCACGGAGCCTTTACATGGGGAGTACTGGACAGGCTGCTTGAAGTGGAAGAGCTGGTAGCGGAAGGTATGTGCGGTACCAGCGCGGGGGCGGTGAACGCGGTAACCTGCGCCTATGGCCTGCACACGGGCGGGCCGGCAAAAGCCAAGGAGCTGCTCGAAAAGCTCTGGCGGCAGATCGCGGCCAGCGGCAGTTACTTCTTCAAGCCGGGCATGTTCGATAAATCGTTCGGCAATGGCGATATCTATAACTCGCCAGGCTACATCTGGTTCAACACCATTTCGCAGTTCATGTCTCCCTACAACTTCAATCCCTTCAACTACAACCCTCTCCGCGATATTTTAAATGAGCTGATCGACTTCAATGAGCTGCAGCTATACAACAAAAAGAAACTCTTTATCTGCGCCACCAATGTAAAAACCAACCGTGCCAAGATCTTCACCAACAAGGAGATCACGGTAGACGCCGTGCTGGCGTCGGCCTGCCTGCCATTCCTGTTCCAGGCGGTGGAGATAGACGGCGAATTTTACTGGGATGGTGGCTACATGGGGAACCCACCGATCTTCCCGATCATCACCAATACCAATATCCGCGACATCGTGCTCATCAAGATCAATTCCATCAATATCAATTCGGTGCCTACCACCGCGAGGGATATTGCAGACCGGGTGAACGAGATCTCTTTCAACAGCAGCCTGATCAACGAGATGAAACTGATCCACTACCGCAACGAGCTGCTGAAAAGCGGTGTGCTGAAGGTAGACGACAAAGCGAACCGCGAGATCTTTGTGCATACCATCTCCGGCTACGACGCCCTCAGCCAGATGAACTACAGCAGTAAAATGAATACGTCGTGGGAATTTCTCCTCTCCCTGAAAGAGAAAGGCCGCCAGATCGCTTCAAAATGGCTCGAAACAGATTTCAAAGAAGTGGGATTAAAATCTACCTTTGATGTGGAAGAACATTTTTTTGATAAATTTTAATCCGCGCCGGTGCCCCGAGCAGCCATGCAGCATCCATGCTATATTAAACTGTTTGTGTTGTGTTGCCTTGCCTGTATTTGTGCAGGCACAAAAGCGCAGCAGGTAAAATATGTAACCGACCACGATTACCTGCAGGCCAAAACCACGCAGCAGGCGAGCTTCAGCGACCAACCAATAGATACCAGCATCTCCGGTTTCCAGAATTATTACCCGCGCAATACCAACGGCCATTTCGGCGTGCCCTCCGCTACCCTCTCGCTCATGTACAGTAAGCAGGCGCTGGGCTTCAGGTTATATGACCTGCCATACGCCAACGACCTCATCAGGGATGAGCAGGTGAAGTTTTACAGGACAAAAGGACCTTATGCGTGCCTCACAGGCTTTGCAGGCTCCAAGCAGGAACAATGGTTCAGGCTGCTGTTCTCACATACCTTCAAAAACAAGCTCAACCTCAGCCTGGCTTTCAACCGTTACAGTGGCCTGGGTTTCTACAAACGCCAGCAGAGCTTTACCAATAATTTTTATCTCTCGTCGAACTATACCACCAGCAATGGGCGGGCGGGTTACTATTTCTATTTTCTGTTCAATAAAGTGAAGCACCAGGAGAACGGCGGCATCAAGAACGACAGCCTGTTCCTCAATGATGTGACGGTTAACAAGGCCCTACTGCCTCTCAACATCAGCAATGCACGCCGCGAGAACAGGCTCATGAGCATTTACGCCAATCCATGGTTCAGGCTCAACCGGGCAGAAGATTCGACTACGATGTTCAGCCATTTTGCCGATTACGAATTCAGGTACCAGGGCAATTACTATAAATACATTGATCTCAACGACAGCCTCGACCAGTTCTACAATCTGTATTACCTCAACACGGCTTACACAAAGGATTCCACGCATCTCCTGCAATTTGCCAACCAGGTGAACTATACCCTCAGGGTGAACCCGCTGAACCTCTCAGCCAAGCTGGGCTACCGGAACGAGTACAACCTGCTGCACCAGCTGGCAGACAGTGCCATCCATAACCACCTGGCGGTAGCAAACCTCAGCATGAGCAGGCAGCAATACACAGGAAATATTTCGGCTTCTTATATATTTGGCGGCGCCAACCAGCAGGATTACCAGGTGGAAATGACAAACAGGCTGTTGTTCAAAGTATTTAAATCGTTCAAAGACCCACTGGTGGCATCGCTCAGCCTCCTGGCCGAACAGCGCCATCCCGATTATATATACAACCGCTGGTACAGCAACCATTTTATGTGGAACAACCACTATAGCCCCACGCAAACACAACAAGCCTCGCTGCAGCTCAGCAGCAGGGACCTTAGGCTCAGCATCGGCGGTTATATCCAGAGTGTGAACCATTACCTGTTCTTCGACCAGCAGGCCACGCCGCAACAATACAATGCCAGCATACAGAACTTCTCTGTATACGCCAAAAAAGACCTGCTCATCGCCCGGCACCTCGGCTTCGATAATTATGTGAGCTACCAGGGCACTTCAGATACAAATGTTGTGAGGATCCCTAAACTCAATATCCGCAGCGCCATCTATTACCAGGGCAACCTGTTCAGGAATAACCTGTGGCTGCAGGTGGGTTTCCAGGGCGAATACTACAGCAGGTTTACCGGCTACGCTTACATGCCGGCCACCAACATCTATTACCTGCAAAACAGCCAGCGCACAGGCAATTATCCGTTCATCGATTTCTTTTTATCGGCACGCATCAGGCCCGTACGGTTCTTTGTAAAAATAGACCATGTGTTCCAGGGCCTGCTTGGTACAAATTACGCGCTGGCCGCCCACTACCTGCAACCCGACAGATCCTTTAAATTCGGCCTCAACTGGATCTTCTTCGATTGATGTCTTGTGTTACACGCAGGCTTTGGCCGGCACTTTTTTACTGGCGAGGTAAACACCCAGGATAATGAGCGCGCCCGACAGCAGCTTGATGGGCGTAAGCTGGTCTTTGCCGAGGAGCATGGCAAAGAATGTAGCCAGGAAAGGCTGGAAATAAATATACATGCTCACCACCGAAGAGCTGAGCGATTTGAGCGCGTAGGTATTGAACAGGTAGGCCAAAAAAGTGGTGGCGATCACGACGAAGACCATCGAAAAGATCGCCTGGCTGCTCAGGTCGGACCAGTGAACCCGCAGCAGGTCGGGGATCCCGAAGGGCGCAAAATAGACCAGGCCGAACAGGAATACCCACTTCATCACGGTAACCGTATGGTATTTCTGCATATAGGGCTTCGACATTACAATAAATACAGCCCACGACAAGGAGTTGATCAGTGTCATGATATCGCCCAGCATGGTATCGCTGCCAAGGGAGAAACTACCTTTGAACAGCAGCAGGGTTAAAGCGCCCGTAATGCCAAAAGCCAGCCCCGAAATTTTGTAGATGGTGAGCCTTTCCCTGAGAACGATGAGTGTAAAGATCAGCACAGCAATGGGATTAGAGACCATGATGATAGCCGAATTGATAGGCTTGGTGAGGCTAAGACCATACATGAAGAAAGCCTGGTTGAGCGCCACGCCAAACAGTGCGAGCAGCATCATTTTCTTAAGGTCCTGCTTCTCTACCCGCTCCGTTTTCATAAAGAGCGATACCAGCCAGAACAGGATACAGGCCCCGAGGATCCGCATCATGACCAGCCCAAGGGGCTGGATAGACAATGGCATCAGGTCTTTGGCAATGGAATAGTTCAGTGCGTATATGACCTGCGCTATAAACAGCGATACATGTGCCTTAAACAGGTTGCTCATGGGTGAGTGCAAAGATGTGGATTATATTTATGATTCCTGCCGGACAAAGAATATATTGAGCCCATTTTATGAGGCAAGCTGTTTCGCAGGATCACTTTTTCATCACATTTTTATTTACGACATTCGTTTTGTGCAATACACCGACCAGTTGAACAGGACCATTGAGCTGCACGAGCCGCCGAAACGGATCGTGTCGCTGGTGCCTTCGCAGTCTGAGCTGTTATGGGACCTGGGCCTGCGGGAGGAGATCGCGGGCATTACCAAATTCTGCGTTCACCCGGAGGAGATGTTCAGGACTGTGACGCGCGTGGGCGGCACCAAGATGCTCAATTTCGGGGTGATCAGGCACCTTAATCCCGACCTCGTGATCGGCAACAAGGAAGAGAATGAGAAAAGCCAGGTAGAACAACTCATGAAGGAATTCAAGGTATGGATGAGCGATATCCATAACCAGGCGCAGGCGCTTGATATGATCGGCAGGATCGGCGAGCTCACCAGCCGTCAGCAGCAAAGCCACGCGCTGGCAGCGGATATTGCCAGTGGCTTTAAACAGCTCAGGACAACCACTGCCACCCGGAACAACGTACTGTACCTTATATGGAAAGACCCCTATATGGCAGCAGGGCGGGATACCTTTATCAGCGATATGCTGAACCGGATGGGCCTGCAAAATAGCGCGCAACGCCTGCCCGGCCGATACCCGGAGATCACGCTCCAGGCCATCCGCGATCTTCACCCCGATCATATCTTCCTGTCTTCCGAACCTTATCCTTTTAAGGAATCGCATATGCAGGCACTGAAAGCCCTGCTGCCAAATACCACGATCACTTTAGTAGATGGAGAGATGTTCAGCTGGTATGGCAGCCGCATGAAAAAAGCCCCGCAGTACCTGCAGGGCCTTATAGATCGTTTGTAACGGCAACTTAGTTATACAGGAAGCGCAGTACTCATAGCCCGTAACGCACGAATTCTTTATTCAAGGATCATATCATAAGGGATATGTGCCTGGATGCCTTTCCTGGTAAGAACATCCTTGATGTGTTTCAGGTATATATATTGTGTTCCCAGATTTTTGGATAAGATCCCCGCTTCGGCATCGCCGGCAGCACGCCCCAGCAGCTCCTCCAGCGGGTCCTTCTGCTTTGGCAGATCTACCAGCCTGTAGTTGCTGAGCTTCGCCTTTTTGGCGGCAAAGGCAATGGCATCCTGCAAGCCTCCCAGCTCATCCACCAGTTTTATTTTGATCGCGTCGGTGCCGGCCCATACCCTGCCCTGGCCAATGCTGTCTACTTCCGCCTGTGCCATACCCCTGCCTTCTGCCACACGGGCCGTGAACACATCATATACATGTTCCACGCTTTTCTGGATATAGTCGTATTCTTCAGGTGTGGCTTTTCTCAGGATACTGCCCATATCACTGTGCTTATTGGTATTGGCCGTATCAATGGTAATGCCCAGCTTTTCAGACAGGGCTTTCTGCGCATTGGGGATCAGCCCGAAAACGCCGATGGAGCCCGTGATGGTATTGGGCTGCGCGTAGATCTTATCGGCCGCGCAACTGATATAGTAACCCCCACTGGCTGCTACATCACCCATCGATACGATCACCGGCTTCGCCTTTTTGGCCAGTGTCACTTCGCGCCAGATCACATCGCTGGCCAGCGCGCTGCCACCCGGTGAGTTCACCCTCAGCACAATGGCCTTGATACTCTCATCGGTACGCGCCTCGCGAATGGTTTTGGCGATGCGGTCGCTGCCAATATTATCTTCCGTTCCTTCCCCGCTCACGATCTCGCCTACAGCATAGATCACCGCAATTTTATCCTTCCCTTTTTTGAAAGCGTCTTTTTCAGGCGCTTTGATATAATCCTCCAGCCTCACAAAATTTACTTTTTTATCCGGGTCGATGCCGAGGCCTTTCCTGATAAGGCCAACGGCCTCATCCTCGTATGAGAGGGCGTCTACCAGTTTCAGGCGCAGCGCGTCCTCGGGATCCCGCAGCTCAAGCGTGTTCGCGATATGATTGAGCTCGTCGGGCGTGGTTTTACGCTGCCGCGAAATGCCCTGCAGCATCACGTGCCAGATAGAGCCTATGTATGTTTCGATCTGCCGGCGGTTGGCCTCGCTCATCTTATCGAGCATAAAAGGTTCGATGGCGCTTTTGAATTTGCCATGCCTGAAGATCTGCACCTCGATATCGAGCTTGTCGAGCATGTTCTTATAAAACATGAGCTGCGCGCTGAGGCCTTTCAATTCCAGTACACCCTGCGGGTTCAGCAATATTTTATCGGCCACGCTCGCCATGTAATAGCCTTTTTGCGAAAACACTTCAGCATAAGCGTAGATGAATTTTCCGGAAGATTTGAAATCGAGCAGTGCGTTACGCMCCTCTTCAAGGGTGGMAAAMCCCGCCGCAGGGCTGCTGGCTTCGAGGTAGATGCCTTTGATGTGCTCATCATTCTTGGCTGTCCTGATGCTCTGCAGGATATCGTCGAGGCCGATGGTGTTTGGCCTCATAAAAGGGCGGACATCCAGCTTTCCGAACGGGTTCTTGAAGCCCCGCTCCATGATCTCGGCATTCAGCTCCACGCGCAGCACCGAATTGGCCTTGGGCCTGTAAACCTCGTTATCCTTGTTGTTTAAAACATCCTTGAACGACCCGATAATGGCAAATACGATGATCAATGCCACCACAATACCTGTCACCAGGATCCCTACAAGTGAGCCGAAGAACGCGCCAAAGAACTGTTTCATGGTAAATCTTTTAAATATTATTTTGTACTAATGTAATCGGTTTATCCTTTATTTTTACATTAATTATATGAATACGGCATATTTATGTTTGGGCGGCAATATCGGCAACAGGGCGCAGTACCTGGCTGATGCCATTGAGCTGGCAGGCAGCCGTGCCGGCCTGGTCAGGGCCTGTTCGGCCATCTATGAAACAGAAGCCTGGGGCGTGGATGAGCAGGCTGCTTATCTCAACTGCTGCGTGATGCTCGATACAGAACTTGGAGCGACAGCACTGATGGATGAATTGCTGGGCATTGAAAGGGCGCTGGGGCGCGTGAGGGAAGGCATGCAATATGCCGCCCGCACAGTAGATATAGACCTGTTGTTCTTTAACCATGAGGTCATAGAAGGCCTTCTCACAGTGCCTCACCCGCGCCTGCACCTGCGCCGCTTTGTGCTGGTACCGCTCAATGAGATCGCGCCAGCCTATCTTCACCCGGTGCTTGGACAAAGCGTTGAGCAGCTCCTGGCACAATGCAGCGATAAAAACCTGGTGACCTTGTATAAATCACAGCCATGTACATCTGCATAGAAGGTAATATAGGATCGGGAAAAAGCACGCTGGCCGCGGCGCTGGCCAAAAAGCTCAAAGCGCGCTTCCTGCCCGAGCGTTTCGAGGAGAACACCCTGCTGCCCTTGTTCTACAAAGACCCGGAAACATTCGCCTTCCCGGTAGAATATGCTTTCCTTATTGACAGGCAAAAGCAAATGACACAGCATTTTGCACAAAAACCGGTGCATACCGTCAGCGATTATTCCATCGAAAAATGCCTGTATTTTGCTGAGATCAACCTGGGCAGGAAGGATTACAAATTCTACAAAAAGCACTTCAACGCCATTCGCGCCACGGTACCGCTCCCCGATCTTATTGTACACATCAGCGCTCCCGAAAAGCTCCTGCTGCGCAACATCAGGAAGCGCGCCCGCACTTATGAGCAGGGCATCACCGAAAAATACCTCCGCAGGATCAGCCAGGCATACAGAAAATCCCTGGCCAGGGATACACGCGTACCTGTTCACACCATACAGGTTAAGACCTACAATGCGCAAACCACCGGGCGTTGTGTCACGGATATATGTGAGGCCATCAGCCGGCTTGGTTTAAAATGAGCGCATAGGGGCATCATATAAAAAGAAATATTATTTTTATGCATGCCAAAAAACAACCTGCTTCTGTTTTTGCTGTTGCTGGGTGCAACAGTTTCCTTTTCGCAGGACGCGGGCTACCTGCAATTCATCGGTCATAATTTTTATAACGACAAAGAGCTGCTCAACACCGACATCAAAGTGCTGAGCGCGGGCAAAAGCTATACCACCGTAAGCACCGGCAGCTCCAAAGATTTCAAGCTCAGCCTGCCTTTTGGCACCACCTACAACATTTATTTTTATAACCGTAAAACCCAGCCAATGTACCTGCAGGTGCTGGCGGGCGATGTGCCGCAAAGCAAGCACAGCCTTATAGCCACCTACGAGCTCAGGATCCCTTTCTTCCCGAAAGATTCCAAAAACCTTGATACCGCGCTGTTCAGGGATCCTTTCCACAAGATCCGTTTCAATGGCCGGAATACTTTTGTAGACGATACGGTATATATGAATGGTTTTCTGCGCCGGGTGTATATCAAAACCCTTCCTGATACGGCGGCTCCCGCTGCCATGATCCAGCCACAGGTAGGCACACTGGTAGGACAGTTGTTTTACGACACCATGGATAAAACGCCGGTACAAAACAGGACTGTGGTACTGGAAACAAAAGACGGCAGGGAGCTTGCCTCTGCCAAAACCACGCAAAACGGCACATTTGTGTTTCAGTATACCAGGCTCGAGGAGGCCTTCCGCGTGAAGGTGAAGTTTGATGAAGCGGATGTACCGGCCAATCAGAAGCTTATCCTGAAGAACAGCAGCCACGAGACCGTTGAAACAACCCTGGTCACCGCATCAAAGCAGGGAGTCTTTGAACAGACGCCGCAGAATAACCTGGTACGAAAGCTGGTAGACGATGTGTTCACATACAAAATTGCAGGCAAGCTGGCATCTACCGACGGCTCCACCAGTAAGCTCGTCACCGATAAATATGTGTACCTGCTCAACGATAAAAATACACTGGTGCAAAAAGTAAGGACCAACGCGCTGGGCGTATTTCTCTTTACCAGCATCAAGCCCAACCAGCACTACTCTATTGCTGTGGAAGAAAAGGACTGCGAGCTACCGGCCAACTGCAAGCTGGTACTGTTCAATACAAAAGACAAGCGACTGCGGGTGATAGACAGCGTATCGCAAAATAAGTTCCTGTATAAGTTCCTGGCGGTATCTAACACGGAGTTCAACAACCTGCTAATAGACGACATCGACCTGAAGATGAACGTCAAAGGTAAGGTATATGGCAACAACACCAGCAATCCTATCGGCGATATGAAGGTGATGCTGCTAAACGACCGCTACGAAACAATTGATACGGCCATCACCACCAAAAATGGCAGCTTCACCTTCAGGCGTGTGCCCTACAACAGGCAGCTCATCATCTCGGCCGACAACACCAACAACATCCTCGATGTGTTCAACAACATCATGGTATACGACAATAACGATAACCTCATCAAGATCGTGACCCTCATTAAAGGCGGCAGGTTTTCATACAAGCCCCTGGGTACCGAGCAGAGCCGCATCTCTGAACTGTACGTGGATGATCCATGGCTGGGCATGGTGGACAAAAAATACAAAGCCCCGGAGACCAAAGATCAGGTGATCGTTGAGAACATCCTGTTCGACTTCAACAAAGCGGAGATCCTGCCGCAGGCCAGCCAGACGCTCGACAAGGTGGCCATGGCCATGCAGCTCAACCCGGGCATCACCATCGAGCTGGGCGCCCATACCGACGCCAAAGGCAGCGACGCCTACAACCTGAAGCTGAGCCAGAGCCGCGCCGCAAGCGCCAAACAATACCTCGTGCAGAAAGGCATCAGCGAAAACCGGATCACAGCCATTGGCTACGGCGAAACCCGGCTGCTGAACCGCTGCGACAATAAAACCACCTGCCCGGAGGAAGAACATGCGGCCAACCGGCGCCTCGAATTCAGGCTCAAAAGCCAGTAACCATGCGGCAAACCTCTCTTTGGCGGCATCGGTCTAAAAATATTTTTTGTCGTTCGTTTAATTCCTAAATTTGTCACCGATTTGGCAAATGCGCAACATACTTTGGAACTCTCCGGCATCCATTATACCAAGCTGCAATCCTTCGTTAAACTTACCAAGTACCGCCTGTCGGGACTGGTGGTATTCTCTGCCATTGTCACTTATTTTACCGTTACCCGCTCTTACGAATGGAAGCACATTGTGGCGCTGACCCTCGGCGGATTCCTTGTCACCGCCGCCGCCAACGGATTCAACCAGGTGATCGAAAAAGACCTTGATAAGCTGATGAACCGCACCCGCCTGCGCCCCATGCCTACCGGTAACCTGTCGGTGGCCGAAGCGATGGTATTTTGCAGCGTATGCGGCATTGCCGGCACCATGATGCTCTGGGCCTTTACCAACCCGCTCTGCGGCATTATCGGTTTTGTGTCCATTATCCTTTACGCACTGGTATACACGCCGCTGAAGCGCGTTACGCCCTTCTCTGTATTTGTAGGCGCCTTTCCCGGCGCCCTGCCCACGCTGATAGGCGCTGTAGCCGCTACAGGGGGCTTCGGCGAGATCAGGTTCTTCGCGTTCCTACTGTTCATGATCCAGTTCTTCTGGCAATTCCCGCATTTCTGGGCCATTGCCTGGGTAAGCCACGACGATTACCAGAAAGCCGGCTTTTTTATGCTGCCGTCAAAAGGCGGTCGCGACCGCGGTAGCCGTTTCCAGATCTATATCTATACCCTGTTCCTGTTCCCCATTGCCCTGACGCCCTATATTTTTGGCTACACCGGCTGGATCTCAGCTACGGTGGTAAGTAGCATGAACGTGGTGTTCATATACCAGGCCTACCAGCTGTACAAAACAGGCACCATAGAAGCCGCGCGCCGGCTGATGTTCGGCTCTTTTATTTATTTACCCCTGGTGCAGCTGGCCTTGATGACAAAACTATAGAAGGCCCCGGCAGCACGCATTTCAGAGAATTATGATGGAAACCAGCAAAATAAAACCAAGCCCTTCCTACAAACAGGACCTGAAGGAGGCCCGGAAGAAAACCGCCAAGCCACTGCTCTGGATCGGCATTGTGAGCATCGTGATGCTCTTCGCAGGTCTCACGAGCGCTTACGTGGTGAGGGCCGATAATGGCAACTGGCTGTTATTTAACCTGCCCGATATTTTTTATGTCAGCACCGCGGTGATCATTACCAGCAGCATCACCCTGTTCCTGGCACTGCAGGCCGCCAAAAGGAACAACTACAGGATGGTGACCCTTGGGGTGCTGGTGACCTTTGTGCTGGGCATCACCTTTTGTTTTACGCAATTTGAAGGCTGGAGCGACCTTTACGGCAGGGGCATTGTGTTTGCGGGCAAATACAGCAACGCCGCCGGCTCATTCCTGTATGTGCTCACCGGCCTGCACCTGGCCCACCTCGCAGGAGGGCTCATTTCACTGCTTACCGTGCTGGTAAACAGCCTCCGGAAAAGGTATGACAAAGATCACCTCCTGGGCCTGGAGCTTTGTTCAATTTATTGGCATTTTCTTGATATTTTGTGGGTGTATTTGTTTTTGTTTTTACTATATATTCGCTAAACTTGCACCTGTAATTTAAAAAATTGTTAAAAAGCTTAATTTAACTTTATGTCACACAGCACTGAAATAGACGCAAAAGAAGCCTGGAGCGGCGGCCAGTCACCGTTTCGTGTAAGCTACGGTAAAATGATGATGTGGTTCTTCCTCATCTCCGATGCCCTCACTTTCGGAGGCCTTCTTTGCGCTTACGGGTTCACCCGCCACAAATACGGTGAGATCTGGCCAAAAGCCGAGCACGTATTTACCCACTTCCCCTTTGTAGAAAAACACCTGCCCCTTGCATACGTGGGCTTAATGACCTTTATCCTCATCATGTCGTCTGTAACCATGGTACTGGCTGTAGAAGCCGGCCACAGGAACTACAAGCGCGGTGTGATCATCTGGATGTTCTGGACCATTGTAGGTGGTCTCACTTTCGTGGGCTCACAGGCTTGGGAATGGTATCACTTTATCCACGGTACCGCTGACGGTTACCTGCGTCATGTATGGGATCCTGCTGTTGGCAAATATGTAGAACAGGTGGTGCACGGCGCCAATATGACGGTGAACGAATACGGTGTGCCGCAATTCGCGAACTTCTTCTTCTTCATCACGGGCTTCCACGGTTTCCACGTATTTTCGGGCGTAGTGATCAACTTCATTATTTTCCTCAATGTGATCAAAGGCACCTACGAAAAACGCGGCCATTATGAAATGGTTGAAAAGGTAGGTCTTTACTGGCACTTTGTAGACTTGGTGTGGGTATTCGTATTTACGTTCTTCTACCTGTTATAACATTCATTCAAATTCAGTCCAATACTTAAAATCATATTATTATGGAATTTCACGATGATTATCCTCAGTACGAATTGATGGCCCACCATGGCGAAGAGGAAGGTAAAAAATCACGCCGCACTTTATGGAATGTATTCTGGGTAATGCTGGCCATCACCGTTTTTGAGCTCATCATTGGCTCGATGGCTCCTGAACATGGCTGGAGCGGTACCTGGTGGCTTAAAGTACTCTTTATCTCCCTGACCCTTGTGAAAGCCGCTGCCATCGTATTATGGTTTATGCACCTGGGCCACGAGGTGAAATTCTTCAAATACGTGGTGCTGCTGCCCTACATCACCTTTATGTCGTACTGTATCTTTATCTGCCTCAACGAAGGTACTTACAGCAGCCACCCGGGCCATAAATCGAAGCTGGACCCGCTGCTGATAGAGCAACAGGAACGCCTGAAACACGGTCACCATTACGCCCCCGAAAAAGAATTGAAAGACGGCAACGAATCACTGCCAAGCGCCGGCTCTCATCACTGATAAAAAAAATCCCCAGCCCAAAGGTTGGGGATTTTTTTTGCATAAACATTTTCTCTCCACGCCATTGTAGCTGCTTAGTTCATACCTTTGTACCCGCCCCATGAAAAACAAAAAATTCATTATCATGCTCATCATCTTGTTTCCGTCAACATTCTGGCTGATCCTTGAGCTGAGTACCATCAATTCCAAAAAACTGCCCTTCTACGGGCCTAAAACTGCGCAGGGAAAGGATACGGTATACTATACGGTGAACGGAGCGACCCTGGGCACCAGCCTCACCGAAGACACAACCCGTTTCCCGCTTTATGTGATCTGTTTCCTGAAGCCCAACGACGAAAAGAACTCCTACAATATGAGCGGGCTTGTAGAATACCTCAAATACAAAAAGGAAGCTATTGAGCACGTGCCCCTCTTCTGGGCAGCAGGCTGCCAGGGAGATTCAGCAGCGACCTGTACGAACCAGGCAAAAAAGACACTGGGCATCAGCAACCCGAACGTATACGAGTTTTCATTCAACATGGCGCGCTACCAGGAACTGGTGCAGCAGGATTATTTCAGGGAAAAACCCTACTATGTGGATTACAGCTTCCTGGTGCTGGTAGATAAACACCGGCACATCCGTGGCTACTACGATGGTCGCTATGTGGCCGAAGTGAAACGCCTGGTGGATGAATACAAACACCTGCGCCTGAAGGAAGAACAAAAAACACTCTTAAACACCAATAAAGTTGAAAGCAAATAAACTCACCCGGTTCGTGGCGGGCGCTTTTATCGGCGCTGTACTGGCCGCATGTACCACCACCACCCCSCCATCTGCCCCGCAGCATCCACTGCTCCTGCCAGTGATCGGTGAAAAGATCGCATCGCCCGGGCACGACACCATCTACCACACCATCGGCGACTTCAAATTGCTGAACCAGTATGGCGATACCATCTCGGGCAAAACCACGGAGGGAAAGATCTACGTAGCCGATTTCTTTTTTGCTACCTGCCAGAGCATCTGCCCGCGGATGAGCTCACAGCTGGTAAGGGTGCAGGAAGTTTTCAAGGCTGATCCTAAATTCATGATCCTGTCTCATACCGTGAACCCTATGCACGACACCGTGCAGGTGCTCTACGAATACGCGAAAGGCTATGGCGCCCTGAAAAACAAATGGCATTTTCTCACCGGTCAGAAAAAATATATTTACGACCTGGCCAAAGACAGCTACCTGGTGAACGCCCTGCAGGATGATGGCAGCGCCGAAGGCTTCCTGCACAGCGAGCTGTTTGTGCTGGTGGACGCCCAGAAACGCATCCGCGGCACCTACGACGGCACCGACAGCACAGACGTAGACCGGCTGATAAAAGATGTGAAGCTGCTGGAAACGGAATAACAAAACAATTTCTTTACAACCAGCCATACAGGATATGAAAGCGCAACAGGCATCATGCAGCATTCTTTCCTGGCTTATTGCCTTGTCCCTTGTGCCCCTTATGTCACAGGCGCAGATCGGTGCCGAAGCGCAGGGTGGAAAATTCACTACCTGGTGTGCCTTGGGCATAGATTATGAATTGTCGGCACGCTGGACCTCCGTCACCGATCTTGGCTACGGCCGGCATAGCGACCCTGACAACGCGCTGCTGCTGAAACGCCAGGGCCTTAACGTGATCACGCAGGATTTTATCCGCAGGGTCAATAGCCACTGGCGCTTTGCCCTGTCGGCAGGCTATTGGCGGCGGAATGCGTATAGCGAAGATACGCCTTACAACGCAAGACCTTTTCCCTATGAGTTCCGCAACGAGCTCAGACCTTACCAGCGCTTGTACTACGACCACCAGGTCCGGAACCTGAAGATCACGCACACGTTGAGAGCGGACGAGCGCTTCTATTACGACCAGGACTTTCATGGCCCCTGGACCACGCCTTTCGAATTCAGGGCCCGTTATATGGTAAATGTCAAGATCCCACTCGGGCAAAATGGCAGGCACTGGATCATTCCCAACGATGAAGTACTGAGCGCCATTGACCAGTATGCCACAGTCATTGCGCAGCAAAAAGGGGGAAAATGGTCACCGTACCAACTCACTGAAAACCGGCTGTCGCTCTACTATCGCCATTCGTTCCGGGAACAGCGTATCGATATCGATATCGGCCTTATGCATCAATATTGGCGCGAAAGACCGGGCCTGTCTCATTTCAATACATCCTACAATATCATGCTGGATGTGATCATCCGCGACCCCTTCAGAAAGAAAAAGGATTGAACAGCCGGACAACCGACAGGCGGTGCGCCCCACTCAGGTAGCGTCATGATAGATGCTTCTGTATTACAAAACGGGTCCTCCTTTCACAGGCTCCAGTATCTAAGGAAATCTATCTCCACAAAAAAGGCCGTTAGTTTACTAACGACCTTTTCCTGTTGACGTTGAAGTCATTATTTCAGCAGGGTCACCTGCCCGAGTTTTTCGTAATACTTTTTGTTGTTATCCATAAAGGTCACTTTCCAAACGTATACATCCTGTTTCAGTAATTCACCGGAGTTGTTCTTGGAGCCTTTCCAGCCTGTATTGACATCCCTTGTCTGGAAGATCATCTCACCCCACCTGTCGAACACCTGGATGGTGACCGTAGAGAAATCGACTCCGGTTGGCGGCAGGCTGATGTAAAACACGTCGTTCAAACCATCATGGTTGCCTGGCGTAAAGGCGTTTGGCACATACAATACCACATCCGGGTTGATGGTGATCTGCGCAGAAAGACTATCCTGGCAGCCTTCAGGGCTGGTAGCGATAAGCGTGGCCATATACTGCCCTGTTTCAGGGTACATATATACAGGGCTCACGTCCGTGCTGGTAGAGCCATTACCAAAGTTCCAGCTGTAAGTATTGTTGCTCAGGTTAGTTGTATGGTTTGTAAAATGTACTTCGGATGCCACAATGGTGGTGATCTGCGGAGAGGCGTCAAAGCGCGCTTCCGGCACAGCGTAGTTGGTGATAAGGTATGCCACCAGGGCAGTGTCTTTACAACCCACATTGTCTGTGTAGTAGAAGGTAGCCTGGTATGTACCCGGCACAGAGTATGTATTGCTCACCGAGAGGCCGTTGGCCTGTGTACCATTTCCAAAATCCCAACGGCCGGTACCTGTGTTCACAGAGCTTGTATAGAACGCCACGTTGAGCGGGTAGTTACAGCCCGATTGCTTGTCACTCAGGGCATTTACCACCGGTTTAGGATTTACCAGGATCGATATGGAGGCATTATCAGGGCAAAGGCTCGGTGTGGTGGCAGATTGCGTATGGTACTGCACCGTAAAGGTACCTGCCCCGGCCTGTGAAGGCGTGAAGTTGGTACCTGTCACACCAGGGCCGCTCCATGTACCGCCACTATTCACTGCAAGAGGCTGCAGGTTCATGAGCGGATCATAGATACAGAATGGCCCTGC
>BFBZ01000979.1_pt1 | contig 21203 bp, 24 predicted proteins | sample 1888401 | NCBI WGS metagenome assembly BFBZ01 (sample SAMD00112614, study PRJDB3348) | symbiont metagenome | host: Chara braunii | reverse complement strand
GAATGGCCGCCGTGGCATTCTCCCGCGCAGTTCGCCCCGCTTCTTCCCGCGACACACCGCCGCTTGTTTCGGCCGGCCCGATCGCGCACATATCAGGCCACTCGCGAGGGCCCCATGCATCGGCTGATCCTGTTGCGTCACGCCAAGTCGGATTGGCCGGAAGGTGTCGCCGACCACGAACGTCCGCTCAACGGCCGCGGCCGCCGCGCCGCGCCGCTGATGGGGGCGGTGATGGTGGAGCGCGGCTATGTGCCCCGGCGTGTGCTGGTCTCCAGCGCCAGGCGCACCCAGGAAACCTGGGCGCTGGCGCGGGAAGCCGCCCCGGCGCTGCCGGCGGGGCTGGAGGAGGCGCGGCTTTATCACGCCTCGGTCGGCATGCTGATGGCGGTGATCGGCCAGGCCTCCGAGAAGACCGAAAGCCTGGCGCTGGTCGGCCACAATCCCGGTATCGAGGCGCTCGCCGCCGGCCTGGTCGCCGAGGGGCCGCCGGCCCAGTGGCGCCGGCTTTCGGCGAAATATCCGACCGGCGCGTTGGCGGTGATCGATTGCGACATCCCGCGCTGGCGCGACATCCGGCCGAAATGCGGCCGGCTGGTTGCCTTCGTGACGCCGCGCGACCTCGACGGCGAGGCCGAATGACATGGTCTGGACCGGCCTCCTGAACGAGTCCCGGCTGGCCGCCCGCTCGATCGCCGCCTATGCCACCGACTGGGTCAACCCGACCTTGCGGCTGGGCGTCACCGGCCTGTCGCGTTCGGGCAAGACGGTGTTCATCACCGCCCTGGTGCACGGCCTGCTGACCGCCTCGCGCTGGCCGGTGTTCGACGCGCAGGCGCAAGGGCGCATCGCCCGGGTCAGGCTCGAGCCGCAACCCGATGACGGCATTCAGCGCTTCGCCTACGAAGATCACCTGGCGAGCCTTTCCGGTCCGGACCGGATCTGGCCCGAGGGTACCAAGAGGATCAGCGAGATCCGGCTCGCCATCGATTTCGCCTCCAATTCGGGGCTGATGCGCGGCACCGAGAAAACCTTGACCCTCGATATCGTCGACTATCCCGGCGAATGGCTGCTCGACCTGCCGCTGCTTGCCCAGTCCTATGGCGAGTGGTCGCGCCGCAGCCTGGAGGCCGCCGGCAATGCGCCGCGCAAGGACCTGTCGGGAGCCTGGCGCGCGGCGCTGGCCGAGGCCGATCCGTTCGGCCGCGCCGACGAGATGACCGCGCGCCGGCTCGCCGACCTGTTCACCGGCTATCTGAAGGCCTGCCGCGACGAGCGGGTGTCGCTATCGACCTTGCCGCCCGGCCGCTTCCTCTTGCCCGGCGAGATGGAGGGATCGCCGGCGCTGACCTTCGCGCCCATGGATCTCGGCGGCCGCGAGCCGCCGGGCGACAGCCTGGCGGCGCTGATGGAGCGGCGCTTCGAGAGCTACAAGCGGCTGGTGGTCATGCCGTTCTACGCCAATCATTTCGCCACCCTCGACCGGCAGATCGTGCTGGTCGACGCGCTGGCCGCGCTCAATGCCGGGCCGCCGGCGCTGGCCGACCTGGAACTGGCGCTCGCCGACGTGCTAACCGCGTTCCGGCCGGGCCGGAACTCCTTCGTCTCGGCGATCCTGGCGCGGCGCATCGACAAGATCCTGTTTGCCGCGACCAAGGCCGACCATCTGCACCAGACGAGCCACGACCGGCTGGAGGCGCTGCTCGGCCGGCTTACCGAGCGGGCGATCAAGCGCGCCGAATTCGCCGGCGCCAAGGTCGATGCCATGGCGCTGGCCTCGCTGCGGGCGACCCGCGAGACCACGGTGAACCGGCGCGGCGAGGCGCTGGCCTGTATCGTCGGCACGCCCTTGCCCGGCGAGACCGCGGGCGCCGACACATTCGACGGCCAATCGGAGATCGCGGTGTTTCCCGGCGAACTGCCGGCCGATCCATCGGTGCTGTTCACCGGCCCACAGGCCTTCGACGGTGCCGACTACCGGTTCGTGCGGTTCCGGCCGCCGCCGGTCGACCCGGCCCGACCGCTGCCGCATATCCGCCTCGACCGCGCGGTCGAGTTTCTTTTTGGAGATCGGCTGACATGAGCCTCGCCCCGAAGAAGCCGGCCGCCTTCCGGCTCGATCAGGCCGATGTCGAGATCGCTGCGCCCTCGGACGCGCCGGTGCCGGATCGTTCCGGCCCGGCGGTCGAGGCGATCATCCCGCCGCCGGCGGCGCCACCGCCGACCAGCCGCTGGGTGAAACTGTTCTGGACCGGTCTCGGGGTGCTGCTGTCGCTCGCCTTCGGCCTGGCGGTCTCGCGGCTGATCGACGACCTCACTGCGCGCGCTGCCTGGCTCGGCTGGGTGGGTGTCGCGGCACTCGCGCTGTTCCTGGTGGCGGGCCTTGTCCTGCTCGGCCGCGAGCTGATGTCGCTCCGGCGGCTCGCCCGGTTCGACCGCCTGCGCGAGCGGGCGGAACAGGCGCTGACGGCGAAGGACGACCGAGCCTGCGCCGCGGTCGCCGACGACCTGGTCGCCGCCTTGTCGGGCAATCCACGCACCGCGCGCGGCCGGACTTTGTTCGGCGAGGCCATTCTCGGCGGCATTATCGACGGACCGCAGCGCCTCAGGATCGTCGAGCGCGAGATCCTCGAGCCGCTCGACCGCGAGGCGACCCGGTTGGTCGCCGAAACCGCCCGCCGCGTTTCGGTCGTGACCGCGGTGAGCCCGCGCGCCGCCGTCGACCTTGCGGTGGTCTTCGGTTCGGCGATCCAATTGGTGCGTCGGCTCGCCGAACTCTATGGCGGCCGTCCCGGCACGTTCGGCATGTTCAAGCTGACCCGCCATGTGATGACCCATATGGCGCTGACCGGCGGCATGGCGGCCGGCGATACCGTGCTCGACCAGATCCTGGGGGCCGGCCTTGCCTCCAAGCTCTCGGCCAAGCTCGGCGAGGGCGTGCTCAACGGCCTTTTGACCGCGCGGCTTGGTGTCACAGCCATCGCGGTGACGCGGCCGCTGCCCTATATTCAGGCTCCACGGCCGGATCTGCGCGATCTCGCCGGCGACGCGCTGACCTTCTCGGCGAGCAAGGCGGAGAGGGAACGTTAAGGCGGCTCGGCGGTTTGATCGGCGTTGGCTCCAATTGCGAGTATGGGCTGCCAAGCATGTATCGCGGGCTGCGTCCCAGGGCGCAGGACCCGGCCATCAGACCGAGGAGGCCTCGATGTTCAAGACCGTGCTCTGTCCTGTCGACGTCAACGAACCCGGGCTCGAAGCGCGCGCCATCGCGACCGCCCTGCCAATGGTCAAGGCCAGTGGCGGCACGCTGACGCTGCTCGCGGTGGTGCTGGATTCGCCGGTCATGGCGGCCGAATACCTGCCACCGGATTTCCGCGAAAACCAGGTCCGCGAGGCCCAGGACGCGCTGGCGCGGCTGGCGCGCGAGACCGGCCTGCCGGAAAACCAGATCGACGTGAAGATCCGCCACGGCCGGCCCTATCACGAGATCCTGGAGGAGGCGCGGGCGGCCCATACCGACCTGATCGTCATGGCATCGCACCGGCCGGGCCTGTCGACCTATCTCCTCGGCTCGAATTCGACCTATGTCGTGCGCCACGCAGCCTGTTCGGTCATGGTCATTCGCGACGAGGCCGCCTGAACAGCGTCGATCCGGCAGGAGGGGCGTTCCGGAATGCGCGTCGTCGAGATCAGGGAAAGGACCATTCCGGTCTCCCGCCATGCCGATCCGGCCGCGCCATCCGGCGGGCTCACCACCAGCCTTGTCGCCATCGTCACCGATGTCGTGCGCGCCGGCCGGCCGGTCATCGGGTATGGCTATGCCTCGGTCGGCCGGTTCGGCCAGGGCGGCCTGATCCGCGAGCGCTTCGCGCCCCGGCTGCTGGCCGCGCGCGACGGGCTGCTGGCCGATGCTGCCGGGACCAATCTCGATCCGTTCAAGGCCTGGGCGGCGATGATGGCGGGCGAGAAGCCGGGTGGCCATGGCGAACGCTGCGTCGCGGTCGGCACGCTCGACATGGCGATCTGGGATGCCGCCGCCAAGATCGCCGGATTGCCGCTCTACCGGTTCCTGGCGCACCGGATCGGGCGGGGGGCCGATACCCCGTCACGGCTGCGTGTCTATGCCGGCGGTGGCTATTATTACCCGCGGGACGACATTGCCCGCCTGGCCGACGAGATGCGTCGGTTCGCCGATCTGGGCTACAGCCATGCCAAGATCAAGATCGGCGCGGCCGGGCTCGACCAGGATAGGCGACGGGTCGAGGTCGCGGCGCGGCAATTGCCCGGTAGTGGCCATCTGGCGGTCGATGCGATGAACGGCTTCGATGCCGAGGCCGGCCTTGCCGCCGCCGCCGTGCTGGCGCCCTTCGGCCTGTGGTGGTTCGAGGACGTCTGCGACCCGCTCGATTTCGCCGCTCAGTCGCGGATCGCGGCGGCCTATCAGGGCCCGGTCGCCGCCGGCGAGGCGCTGTTCTCGCTGGCCGAGGCCCGATTGCTCGACCGGCATGGCGGGCTCAGGCGCGACCGTGACATCCTGGTGTTCGATCCGGTCCATTGCTACGGGCTGCCGGGCTATCTCGACATCATCGCTCACATGACCGCGCAGGGCTGGCCGCGCCGGGCGTTCTGGCCGCATGGCGGCCACCTCTTCGGCCTGCACGTGGTTGCGGCCCTCGGGCTTGGCGGTGCCGAAGTCAATCCCCTGGCCTTCGCGCCGTTTCGCGGGTTGCCTGACGGGGCCGCGGTCGCCGATGGTCATGCGGCCGCCCCGGACGCTCCCGGCATCGGCTTCGAGCTGCATGGCGAGGCCTGGCGGGAGTTTCACGCCCTGCTCGGAGGCGCCCCATGATCGTGCCGATCAAGAGCCTGTATGAGGCCCATCTGACGGTGAGTGATCTCGACCGCTCGATCGGCTTCTATCGCGACGTGCTCGGGCTGCCGCTGGCCTATACGATTGCCCAGCGCAACGTCGCCTTCTTCTGGGTGCCGAAGCCCGAGACGGCCATGCTGGGGCTCTGGTCGATCGGCTCGGCGCCCCTGTCGATGCGGTTGCACATCGCCTTTTCGGCCGCACTGGACGATGTCGAAAAGTCGGTGACGGCCTTGCGCGCCAAGGGCCTGACGCCCAGCGACGGCGCAAACCGGCTGATCGACGAGCCGGTGGTGCTGAGCTGGATGCCGGCGGCGAGCGTCTATTTCAACGACCCCGACGGTCATTCCCTGGAGTTCATCGCCATGCTGCCGGAGACGCCGCGCCCCGATCTCGGCCGCGTGCCGCTGTCGCAATGGCGGGCGCTTGGGACGTGACCGAGCGAAACGAGGCGGGCGCAGCATGAAGGTCGAAGTCTCGCGCCATATCGATGCGTCGGAGCCGGACGCGGACGGCCGGTACGACTATCACTACGAATATGATATTTACCGGTTCTCCAATGGCTTGGACGAATATGTCGCGCGCTCCTATGTCGATGAGCCGCAGGAGGCTCATTTCCTCAATCGCGTGCGGCTTCAGCGCGTGGTTCTGCTGCGCCCGGAGGATTTAGACACGGTGCTGTTCGCCGCGGCGGTCGTTTATCTGCGTGATGCGGGAAAGACCAGGCTGCAATGGCTCAGCGAGGCGGCGGGGGCCTATCTGCCGCTCGACGCCCGCTGACGGGTCTGGCCTCATCACCCTACGAAGCTTCGTGCGAGGCTCGGCGTCCGGTGCGGCTTGCCGTGAATTTCACGGCAGCAGGGCGGTTGGCGGATCCTGCGGGTTGATGACCACCGGCTTGTTGCGGATCAGCCATTGCGCCATCTGCCAGGCCATGTAGCCGGCGACCACCAGCACCGCGCCGGCCAGGGCCCAGGTCAGGGTCTTGACGGCTTCGACGCCGACGATGATGCCGGCGCCCGCGAGCACGAGGCTGAACAGGCCGACCAGGCCGTAGCGCCAGGCCGGCTCGCCGCCAAGAAAGAGCGCCTTGGGCGAGGCCTTGGCGATGCGGGCGAGCAACTCGCGAACGAAGGCGGCGAAAGGCTGGTCGTTGGTCTCGACTTCCATCAGGCCGCGATAGCTGAGATTGGCGAACCAGACCGATTTGCCGAGCCGCTGGTTGATCTCGACCCGGAAGCGCCGGGTGTAGAGATTGGCCGGACGGTAGACGATGCGGACGCTGCCGATCTGGTGCAGCGGCATGCGGCCCTCGACCTTGCCGTCGCTCCAGGCCAGCGCGTCGGGCTCGAGGGTGAAGGTGATCTCGGCTCCGACCAGTTTCGGCCGATGGCGGAAGAACGGCTGGCCCTTGGCGTCGCGCCACAGGGCATCGGCGGGGTCGGCGCTGGCGAGTTCGGTCATGGCGGCGGTCTAGCCGGTCCAGGCCTACCGCACCAGTTCCTTCATCGCCTTGTCGAGCCCGTGCAGGGTGAGCGGGAACATGCGCTGTTCCATGAGGTCGCGGACCATGCCGACCGAATGGGTATATTCCCAGTGCTTCTGCTGGACCGGGTTGAGCCAGACCATCGAGGGATAGACGGCCGAGATGCGCTTCAGCCAGGTGACGCCGGCCTCTTCGTTGAAATGCTCCACCGAGCCGCCGGGCTGGGCGATCTCATAGGGGCTCATCGAGGCGTCGCCGACGAAGATCACCTTGTAGTCGTTGCCGTATTTGTGCAGCACGTCCCAGGTCGGCACGGTCTCGTCGAAACGCCTGGAGTTCTTCTTCCAGACTTTCTCGTAAAGGCAGTTGTGGAAATAGAAATATTCCATGTGCTTGAACTCGGCCTTGGCGGCCGAGAACAGCTCTTCGCAGAGCTGGATGTGCCAGTCCATCGAGCCGCCGACGTCGAAGAAGATCAGCACCTTGATGGAATTGCGCCGCTCGGGCCGCATCTGCACGTCGAGAAAGCCGTGGCGGGCGGTCTCGCGAATGGTGCCGTCGAGGTCGAGCTCGTCCGGCGAGCCGGTGCGGGCGAATTTGCGCAGGCGGCGCAACGCGATCTTGATGTTGCGCGTGCCGAGCTCGATCGTGTCGTCGTAATCCTTGAACTCGCGCTTGTCCCAGACCTTCACCGCCCGGAAATTGCGGTTGCCGTCCTGGCCGATGCGAATGCCCTCGGGGTTGTAGCCATAGGCGCCGAAAGGCGAGGTACCACCGGTGCCGATCCACTTGTTGCCGCCCTGGTGGCGACCCTTCTGCTCGGCGAGCCGCTGCTTCAGCGTCTCCATCAGCTTGTCCCAGCCGCCGAGCGCCTCGATCTGCTTCTTTTCCTCGTCGGTCAGAAACTTCTCGGTGAGTTTGCGCAGCCATTCCTCGGGGATTTCCGCCTCGAGCCCTTCGGCAACCGTCTCCAGGCCCTTGAAGGTGGCGCCGAAGACCTTGTCGAACTTGTCGATATTGCGCTCGTCCTTCACCAGGGTGGCGCGCGACAGGTAATAGAAGTCCTCGGGCGAGCGCTCGATGACGTCGGCGTCCAGCGCCTCCATCAGCGTCAGATATTCCCGCACCGTGACCGGCACGCCGGCCTTTTTCAGATCGTGGAAGAAGGTGATGAACATGGGCCGAGTTTAAGCGGGGAAATGCCCGCCGTCATCCCGTGACGAAAGCCGGAGTGTCCAGCGCTTCCGCATCACTCCCTGCCGGCCAGCGCCGCGCGCGGGTCATCGGGGGCAACATATTCGAGGATGTCGCCGGGCTGGCATTCGAGCGCCACGCAGATGGCGTCGAGCGTCTCGAACCGCATGCCCTTCACCTTGCCCGACTTCAGGAGCGAGATATTGGCCTCGGTAATGCCGACCCGTGCGGCGAGTTCCTTGGAGCGCATCTTGCGGCGCGCCAGCATGACATCGAGATTGACCAGGATCGGCATCAGACGAAACTCGCATTTTCCTCGGCGATTCGGGCGGCTTCGCGCAGTGTCCAGGCAATCGCGACCAGCAGGCCGCCGACGATCGCCCAGAGGATGTCGTCGAGCCCGATATTGAGGGCGATCGCCCGCTGTCCGCTAGGATTGGCAAGCGTCAGGATCAGGCTCGCGGCGGCGCGCCAGAACGGCGTCAGCAATCCCTTGACCACCAGGATCCAGCCGATCCGCCGGACCCTGACCGCGACCAGGTCGCCAATGGTCACGCCATGGGCGAAGCCGGAAAACACCGCGCGCGCCTGCAACAGCAGATAGGTCAGGAGCGCCAGCGGCGGCACCGACAAGGCGATGCCGGTCAATTGGATTGTCGGCGTTACGGTGACGGGCTGGCCGGCCAGGCCGAAATGCGGCGCCAGGATGGTTCTGACCAGATGCTGGTCGGCCCAGACCCACACCGTGCCGATGATCGCGATGGCGATGCCGGCAAGCGTTGCCCCGGACATGATGCGCGCCCAGCGCGCCCGGCGGTCGGCCGTTTTGGCGACATCGGCGAGGTCGCGGCGGTCAATGATATGGGTCACGAGGATCTCCGTTTGACTCAATATTTTATTTCTGTAATACGATAATTAATCGCCGTCAAACTTGGAATATCTCATGGATCTCCCCCGCCTGTCACCGCCCTTCGTGCTGCTGGCATTTTCTCTCGCGCTGTCGGGCGGCATCGGCATGGCGCTGCCGCGCCTGTCCCGCGCCTTCGTCCTCATGGCGGTCTCGCTGATCCTGTCCGGCTGTTTCGGCGCCTCACTGTCCAGCCTGCCGCGATTGATGCGGCTCGACTTCCTGACCATGGATTTCAACGAGGTGCGGGCCGGCCTCAGGTTGCCGTCGGTGCTGGCCTTGCGGCCGGGCGACGCGGTCATGACCATCAAGACCCGGGCCGAGGGCCGGCCGGAGACGGCCGATCGTTTCGTGCTGGTCGAGACGACGGCGCCGGCCGAGCGGGCCGGGCTTGCCCAGGAGGCGCGTGCCGGCTTCGCGGTCAGCGTCTGGCGGGTTGACCCGGACGACGTGCCGCGGCTGACCGCGCTGCAGGCGCGGATCCGCTTGTCACGGACGCAGGGCCCGCGCCTCAGCGGCAGCATCGACATCCGGGTCTCCGGCGGTTGCGCCCGGTCGGCTATTCCCGCCGGACCTGTCCGGGTGTCGAGCTATCTCAAGCCGGCGCGCCAGGAGAGCTTCATCACGCTGACCGAGGATGCCGATCTGCGGGATGCCATCCCGGTCGCCGACTGGCAGAGCCACGTGCCGAGCTGCGCAGCGGGGCAGGGTTGATCGGCACTGTCCGGCGAACCGCTGCCGACGGACGAGGGCGCGGCATCCGGTAAGGCTGCGATGTCGGCTGGGCTTGACGCGACCAGCCTCTAGTCGCCACCGCCGCCCCCGTCGCCACCACCACCACCGCTGTCGGAGGAGGAGGACGAGCTCGAGTCGCTGTCGCTCGAAGAGCTCGAATCGCTGTCCGAGCTGTCGCCGCTCGATCGTCCGAAGACGACCGCCAGCAACGCGGCGCCGCCGCCGATGACCGCGATGACAATGCCGAGGGTTGAGTTCATGGGCGTGGTCCTGGTCGGCGATCCCGGCTCGCCTCTGGCCTTGTCTCGAAGTCTGCGCCACCGTCGTCCGCGCCGGCCCGCTGGTCGACATAGGCGAAAAGGCCGATGAGGCAGGCGGTGATCAGGCAGACGCCGAGAGTGAGACTATCCATGCCGGGATGCTGGCGAGGGTCTGTTTCCGCGTCATGTCGTTGGAATGTCCGGCGAAGCCGCCGCGACGAAACATAAGGCCGCAGCCAGCGTGTGAAATCCGGACTAGCTGCTCCTCAGCCGATCGCGCTGCCGTTGCAGGTAATGGCGGACCGCCGGGTCCGACGTCAGTCCGATGGCCAGCGTCAGCGCCTCATAGGCCGCGTCACGCTGCCCAGCCGCCGCGCAGAGCTGGCCGCGCGCAGCCCAATAGGGCTGATAATCGACCATGCGCCGGTCGGCCGCGAGCGGCTCGATCTCGGCCAGCGCCGCGGCCGGGCCGTCAACCTCGGCGCGCGCCATCGCGCGGTTGAGCGCGACCACCGGCGATGGCGCCAGGACGAAGAGCAGGTCATAAAGCGCCGCGATGGCGTCGCGGTTGGCCGCGCCGGTGAGCCGCCTTGCGGCATGGGCCGACTGGATCGCCGCCTCGACCTGGTAGCGTCCGCTGGGGCCGCCGCGATTGGCCTCCGACAAGAGCTTCTCGGCCCGACCGATCAGGCCGAGGTCCCAGAGGCCGGTATCCTGCGCGTCGAGCGGCACATAGGCGCCGCCGGCATCGCGCCGTGCCGGCCGGCGCGCCTCGGCGTGCAGCATCAGCGCCAGCATGCCCTTGGCTTCGGGCTCGCCGGGCAGCAGCTGGACGATGACCCGGCCGAGCCAGATCGCCTCGCCGGCGAGCGCCGGCGTACCGGCCTCGCCGGTCTCGGCCCAGCCTTTGGCATAAGCCGCATAGACGGCCTCCAGCACGGCATCGAGCCTGCCTGGCAATGCATCGCTCGCGGGTATTTCAAAGGGAATGCCGGCGTCCTTGATCCGGGCCTTGGCGCGCACCAGGCGCTGGCCCATGGTCGCGGGCGGAACCAGGAAGGCCGAGGCGATGTCGGCGGCGGTCAGGCCGAGGATGGTCTGGAGGATCAGGGGGCTGCGGATCGCCGGTTCGATCGCCGGATGAGCGCAGGCAAACATCAAGGCGACGCGCCGATCCGGGATGGCGTCGGGCGCCGCCGCGGCGGCGTCGATCTGGTCGGCCATCTCTTGGGCCATCTCCTGGGCCATCTCCTGGGCCATCAGCTTCAAGTGCTCCAGATGCGCGGCGCCCAGTTGCTCGCGGCGCAGCGCGTCGATGCGCCGGCGCCGCGCCACGGTGAGCAGCCAGGCGGCGGGATTGGCCGGCACGCCATCGGCCGGCCATTGGCTGAGCGCGATGGCGAAGGCTTCGGCAAGCGCGTCCTCTGCGCCGGCGACGTCGCCGGTGCGGGCGGCGAGGAAGGCGATCAGGCGGCCATAGCTGTCGCGCACCGAGCGCTCGACAGCCAGGCGCGCCGCCGCGGCTTTCGCGGCCTCGGTCATGCCCTGGAATGGCTGACGATCTGGCGGACCTCGATACTGCCCCAGGTCGCGCCGGGACAGCGCGCGGCCCATTTGCGCGCCGCGTCCATGTCGGGGGCCTCGATGATGAAATAGCCGCCGAACTGCTCGCGCGTCTCGGCATAGGGGCCGTCATGGACCTTCATCTCGCCGTCGTCCATGCGCACGGTGCAGGCTTGGCTGGTAGGCGCCAGGGGATGGGTGTCGACGAAGGCGCCGGCCTTGTCGAGCGCCGCCTTGTAGGCATACATCTGGTCCATGTAGCCGGCCATTTCGGCGGGCGGGATCTTGGCGCCGGCGATTTCGTCGGCGTAAAGCATCAGCAGGTAGCGCATGTCGCTCGTCCCTTGATCGATGCCGGCATCATAGCCCGGCATCTGGATGTCGGGCGAGGCGGCGTCGTTTCGACAGGGGCGGCGACAAAATCGAACGCCGCCAAAATCGAACGCCGCCCAGGGACCGCGAAGGACGGCTGCCCGGAGCGCAAGGTGCTGCCGCCCGAGCCGAGCCTAAAGCGGCTCCCAGGCCCCGCCCGACGAGGCCCGGCAGAGCCGCTGCTCGTCGAGGGTGACCGGCGGCGGCGGGCCGGCCAGCATGTCGGCCGGGCCGCCGAACACGATCAGCACCGCCGAAACGATACGGCAGCGGCGGTTGCCGGCGGCGGTTTCCGGATAGACCGACAGGGTCATGTCCCGGCGCAGGCCGGTACGGCTCCGCCAATTGGTGTCGAGGCCGCGGGCACTGGCGCCCGTCGCCTGGACCAGCGTGCGAATTTCGCCGACATCCTCGTCGGTCAGCGCCAGGATGGCCGGGCAGCCCTCGGTTTCCGGCGTTTCGGTGCGGCTGATGGCGGTGACCGCGCCGCCGATGAACAGGCCGCCGCCGCCCGCGACGCTCGACTGCGTGCCGCCCGACTGGGTCAGGCGGCAACGCGCCACCTGCCGTTCGATCGCCCAGGGCGAGGCCGGCGCCGGCGGTCCCGGCGGGGTCGCTTCGGTGGCCAGCTGCGCGCAGCCGGCGAGACCGAGGATCGCCGCGGCGACAACGGCCCGGCGCATATGCTGCTGCGGCCTCCCTTGCATCAGCCTTCGCGTCAACCTTGGCATCAACCTCTCTTGGACAAGAAGGCCAGGCGCTCGAACAGATGCACGTCCTGCTCGTTCTTCAACAGCGCGCCATGCAGCGGCGGGATCGACTTGCGCGGATCCTTCTCGCGCAGGGTCTCCGGGCTCATGTCCTCGACCATCAGCAACTTCAGCCAGTCGAGCAGTTCGGAAGTCGAAGGCTTCTTCTTCAGGCCCGGCACGTCGCGGACTTCGTAGAAGATGCGCAGCGCCTCGGCGACCAGCTTCTGCTTGATGCCGGGGAAATGGACCTCGACGATGCGGGCCATGGTCTCGGCGTCGGGGAACTTGATGTAGTGGAAGAAGCAGCGGCGCAGGAAAGCGTCCGGCAGTTCCTTCTCGTTGTTGGAGGTGATGATCACCACCGGCCGGCGCACCGCCTTGACCGTCTCGCCGGTCTCGTAGACGAAGAATTCCATTCGATCGAGCTCCTGCAGGAGATCGTTGGGGAATTCGATGTCGGCCTTGTCGATCTCGTCGATCAGCAGCACGGGGCGCAGCTCGGCGGTGAAACCTTCCCACAGCTTGCCGCGCTTGATGTAATTGGCGATGTCCTTGACCCGCTCGTCGCCGAGCTGGCTGTCGCGCAGCCGCGACACCGCGTCATATTCATAGAGGCCCTGCTGGGCCTTGGTGGTCGACTTGACGTGCCATTCGATCAGCGGCGCGCCGATCGCCTTGGCGATCTCGATGGCGAGCACGGTCTTGCCGGTGCCCGGCTCGCCCTTCACCAGGAGCGGCCGCTCCAGCGTGATGGCGGCATTGACCGCCACTTTCAGGTCGTCGGTCGCGACGTAGTCGCTCGTGCCCTCGAAACGCCGGGACGCCATGAATGCTCCTTGAAACCAAAATCAGTGCCAGACTGCGTTGATCCGGCAGGGTAGGGGGCCGGGCGCAGCGCCGCAAGCACCCGGCAGAATTTGCCGGACCGGCAGCCGATCTTGCCGGGCGGGCTCGAAACAACCTTTGGTTAACCATGTAAAGCGTTGAAATCGTTCGGCCGCGGCTTGGCATGGCCGCTGCAGTGCCCTGGTCGAGAGCGGTGCGGGCGCATCGCGCGATTGTATCGGCCGTTCGGCCCGGGGGGAGGAATGTCATGGGTATCTTCGGTGCGCTGACGACGGCCGTCAGCGGTCTCTCGGCGCAGTCCTACGCGCTCGAAAATATCTCCGGCAATATCGCCAATTCGCAGACGACCGGCTTCAAGCGGATCGACACCAGTTTCGTCGACCTGATCCCCGAGGGCGCGCCCAAGCAGGAAGTCGCCGGTTCGGTCACCGCCCAGTCGCGCTCGACCAACACGATCCAGGGCCAGGTCACGTCGAGCGGCGTCAACACCAACCTGGCGGTCAATGGCAGCGGCTATTTCATCGTCCAGCAGTCGACCGGCTCGCTCGACGGCAAACCGGTCTTCGCCAATGTCAATTATTACACCCGGCGCGGCGACTTCACCGTCGACAGCAACGGCTACATGGTCAATGGCGCCGGCTATTACCTGCGCGGGCTGAAGCTCGACCCGACCACTGGCAACCCCTCGGGCAGTTCGCCGTCCGCGATCCAGATCACCAATGACGTGATCCCGGCCAAGGCGACCTCGTCGATCACCTATCGCGCCAGCCTGCCGACCGTGCCGGCCACCGCCCGCGCTTCGGCCAGCGTCCCCGGCAGCGAGCTACTGGATCCGGCCATCGCGCCCGCCGCGGCGTCCTATACGACGGCGGCCGACACGGCGAAATTCGTCGCCTCCTCGGTCTCGGGCGGATCGGTGACCGCCTATGACCCGCTCGGCAACCCCGTCAATGTCCAGATCCGCTGGGCCAAGACCGCCAATGCCGCCGCCGGTCCGCCGGCGGTGCAGGACACCTGGAGCGCCTATTACCAGTCGAGCTCGGCTTCGGGCGCCGAGAGCTGGACCCGTATCGGCGGCGATTTCACCTTCGCGACCGGGCAGCTGACCTCGCCGACCGCCCCTCCGACGATCAACAACCTGACGGTCAACGGCGTCAATGTCGGCAATGTCAAGCTCGACATCGGCACCAACGGCATGTCGCAATACGCGCGCACCGACGGCACCGTGCAGGTCACCTCGATCGACCAGAACGGCTATGCCGCCGGCAAGCTCGCCAGCATATCGATCACCGATACCGGCCGGGTGCGCGGCAACTATACCAACGGCCAGGCGATCGACCTGTTCCAGGTGCCGCTCGCCACCTTCCAGGGCGAGAACAACCTGAAGCGCATGGATGGCGGCGCCTTCGCGGAGACCGCGGAATCGGGCTCACCGATCCTCGGCGGCGGCGGCAAGATCGTCTCGGGCAGCCTGGAAGGCTCGAACGTCGATATCTCCCAGGAATTCACCAAGCTGATCGTGACGCAACAGGCCTATGCGGCGAACACCCGCATCGTGACCACGTCGAATTCCATGCTGCAGGAAACCATCAACATGATCCGCTGACGCGGATGATCAAGGCATCGGGATCCGCCCCACGGGCGGATCGTGACATCAGGCGTCAAGGAGTGACGGGACATGGCCCTCACGAGTGCCCTCAACAACGCGTTGTCCGGATTGCGGTTCACCTCGACCGCGATGAGCCTGACCAGCGCCAACGTCGCCAATGCCGGCAACTCGACCTATACGCGCAAGACGATCGATCCGGTGGCTTTGCTGCAGGGCGATCAGATCGGCGGCGTGCAGGCGGGCAGCGTCCGGCGCGAATTCGATGCCTTCGTGCAGCGCCAGCTGATCACCGAGCGTTCCAACGGCATGTATGCCTCGACCCGGGCGAATTTCTACGGCCGGCTGGACGAGGCCTTCGGTGCGCCCGGCTCGGCGCGGGCGCTCGACACGGTGATGAACAATTTCTCCACCGCCTTCCAGACCCTGCAGACCTCGCCGGAAAGCGCCACCGCGCGCTCCGGCGTGATCAACTCGGCAACCGTGGTGACCCAGACGCTACGCTCGCTGACCAACACGGTTCAGGGCATGCGCCAGGACGCCGAACAGGGGCTCGCCGACGCGACCAAGACATTGAACGGCCTGCTCGGCAACCTGCAGTCGATGAACGAGACGCTGCGCGTCACCGGCCCGTCGGATGGCTCGCGCGCCGGCCTGCTGGACCAGCGCGATGCGCTGGTCGACCAGATCTCGCAATATGTCGATGTGCGGGTTTCCTATGACTCGAATGACGGCGTCCAGCTCTATGGCGGCAATGGCTTCGTGCTGCTCAGCGGCACCACCCCGACGCTGAATTTCGACAGCCGCGGCCTGATCGGCGCCGCCAACCAGTACGACACGGATCCGGCCAAGCGGTCGGTCGGCACGATCACCGCCAATATCGGTGGATCGAGCGTCGACCTGATCGCCCAAGGCGTGTTCAAGTCCGGCAAAATCGGTGCGCTGATCGAGCTGCGCGACAAGTCGCTGGTGGCGGCGCAGGACCAGCTCGACCAGATCGCGGCCGGCCTTGCCCAGGCGCTCGGGACATCGTCGAGTTCGACGCCGGCGACCGTTGCCGGTCCCGGGCCGACCACCGGCTTCGACACGCCGCTGGGGCCGGGCCTGTCGGATGGCGACAGCGTGACGGTCGAGGCGACCGTCAACGGGGTGAAGCAGAAGTTCACCTTCAAGCGCGTCGACGACACTTCGGTCCCGATGACCGATGCGATGACCGCGGACCCGAACGACAAGGTCCTGCGGCTGACCGGCAATTCGGCCGCCGGCCATGCCAGCCAGATCCAGTCGGCCATCGATGCCTGGGCGGCGAGCGCCGGAGCACCGGCCGGTGCCTTTTCGGTCTCGGTCTCGGGCGGCAATCTGCGCGTGCTGGCCGACCCGACGGTGACCGGCGGCGCCTCGGTCAGCCAGGCCACCGCCAATGTCACGGCGCAAACGATCAATGGCGGCACGCCGGCATTGCCCTTCTTCATCGACAATACGGCGCCGGGCGGCCTCTATAGCGACCGGGTCACCGCTTCCGGCTCACAGATCACCGGCCTGGCCGGGCGGCTCGACATCAATGCCGCGCTGAAGGCCGATCCGAGCGGCCTGGTGGTGATGCAGACCAATCCCCGGACGATGGATTCGGACGCCACCCGGCCGAATTTCCTGGGCAAGGCACTGTCCAGCGCGACGCGCTATTTCGCGCCCGAGGCGGGCATCGGTTCGAGCGGGGCGCCCTATCAGGGCTCGCTCTTGTCCTATACCCGCACGGTCATCTCGTCGCAGAGCGACCAGGCCGATACCGCCAAGCAGCTCAATGACGGCCAGCAGGTGGTGCTGAACCAGCTGCAGGCTCGCTTCGACGCCAGCTCCGCCGTCAATATCGACACCGAAATGTCGATGCTCATCCAGCTCCAGACCGCCTATGGCGCGAATGCGCGCGTCATGTCGGCGGTCAAGGAGATGTTCGATATCCTCCGGCAGATGTGAGGACTGATCCATGGCCATCCGTACTTCCGGCATCATTCCGGGCTTCGGCGGCGCCGATTTTCTTCAGATGAAGAACCAGCTCACCGACCTGCAGCGCCAGCTTGGCACCGGGCAGAAATCGGTGACCTATGGCGGTCTCGGTTCGGACCGTTCGCTGGCGCTGGGCGTGCAGGGCTCGCGCTCCCAGATCGCCTCCTATCAGCAGAACATCTCGCTGGTGCAGACCCGCATCAGCATCATGAACACTGCGCTGACCGGCATGCAGAAATCGGTCGCCAGCACCAAGACGGCGCTGCTGTCGGTCGATTTCACGCTCGCTTCGGGACAAACGGTTGGCCAGTTGAGCGCCAGCAACGGCCTGGACGCGGTCATCGGCATGCTCAACAGCGACGATGGCGGGCGTTATCTGTTCGGCGGTCGCCAGACCGGCACGCCGCCGGTCATGGACCGCGACGTGATCATGGCGGGGCAGGGCACCAAGGACGGGTTCAAGAAGGCGCTGCTCGAGCGCATGCAGGCCGATCTCGGCTCGTCGTCCGCCTCGCCCGAGCGGGATGCCGGCGCGACCGGACGGCTCACCTTGTCGGCGGCGGCGGCAAGCCCGATCACGCTTGCCGAGGACGGCGCCCATCCCTTCGGCCTGAAGATCGACAATGTCTCCGGGGCGGTCGGCGGTGTCGCCGCGACCGTCACCGCCGGGCCGCCGGCCTCACTGTCGATCGCCACCTCGGGCACCGGCAACGCGCAGGCCGGCGAGAACCTGACGGTCGGCTTCAAGCTGCCCGATGGGTCGGCCGAGCGGATCACCCTGACGGCGGTCGCCGCCGATGCGACGACGGTCGGCCCCGGCCAGTTCCGCATCGGCGCCAGCCAGACCGAGACGCTCGCCAATATGCGCGGGGCGCTTGGCGACCGGCTGTCCAACCTGGTTTCGACCAGCCTGGCCGCTGCCTCGGCGACCGAGGCCGGCGAGGACTTTTTCAAGGGCGAGACCAATCCGGCGGCTCTCGCCGGTCCACCCGCGGTCGACCCCGGCGTCGCCAAGCGCCTGGTGCCGGGCACGTCCGGAACCATGGCCGACGCGGTCGCCTTCGACACGCCGGCCAATGCCGAGAACCGTACCGTCCGCTGGTATCAGGGCGACCGGGTGTCGACGGACCCGCGCGCCACCGCGGCGGCCCAGGTGGACAGCGCCGTATCGGTCAGCTACGGCGCGCGTGCCGACGAAGAGGCGCTGCGCGCGACGGTGCAGAACCTGGCGGTGGCGAGCGCCGTGACCTTCCAGAACAGCGACACCCAGGCCAAGGATCGTTACCAGGCGCTGGCCTCGCGGGTGTCGAGCGGGCTGTCGGGCGTCGGCGCGTCGCAGACCATCACGTCGATCCAGGTCGAAATCGCCTCGGCCAATTCCAACGCCGATTCGGCCAAGGCACGCCACAAAGATACCGATGCCATGCTGACCGACCTGCTGTCGGGGGTGACCGACGTCTCCAAGGAGACGGTCGCGGCACAAATGCTGGCGCTGCAGACGATGATGCAGGCGAGCTACCAGACCAGCTCGATGCTGTCGAAGCTGACGCTGGTCAATTACATGTAAGGCGAGTGGCGAGTGGCGAGTGGCGAATGGGGAGTGGGTGAGCCCGCTTTGGTGCCCCGCCGGGCCATCAGACGTGGCCCTGAACCGACCCTCTCCCTTGGGAGAGGGTGGCCGCGGAGCGGCCGCGTGAGGGGAACTCCCGATCGAATTGAGCGCCTGACCCTGCAGTCCTGGGGCGATGACAACGCGGCTGGGCAACTTCGCCAAACGGCTTCGACGCGAGGCGACAAGGCCGGAAGAGTTCCTGTGGTCCGAACTGCGCAATCGCCGGTTCGGGGGCTACAAGTTCAAGCGCCAGGTGCCCATCGGCGGTTATGTGGTCGATTTCCTCTGCGAGGAGGTTGGCGTCGTCGTCGAGGTCGATGGCCGCCAGCATGAGGGCTTGGTCGATTACGACGCGCAACGTTCGATGATCATTCGCAGCTACGGCTTCGAGGTCGTCAGGTTCACCAATGGCGGGATCATGGACCATCCGGAGCCGAGCCTGGCCCGGCTGAGGGCGCTCCTGGAAGCTGCGAGGCAGGCAAAGCAGCGCGCTTCACGGTGAGGTGCAACCCCTCACCCGCCGGCTCTGCCGGCACCCTCTCCCAAGGGAGAAGGTTGATTCATCAGCGTTCTTTATTGCGAGGCGCGGTTGCGTCGACAGCGGGCAAGGGGCTGGCCCCATTCGCTACTCGCTACTCCCCATTCGCCCCGCGTCACCCGCGACCCGAGAGGCCCGCGGCGATATTGCGGTTGATCGAGACCAGCACGGACAGCTTTTCCGGGGCGGGTTCGATTTCCATTTCGAGGGAGCGGTTCAGGATGAACACGCCGAGATTGGCGATATTGTTCTTGATCTCGATCGGCAGCGGGTTTTCCGCGCGCGTCGCCGAGGTGGTCAAAAGCGTCCAGAGCTTGCGATTGAAATTGAGCGCCTGGCTCATCTCGCCATGTGCGCCCGGCCACTGGTCCTTGACGGCCTGAATGCGCGCGGCGGCCTTCAGAAGCAGGCTTGCTTCCAGCTCGCGCGGGTTGGCCGTCGCGGTGATCCTAGCCGTCGACGCGTACGCCGCTGCTCCGTGATGCATGATTGAGCAGAGTCCCTTCGTACTCGATCAGGCCCTTGGTGGCCTTCAGGGCTTTGTATAGCGAACCGGTTAATATGTGATTGTTGATTTCGCTAATGTATGGGTGGGTCGACGGCGCTGCTTCCAGCACGTCCTTGACCATCTCGAAATACATCTCGTGATGCTTGATCGGGTCGCGCGACAGATACATCAGCTGGACGACGAGATAGATCTTCTTGCACGGCGTATCGGCCGCCTCCATCGTCATCACGTCTTTTTCGCGCAGGATCGGCGCCTCGCCCTCGATGGTCAGGCGCGTGCGTTGATCGTCGTTGGTGATGACACTGTCGCCGAGAATGAATTTCTCGCCGGCCTTGAGTTCCACCTTGAGCGCCATCAGGCCTCTCCGTGTGCGATTCGAAACAAGGCAAGAGCTTATCACAAGCGCATCGGCGGCGGGGTGCGGCGCAACCGTGACGGTCGGGCGCGGTGAACGAGACCTGAAAACGACGACGGCGGGGAGCGCCCCGCCGTGGCGATCGCCGACAGGAGACGGCGCCTCAGCCGAACAGTCGCAGCACGCCCTGGTCGGCCTGGTTGGCCAGCGACAGGGCCTGGGTCGACAATTGCTGGCGGGTCTGCAGCGCCAGCATGTTGGCGCCTTCCTCGTTCATGTCGGCCAGCGTCAGGTTGTCGGCGCCGGTCTTCAGCGTATTGGCCAGGTCCTGGGTGAACTTCTGGCGGATCTGCACCAGCGCCAGGTTGGAGCCGAAGGCGCTCGACTGGGCCCTCAGCTTGTTCATCGCGAAGGTCAGGTCGGCGAGCGCGTCGTTGATGTCCTTGTCGGTCTGCAGATTGTTCGAGGCCGGCTTGATCGCCAGGTCCTTGGTGGTCGACAGGCGCGCGCCGGTAATGGTCAGCGACGACGACTGCTTTTCGTTGAACATGGCCTGCAGCGTGTCGCCGTCGAGCAGGTTGACGCCGTTATAGCCGGCATCCTTGGAGAGCTGGTCGATCTGCCGGCGCAACTCGCCGAACTGCACGGAAATGTCGGTGCGGGTCGGGTTGATCGTGCCGGCCGGCAGGCTGGAATTGGTCGCGTCGAAGCCGAGATTGCGCAGCACGCCGGCGGTGTCATCCGTGGTGATCGACAAGGGCTGGGTGCCGACCGCCTCGAGCAGCAAGCGGCCGTCCGGGGTCAGTGAGGCCTTGGCATCGGCGCCGGCGGCGCTGCCGAGCGTCACGCCGGTGCCGACCGCGGCGGCGGTGCTGGCGGTGTTGTTGTTGATCGCGTCGACCAGATCCTGGACCGTCGACCCGGCCGCGATGGTCAGCGTGGTGGTCCGGTTGGTGCCGGTGGTGATCGTCAAGACCTTGCCCGCGGTGAAGCCGAGGTCGGTGACCAGGTTCTTCGCTCCGGTGAGGGCGGTGGGGGTGGCCGTCGTGTCCTTCGGCGTCAGGCCGTTGAGGCGCGCCAGCGTCGAGGCCGAGCCCTGGGCCTGGCGGGCGATGGCCTGCATGTTGGTGACCACCTTGATGATCGCCGTGATGCCGTTATCGGCGGCCTGCAGGGTCTGCACCGCGTTGCCGATGCCGTCGAGCAGGTTGGTGATATCGGCGGCTCGGCCATTGAGCTGGCTCGCCGAGAAGAAGTTGCCGGGATTGTCGAGCGCCGAATTCACTCGCTTGCCGGTCGACAGGCGGTTCTGCGTCTGGTCGCGGAGCCCGGCCGTATCGATCAGCGACAGCAGGTTGCTGCGAATGCCTTTCGACAGAACGATGTTGCTCATCAGATGCCCCCGGTCGAGGCGCGGCGAATCTGTCGCGCGCCATTCGCAAGGCACTCTTACCGGTTAACCCTAACGAAGTGTTAATTTGACTGTTCGCGCGGAAAAAGCGGCGATAATAGAAGGGCTTAAGCCGAGGGCCTGTGGCCGTTGCGACACGGCAAGAGTTAACCGGCAGGAATTGCCGGGTGGCAGGAAAGGCGGGGGG
>BFBZ01000017.1_pt10 | contig 21211 bp, 20 predicted proteins | sample 1888401 | NCBI WGS metagenome assembly BFBZ01 (sample SAMD00112614, study PRJDB3348) | symbiont metagenome | host: Chara braunii | reverse complement strand
GCTGATCCTGGTCACCGCCATCAACCCGACGCCCGCCGGGGAAGGCAAGACGACCACCACGGTCGGCCTCGGCGACGGTTTGAACCGCATCGGCAAGAAGGCAATCGTGTGCATCCGCGAAGCCTCGCTCGGCCCGAATTTCGGCATGAAGGGCGGCGCCGCCGGCGGCGGCTACGCGCAGGTGGTGCCGATGGAGGACATGAACCTCCACTTCACCGGCGACTTCCACGCCATCACCACCGCSCACAACCTGCTGTCGGCGCTGATCGACAACCACATCTACTGGGGCAATGAACTGGGCATCGACACCCGCCGCGTCGTGTGGCGCCGCGTCATGGACATGAACGACCGGGCGCTGCGCGAAATCATCTGCTCGCTCGGCGGCGTCGCCAACGGTTTTCCGCGCGAGGCCGGCTTCGACATCACCGTCGCCTCCGAGGTGATGGCGATCCTGTGCCTTGCCACCGACCTCAAGGACCTCGAGAAGCGCCTCGGCGACATCATCGTCGCCTATCGCCGCGACAAGTCGCCGGTCTATGCCCGCGACCTCAAGGCCGACGGCGCCATGGCCGTGCTCCTGAAGGACGCCATGCAGCCCAACCTCGTGCAGACGCTGGAGAACAACCCCGCCTTCGTGCATGGCGGCCCGTTCGCCAACATCGCGCATGGCTGCAACTCGGTCGTCGCCACCACGACGGCATTGAAGCTCGCCGACTATGTCGTCACCGAAGCCGGCTTCGGCGCCGACCTCGGCGCCGAGAAGTTCTTCGACATCAAGTGCCGCAAGGCCGGCCTCAAGCCGGCGGCGGCCGTCATCGTCGCCACGGTGCGTGCCATGAAGATGAATGGCGGCGTCAAGAAGGAAGACCTCGGCAAGGAGAACATCGAGGCGGTCAAGAAGGGCTGCGCCAATCTCGGCCGCCACATCGAGAACATCCGCCAGTTCGGCGTGCCGGCGGTGGTGGCCATCAACCACTTCTATTCCGACACCGATGCCGAGATCCAGGCGATGAAGGACTATGTCGCCTCGATGGGCGAGGAAGCGATCCTGTGCAAGCACTGGGCCAACGGCTCGGCCGGCATCGAGGACCTCGCCAAAAAGGTGGTGGCGCTGGCCGAATCCGGCGCCTCGCAGTTCGCCCCGCTCTATCCCGACGCCATGCCGCTGTTCGACAAGGTCAACACCATCGTCCAGCGCATCTATCGCGGCTCGGAGGCGATCGCCGACAAGTCGGTGCGCGACCAGTTGCACGCCTGGGAGCAGGCCGGCTACGGMAATCTGCCGGTSTGCATGGCCAAGACCCAGTACTCCTTCTCGACCGACCCGAACCTGCGCGGCGCGCCGACCGGCCACACCGTGCCGGTGCGCGAGGTGAGGCTTTCGGCCGGCGCCGGCTTCGTCGTCATCATCTGCGGCGAGATCATGACCATGCCCGGCCTGCCCAAGGTCCCGTCCTCCGAAAAGATCGTCCTCAACGAGCAGGGTCAGATCGAAGGCCTGTTCTAGGGAAATCCGGTACTCCCCCAAGACGCTAGAACCACAGAGCGCCCTTCAAGTCTTGGCACATCGTGCCAAGACTTCTTTTTTAAGCGGCTGCCAGAATGTCCGCTAAAGCAATTCCAGGAAAAGTGCGCAGCGGTTTTCCGTCTGGAATTGCGTAAAAACAAATACTTAGAGCGGATCAGCGATTCCGTGAAAAGCTGAACCGCTCTAAGTCAGCTCAACAGCAGCGGCAGGGCCGCTGCGCGGTCAATGCGCAACGGCGAACAGCTACGTCGAAATGGGTTTTGTCTCAGCGAGGTGCAATCGGCTCCGCAGGACTATGCGGCGTGAGCCGACGACGCCTGAACCCCATACTCAAGCGCGGAGTCCATGATCGTATGCCAAAGGCTGTCGGCGAAACTGGTGAAGACGAGCATGCTGAAGACGGCGTGCCCGTCCGAGCTATCGGCGTCGCGCCATATGTTCGTCGCCGTGTGGTCGATCGAGGTTGTCGCCGCGGCGCCCAAAGGGAACGTCCTGTCATCCAGATCCAGCGAGCAGAACTTCGCCAGTGCCTGACGGGCGCGGGGTCCGCCTATCCGGATCAGGCAGCGCCCATCGGACTGGTCGGAAAGCGACGCGGTGCCGGCAAAGGCCTCCGACAGTTTGGCGAATTGATCCTCCGCCGACCGCGCGGAAAAGGCGATGAACTGGTCTGGGCCTGACCAGATCAGCGTGGCGTGCCGACCCGCCGTGGTACCGGGAGAGCTCGGAGGCGCGATGCCGAACAGCTTCTTGGCTGCCGTCACGGTCTCGGCCACTTTGCCTCGCCGGACCATGACCTGAACGAGGCTGATGTCGCGCAGCTCCTCCAGCGTGACGCCCGCCTGCGTGCCGGCCACGCCGTGGCGGCCGGGGACGAGCGCCTTTTCCAGCGGCGATTGGGTGTTCCAGGAAAATTCAGCCACGCTGGCGTGCTCCTTCTGGATCGTAGAAGACCGGGCTGCAGATCTCGGCCTCGTAGTCCTCGCTCCGCAGCGGGTCATGGATGCGCACGATCTCGCCAATTCGCTCGCGCCCGCGTTCAACCAGGCCAAGGCCGATCCATTGGTCGAGCACCGGAGAGAAGCAGACCGAGGTGACGTAGCCCTGGTCTGTTTGCGGACCCGGCATGGCCCCTCTGGGGACAACATGCGCGCCCGAACGCAGGCGGCGCGCCCGGTCCGATGGCTTTATCCCGACGACGACTTGGCGGTTCGAAGCCGTCAGGGCTTCGCGGCCGGCCATGACGCGCCCGATAAAGTCCTTCTTCTTGGACATCATCTTGCCGAGACCGAGATCGTCGGCCGTTGTCGTGCCGTTGAGCTCGGGGCCGGCGACATGCCCCTTCTCGATGCGCATGACGCCGAGCGCTTCGGTGCCGTAGGGCGTCACCCCGTAGGGCTTGCCGGCGATCATCAGGTTCTCGGCCATCGCCGCGCCGTAGCCGGCCGGAACCGAAATCTCGAAGGCCATTTCGCCGGAGAACGAGATACGGAACAGGCGGGCGGTCACGCCTCCGCGCAGCTTGACCTCGCGGGCGCCCATGAACGGGAAGCCCTCATTGGTCAGATCCTCCGACGGATCGACCAGGGCCTGCAGCAGCTTGCGCGTGTTCGGCCCGGCGATGGAGAACTGCGCCCACTGGTCGGTGGCGCTGGTCAGTTGCACGTCGAGTTCCGGAAACAGCACCTGGCGGCAGAATTCGAGATGCTGCATCACCGGGCCGGCCTTGGCCGTGGTCGTCGTCAGGAAGTAATAGTCTTCGGCCAGACGCGAGGTCGTGCCGTCATCCATGACGATGCCGTCCTCGCGCAACATCAGGCCGTAGCGCGCCTTGCCCACGGCAAGCGAGGAGAAGGCGTTGATATAGACACGGTCGAGGAAGACGCCGGCGTCCGCGCCGCGCACGTCGACCTTGCCGAGCGTGGAGACGTCGCAGAAGCCGACACCGTTGCGCACGGCTTTGACTTCGCGGGTCACCGATTCCAGCCAGTCCTTCTCGCCGGCGCGTGGATACCATTGCGCGCGCTTCCACAGCCCGGTGTCGACGAACACCGCACCCTGCCTGGCGGCCCAATGATGCGACGGCGTCAGCCGCGCGGCATGGAAATTCTCGTCGCGATGGTGGCCGGCGAACGCGCCTATGGCGACGGGCGCGTATGGTGGCCGGTAGATYGTCGTGCCGGTCTCGGGGATGGTGCGACCGGTGGCTTCAGCCATGATGGCTAGGCCGTTGATGTTGGACGTCTTGCCCTGGTCGGTAGCCATGCCGAGGGTGGTGTAGCGCTTCAGATGCTCAACGCTTTCGAAGCCTTCCCGCTGGGCCAGGGTCACGTCGGACGCTGTAACGTCATGCTGGAAGTCGACGAACGCCTTGCCTTTGCCTTTGACATGCCAGAGCGGCGAGATCGCATAGGCCTCATCGTCGGCTGTCGATGCCTCCCCCGGCTTGCYCGCGGCRCCGCATTCGGCCGCTGCTTTCGCRCCCGCGCCATGSCCTTCGCGAAGGCAGCCGGCGAGCGAGAACTCGCCATTGGCGGCMCCGRCCATGGCCATCCCCTTYGGCGCCTCGCCCGGCACGAAGGCCGCGATATCCTCRCGCCAGACAGGCTTGCCGCGGTGGAARCACGACAGGCCCACATTCGGATTCCACCCTCCCGAAACGGCAAGGCAGTCCGTATCGATACGCTGCGTGCGGCCATTCTTGTCGGTCACGGCGATRGCGCGCACACCRTCGACACCGCCCTTGACGYCGGATACGACCCCGGCGAGCACGCGCAGATCGTAAGTATCGACCAGMCTGCCGTATTGYGACGGCGCCACGCCGCGGGGATCGATCACCGCCGCGATATTGGCGCCGGCCCGCTGGATGGCCTCGACCGTGCGCCAGCCATCGTCATTGTTGGCAAACAACGTCACGCGCCTGCCCGGCAGGGCCGCGAAGCGATTGACATAGGTGCGGACGGCGGATGCCATCATGACGCCCGGCCGATCGTTGCCGGGGAAGACGATCGGGCGTTCGATCGCGCCGGCGGCCACCACGGAACGCTTGGCGACGATGCGCCAAAGCCGCTGCCGGACCTGATGACGATCGGGCGCCGGGACGTTGTCGCCGACCCGCTCGAGCGCGGCGTAGATGCCGCCGTCATAGACGCCGAACAGGGCCGTCCTGGTCATGATCCGGACATTGGGCAAAGCAGCGAGCTCGTGGCTCGCGCGGCGCAGCCATTCCCTGGCGTCGAGGCCGTCGATCTCGCCGCCGTCGCTGAGCAGGCGGCCGCCGAGCAAGGTATCTTCCTCGACGAGGATGACGCGCGACCCGGCGCGGCCCGCGGCAAGCGCCGCCGACAGTCCAGCGGGACCACCCCCGACGACGAGCACGTCGCAATGGGCCCAGGCCTTGTCGTAATGGTCCGGATCGGGCAATTCGGCGCTCTTGCCGAGACCCGCGGCGCGGCGGATCATCGGCTCATAGATCGACTCCCAGAACTTCGCCGGCCACATGAACGTCTTGTAGTAGAAGCCGGCGACGAAGATCGGCGCGAACAACTGGTTGACCGACATGAAGTCTCGGCGCAGCGACGGCCAGCGGTTCTGGCTGTTCGCGATCAAGCCGTCATAGAGTTCCTGCGTGGTCGCCCGCGTGTTCGGCTCGCGCCGGGCGCCGGTACGCATCTCGACGAGCGCGCTTGGTTCCTCCGAGCCGGCCGTGATGATACCGCGCGGGCGATGGTACTTGAACGAACGCGCCACCAGCTTGACGCCGTTGGCGATGAGCGCGGAAGCCAGCGTGTCGCCGGCAAAGCCGGTCATGGCCTTGCCGTCGAAGGAGAACTGGAGCGGCGACTGGCGGTCGATCATGCCGTCGCCGCGCAGCCGGTGCGACTGGCTGGCAGGCGTGGCCCCGGTGCGGACATTGGCCTCCATCGGCGCGGTCCTGGCGAGAGGTTCGGATTGGGAATAGCCCGACATGGTCATTCTCCTGTCCGCGCCGCCTGGGCAGCGCCCGCGCCCGGAGCCGCCGTCACGGAAATAAACTCATGGGTGACGGTGTTGCGCTCGGCCACAAGCCAGGAACGGCAGCCGCCGCCGTGATACCAGTATTCGCGCATGACGCCCGCCACGTTGTCGCGCAGATAGACGTAGTCGTAGAAGGCATCCTCGACACGTTCGGGGCTCTCCCCACCGTCGACGGCGAAGTTGGGCCGATTGGGCGAGGCATCACCAAGATAGGTGAACTCGCCATTCTCGCGTTCACCGCAGAAAGGACATGCAATACGCATTCCGCCAGTCTCGCTTTCAGTGGAGGTTCGGCTGGGCGCCCTGGCCCTTTTCGTCGATCATGGCGCCACGGCGGAACCGGTCGAGCCGGAACAGCGCCGCCTCGGGATGCGGTTCGTCGCGCGCAAGAAGATGGGCGAAGACAAGCCCTGATGCCGGCGTCGCCTTGAAGCCGCCGTAGCACCAGCCCGCATTGAGGTAGAGGCCGTCCACCGGCGTCTTGTCGATGATCGGCGTGCCGTCCATCGACATGTCCATGATGCCGCCCCACTGTCGCAGCATGCGCACGCGGCCGATCATCGGCATGATGGCCATGCCGCCCTCGCAGACATCCTCCATGACCGGCATGTTGCCGCGCTGGGCGTAGGAATTGTAGCCGTCGAGGTCGCCGCCAAACACCAGCCCGCCTTTATCCGACTGGCTGACATAGAAGTGGCCGGCGCCGAAAGTGATGACACCAGGGATGAGCGGCTTGATGGCTTCGGAGACGAAGGCCTGCAGCACGTGGCTTTCGATCGGCAGCTTCATGCCGGCCATCGCGGCGACCCGCGAGGAAGAGCCGGCGACCGCCATGCCGACCTTGCCGGCGGCGATCCGGCCGCGCGAGGTCTCGACACCGGTTACCTTGCCGTTGGCGTCGCGCACGAAACCGGTGACCTCGCAATTCTGAATGATGTCGACGCCGCCTTCACTGGCGGCACGCGCATAACCCCAGACGACGGCATCGTGGCGGGCGGTGCCCGCGCGCCGTTGCAAGAGGCCGCCCATGATGGGGAAGCGGGCATTGTTGTAGTTCAGGAACGGCAATTCCTTGCGGACCTGCTCGGCGTCGAGAAGTTCGGCATCGATGCCGTTGATGCGCATGGTGTTGCCGCGGCGGGCGAAGGCATCGCGCTGCGCGTCGGAGTGATAAAGGTTGATGATGCCGCGCTGGCTGACCATCGTGTTGTAGTTGAGGTCCTGCTCCATGCGCTCCCACAGCTTCATCGACAGCTCGTAAAAGCCGGTATTGCCGGGAAGGCCGTAATTGGAGCGGATGATGGTGGTGTTGCGGCCGGCATTGCCGGAGCCGATCCAGCCCTTTTCCAGCACGGCGACATTGCGGATGCCGTATTCGCGAGCGAGGAAATAGGCCGTCGCCAGCCCGTGGCCGCCACCGCCGATGATGACCACGTCGTAGCGGCTCTTCGGCGCCGGGTCTCGCCACGCCCGCGTCCATCCTTTGTGGCCGGACAACGCAGCCTTGGCGAGTGAAAAGATCGAATATTTCATCGCATGTATTCCGGGCATGTATTCCGGCGAAAATGTCGCGGCGGGCAGTCGGCGCCCGGTCGGAAAATCGGGCGCCGATCCTTAGCTGGTTACCGCTTAGACATCCAGCGTGTGATCGCGCTCCCACTGGGTGAAGTGCGAGGCGTAGGAATTCCACTCCTGCGTCTTCAGCTTGATGTATGCGGAGGAGAACTCCTCGCCCATCGCCGCCTTCAACTCGGCGTCGTCGTCATAGGCACGAAGCGCATCGAGCAGATTGAGCGGGAGCTTGGCGCCATGCGTGACGGTATGTCCGTCCTTGTACATGTCGATGTCGCTGCGCGGGCCCGGGTCGGCGTTGGTGCGGATGCCGCTGAGGCCGGCAGCGATGATGGCCGCCTGCATCAGGTAAGGGTTGGCGGCGCCATCGGGAAGGCGCAATTCGAAGCGGCCGGGACCCGGCACGCGCACCATATGGGTGCGGTTGTTGCCGGTCCAGGTCACCGTGTTCGGCGCCCAGGTCGCGCCGGAAATGGTGCGCGGTGCATTGATGCGCTTGTAGGAATTCACCGTCGGATTGGTGATCGCCGCCAGCGCGGAGGCGTGCTTCATGATGCCGCCCAGGAAGTGCCTGCCCTTTTCCGACAGGCCCAGTTCCATGTCCTTGTCGGCGAAGGCATTGGTCCTGCCGGCGAGATCCCATACCGAGATATGGGCATGGCAACCGCTGCCGGTGAGGCCCTGGAAAGGCTTCGGCATGAAGGTCGCCCGCAGGCCGTGCTTTTCAGCGATCGACTTGACCATGAACTTGAAGAAGGAGTGCTTGTCGGCGGTAGCCAGGACGTCGTCGAAAGCCCAGTTCATTTCGAACTGGCCGTTCGCATCCTCGTGGTCGTTCTGGTAGGGCTGCCAGCCAAGGTCGAGCATGGCGTCGCAGATTTCGGCGATGACGTCATAACGGCGCATCACGGCCTGCTGGTCGTAGCAGGATTTGGACGCCGTATCGTACTCGTCGCTGATCTGCTTGCCGTCGGGCGTCACAAGGAAGAATTCCGGCTCGACGCCGGTCTTGACGCGCATACCCTCCTTGGCGGCTTCGGCAACGAGGCGCTTCAGGGTGTTGCGCGGCGCCTGGGCGACGCCCTTGCCTTCCATCAGGCAGTCGGAAGCGAGCCAGGCGACCTCCGGCTTCCACGGCAGCTGTATCACCGAAGAAGCGTCCGGCACCGCCAGCATGTCGGGATGCGCCGGCGTCAGGTCGAGCCAAGTGGCGAAGCCGGCGAAACCGGCGCCCTCCTTCTGCATGTCCGCAATGGCCTGTGCCGGTACCAGCTTTGCGCGCTGGCCGCCGAACAGATCCGTATATGACACCATGAAGTACTTGACGTTGCGAACCCTTGCGAACTCGTGGAGATCAGCCCCCTCAGACTGATCGATTTTGGCTTCAAAGGCCGTATTCATTGTCTACTTCTCCCATTCTTATGGTTTTAGAAGCCGCCCTGCCCCGGCACCCAGCTCGTTCCCGCGAGGGGTACACCGGCCATGGCTGCCGCTTCGATCGAAAGCGCGCAAAGATCTTCCGGCTCGAGATTGTGCAGGTGATTTTTGCCGCAGGCACGCGCGATCGTCTGCGCTTCGAGCGTCATCACCTTCAGATAATTCGCCAGCCGCCGCCCGGCGACGACCGGGTCGACGCGCTTCATCAGTTCGGGGTCCTGCGTGGTGATGCCGGCCGGATCCTTGCCCTCATGCCAGTCGTCGTAGGCGCCGGCGGTCGTGCCAAGCTTTTGGTACTCGTCCTCCCAATGCGGATCATTGTCTCCGAGCGCGATCAGCGCCGCGGTGCCGATCGATACCGCATCGGCGCCAAGCGCCAGCGCCTTGGCGACGTCCGCGCCGTTGCGAATGCCGCCGGACACGATGAGCTGCACCTTGCGATGCATGCCGAGGTCCTGCAGGGCCTTCACCGCGGGCCTGATACAGGCGAGCGTCGGCTGGCCGACATGTTCGATGAACACTTCCTGCGTGGCGGCCGTACCGCCTTGCATGCCATCGAGCACCACGACATCGGCTCCGGCCTTTACCGCAAGCGCGGTGTCGTAGTAGGGCCGCGCGCCGCCGACCTTCACATAGATCGGCTTTTCCCAGTCGGTGATCTCGCGAATTTCGAGGATCTTGATCTCRAGGTCGTCGGGRCCKGTCCAGTCCGGGTGACGRCAGGCCGAGCGCTGATCGATRCCCTTCGGCAGMGTGCGCATTTCCGCGACGCGATCGGARATTTTCTGRCCGAGCAGCATGCCGCCRCCGCCGGGCTTGGCGCCCTGGCCAACGACGATCTCGATGGCGTCGGCGCGGCGAAGGTCACGCGGGTTCATGCCRTAGCGCGACGGAAGGTACTGRTAAACCAGCGTTTTGGAATGGCCGCGCTCCTCTTCGGTCATGCCGCCGTCGCCGGTGGTCGTCGAGGTGCCGGCGATGGTCGCGCCACGCCCCAGCGCTTCCTTGGCGGGACCGGAGAGCGAGCCGAAGCTCATGCCCGCAATCGTGATCGGGATCTTCAGTTCGATCGGCTTCTTGGCGTGGCGCGCGCCCAGCACCACGCTGGTGTCGCAGCGCTCGCGATAGCCTTCCAGCGGATAGCGCGAGATCGAGGCGCCAAGGAAGAGCAGGTCGTCGAAGTGCGGAACCTTGCGCTTCGCGCCGGAGCCACGGATGTCGTAGATGCCGGTCGCTGCCGCGCGGCGGATTTCCGACATCGCGTAATCGTCGAAGGTCGCTGACTTGCGCGGCGTCGTCGGAGGATTGTGGTAGCTCATGTTCGCCCTCAGTATGCGTCAGCGTTGTCGATGTTGAAGTTGTAGAGCGTACGGGCCGAGCCGTAGCGGGTGAACTCTTCCGGCTTGGCATCCTTGATGCCGGCACGGTCGAGCAGATCCTGCAGGAGCGCGATATGCTCGGGACGCATCTCCTTCTTGATGCAGTCCGCGCCCAGGCTCTTGACCTCGCCGCGGACGAACAGCCGCGCCTCATAGATSGAGTCGCCGAGCGCATCGCCGGCGTTGCCCAGCACCACAAGGTTGCCCGACTGCGCCATGAACGCCGACATGTGGCCGACATTGCCACGGACAACGATGCTGATGCCCTTCATCGAGATGCCGCAGCGCGACGAGGCATTGCCCTCGATGACGAGAAGACCGCCGCGACCGGTGGCGCCGGCATATTGGCTGGCGTCACCTTTGACCACGATCGAGCCCGACATCATGTTCTCGCCGACGCCCGGGCCGACGGAGCCGTGCACGGTGATGGCGCTGCCGGCATTCATGCCGCCGCAGTAATAGCCGACGCTGCCCCGGACCTCGATGGCGACCGGTTGGTCGACGCCGACGGCGACCGAATGACTGCCCTTCGGGTTGAGCACTTCCCAGGCGGTCTCATTCGAGCCCGGGGCRAGATCGTGCAGCGCCTGGTTCAACTCGCGCAGCGAATTTGCGCCGAGGTCGAAGACGCGCTGCGCGAAGTTCACTTCGCGCGACGGCGCCGTGGCAACATTCGAAATATTCATGATCCTCAATGCTCCCAGAAATAGACAGTGGACGGCTCCGGCTCCCAGACCCTGGCTTCCTCAATGCCAGGAAGGTTGGCCAGGGCGCGGTATTCCGAACCGAAGGCGACATACTGGTCGGTCTCGGCCATCACGGCGGGCTTGCAGGCGATCGGGTCGCGGACCACACCGAAGCCGTTCTTGGTGCCGACCACGAAGGTGAAGAAGCCGTCGAGGTCGTCGAGGCTGCTCTGCAGCGCCTCACCGAGGTTCTGGCCATGAGCGATTTTGGACGAGAGATAGGCGGCGGCGACTTCRGTGTCRTTCTCGGTCTCGAAGCGCATGCCRTYGCGGATCAGCTCGCGGCGAAGRTTGTTRTGGTTCGACAGCGAGCCGTTGTGCACCAGGCACTGGTCCGGGCCGGTCGARAASGGATGCGCGCCCAATGTGGTYACGGCGGATTCGGTGGCCATGCGCGTGTGGCCGATGCCGTGGCTGCCACTCATCTTGGTCAAGTCGAACCGCTTGACCACGTCGGCCGGCAAGCCGACTTCCTTGTAGATCTCTATCGCCTCTCCGGCACCCATGAGGCGCGCATTCGGGCGCAGTTCGGCGATCGCGGCGCGGGCTTCATCGAGCTTGTCGGCCGGTACGTCGAAGACRGCATGGGTCGACTTCACCGTCGAGGAAACCTTGGCTCCGATCTTCTTGCCAAGCTCCGCCTCGAGGCCCGGGAAATCCGCYGCGGGRGATGAAGACTGGATGGTGATCTTGGCACGCCCCTTCGCYCCTGCACCGTCATAGATGGCTATGCCGGCGCTGTCGGGGCCGCGGTCGGTCAACGAGACCAGCATTTCCGACAGAAGGGCGCCCAGGCGCGGCTCAAGTGATTTGTCTTTCAGAAAGAGTCCAACAATCCCACACATCCCGGTCACCTCGATTGATTGCTACCGACTGCAATGCCTAGCAGGTTCCCGATCGCAATTCAACTGTCATGAATTTTTTTTTCCTGTAGAAAAACATGGCCGCTTCGGACGGGAAGAGGCCACCGCGATCCTTTTCAATGGCCGTGGGTCTGGCCGACACACGCGGCATCTCGGCGCGAGGCCGTCACGCTACGTGTCGGGCAAGCCGTGGAAATCAAGGCTCCCGGCGGCGGTCGTCCGGATGCGCAAAGGCGTCGAATTGGCGGCCAGTCGAGCGCGCATGAATGGCTGCCCGAGGTCCCGCGCCGGAGTCATTCGCCCGTCGTGGGGCTCAATCCGTCAAAGCCGAGGCGAGCAGTTCTTCAGCAGGCGGGAAACCGCGCTTGGCGGGCTACGTCAGCCTTTTCCGCGGGGATAGGAGATGATCGACAGGTATCGCATCGGCAAGTGCGTCAGTTCTTCCGGACCGTGCGGCGCATCGGCGTCGAAGAACAAACTATCGCCCGGGGTCATGCGGTAGAGATTGCTGCCGTGACGGTAAACCACCTCGCCTTCCAGCATGTAGAGGAACTCCATGCCGTCATGCTGAAAGGTCGGGAAGACGTCCGAGTCTTCTGTCAGTGTAATGAGGTAGGGTTCGACAACGACGCCGGTATCCGAACCGATATGGCCCAGCAATGTGTACTGATGTCCCGCACGCGTGCCACGCCGTTCCACGTCCACGCCCGATCCGGCCTTGACGAAGACRGCCTTGCGCTCTTCCTCGAAGCTGCGGAAGAAGGCCGTAAGCGGCACCCCGAGCGCGTGCGACAACGACTTCAGCGTGGTCAATGACGGCGAGGTGATACCATTCTCGATTTTGGACAGCATGCCGAGTGAGAGGCCTGTGGTCGCGGCAAGGTCGGCGACGGTAATGCCGAGCTTCTTGCGAAAGCTGCGAACCTCGTGACCGATCGCGACCTCGAGCACGTTCTCGCGCATGTCGCGAACGGCATGGGGATCCTGGATGAGAGGGCTGCTGCGCGGCAGTGCGCCGACCGTCGCCGCGCCCGGTGTTTTGGCGGGAGCCGGCGCCCTGCCGTTTTCCCTTGCTGCTTGAGTCTTTGCCATGTTGTCGCCACCCGCTGATTCCATTTTATTCACTAACAGTAAACATTTTCAATGCAAGGCACAACTGCGGATATTCGGGGTAGACCGTGCGACAAATTGCAAGCACCCGGCACGGCCAGCTAAGTGGGTGCCGCAAGCGGGCTATCGCGTCAGCAGTATTTGCAGGTCAGCGAAATTGGCGCCTTTGGCACCGCCGCGCAGCAAGTTGCCGGACAACGCCTGGACATAGTGGAAAGTTGTTGCTCGGACGGGCTTCTGGATTTGCACCGGGCGTCGCGTCCATTTCGCCGACGCGGCATCGACGACACCACCCGCCGCATTCTCCGGCCGTCGTCGGTTCCATCGCGGAGAGGAACCAAAGGGCGTTGAGGCCGGCTCATCCCTGTGGCGCAAGGTGGAGGGTCAGTGTCTGGATATCTGATCGCTGGCCTTAACGGCGCGATCCTTTCTTCTCGCCGGCCAGAGCCAGTATGCGGCGGGCGCTCTCTTCGTCGGTGATGAAGACGGTCGGCGCGATCAATTGCATGGCGCCGAGGAGCGCCTCGGTCTTCTCGTGCCCGCCGGACGTAAGTATGCGCAAGGGGGCGCGCCTGAGGCGATCCACCTCGACCGACATCACCCGGTCGTTGACCGGATGGTCGACCAACTCACCTTGACGATTGAAGAAATGGAACAGAACGTCGCCGACAGCTCCGCGCGACAGCAGCGCCTCACGATCTTCCTCGTTGAGAAAGCCGCCGCGGTAGAAGGTGGTGGCCGAGGCGATGCCGCCGATGGATACCAGGACCGCATCAAGCGTATCGGCCATCCGGAACACTTCCTGCAAGCCGCAGCGCTCGACCAGCGCTACCTTCGTCTCGACGCTGTCGACCACGGCCGGCGTCGGGATCAGGTACCCGTCGCCCTGGAACACCTGCGCGAAGCGCCACGCGAACTCGGCCGGATTGAAGCGCCGGGCGACACCGACGCCGCCGAGCAGGGAGATCACCTGGAAGTCGTTCAGCGACTTGGCGGCAATGAATGGGAGCGTCGCGAACAGCGTTCTGCCCCAGCCGACGCCGACACGCATGCCGGAGCGCATCGCTTCCGACAGATAGGCACCCGTCCGGGCGGCAATGCCCGCCGTCGGATCGGCATCGACGCTGGAGAGCGGAGCGACGAAAGCCTGCTCGAGTCCGAAAACCCGCTCCAGTTCCCGCTCGAGCCTGACGATCTCGGAGAGGTCGCTCTCGATGGCGATCCTGACTTCGTTTCGGGAACGCGCCTCGGCCAGCATGCGCACCACGGTGACGCGACCGACGCCGAGCACGTCGGCAATCTCGTTCTGCGTCATCTGCTCGATGAAATACATCCAAGCCGCCCGGATTCGAAGGCGATCTGTCTTGCTCTCGCTGGTCCGCAAGGCGTTCTTCTCGGCATCGCCGTCCGAGATGCTACGCTGCGGCTTTCGTGCCAACGGAATCCCTCCCAAGCAGCCGAGTCTCGGCGATTCCAAGGACCGAGGCAATACGCACTATTGACCGGATAACGCCGTTGGACACAATAGGGTGGTGTGGCTCGCGCAGGTTGCGCAGCCGCAAGGAACGAAGGCTGCAGGACCATGTTGCGGGAAATCTCTGAAGAAGTCCGCGTGAACCTCAAGGATCGGCTGCGTGAGGTGCGTCGGGTCATCCGCCGTCACCGGCATGACAGCAACCCCGTCCAAGAGGGAGAAGCGGCTGGACGTCCGCCTTTCCCGCTTGGCGAGATCGAGGGCTTGCTCGGCCATGCGGTGAGCGCCTTCGACGATGCCATGACGATGGCCGAGACGCTTGTGCCGAATGAGTGGAAGGGTGGCCGTGCGGGCGAAGCCACGCCCCGGCCCCTCGGCGACTATTTCACCGCGGAAGCCCCGCTGGACGGCGAGCGCGCCTTCCGGCGTGACTTCTATGCGCTCACGCGCGCGGTGCTCGCCGGTCGCCAGATCGGCGACATAGTCGTGCGCGAAGCGTCGTTTACGTCAGTCCACGCCGATGTGCTGCGCGACCAGGCCCAGTCTTTCGCCCGTCTGAAGAGTGAAAACGTCCGTGCCGAGCGCGTCGCGCTTGTCGCGGGGATCATATCGAAGCTGATAGTCGAATTGGTTCGCCACGACCCGCTGCGCTCCATCGAAGGCGCAAACATGCGTCTCGAAAGCGAAACGACCATAATCTGCCTTGTCCCCGTGGCGCTTGCCTGCGGGCTGGCGACCATGGATCCCTATCCGGAGATCGATCTTCTGGAGACCGCCACACTCGCCGTGGATGCCTGGCTCGACCGCATCGTGGCTGCGATCGCCGAGAAAGATTCGCGCGGTGAGTTGACGGCGATCCTGGTGGCGCTGCTGACGCATTTGCCGTAGAGCATGATGCCGAAAAGTGTGAAGCGGTTTTCGGGCGACATCATGCTCTATCTCTTTGATTTAGGGCCGGATTCAGATTTCAGGTCGAACAGACCTGAAATCATCCGGCTCTAAGTGTTAGGCTACTCCCCGGCCAGGTCCGCGATCACTTTTTTGGCACGCGGGATTGAAGCCGGACTCATGGACAGCTCGGTAAGTCCCATTTCGACGAAGCGCTGAATCAGGTCGGGCCTGCCGGCGGCCTCGCCGCACATTCCGACCATGATGCCCGCCTCCACTCCCGCTCGGGCCGTCATTTCGATGGCGGCCATCACCGCCGGATTCGCGACATCGTTGAGAGCGGCAACGGTCGGATTGAGGCGGTCGGCCGCCATCACGTATTGGGTGAGATCATTGGTGCCGATGGAGAAGAAGGCGACTTCCTTCGCGAGCGCCGGCGCTACGAGCACGGCGGCAGGGGTCTCTATCATGACACCCAGATCGAAGCGGGCATAGGGAATGCCGTCGAGATCGAGCTCGGCCGCGCATTCGTCGACCAGAGTCTTGGTGCGACGAACCTCTTCGATATCGGAGACCATGGGCAGCATGACCTTGACGTTGCCGTGGATGGCAGCACGCAAGAGCGCTTTGAGCTGCTGCTTGAAGACGTCAGGCCGGTCAAGGCACATGCGTATGCCGCGCCAGCCAAGGAACGGGTTCTCCTCTTCCGGAAAGTCGATCCCGGTGACAGGCTTGTCGCCGCCGATGTCGAGCGTACGCACGATCACCTGGTATGGCGCGAAAGCCTTGGCGAGCGCGGCATAAGTCTCGGCCTGCATGTCCTCGGAAGGAAGGTGCATGTGACGCATGAACAGCAGTTCGGTGCGGAACAGGCCAACGCCCATGGCGCCCGCCGACTTGGCCGCTTCGATCTCYTCCAGCGATCCGAGGTTGGCAGCCACTTCGATGACCGTGCCGTCGGCCCGCTTCGGAATGAAACCCTGCAAGCCCGCGAGGGCGGCCCGCTCCTTCACCGCCGCTTCCATGCGTTGTTCGAATTCCGCGCGAATTCGCTGGTCTGGATCGGCGAAAAGTCGTCCGGCATGACCATCGACAGCGATCTCCCGGGCATCCTTCAAAGCCTTGACCTGATCGCCGACACCCAGAACGGCCGGGATCCCGTGCGAGCGGGCGATGATGGCGACATGCGACGTGGCGCCCCCCTTCCCGCAGACGACAGCGCCGATGCGCTTGAGAGGCGCACGCGCGAGGTCCCACGCGCCGATGTCCTCCGCGACCAGCACCGCTCCTTCCTGGATGGAGGCCAGGTCGACCTCGTCCTGGCCGAGCAGGGCGAGACAGATCTGGCGTCCGACAGCCTCGACATCATCGGCCCGGGCATTGAGATAAGCGTCGTCGACAGTGCCGAATTCAGCGGCAGTTTTCGCCGCGGCAGCCACAACCGCCGAGACAGCGTCGAAGCCCTCGCGGATGGCGGCTTCAGCCTCCTCGACCAAAGTCTCGTCGGTCGCGATGTCGCGCAGGGCAGCAACGATGCCCCTGTCGCCGCCCGCAAGCCCCTGGCTAGCCAGCGCGGCATCCATGCGTGCCTGCACGGCGGCGAGCGCCACCCGCAAACGCTCGATCTCGGGTTCGATCTGCTCTGGCGACAGGCGTTGCGCGCTGGGGAGGATCTGCGCCGGGAAATGCGCGAAGGCGGGACCGAGATGAACGCCTTCGGCTGGTGCTGGATGCTCCGCCTTGCGTGCCGCCGGACGCAAGGCCTCGGGTTGAGGCAGCGCCGCGGCCTCGGATTGCGCAGCGCTCTCCTCCAGGCCCGCGCGTGGATTCTCCAAATAGCCGATTAGCGCCTCGACCGCTTCGATCGCGTCCGCGCCGTCAGCCCTGACCGTCACCTCGTCGTTCTCCTTGACGGCCAGCAGCATCAGCTTGACGGGGCTCTTCGCACTGACGGACTTGCCGCCCTTCACGATCTCGACTTCGGATTCGAAGCTCTTGGCGAGCTTGACGAAACGGGTCGCCGGACGGGCATGCAGCCCCTCGTGCACTCTGACGATCGTCGAGCGTTCCATCTTCCCTACCTATTCGATCAGCATTTGGTTCGCCGGGCGGCGCTCTTATGCGGCGATGATTATCGACGCGTCCGTCTTCAGCGCCGCGACCAACGCCGCGCCATCGACCTCGCTTGCGCAAATCTCGCCAGGCCGCTCGGCTTCCTTGGCCCCGTTGAACGAGATCACCACATGGCCGATCTCGCGAACCTTCGCCCAGGCGCTTTCACCGACAGCGGTGACGTTGGCCGTCACCGGGCCGACCGCGATCGACGCGCCGACCCGCGGGSCCTCGATGCTGGGGCCTTGGACGGTCTTGTGCAGCACCGAGACCTCCGCCAGTTCCGGCGGCGAGCCATCCGCGAACAGGATGACGACGCCGCCTTCCGCGAGGTCCGCCACTTCGGGTCCGACTGCGGTTACCCGCGTTTCCAACAGAACCATAATGCGGCGAACCTCCTTGTCGTTGTGATCAAAGTACGAGCAGGCTGAAGACCCAGGCGATCAGCACGGACACGGGTCCCATGATCTGACGGCTGATGAGCACGGCCGGCACGCCGATCTCGATCGTCTTCGGCTTGGCCTCGCCGAGCGCAAGGCCCACAGGCACGAAGTCGCAGCCGACCTGGGTGTTGTAGGCGAACAGCGCCGGAAGGGCCATCGCCGGCGCGATCGTGCCGTTGGCGATCTGTGGACCGATGATGGCCACRCCGATCACCTGCGCRATGACCGCGCCCGGCCCAAGGATGGGCGAGAGGAACGGCAGGCCGCAGATGGCCGAGATGATGAGGAGCCCGACGATGTTGTTGGCCAGCGGACCCATGGGCTGCGCGAGAACGTCGCCGATGCCCGTATAGAGGATCAGGCCGATCAACATGGTCACGAAGGCCATGAACGGCAGRACGTTGCGAACGACCTGATCGATGGTGCGACGACCGGCATTGAAGAAGATGCCGACGACGCGGCCCATGACGCGGCCAATTGTACTGATKAGGCCKACCAGCCCGCCGCCTTCAACCGCTGGTGCCGTCGCTGCCGATTTGACCGCTACCGAATCCGTAGGTCTTGCACTCATTGCCGCCGCCCCTCCGGCTTTTGTTGCTGGCTCCGAGCCGTCGGCCATCGTGACGTTGGCCGGCTTGACGCCCGAGACATAGATATCTTCCGTGATGAACTGAGCCAGCGGGCCAGCTTGGCCGACCGGRGTTAGATTGACGGTCGGAATYCGCTTGCGCGGATAGACGCCGCAGCGGGCGGTGCCCCCGCAATCGACCACGACCACGGCCATTTCGCCTTCGACCGGAGGCGACTTGAAGCCATCGACGGCTTCGGCCCCGGTCATTTCGGCGATCAGGCTGGCCACCGGATGGATGCCGCCACCGGTGACGGAGACGACCTTATTGCGCTGGTCGGTCGGCTCGATGACGAGCGGGCCTCCCCAGCCACCGGCGCCTTTGGAGATTTTTACGGGCTTGTATGCCATGATTTGTCCTCCCCAACCCGCTCAGAGTTCCACGCCCTGGCGGCGCGCCATCAAGGCTGTGATGCGTTCGGTGAGGATGCCTTTGAACAAGATGACGATCAGGCCGACGATGGCGTACCAGATGGCCACCTTGATGTGATATCCGGCGACGACCGCGCCCTTCTTCTCGAGCTCCAGCAAAGCCACCAGCACGCCRCCCCAGACGAAGTATTCGCCGGGATTGATGTGCGGGAAGAGGCCGAGCGGCGGGTGCACATACGACACGGCCGAGTCATAGAAGGCCGGCTTGTGCTTCTCCTCCAGGAACGAGCCGAAGGTGTAGGCCATCGGGTTGGTGAGGAAGAAGACCGACAGAAGCGGCAGCACCGTGTAACGGGTAAGCGCCCACTTTCCAGCGCCGCGGGCGACGCCATGGACCCGCTCCTCGCCGACCAGCTCGGTCACGGCGTAGAAAGCTGTCATCAGGACGACGAGCGTCGGGATGATGCCCGTGACGAAGCCGGCGAAGACCTCGCCGCCCTTCTGGAAGATGCCGATGAAGTACTTGCCTGCGGCGGTGAGCCAGCCGAGCTGCTCCTCCTTCGGCACCTCCTTCAGCTTCTCCCTGAACTGATCGACGGTCATCGGGGCGTTGTCCGCCACCTGGACCAGGTAGTGATCGACGGCGTGCTGTCCCGCCTGGAAGCCATGGAATACAGCATCCGAAGCCGCTGCACCTGCCACGTGCAGGTGCTGGGCGGCYATGTCGGCATGCTGCGCCAACAATGAAAGTATGGACATTTCTCCTCCTTGCGCGCTCGACCCCGAGTCCCAGTCGGCGAGCGGCGTTGCCTTATGCGCTGGCGGCGCTCAAACCGGACAAGCCCGGCTGCCTCCCTGGCTCTGACCGAGTGCGGTCGATCTGCTCGATCGCCCGCTTCACGGCCGCGGCCACACCGGGTTCCCCCTCCCCCAGGATCGCGGGATTGGACCGGAGCTGATCGAGGGGTTTTCCCTCGGATGGTTCGTGCCTCTTGAACTTGGTGAACACCGAACGGCCATTCATGACGATCAGCCGCCGCACGATCATGTCAGGTGTGACCACGATCAGCACGATGCTGCCCTTGGACAGCCGACCCCTGGTGTTGCCAGCACCGACGAAGCCATCTTCGTATTTGTCGGTGATGCCGCGGAGCACGTCAGAATAGTGGCGCATTTGCAGCCAGACGCCCACCGATTGAAGAGCCCAGACGAGCCCAAGCAGCAGCAATCCCCATTGCCAGATCGCCATTTGGGCCTCCTCCCCAACCAGCCGGCAAAATTACCGACCGGCATGCGACTTGTGTCCGAGTTAGAGAACATTTGTTTTCTTCGGTGTCAATATGTATAATTTTCGCGAGCGCGGAAACCGACATCATCCACTGTTTTTGGATAGGTCCGCGCTATGGTAGCCTTGCCGAGGGATCGCAAGGTCAACGCATGGTGGGAACGCGTAATGGATTTACGGCTAAAGGACGAACTGGCGACGATCCCGGATCTTGGCCACCGGCTGCGGCAGCTTCGCTGGTTCCGCACGGCGTTTCTTGCCACTTCCAGGACTGTAACGGCTGCATACGGGGTCAAATTCCAGATCGACGATGCAAAGCTGGCAAGGACGTTTCTCGATTGGGTGGAACTGATGGACAAGCAGAAGGGCCTGGCTACGGTCGACCGGGCGGATTTCATCATCTTCGCCGCGGGCCTGGCGCTGCGCGAACTGATTCGCCAGAACCCGGTCAAGGCGCCGCTCCCGGAGACGCGCCCCGAACTTCCGGCTGCGGATGCTTCGATCGCCGAGATCGTACGCTTCTGGCCGGAGGGATTCCTCTATACGAATTTCTGCGTGGCTGCGATCTCGGCGGTATACGAGCAGGAGTTCGGAAAGGCACCCACCATAGACGCGTCCGCGGACGATCTGCGCACCTGGTGGTCCTATCGCGAGAACGCCACCGAGGTGCCGGCCTATGCGGTGGCGTTTCTCGACCGTTTCCTTGGCGGCGAGCCGAACTGGGTATTCCCCGACAACGCGAACGCACGGCAGGCGATGCGCCGCGCGCTGGATGCCGCCGACAGACAGGGCATCGCCAAGTCGTAGCGACATTTGGAATTGAAGGAGTTGCCGGCGTGACCGACACGGGACTGATCATATTCGATTGCGACGGCGTCCTCGTCGACAGCGAGCCGCTGGCCGCGAAGGCCTACGAACGCGTCTATGAGAAGCACGGCATGCCCGGCGTGCATGACGGCATCATCGCGCAGTGCATCGGCATGAAGCAGGCGGACATCATCGTGAAGATCCGCGACCTGACCGGGCACCAGTTTCCCGACCATGCCCATGACGACATCTGGGCCGAGACCAAGGTGCTGTTCACCGAGGCGCTGATGCCGACCAACGAGCTAGCGTCCTTCCTGGAGCGGCTGACGCTGCCACGCTGCGTGGCCTCCTCCTCATCGATCGAGCGCATCCGCCACAGCCTGGCGGTGACAGACCTGGACCGTTTTTTCGGCGAGGCCGTCTTTTCCTCGTCCATGGTCAGTCGCGGCAAGCCGGCGCCGGACATATTCCTCTACGCGGCAAGGAAGATGGGCGTGGAGCCATCCAGATGCGTGGTGATCGAGGATTCGCACTTCGGTGTGGAAGGAGC
>BFBZ01000974.1_pt1 | contig 21231 bp, 12 predicted proteins | sample 1888401 | NCBI WGS metagenome assembly BFBZ01 (sample SAMD00112614, study PRJDB3348) | symbiont metagenome | host: Chara braunii | reverse complement strand
ACGGGCCTCAGTCGAGGTCCGGCCTTCCCTGCACCCTCTCGTTTGAAGAGGGTGAGACCACTGTATCACTCGGACGCCTGGGCGCCGCGAGGCTACAGACGCACATCCCCATATGCACATCCCATATGCCTCAAAATTGTTGATCACGACGGCGCCAATGGCTCGGTGCCCACCCTCCCCTGGAGGGGGAGGGTCGGTCGCGCGCGAAGCGGGCGAGCGGGGTGGGGTGATCTCTCCGCGAGCGCTTGTGCACGTGGAGAGATCACCCCACCCCGCCTCACGTTTCGCTTCGCTCACCGCGAGGCGACCCTCCCCCTCCAGGGGAGGGTGGGCACCGAGCTCGCGGCTTAGCTTTGGAGAGCGACTGATGCGGATCCATAGGGCCCGTTTCGAGGTGTCGGCTATGTCTCCGAACACCTTCACGGCAGTTGTCCGGGCCACGCCCTGCACGGCGACGAGGGCGGAGAGGCGATGCAGGAGCCGTCTCCCCTTCGCCATTGACCGCCCCATCGATTGGCCTATCTCTTCAACACCGCAAAGAAACGGAACTGGATCCCCTGATGACCGCACATTTCAGCAGCTTCGATACCGCCATCGATCCCGTGAAGCTCGACCGCCTGGCCGAGGTGGCGGTGAAGGTGGGCCTGCAATTGCAGCCGGGTCAGGATCTGCTGCTGACTGCGCCCTCGATGGCGCTGCCGCTGGCGCGCAAGGTCGCCGAGCACGCCTACAAGGCCGGCGCTGGGATCGTGACCTCGTTCTTCTCCGACGAGGAACTGACGCTGGCGCGCTACCGTTTTGGCCGTGACAACAGCTTCGATCGCGCCGCCGACTGGCTCTATCAGGGCATGGCCAAGGCGTTCTCGGAGAACACCGCGCGGCTCGCCATCGTCGGCGACAATCCGATGCTGCTGTCCGGCCAGGATCCGGCCAAGGTGGCGCGCGCCAGCAAGGCCAACTCCAAGGCCTATCAGCCGGCGCTGGAAAAGATCACCAATTTCGAGACCAACTGGAACATCATTGCCTATCCGAGCCCGTCCTGGGCCAAGCTGGTTTTCCCGGACGTGCCGGAGGAGGTCGCGGTGGCGAAGCTCGCGGACGCGATCTTCGCAGCGTCGCGTGTCGACCGCGAGGATGCCGTGTCTGCCTGGGAGCGCCACAACGCGGTGCTGCGCGAGCGCACCGAGTGGCTCAACGGCCAGCGCTTCAGCGCCCTGCATTACACCGGACCCGGCATGGACCTGACGATCGGTCTCGCCGACGGCCATGAATGGGAGGGCGGCGCCTCGACTGCCAAGAACGGCATCACCTGCAACGCCAACATTCCGACCGAGGAAGTGTTCACGACGCCGCATTGCCGCCGTGTGTCGGGTCACGTCGTCAGCTCCAAGCCGCTGTCCTATCAGGGCACGCTGATCGACAACATCCAGGTCAGGTTCGAGGAGGGCCGCATCGTCGAGGCCAGGGCTTCGAAGGGCGAGGAGGTGCTGAACAAGGTGCTCGACACCGACGAGGGCGCGCGCCGGCTCGGCGAAGTCGCGCTGGTGCCGCACTCGTCGCCGATCTCCAAGAGCGGCCTGTTGTTCTACAACACGCTGTTCGACGAGAACGCGGCCTCGCACATCGCGCTCGGCCAGTGCTACTCCAAATGCTTCGTCAACGGCACGTCGCTGTCGCCGCAGCAGATCGCAGCCCAGGGCGGCAACCAAAGCCTGATCCACATCGACTGGATGATCGGCGCGGCCGACACCGACATCGACGGCCTCCATGAAGATGGCCGCCGCGTCCCGGTGTTCCGCAAGGGCGAGTGGGCCTGACGCATGACGGGCCGGCGCCACGCGTGCACCGGCCCGAAGCGAGCCGCGAGCGATGCTCGCGGCGGTGTCGTCGTCGATCGAACCTGCCTACTGCTTGGCGCTGCCGGTGGTGGCCTGCACGTCGATCGTGATCCGCTCCGACATCACCGGCTTGTTGTGGGGGATGTGGCTCCAGTCGCCGAGCACGAGCTGCAAGGTGTGCTTGCCCGGCGTGAGATTGACCGAGGCTTCAGTCTGGCCCTTGCCGAAATGCACGTGGCCGGCATCGACCGGGATCGCCTCGTTGAGTGCGTCGCCCTCGAGCGCGGGCGCGTCGATCAGCAGGTGGTGGTGCCCGGTGTTGGGAGCCTCGGTGCCGGACGGCGCGACGCCCATGCCGGACAGGCCGAAGCGGATCAGGACCGGCGAGGAGACGGTGTCGCCGTCCTTCAGGTTGATGAAGTAGGCCTTGGCGTTTTCGGGGGCGGGCGTTTCGCCCGCCATGACGGGACTGCTGGTTGCAAGGGCGGCGGCGGACAGCGTGAGGGCGAGTGCGAGGCTCAGTCGGCGCATCCTGGGAAATCCTTATCTCTGCGAAGGCGGAAAATCTTTAAAGGTGACGGCACGGCGCAGGATGGGCAGGGCGACCGGAGGGGCGCCTGTCCGCATCTTGCAGTGCGAGCAAACAGTAGATCAGCAGGTTTGGCGAGGCCGCGAACAAATTGCGGCGTTCGCGTGAAGTTTATAGCGCTTGCGTGTTTGTGATGCGACGGCTGGTCGCGGCGGTTGGTTCAAATCTTAACGACTGCGGAAAGCAGCCATTAGGTGCAATCGGCTACGGTCGCAGGCTCATGCCGGCGTTCGCCCGGTCATTTCAGTCCCATGCATTTGAGGTCCAAGATGTCTCCGTCCTTGATCGAAACCGCCAATCTCACCGTCGACCTGGCGCCCGCTCCGATCGAGCCGTCCTGGATCATCGAGGGCAATCCGACCGCGACCTCCTGCACCATCGCGCGCAGCAGCGACGGGCTGGGCTCGACCATCGTCTGGCATTGCACCGCGGGCAAGTTCAACTGGTACTACGATTTCGACGAGACCATCCTGATCCTCGAAGGCGCGATCACGCTCGAGAGCGAGGGCATGCCGGCGAAGCGCTATGGGCCGGGCGACGTGATCTTCTTCCGCGACGGCGCGCATGCCAAATGGCATGTCGAGGGCCACGTCAAGAAGCTCGCTTTCTGCCTGAAGACGCAGCCCTACGTGCTCGGCCTCGCGGTGCGGATCATCAACAAGCTCAAGCGCATGTTCCTGACGCCGGAAGGCCGCCGCGGCACCAGCCTTGCGGGCGCCTAGACGCCGTCGAGGATGATCACGGTCGGGACCTGTGGCATCAGCTCGCGCGACATCTTCAAGGTGCGCTCGGCGCGGCGGTCGATCTCGAACTGCTGGCCGATCTTGCGCATGAACTCGTCGAGCGGCGTCGCGAAGCGGTGCATCGGCAGCACCACCGAGGCGCGCAGACGCTTGGTGATCTCCGAGATGCCGTCGAGCGACATCGTGTAGGTGCCGTCGATCGGCACCATCACCACGTCGAGCCGGCCGATCGCGGCGAAATGCGTCTCGTCGAGCTTGACGTGCAGGTGGCCGAGATGGCCGATGCACAGGCCGGCGACCTCGAAGATGAAGATCGAGTTGCCGTCCTTGATCATGTCGATGCCGATGGAATCTCCGAAATAGCGGCGGATGTCGGTGGTGATGTTGCGGATCAGCACGTCGCCGATTCGCTCGAAGATCTGGGCCGGCTTGCCGTCGTCGCCCCAGCCGCGCAGCACATGCGGGATGCGCGGATCGGGGGCCAGCGTGTAGTGCGTCGAATGCGCGCGGTTCATGGTGATCACGTCGGGCAGCCGTCCGACCTGATAGGCGCCGCTGTAGTCGGTCGCGATGCGGATGCCCATCGGCGTGTCGATGAAGTAGGTCGAGTGGCCGGCATAGGTGATCGTCACCTCGTTGCCGGCAGCCGCCGTCCGGCGCAGGCTGACCGGCATCGCGCGCGGTTGGTTGCCGGCCATCGCCAGGCACTCGCTGGTGCGCGGCCCCGATTGCGCCAAAGCCGGCGATGCGAACGCGACCAGCACGGCAAGCAGCGAGACCAGCGAGCGCAGCATGGCAGTTCCCCTTCAACAGCGCGTGTGAGTGTAGCGGGGAATCCGGATCAGAACTATCCTCGGCGCAACGCCCGGCTCGAGAGCGCGGCGCGACGACGTGGAGAGATGGCATGACGGATCGGATGTTGCGGCCGTTGCGGGAGATCGACGCAGGCGTGCTCCGCATTGCCTATGTCGAGAGCGGGCCGGCCGATGGCCCCGTCGTTGTCCTGCTGCACGGCTATCCCTACGATATCCACTCCTATGTCGAGGTCGCGCCGCGCCTCGCCGCGCAGGGCTGCCGCGTCATCGTGCCCTATCTGCGCGGCTATGGACCCACCCGTTTCCGCGACGCATCGACGCCGCGCTCGGGCCAGCAGGCCGCGGTCGGCGCCGATCTGGTCGCGCTGATGGATGCGCTGGCGATCCCGCGCGCCGTGTTCGCCGGCTATGATTGGGGTGGCAGGGCCGCCTGCGTCGGCGCGGCGCTGTGGCCCGAGCGCTGCACGGGCCTGGTCTCCGTGAACGGCTATCTGATCCAGGACATCGCGCGGGCATTGGAGCCGGCGCCGGTGCCGCGCGAGTTCGCGTTCTGGTATCAGTGGTACTTCCAGACCGAGCGCGGCCGCGCCGGGCTCGCCGCCCACCGCGCCGACATCGCACGGCTGCTGTGGCAGCAATGGTCGCCGCACTGGCGCTTCGACGATGCGACCTTCGCGCGCGCGGCGGAGGCGTTCGACAATCCCGATCACGTCGATGTCGTGATCCACAGCTATCGGCATCGCTACGGGCTGGCCGATGGGGATCCGCGCTATCAGGAGCTGGAGAGGCGATTGGCGACCCTGCCCGTCATCACCGTGCCCACGATCACGCTCGATGGCGACGCCGACGGCGTGATCCCGGCAACGGACGGCCAGGCGCATGCTGCGAAGTTCAGCAACCAGATCGGCCATCGCGTGATCGCGCGGGCCGGCCACAATTTGCCGCAGGAAGAGCCGGCGGCGTTCGCCGCCGCCGTGACGGAGCTGCTGCGCTGAACGCTTCAGGTCCGCGCCGGGCTCAGCTTCCAGGCCGCGAGCAACAGGCCCGCGGTCATCAGGCCGCAGACGATGGCGGCCTCGGGCAGCGCGAGCGCCAGCGCCGCGGTCGCCGCCCAGCCGATCGAGGAGAACGCCTCGGCAAAGGTCGCCAGCCGCGACGAGGTCTGGCGGCGGCGAAACTGGCTGCGACGCGCCTGGATCCGGAACCAGAGCTGGATGGCCGTCGAGGAGACGGTCGCGACCAGAACGGCAACGGCCGTGACCACCGCCTGCGCCGGTGCGACCCAACCGAGCGCAAGCACGAGCGGAGCGAAGATCATCGCGATCGTGATCAGCACGACCTCGACCTTGGCGCGCACGATGCGCGTCGCCGGCAGCGGCGCCGTCGCCACCAGCTCGGGCGCGTCCTCGCCGGAGATGGTGAGCCAGGCGAGGCCGCCCGCGAGCTGGCCCGCCGCCATCACGACGACCGGCGTGATCAGGAACACCGCCTGCGAGCTGTCGGAGTAGCTGCGCCACAGCAGCAGCGCCGGAGGCACCAGATAGAGCAATTGCATCAGCGTCTGCGAGATCAGCCAGGGATCGCGCCGCAGCAGCATGAACTCCTTGCGCCGCAGCGACTGCTGCCGCGAGCCGCCCCGAAACGACCTGAGGCGTGCGCCGGCGCGGCTGGAGATGCCCTGGGCCGCGGCGCTGATCGCGGTGTCGGCGAAGCGCGGCGAGAACACCATCATGACGACGCCGAGCAACAACAGTCCGGCTGCCAGCAGAATCAGCAGCGCCTGGCCGTCGCCGAGCGCCGCTCGAGCCGGCAGCCAAACAAGACTGTCGGGATCGGGCGCGATGGCGGCCGCGGCATCCGAGGTGAGGATGGCGAAGCGCGACAGCGTGCCATAGGACACGATCGCCGCGATCTGCAGCACGATGACGAAGCCGGCGCCGATCACGGCCGCCAGGATCTGGGCGACCAGCCGCGTTCGCGCCGGACCAATGAGGCGGAACAGGACGATCGTGATGGCAATGGCGACCGCGGCCGCCGACAGGCCGACGGCCGCGACCACGACGAACGCCGCGAGCCAGCGCGTGCCACCCTCGATCAGCAGCACGTCGACGAAGGGGGTCGCGAGCAGCAGCGCCATGCTGGTCACGGAGAGCGCGATCGCCGCGATCCGGACGGAGAAGATCTCGGCCAGCCGCACCGGCGACGACATGATGAGATCGAGGTCGGCACGGGCGTAGAACACGCGTGTGACGGATTCGATCGCCTGCGACAGCATCAGCGCCCAGGACAGCATGATGGTCGCGGTGATGACGATCAGCGCGGTCTTGTCGAGCGGCAGCTCGAGATCGGCGTAGCGACCGACCACGACCCAGGCCGGCAGATGCATGAGGGCGCCGAACAGCACGAGACCGATGATGGCGGCCCGCGTGCGGCGGCGCCTGCCAGCCGTGATCATGCCGAGCCATTCCCGCCAGGCGAGCCGGAGCTCGTGACGGGCGAACCAGGCGAGCGTCGCCGCCCGCGTCATGCCGCGGACTCGACGTTGACCAGTGCGATGAACAACTCCTCCAGGCTGGTGTCGGTGCGACCGTTCTGCTGGCGCAGCTCGGCCAGAGTGCCTTCGGCGACGACGCGCCCGGCGGCGATCACGCCGATCCGGTCGGCCATGCGCTCGGCGACTTCGAGAATGTGCGTGGTCATGATCACCGTGCCGCCGCGGCGGACGCGCTCGGCGAGCAGGCCCTTGACGTGCCGCGCCGACACCGCGTCCAGGCCCGTCAGCGGCTCGTCCAGGATGATCAGCCGCGGGTCGTGGATCAGCGCGCCGGCGAGCGCGACCTTCTGGCGCATGCCCTTGGAAAAGCCTTCGCAGCGCTCGTGCAGATGCGGCTCCAGCCCGAGCGAGACCAGAAGTTCGGTTGCCGCGTTACTCGAGGTCGCCGGATCGATGCCCCACAGTCCGGCGACGAACTCGAGATATTCGAGCGGCGTGAGCTTGTCGTAGATCATGGGCTCGTCGGAGACCCAGGCCATCACCTGCTTGGCGGCGATCGGGTCGCGCAGTGCATCGATGCCGAAGATCTCGATCCGCCCGGCATCCGGCCGCAGCAGGCCCGCGACCATGCGCAGCGTCGTCGTCTTGCCGGCGCCGTTCGGGCCGACCAGTGCATAGAATTCACCCGAGCGCACCACGAGGTCGAGCGCATCGACCGCCGGCCGCTCGAAACATTTCGTCAGTCCTCGCACGGCGAGGGCGGGGCTGCCTGGGGTCATGACGGCACTATCGCCTCGTTCGGTTCGCGTCTGCAATGTGGATGCAACTCGTTGCGGCGCGGTGAACGAGCCGCCGCATCGTGTCCTTCGGTGCCGGCCGGTTCCGTCGGCGCACTGGCCGCATTCCTGCCGTCCTCGTCCCGTGAACTCCCGGCCACGTCTCAAGTTGTGGGCACGCGGCAACGATGCGCGATCGTCAATAGTTCACGGAAGCCGTCCCCTCAGGCGACAGCGCCCGGACCTCCGCCATCAGGGGCAAAGCCTGATACCGGGAGATGCCGGTCTCGTCGATCACGAACAACGGCCGCACCTGCCGCGCATCGCTGTCCTGGATCATCGCCATGCGCTGATTGTCGAGCATCAGCCAATGCCCGTCGAGGCGCGCCGCCGCGACGGCGTGATCCTCGTCCCGGACGACATCGTGCAGGATCACGATCCGCAGATCGTCGATGGCAACGCCGGCCATCCGAAGCGCGACGAGCTTGGCGATCGCGTAGTCCTCACAATCGCCGGCACGGCGTTCGAAGGTAGCGAGAGGGGAGGCCCACACGTCCACCTGGCCATATTGAGCGAGATCACTGGCCGGCCGGATGGCCAGATTGACCGCCCGATTGATCTCGCCGAGCCTTGCCCGTCCCGCCCGGAGACGGCCCTGATCGATGATCGCCAGCAGGCTGAGGGCGGCAGGGGAGACGCAGCGCTCGCGGTCGCCATCGCACAGCGCGAGCTGTACGCGCTCGTCTTCGAGCTTGCGCGCGAGCGCCAACCACTTGTCGCGCAACGCGCCGGCCTCCAGGCCGACCCGCGGCAGGCCGAATGGCTCGGCCGTATCCTCGATGGCGGTTGCGAACCCCAACGGCTGCGCGACAGGACCGGCGCCCGCTGGGCCGCCGATCCATATGGCGGCGCTGGCGGCCGCGGCCGCCAGCGATGCGCGCATCAGCGCAAGAAAATTCATGTGACGCCCCGTGCCCGGATCTCGGCCGGCGCGACGCAGCGCCTGACGGAACCGAATGCTTGTTGGGGGTCAGCATGGGTGCGGAGGCTTGGCCTCTGCTTAAAACCGGCAATCCGGCGACCAAATCGCGGGATTTACGCTGAACGTTGTGTTGCTCCGATGCGACAAATCCTAGCGAAAGCTGAACGATGGTCGCGAAGGTCTGGAGGGTTCGCGGTGAAGTTGTGCTTCGAACCCATCCGCAGCTCCTGCCAAATTGATGCAATTCGTCGATTCTTGTTCTCCCACCCGCAGTCCTCCACTTGAAATCCGTTGTCAGGGGTAAGCCGGTGCGGATGTTGATGTCGGCAAAGGTATTGGATGGCCTATGAATACTTGGAATTACTTTGATTTTCTGAAGCGACGTGAATTTTGACTTGGCAGGTCTCGGGCGGGGTCAGCTTTAAAGAGGGCAGAAACTCGACAACATCGTAGCGATCCCGCGGAAGCCGCCGTTTTTGGCCACCTGAAGCACAAGCTGAAGGTGGTTCCGCCAGACACTTGCCAGTGATATGCACGCCTTGAACACTCATTCTTATGTATTCATTAACCATAGTCGGTGGCCCCTTGAATTACGCTGGCAATTTTGACGCCGCGCTTTTCTCCGAAGGCCGGGGCGCCTCTTCGCACGGTCACGTGCGGCTGGAGACGCCGCATGCCCATGCGCCGACCGACGCGATCGTCGTTCCGGACGCGCATTTTCTGTTCAATGCCGATTTCAAGCGGTCTGGTCTCGACCTGATCCTGTCGTCCGACGGACGCGAGATGGTGCTGCCGGACTATTTCAAGGGCGAGAAACGCGCGCCGCTGGCCTCGCCGGACGGCGCGCATCTGACCGGCGACCTCGTCAACGCGCTCTCCGGCGCGGTGCAGGTCAGCCAGGCCGGGGCGGCCGCGAGCGTGAGCAAGGTCATCGGCCATGTGACCAAGCTGCAGGGCACCGCGACGGTCATCCGCAACGGCGTTTCGATCCTCCTTCACAACGGCGACAACGTCGAGAAGGGCGACGTCGTCCAGTCCGGCTCGGATTCGACGCTCGGCATCACCTTCATCGACGGCACCGTGTTCGGCCTGTCGTCCAATGCGCGGATGGTGCTGAATGAAATGGTGTACGACCCCAACGGGTCGAACAATTCCTCGCTGATCAGCCTCGTCGCCGGCACGATCTCGTTCGTGGCCGGCGAGACCGCCAAGCACGGCGACATGAAGGTCGACACGCCCGTGGCGACCATGGGCATTCGCGGCACGGCCGTGCTGGTCGAGATCGACTTCACGGTGCCGGGGCAGGGCAGTCTGCCCGATGCCAAGTTCCAGGTGCTGGTCGAGCCCGATGGCCACACCGGCTCCTACGTCCTGTTCGACAAGACGACGCTGCAGCCGATCGCTGTGGTGAATCAGGCCGGACAGCAGATCCAGATCAGCAACGGAATCGTGAATCAGAGCGCTGTCCCGCTCACGCCGGACATCCAGAAGCTCATCAATGACGTCTTCACGCTGAAGTTCACCGACAACAGCAATCCGAAGTCGACGACCCATTTCACCGACATCGGGGTGCCGCAGACGCTGACGCCGCTGACCTTGCCCAATGGCACCAGCGCGACGCCGATCATCCGCGTGGTCGACGACACCGGCGCGACGATCGGGACTGGCCAGACCGGCGAGCAGCTGTCGCACATCCCGGGTCCGCCGGAAGTCAGGATTCTCGATACCGGCGGCCGGCTGATGACGGCTTTCGGAATTATGGAGCGCGCCGGTCAGACCGGGAACGGCGCCGATCTCGACGCCGTGCTCAGTCGCGTCAATTTCGTCGACGTCAATGGCATCGACCGGCCGACGGTGTCCGTCAGTTTCAGTTCCTACGCCTATAAGAGCGCGCAGCAGGCCGACGTCACGGCCTCGTTGAATGCCCTACAATTGCAGGACGTCCTGGCGTCCGCGGTGAAGATCACGGTCACGCCCGATCCGAACAACAAGAATTTCGGCACGGCGACGCTGACCTACAGCGTTCCCGACAAGTATTTCGATTTTTTGGCGGCAGGTGAAACGCTGACACTGACTTACATCGTCCGCGTCGACAACAACTTTGCGCCGTCCAACGAATTCGCTCTGGTCCCGATCACGATCACCGTGACGGGGACCAACGACAAGCCCGAGATCGTCGCGAGCGTCCAGACCATCGCGTTCGAGGGCGGCACCAGCGTGCCCGGCGGCCCGCTGACATCGGACGATCCGACCTCAGGCACGCTGACCTTCACGGACGTTGATCTCACGGACAGCCATACCGTCTCGGCGAAGCTGACCAGCGCGGTTTTGGAGGGCGGCGGCAGCATTCCGCCGGCCCCGTTCGCGCTGTTCGAACAGGCCCTGACTGCGTCTCTGGCCTCCGACAGCACCGGAAGCGGCACCGGCAAGATCAATTGGAGCTTCGCCAACCTGCCGGTCTATGTCGCGGATTTCATTCCCGCAGGCAAGACGCTGACGCTCACCTACACCTTGACCGTGACGGACTCGCAAGGCGCGACATCGACACAGACGGTCACGGTGACGATCACCGGCACCGACGATCCGGCGGTGGTCTGGATCGCCACGACGCAGCCTGGCGAGAGCAGCGGGGGGCAGGTTCATCTGTGGAGCGACGGCGCGAACTGGGCAACCGGTCTGGCTCCGACCGCCGATGATGACGTCATCATCATCACCGATCAGCTGCACGGCCTGACGCCGGCCTTTCCGGTGACGATCGATGACGACGCCTACGCCTATGCCAAATCGGTCACGCTGAATGATTTCGGCGGCGGAGCCGTTCCGAAGCTCGACAATAACGGCACGCTGACGATCAGCGGCGCGCTGACGGCCAAGGCCGACTCGCTCATCTACAACTTCTCGGGTGCGACGATCACCGTCGGCGGCTCGGTGCAGATCCTCGAGCAAAGCGAGTTTCACAATGCCGGCACTGTGCTGCTGGCTGGCGGCGGCGTCTTTGGGGCGAACGCCGGCATCTTCAACACCGGAACGATCGAGCTGTACGGCGGTACGCTGACCGTGCAAGGCGACGTCACCAACGGCGGTGAGGACTCCTCCGGCCTCATCCAGGTCGACCAGGGCGCGACGCTGACCCTGGAGGGTGGCAGCATCGATGGCGGCACCATTCTGATCCAGGGAATGCCGATCGTTCAGAATTTTGGCACGCTGGAGAACGACGGGCAAACGCCGCCGCAAGCCAACGGTCTGCTCGTCCTGAAAGGCGGAGCCGACATCAGCAATGGCCAGCTGACCAATTTCGGCGCGGTCGATGTGTCTGGCGCCGGAAATGCCATCTCGAACGAGATCGTCACGAACGTCGGCCTGATCGACATCAAGGCGGGTGGCGCGCTCGCGCTCGCCAACGACACCAGCATCGACAATACCGATGGTACGATCACGGTCGAAGACGCCGGAACGCTGACCCTGTCACAGGCGCGCGTCAGCGGCGGCACGCTGATCAACGAGTCCGGCGGAGCGGTGGCCCTGATCGGCCACGCCGCGCTGATCGGCGGGACGCTCGACAATTTCGACACGATCGCCGTGTCCGGCAGCGGCAATGCGTTCGAGGACGAGACGATCACCAATGCGAACGCCGCCGCGATCACCATTGCGCTGGCTGGTGCTCTCTCTCTGAGCGGCACGAGCATCGCCGGCGGCGCTATCACCAGCCATGGGACGATCTCCGTCGACGGCGACAGCACGATCGACGGCAGCGCCGTCGCTGGCGGAGAACTGCTGATCGGCGAGACCGGTCCGCTTGCGGAAATGACGGCGATCCTGACCGTTCAGGGCGGCGCGTCGTTGACCGACGTCGGCATCACGATCGGCGACGGCTCGACGCTCGAGGTCGCTGCAGACGAGACCGCGACCCTGGCCGGTGTCACCGTCGACAATTCCGGCACAGTCCAGGTGGACGACGGCGCGGTGCTAGTGATCGAGAGCAGCACGATCACCGGCGGCGATCTCGTCAACCACGGCATCGTGCATGTCGAGACTGCGGTGGCGACCACGTTCGACAATGTCACCATCGATAACACGGACGGTCAGATCATCATCGATGAGGATGGTGAGATGCCGGTCCCGTCGACGCTGGTGCTCGACGGGAGCACGACGCTCACGGGCGGCACCTTGAAGATCCAGATCGCGGGCACGCTGGAGATCGCCGGTCACGTGACGCTGAGCGGGGTAGACGTCGAGAATCTCCACGTCTTCACCGTCGATCTCGGCGCTTACCTCGATCTCGTCGACACCAAGGTGAGCGGCGATGGTGAGCTGCATGTCCATGGCACGATCACGGCGAGCGGCACGAGCGGCCTCAGTGGAACGATCTACAACGACGGCACGATCGAGATCACGGGCGGTACGTTCGAGATCACTGGCGATGTCCAAGGCTCCGGCCAGATCAAGGTCGATGCCGACGCCATCCTGAAGATCGACGACCATATCGAACAGACGATCGACTTCAGCAGCAAGGGAAGCAGCGAGATCGTCATCGACGACGCCAGCTTCTCCGCCAAACTCGCCGGCCTCGGCGTTGACGACAAGATCGACCTGCAGACGATCAAGTGGAGCGCGGCGACGACGGCGACCTACGATTCGGAAGCGGGCGTGCTCAGCGTCATTGACGGCCAGGGCCACCGCATCGATCTGACGCTCGTCGGCAACTATAGCGATGCGCATTTTGCCGGGAGCGATGATGGCCATGGCGGAACGCTGATCACGCTCATGGCGAAGGATGACGTGCCGGTGGTCGCCGATCCCGACCAGGCCGGCGCCATCACTGAGACGCCCAGCACGACCGGATCGTCAGATCCGCGCAGCGTCGGCGGCACCATTCACTTCACCGATGTCGATCTGACGGACCGCCCGACGGCTGCCATCCTCACCAATGCGCAGACGGTGAAGTGGACCGCGGCCGACAACACCGATCTGTCCGGTCAACTGACGCCGGACCAGGTCTCTGCGCTCGCGCAGGCGCTGCATCTGGTTCAAAGCGACAACACCAACAACGGCTCTGTCGATTGGACCTATGCCATCGCCGATGGCTCGCTGGATTTCCTCGGCGACGACCAGACCGTCACGGTGACCACGACCGTGACGCTCGACGACCATCGCGGCGGCACCGCGGCCTCGACCATCGTCGTCACCATCACCGGGACAAACGACCTGCCGGTGGTCAAGTCGTTGGCGCAGGCCGTTGTAATCGCCGAGCACTCCGGCAAGTCGGAATCGAGCGATCTCGACACCGCGCACGGCACGATCACCTTCACCGATGCCGACGTCGCCGACACGCATGCGGTCAAGGTGATCGACGTCGAAGTCGATGGCGCCCACAGCGGTCTTCCCTCGGACACATCGCTGCTCAAGAGCTGGCTGTCGCTCGGAGCTCTCACCGATTCCGTGGGAGGCGCTACCGCATCGCAACCCTGGACCTTCTCCGCCCAGGACAAGGCGTTCGACTATCTCGGAGCCGGCCAGCACGTGACGCTGACCTACACAATTGAGATCGCCGACGGCCACGGCGGCGTTCAGAATGTGCCCGTGACCATCACGGTCAATGGCGCCGAGGACGCGCCCGTCATCACCGGCGAGACCAATCCGACCGTGCAGACCGTCGTCCTGGCCGAGCGGGCGACCGTGCTGGCGAGCACCGCCAAGACCAATGCCGAGGGCATGCCGACCGAGACGTTCGATCGCGTGTCGGAGGGCTCGATCTCCGACAACGGGCGCGGTCACGGCAGCTTCTACAGCGAGGCGCTGCACGCAACCTTCACGGCCAGCGGCAATGCGGGAATCGTGCACGGCTCCTCCCCGGTGTCGGCGGCGCCCTACATGGCCGACGGCGCCGACAAGACCAACTATCTCAGCGTCGGCAGCCACGCGCAGGAGACCATCACCTTCGACAGCGTCAAGAACAGCTTCGGGCTGTATTGGGGCTCGGTCGACAGCTACAACAGCATCTCCTTCTACAACGGCAACAAGCTGGTGGCGTCCTACACGGGCAGCGACGTCGCGCCGCTGCTCGCCAATGGCGGGCAGGCGTCGCTGGCCTCGAACGGCTATGTCGAGTTTCTCGGCCTGTCGCCGTTCAACAAGGTGGTGCTCGCCAGCAGCCAGAATGCGTTCGAGCTCGACAATGTTTCGGCCGGCTTCATCGCCGATCAGCCGGTGAAATTGACGAGCGGCATGTCCGGCACCTTGACGGTGCTCGACAGGGATGTCGGCGACACGCTGACCGCTTCGGTGGTCCAGAACGGCGTGATCAAATACAATGGCTTGCCGAGCCTGCCCTCGAACGCCCATGTCCAGGCGCTGGCCGATGCCCACGCGATCACCTTCGACCGCGCGATATCCGATGGCGGCTCCGAGGTGCTGCACTGGACATATCATCCGGCCGATGTGAACCTGGATTTTCTCAATCCCGGTGACACGCTGACCGTGACCTATCAGGCGGACGTCAGCGACGGCCGAGGCGGAACTGCGACCAAGGCGCTGACCGTCACGTTGGCCGGCAACGGCGCATCGACGATCAACGGCACGGACCAGAACGACAATTTCGTCAATGTCGGCGGCGGCGTGACGATCTTCGGCAAGGACGGCAACGACACCTTCGTCTTCAACCCGCATTTCGGCAGCGCCACGATCGGCGATTTCGATCTCAACAAGGACATCGTCGAGCTCGATCGTTCGCTGTTTGCCAGCGTCGAAGCGGTGGTCGCTGCCGCGCAGTCGGCCAATGGCGGCCACGACACCGTCATCACCGATGCGGTGCATGATACGCTCACGCTCAAGGGGGTGACGTTGGATCAATTCAAGGCGCATCACGACGGTTTCCACCTCGTCTGAGCCCGCACGTCCGTCTGCGATGCGGGCGCCGGCGTTGCCAAGCCGAGCGCTCTTTGGAGACGATCAGACGCCTCGGATCGCCCGCCTCGGCGTGATATCGGATGCTGCATGAAGCGATTGAGAGCAGTTCCTCGATGGTTCGCACGCAAGTTCGGCTTTGCGCGCCTGATGTGCCTGGTGCTGCTGGTCGCCTTCGCGGCGCTGCGCGCTGCCGATCCCGCGCCGATGCAGGAGCTACGCCTCCGCGCCTTCGACAACTTCCAGGCGTTCAGCCCCCGGCTCAAGACGATGCGCCCGGTCACCATCGTCGACATCGATGAGAAGAGTCTCGCCGACCCCAAGCTTGGCCAGTGGCCTTGGCCGCGGACGCGCATCGCTGAAATCATCGACAGACTGACGCAGCTCGGCGCGCTTGTCATCGCCTTCGACGTGGTCTTCGCCGAGCCGGACCGGCTCAACCCGGCGATCGCGGCGGATACGTTTCTGAATCTCGATGAGGCGACGCGCGAGAAGCTAAAGGCGTTACCGTCGAATGATCAGATGCTGGCCGACGCCTTGCGCAGGTCGCGCATCGTGCTCGGCGAGACGGCCAGCCTCGACAGGCGCACCGATCTTGACAAGACATTGCCGGTGACCGGCTTTGCGATGCTCGGCGACCCGATCCCGTTCATGGAGCCATTTCCCGGACTGTTGCGTAACGTTCCGGTGATCGAGCATGCGGCGGCCGGGCGTGGCCTGTTCACGATCCCGCCCGAGCGCGACGGAATCATCCGCCGGGTGCCGATGATCATGCGGGCGCAGGACGTCACGATGCTGGCATTGAGCTTCGAGATGCTGCGGGTCCTGACCGCCACAGATACGGTCTTCGTCAAGGCCGAGGAGGGCGGCATCACCAGCCTCGGCCTGCGCGGCTTTCAGATTCCGACCGACGGCAACGGCAAGATCTGGGTGCACTACGCCAATCATGATCCATCCATCTACGTCTCTGCCATCGACGTGCTCGAAGGCCACGTGCCACCGGAGAAGATCGCGAGGAAGCTGATCCTGATCGGACCGTCGGCCATCGGTCTGAACGACATCAAGACCACCCCGGTGTATTCGGCGATGCCGGGCGTCGAGGTGCACGCGCAGGTGCTGGAGTCGGTGCTCACGGATTCGATCCTGACGCGGCCCTATTGGGGAGTCGTGGTCGAGTTCTTCGGAGCCGTCCTGCTCGGGCTGCTGGTAATCGTGTTCGCGCCGCAACTCGGCGCCATCACGCTGGTGATCGTGGGAGGACTGTTCGCGAGCGCGCTGCTCGGCATCTCCTGGTACTTCTACACCCAGCACCGGCTCCTGATCGACTTCACCTATCCGATGCTGTCGACGACGGCGATCTATCTGACGCTGATCTTCGCCAATTTCGTCCGCGAGCAGAATCAGCGCCGGCAGATGCGCTCGGTGTTCGGGCAATATCTGTCGCCGGTGCTGGTCGAGCAGCTTGCCCAATCGCCGCCGACGCTGGGCGGCGAGGAGCGCGAGATCACGGTGATGTTCTCGGACGTGCGCGGCTTCACCACGATCTCGGAGAGCTACAAGCACGATCCGCAGGGCTTGACGCAGCTGATGAACCGCTTCCTCACGCCGCTGACCAACGCCATCATCGCCCGCAAGGGCTATGTCGACAAATACATGGGCGACGCCATCATGGCGTTCTGGAACGCGCCGCTCGCCGACAAGGATCATCAGATCAATGCCTGCGAGGCGGCGCTCGACATGCTCGAGCGGATCGATCAGGTGAACGGCGAACGCGAGCAGGAGGCCGAGCATGGCGGCCACGTCTACATTCCGCTCAAGGTCGGCATCGGCCTCAACACCGGCATCGGCGTGGTCGGCAACATGGGCTCCGACCTGAAGTTCAACTATTCGGCGCTTGGCGACAGCGTCAACCTCGCGTCGCGCCTGGAGGGCCAGACCAAGGAGTACGGCTTTCCGATCATCGTCGGCTCGGCGACTGCGATGGCCGTGAAGGACCGGCTCGCGATTCTCGAGCTCGACTTCATCATGGTCAAGGGTAAGACCGAACCGGAGGTGATCTACGCCATCGCCGGCCGCGAGGACGTGATGTACTCCGAGCGCTTCCAGTTGCTCCGCAACCTCACCATCGAGATGCTGGCGAGCTATCGCAGCCGCGATTGGGAAGGGGCGCTGGCCGCGATCGAGCGCGGCCGCAAGAGCGACCAGGGACAAGACTTGGCCAAGCTTTATGATCTCTATGACGCACGCATCCGCAACTACCAGGTCAATCCGCCGCCCGAGGATTGGAACGGGGCGTACGCACTGCTGACGAAGTAGCCGGTGGTCCGTTCCCGAGTTCGCATCATGTCGCGGCGGCCTCGTTGGCCTGGTCCGGTGCCCGCGCGATGAGTATGCTCATCATTTGCAGACCACATAAGCCGAATAGGGCGGGCAACGCTTGCTGCGCTCATCCGTGCCGGGGACGGGGCGGGTGGAATGCCGTGGCGGGAGACTTCGCTTGGCACGCGGCAGCTTGCCCGCATCCTGCTTCGATGACGATGGGACGAAGGGGTTTACAGGCCCATTGGATGATGTCTGGGCGTCCACCGCCGCGAGCTTGCCGATGAATGCGAGCGACAGGATGACGAGCTTGACCGAACGATAGCGCGCTCCAGTCTGCGGGACGGGTACAAGGATAGCGCAATCGAGCAGGCGTCGAGCGCATCGCGTTTGTTGCGAGGTTGCAACAGCGGGATAAGAAGCAACTTGTGTCATGTGACGTCGATTGCATGAATCTGCGCGTGCTTGTAGCATTTTTCTACTCAAGATAGAAAGTGCATGCAGATGGGGGGCATCGATGCAGTCTTCTGAGGACGGGAGTGCGGCCGGTTTGACGCAGGGCAGGCCGGCACGGGGTGCGATCAAGCGTTTCACTCTACCAGTTGCGGGCAGCCTCATTGCTGCTGTGGCTTGTGTGCTCGGGGCGGGCGCGGTGTCGGCCGCGGATCTCCCGGTCAAGGCGCCGCCTCCGCCGGTCTCGTTGTGGGAGTTCGAGGTCGGCGCCCGCTATTTCTACAGTTCGGGCCGCACCCGCTACACGTTGGGCGATCCTTTCGTCGCTGGCCAAACCAATTCTCTGCTGACCTACAAGAATCTCAACAGCCATGCCGGCGAGGGGTTCGCCAGGGCCGATCACAGTTTGGGTTTCTTCGCCAAGGGCTTTGCGGGCGGTGGCAACATCTTCAGCGGCAGGCTCAACGACGAAGACTTCCCGCCGGCCGTCATTCCGTACTCGAATACGGACAGCAGCGTGAACAGCGGCAGGCTTTGGTACGGCACGATCGACGCCGGCTACAATTTCTGGAGGGGGCCGGCGTTCAAGGTCGGCGGCTTCGTCGGCTACAATCATTTCTACGAAACCGTGAACGCATACGGATGTACCCAGGTCGCGACCAATCCGTTTATCTGTGGTCTCGATCCTGTTGCGGGGGGCGTGCTGGTGCTCAGCAAGACCGAGAACTGGGATTCGCTCCGCGTGGGGTTGAACGGCGTCTTCAAGCTCGGCCAGAACTGGAACGTCACCCTCGATGGCGCCGTTCTGCCCTATGTCCGGCTGAGCGGATTCGACAATCACTGGCTGCGGCCCGACATCAATCCGCTTCCGCAATCTGGAAATGGCTGGGGCTACCAGCTCGAGGGCATTGTGTCATACGACGTGACGAGAAATTTCAGCGTCGGCGTCGGTGGCCGCTATTGGTACGCCCGGACGACCAGTGGGACCACCCAATTTCCTGGAGTCCCGGGGTCGCCCACGACCTTCAGCTACGAGCGGTACGGCGGCTTTCTCCAGGCCTCCTACAAGTTTGACTCGGGCGCCTTCGGGAAATGAAATACTGGCTTATCGTGCTGAGGAGGAAGCCCGGCAAAACGCCGGGCTTCTTTCTTTGCGAGCGCGACGGCAGCCGGCCCGGTCAGTTATTCCGCCCCGATCGTCGTCAGGTCCTGGAACCAGTGTTGCGCCTGCACGAACTTCTTGACCTTCGGCGATAGCGCGTGCGGGTTGGTGTCGTGCACGACCCAGACCAGCACCGCATCGTCGACCACAGCCGCATGCGCCTGCGCGATCAACTCGTCCTGCTTGGCCGGATCGAACGTCTGCTTGGCTTCAGCAATCAGCGCATCGACCTTGGGATTCTTGTAGCCGCCCCAGTTGACGCCAACGGGCGCGATCTGGTCGGAGGCGAAGAAGCGGACGATCGCGTAGAGCGGGTCCGATGTGACATAGGCGATGTTGTTGGCGGTGATGCCGGCGTTCATCTCGTCGGCGGCGCCCTTGCGCCAATGCGTGTACAGCGTCTCCAACTCGACGACCTTGAAGTCGATGTCGATGCCGATCTCCTTGAAGCTCTGCTGCAGATATTCGTTCATCGGCAGCGACAGCATCTGGCCGGTGCCGCCCTGCGCGATGATGAAGGTCGTCTTCAGCGGCTTGGCTGGCGAATAGCCGGCTTCCTCGACCAGCTTCTTGGCGGTGGCGAGATCGTATTTCAGCTCGAAGCTCGGCTTGCCGAACCACGGGCTCGACGGGTCGACCTGGCCCTTGGCGGGCTTGGCGAGGCCGTTCATCAGCCCGACCACTTCGTCGCGATTGATCGCGAGATTGAGCGCCTTGCGCAGGCGGATGTCGGTCCAGGGCGAGCCCGGCAGCACGCTGAGATGATAGTTCCAGACATGCGGTGTGACGTTGTCGACGAGCTTCATGCCGGCCGCCTTGAGCTGCGGCACGGCGTCCGGCGCCGGCGTCTCGATCAGATCGACCTGGCCGGCGAGCAGCGCGTTGGTGCGGGTCAGCGCTTCCGGCATCGGCACGAGCACGAGCTTGTCCGTCTTCGGCAGCCGGTCCTTGTTCCAATATTCGGAATTCTTGGTGAGCTCCGCGAGCTCGCGCGGCACCAGTCTGGTCAGCTTGAATGGTCCCGTGCCGGAGGGCTGACTGGCGAACTTGTCCCAATCCTTGCCGAGCTTCTCATATTGCGCCGGGCTCGAAATCAGGAACCACAGCATCTGATACGGGAAGAACGAGTCGACCGTCTTGGTCGTGATCTCGATCGTGGAGTCGTCGATCTTGGCGTAGCTCGCGACTGAGGGAAGGCGTGTTTTGACCTGCGCGCTCTGCCGCTTGTCGAACTGCGGTGCCTTATCGTTGAGCACCTTGTCCAGATTCCAGATCACCGCATCGGCATTGAAGTCGCTGCCATCGTGGAACTTGACCCCCTTGCGCAGGGTGAAGCGCCATTTGGTCTTGTCGGCCTCGTCGATCTTCCATTCGGTGGCGAGGCCGGGAATGAGCTTGCCCGGTCTGTCGGCGATGCTCATGTCCCAGGCCACCAGCGGATCATAGATCGTGTAGCCGGTAAACTGATAGGCGCCGGCGCCGCGATCGGGCTGGCCCGTCGTCAGCGGAATGTCCGCCATCGAGATGCCGTAGCGCAGAACCGTTTCGGCCCGCGCCGCGACCGCGGAAAGACTGAGCGCGAGCGCAGTGGCGAGTAATGAGAATCGGATACGCATGAAGATGAAGCTCCGTTGAAACCGGATCAAATTCGACGCGCAAGACCTGCAATCGGGGTGCCAAGCCTCTGACCGGATCGTTCGAGCACAAACGGTTGTGACCTCGCGTCGCAGGCACGAGATCGGGAGCACCGCTGGCATAGGCGTTGCATAATGCTGCCCAGAATTTAGCCAGCTGATCGGAGACCTTGATCGTGCTTTTGCGTATTGCGACCTCAATGACGACGCGCGTGGCCGTTGCGGCCGCCATGATGACCAGCGCTGCCATCCTCGTGCTGCCGGCGCAGGCGGGCGCGGAAACCGTATTGCGCATCGGCATGACTGCCGCAGACATTCCGCGCACGCTCGGCCAGCCCGATCAGGGCTTCGAGGGCAACCGCTTCACCGGCCTTACGATGTACGACGCGCTGACGATGTGGGACCTGTCGTCGGAGGACAAGCCGAGCGTCGTCATTCCCGGCCTTGCCACCGAGTGGAAGGTCGACGATGCCGACAAGACCAAGTGGACGTTCAAGCTGCGYCCCGGCGTCACCTTCCATGA